>JAABUZ0100000343.1_pt1 | contig 118543 bp, 112 predicted proteins | sample 5562091 | NCBI WGS metagenome assembly JAABUZ01 (sample SAMN12813069, study PRJNA571459) | rock metagenome | isolation source: Antarctica rocks | place: Antarctica: Victoria Land, Linnaeus Terrace sud | collected 2015-12-21 | reverse complement strand
TGACCTGGTCCTTCGCGACCGTGACGCGCACCTCCTCGCCATGGGGCGAGGCCCCGGCCAGCGGCACGAAGTGCGAGCGCTTGCCGAAGAGGCCCGTGTTCACGAGCGCCCACTCGGGCTGTCCGCCCTCCTGGTCGGTGTAGACCTCCGCGACCTTGCCGATCTTCTCCCCGTCGGAGCCGACAAGCGTACGGCCCTCCCATTCATAGGCTTCAGTCATCTCATCCGTCATGGCCCTCCCTATTTTCGCCGATTGCCCCAGTTGGTAGGGCTTGCTGGGACAGTCCCTGCCCCTAAACCTCGAGAAGCAAACAGCGAAGCAGCCACGACGGTGGAATGTCTGTTCCACATACCTAGGCAACCGGCACATACGCGTCAACGGCCCGCGCGCCGGTAGATTCTGCTGCTGGTGAGCGAGCCCGCCCCCCACGCCCCGGACCCCAGCCGCTCCCTTACGGGCAAGGAGTCGCTCCGGGCTGATGCGCTGGCCAGCCGCGAGCGCATCCTCTCCGCAGCAGAAACGCTGGCCGGCGATCGGCGCACGAGCATGATTGAGATCGCCGCCGCGGCCGGAGTCGGCCGGTCGACCCTCTACCGCCACTTCCCCACGCGTGAGGTCCTGCAGGGGGCGCTCGAGGACCGCGCGGCTGCGTCGGCGCCCGCCCCGCCCGCAGATCAAGTGATCCCGATGCCCTTCCGGGCACCAGGCCAGCTCGGTCGCGAGCGACCGCTGGCACTCGAGGTCACCCACATCCTCGACGAGGTCCCACCCCACCTCGTTCCTGACCAGCTAGTAGCGGAGGCGCGTCGCCTGGGAGGCGTGCCCGTCGCGCTCTACGTCATCGACATCGACGGCTCTCACCTCTTGCGACTCGCGGGCTCCGAGGAATTCCCTGAGCAGCTGGAAGACCCCCCAGCCGTCGGGCCCGAGATCGCCCCGGAAGGACTACCCGGCTTGGAAGCCCAACTGCGCGAGCACCTCCCCGGGTGCGTAGCGGTCCCGCTATGGCTGCGCGGCCGGGTCACCGGACTGCTGCTTTGCATCGGGCAACCCGTAGCGGCCCTGGACGACATCGCGACCCAGGGGGCCGCGGCGCTCGAGCTCGCTAATGACTACACCGACTTCATTGAAGCTGCCCGTCGACGCAAGCCCACTTCCGCAGCCGCCGAGATACAGCAAAACCTATTTCCCCCGCGAGTCGTTCGCATTCAAGGCGCCCAGCTCGCAGGAGTGCTCCTACCCACCTACGAGGTCGGCGGCGACTGGTTTGACTTTGTCGATAACCGCGACGGCGCGTGGCTCGCAATAGCCGGAACCGCCGGGACGGGCCCTACCGCCGCCGGACTTAGCGCCTCGGCGCTCGGGGCGCTGCGAGCCGCGAGACGCAGCGGCGAAGACCTTGAGCAGGCACTCCAAACCATGCACAAGACCGTGAAGCAACTCGGAAACCCGCACTTCGAAGTCACCGCGCTCATCGCACGCTGGCGCGCTGCGACACGCTCCCTCACGTGGGTCAACTGCGACAACCCGCCGGCATATCTCGCGACCCCGGCCGGAGAGCTCACTGAACTCACTAGCCCCAGCCACCCCCCGCTTGGAGCCGGCGACGAGGACCGTACGTTCACGCCCACTCAAAGACAGCTGCAACCGGGCCAACGAGTCATCCTCGTGACCGACGGGATCACCAAACGCCGCACGCAAGACGGCGGGCGCTTCGGCAAGGCCGGCATCGAGCAAACCCTTACCGACATCGAAAACCCGACCGCCGCGGCGACAGCCATCGCCCTTCAACGAGCCGTCACCAACAGTTGGAAAGAACCACTCGAAGACGACGGCACCATCGCAGTCATGGCCATCTCCTAACGCGAGACTGGCCTGACCCCTTGAGATCGGTCCGATCGGTGTGAGAGTTCTGTCGGCCCTGGAGGTTGGGCCAGAGGAGGACTTTGATGAAGCGTCGACGTCACACGCCGGAGCAGATCGTCAGGAAGCTGCGTGAGGCCGACCGGCTGTTGGCTGAGGGGGTGGAGGTGCCCGAGGTCGCCCGGGTGTTGGAGGTCTCTGAGGCGACCTATCATCGCTGGCGCGCGCAGTTCGGCGGGATGAAGGCCGACGATGTCAAGCGGCTGAAGGAGCTCGAGCGCGAGAACCAGACCTTGAAGCGGATCGTGGCTGATAAGGAGATCGAGAACGTCGCGTTGCGGGAGCTGGCGGAGGGAACCTTTTGAGCCCGTCGCGTCGACGCCGCGGGGTCCATGCGCTGCAGGACCGTCTCGGCCTCTCAGAGCGACGGGCGTGTCAGATCGCCGGGCAGCACCGCTCCACCCAACGCCGCGAGCTCACCCGTGCGGCGGATGACGCGGCGTTGCGCGAGCAGCTACGCGCGTTTTCAAGGAAGCGTCCTCGGTGGGGTTACCGTCGCGCTCATCAGCAGCTGCTCGAGGATGGTTGGCAGATCAATCGCAAGCGAACCCAGCGGTTGTGGCGTGAGGAGGGCTTGCGCGTCCCTCGGAGGGCCCGCAAGCGCCGACGGTTGGGCGATTCGACCGTTCCGGCCGACCGGCTTCGGGCCGAGCGGCCTGACCAGGTGTGGGCGATCGACTTTCAGTTTGACCAGACCGCCGAGGGCAGGATCCTCAAGCTGCTGCACGTCGTTGATGAGTTCACCCGCGAAGCCCTCGCGATCCGCTGCGAGCGGCGCATCGACGCCGACGCGACGGTCAAGGTCCTCGACGAGCTCATCGCCGAGCGCGGCGCTCCTGAGTATCTGCGCAGCAAGTTCAAGGAGACGCCCTACCTCGGCGGCCTGTACATCGCCCTCAGGGTGGCGAGCCTCGTGGTGGCTGGCTTCATCCTTCACTCGGGTTCGACCCTCGCTTGGGGTGCCGCCGGTGTGCTTGCGACCGCCACGCTGATCGGCTTCGTGCTCAGCCGCACCACCGGCCTGCCTGGGGCGGATGGGGATATCGGTAATTGGTCGGAGCCGCTCGGCCTCGCTTCCATGCTCGTCGAGGGAGCGCTCCTCGCGCTCAGCCACTACGCATTCGTACTCTCGCGGCGCGAGCGCCTGCCGGGGGTGCACGAGGTGGTCGCCGAAGCCGCCGTGGCTCCTCCGAACGCCTGACGCACGCGGGAAGGGTGGCAACCTCGCAGGAGCCTTGGCCCGAAGGCGCCTCTCGCGAGTGGAAAAGCGGTCGTGCGCACGGCTACACCCGGGAGGCCCATCGCGCCGAGTTCGGTGAGACGGCCGGTCGTTTTCGGTTCGAGTTCAGGCTCTGTGAGTCGTCTCGTTTGCCGCCGCCCGCGCGTCTTGCAAGCGATGGTGTCAGGGTGCGTTGGTGCGTGGGGGGCTCCGGTGTGGAGGGGGGCGTAGGCCGCGTAGTGGTGCGGTGATGCTGGGGCGCGTGCTTAGTGCGCTGTTGCCGCGGGAGATGCCTTTACCGACGGCGTTCCAGAGGCTGCCGGGTGCTTGTGAGTGGTGGGGGCTGGATGAGTAGAACGCGTGGACGCCGCGACGCGCGAGTCTGGCGATGGGTCCGCCGTAGGAGAGGATGAGTTGCTCGATCTTGGCTTCGGTTCCGAGTGTGACCTCACGGGAGGTTCCGGTCACGGCGAGGAGCGCTTCGGCGACTGCCTCTGGCGAGTAGGCCCACGGAAGCGAGCGCGGCATGCGGTGGGTTGTGCCGGTCGAGGTGTGCTGCCATAGCGGCGTGTTGATCGTGCCGGGGTGCACCGTCGCGACGGTGATCTTGCTGCCGCGGGCGCGTAGCTCGACGCTGAGTGCTTCATAGAACGCGCGTGGAGCGTGTTTGGCGGCGCAGTAGGAGCTGAAGGTGGGTATCGATGTGCGGCTGAGGATCGAGCCGACGGTGACGATCGCGCCGTCGTGGCGCTCGAGCTCGGGCAGCACGGCGCGGGTGACGTTGACGGCGCCGAGGAAGCTCACCTCGAGGGTGCGGTCGAAGTCGCGGGCCGCCACGTCGCTGAAGTCCCCAAAGACGGTGGCGGCGGCGCAGGAGACCAAGACGTCGAGGCCGCCGAGTCGCGTGATCGCTTCGGCGAGAGCTGCGTCGACTTCACATCACCGGATCAGTGGGTGTTCACCACGTCCCGTGGCACTCCGCACGGCCACCGCAACGTGACCCAACGTGGCCTGCAACGGGCAGCGCGGCTCGCTGGACTGGACAACGACTGCTGGCCACCGCTGCGATTCCACGACTTACGCCACACGTTTGCGAGCCACCTGATCGTCGATCTCGGACTCGACGTCGCAGGTCAGCCGCATCCTCCGCCACGCGAGCATCACGATCACGCTCGACGTCTACACCCATCTCTTCGATGACGCCCGCCACGCCCGTGAGATCCGCGGCCGCATGACTATGAGCGCGTTCGCCGAGCTACTCAGCTTCGCTACCCCAGTTCAGGGATTAGCGTCGATCAACTCCGATCGGGTCGCGCCGGGCCAGGCCCGAGCTGACGTTGAGCTGGTTCGGAGTGGCGCCTGACTGGATGTCACGACACCGGGGTCAGCCGTGTCGGTAGCCCAGGCTGGCGTAGGCGCGCTGGCGTTTGGCGAACATCCCGGCGCAGAACGGGGACCTCGTGGTCGACGTAGTCGAGGATTCGGATCTCGTGCTTGGCGTCGTGGTGGCGGTGCAGGCGGCCGGCGTACTGGGTCATCGTTCCCTTCCAGGCGATCGGCATCGCGAGCACGAGCGTGTCGAGTCGCGAGTCGTCAAAGCCTCGCCGATGTAGCGGCCGGTGGCGAGCACTACCCGAGGTGCGTCGGCGGCGAGCAGCCGGTCGGCTTGCCGGCGGGCGCGGACGCCCATCCCGCCGTGCAGCGTGATGAGCGTCGGCGTGCGCGGCTCGAGCAGCCGCGCGAGTGCGTCGAGCTGCTCGCGGCGCTCGGTGAGCACGAGCGGGAAGCGACCGTCGGCGAGTTCGGCCAGAACGTCGTCGGCAATCTGCTGGGTGCGAGCAGGGTCAGAGGCGATCGCGCCAAGGATCTCCTGGATGCCCGGATCGGTCGGCAGGTTGGTAGGGTCAAACGCGGTGCGCCGTTCCAGGAGCACGCGACGCGTGCCGGTCTCGATGGCGTGTGTCTGGGTGAGCGTGTGGCGGACGGGACCGCATTGCATGGCGATTCGATCTCCGGCGCCGACGAGCCACAGCCGTGCGCGCCGCACTCACCCAACTCCTGGGCCCCGACGGACCAAGGGTTCATCGCACCGGACACGGCCAAGCCGACCCAGTTGCGAACAACACCAACAGAGACGGCTCCGATAACCCCCGCGGACGCGCACGCAACCGACGCGTCACCATCGCCTTTCGCACCTGACCCACAGGAGCGAGCGGAGACTCCGACATCGAACATCTGTCCAGTTGACGCTGGTCGGCGCTGGTCACCGGCACTCCCAGCGTTATAGGGGGGACCGTGCGCCGCCGGTGACGGCGAGCGAGCGCTTCCTCGATCCAGTGACTCCCTCTCATCCGACCACGTCGCGCCGATGTGCGCATCCGGGTGCCCACCGATGCCTGGAAGCTGCTGTGATCGTCTTCGCGGCGCTCGCCGCGGCGGCTCTTCCGGGTCGCGCGGTAGCCGCGCCGACGATGGTTCCAAGCGTCGCTCACGAGGCGCCGTCGTCGACATTCCCACCGCCCGCCCCCGCGCCGAGGGAGCCTTCGGCACCCGTCGCGTCGCCTGCCCCGCATGGATCCCCGGCGGTGCCGCACACCGGCGCTTCCCCGCTCGCCTCTCCCACGGTCCCCAAGCCCCTCAGGTCCGAGCGGCCAGCCCGTGCGGCTCCGCTGGGCGCTCTATCCTCGCCGCGTCTCGACCCGGTGCTCTCAGCGCCAGTGCCTTCGCCTCTGGCCGTCCTCATACCGCCCCTCTGGGACCCAGACGCGCGACCAACCGGGACCGTCGCGGCGACTCCGCGCGCGGCCGGGTCACCGTCGCTCGCCAGGCGCCCATCGCGGGCATCGGAGTCGCTCAGAGCGATTCGCGCGTATCACTCGTCCACCGGGACGCGTGCCCTCGCGGCCGAGCGAGTCGCCGCCAGCGCGTCGAGGCGCGCGGGCGCAGCGGCAGCGGCGCTCGCGGAACGCTTCGCCGGATCGATGGCCCCGAGGCGCCCGACCCGCGTCCCTTCGCCCGCGCGCGCGCGTGGAGCGGGTCCTGAGCTCGCAAAGCTCCTCGCCGTGGCCGATCGATTCATGATGAGCGTGCCCACTCCGCTCTTCGCGCTCATGCTCGCTCTGCTGGTCGGGATGATGCTCATGTTCCGACGCGAGCGGCGACGAGCACGCATCGCCGAGCGCGCCGCGCTCTCAGATCCCCTCACCGGGTTGCCGAACCGCCTCGCCCTCGAGCATCGCCTCGCGATCGAATGGGAACGCGCCCGCCGCTACGGTCGCCCAATCGCCATCATCTCCATCGACCTCGACGAGCTCAAGCTCGTCAACGACCACCACGGCCACGCCGCCGGCGACCGGCTCCTATGCCAAGCCGCCGACCTACTCCGACGGAGGGTGCGCCGCAGCGACTGCGCCGCGCGGCTCGGCGGCGACGAGTTCGTCGTCGTGATCACAGAAACGCGCAGCCGGGAGATCGCCGCCCTCGCCGACTCCGTCAGGCACTCGCTCAGCGCGGGCGGAGTCTCGGCCAGCGTCGGACACGCACAGCTCGCAGCCGGCGACAGCGACCCCGCCGACGTTCTCCGTCGAGCCGACGCCGACATGTATCGGCAAAAGCACACCGGACGCGACCACCGGCACCTCAGACTCGCCGAGCCCGCACCACAAGCCGCAGAGGCCGCGACGATCTAGCCCGCCTCGACGGCCTCGCCGCGGGCACGGGCCGCCTGTTGTGCGAGCTCACCCTTGCGCTGACCGCGCTTGGCGTAGGAGATGTTCCAGACAACTACAAGGGCGGCGACCACCAGTGGCATCACGTTGGAGGTGGCCTTGGCGGTGGCCGTGGAGGCCGTCTGGATGATGACTACCTGTGCGGCCGCCTCGGCGAGGAAGGCGACACCCCAGACCACGGTGGTCAACCGGAAGGCGTGACGGAAGCCCGGGTAGCGCCACCGGTCGGCGAAGTCACGTCCCTTGGGCGTCTCCGGTCCCATGGCTTCGAGCGCGAACCGGTAGATCAGCGGTCGCTTCGACCACAAGGAGCCCAGGCACACGGCGCCAAAGAAAGCCGTCGGCACGGTCCCATCCAGGAGCACCAGATGGGCACTACCGCTCACCAAGCCGAGGGCGCTCCCAACGACGATCCCGATCAGGACAACGATCGCGATGGCGTCCAGGCGCCGGTCGCGCACGACCCCGAGGGCTATGCCGAAGGCGGGCAGCGCGCCGCTCACGATCAGCGCCGCCACGGTGGACAAGCCGGCGGCGTGCAGCGAGTAGTAGGCCACGAGCGGCCCGACCACATCGAAGATCACGATCGGCCCAAGCGACTGCAGGCGGCCGCGGTCGGCGGGCGCTGACCCGGCGCCAGCCTGTCCCGCCCTCATACCCGGAGATCTTACATCGAAGGTCTCGACCCTCCCGGACGGCGCGGAGGCGCCTGGACCCCCGGACTACGACCCGCCCGGACGTTCCAACGCGGGCTCCTTCCGGGCGCCGGATGCTTGACATTCCTTGTTGGTAAGCCTACACTTGCGGTTAGTGACGACCGACGCATCAGCTGCGATGACAGCGCTGGGTGATCCGACGCGTCGGGCGATCTTCGCAGCGGTGGTCGCCGCCCCGTGCGCGGTGGGTGAGCTGGCCCGGGGGTTGCCCGTGAGCCGCCCGGCGGTCTCCCAGCATCTGAAGGTGCTCAAGCAGGCAGGGCTGGTGGTGGACGAGGCGGTGGGCGCTCGCCGCGTATATCGCGCCGACCCGCAGGCACTGGCCGACATGCAGGCGTACTTTCAGGCGTTTTGGGATCAGGCGCTGGCCGGCTTTCGCGACCAGGCCGAACGGCGGGACGCGGATGGCTGAGCGGGTCGAGCTGTCGCCCGTGCGCCGCACCGTGAACGTGAAGGCTTCGCCAGACCGCGCGTTTGTGGTGTTCACCGAGGGCATCGCGGCCTGGTGGCCGTCGACCCAGCACGTCGGTCCGACGCCGGCAGATGCGGTGATCGAGCCGTTCCTTGAGGGGCGCTGCTATGCCCGCGCCGATGATGGCACCCAGACTGAGTGGGGCAAGGTGCTCGACTGGGATCCACCGTCGCGAGTGCGGCTTGCCTGGCTCTTGGCGCCGGAGTGGCAGTACACGCCCGACGTGGCGAACTGCAGCGAGGTCGAGGTGCGCTTCGAGGCCGAAGACACCGAGACCACTCGGGTCACGCTCGAGCACCGCGGCTTTGAACGCTACATGGAGGGCGGCGAGAGCCTTCGCCGCGACGTGGACTCCGCCGGCGGGTGGGGGCTGCTGCTTGACCGCTATGCCCAGGCCGTCGAAGCGGACAACGGGACGAGCAGATGACGGCTACGGGCTGTAACCGACAATGGAGGCAGAGATGCGTGCCGTCCTGATCGAGGTAAACGTCGAGGGCGTCGACGAACAGGCGGGGCTCCACGGGCTGCGCAACCAGCTCGTCCCCGCGATCAAAGCGATGCCAGGATTCCTATCCGGCACGTGGCTAACCGGCAACGAGCACGGCCGCGGCCTCTCACTGACAATCTGGGAGACCGACGAGGGCGCGCAAGCGTTCGCCGATCGCTTCGGCCCCGGCGCCAGCCCGCAGGCCGGTGTCGCGGTCGAGCGCTGCGAGCTCCGCGAGGTCGGCGCCACCGCCTGAGGCAGCAAAGGGGCTCAAGCGTCACCGTTCGTTGCCGTTCGCCAATCTGCGTCAGTGGCGGATCGCACCGTGGGAGGTTCTGAGCAACCGCCGTGCGCAGGCGCGCCGCCGAGTTGGCATGATCGCGAGATGGCGGCGTCGAGCCCCGTCTCACGCGATGGTCCGCGGGCGCGCGTGGTGCGCTGCGAGCACGACGCGGGCCGCTGGACGCGGGCCGAGCGCCGGCCCGATCCGGGCGTGGCGGGGCTGCTGGCGCGCGGCCATGTCGGCTTCGTGCAGGAGGCGGCGCGCTTCGAGCGCTGGCTGGAGGCGCCGCAGGCTGCGCTGACGCTGCTCATCGGCGTCGAGGGAGAGCCGTTCCGTGCCCGCCAGGGCACGCTGCCGGATGCGTGGGTGGCCAGTCTCGACGACGTCTGACGTGGTGGAGCCGGGTCGGCAGCACGCGTGCGTGGACCTCAAGCTCAGCCCGCTGGGCGCTTACACGGTGCTCGGCCTGCCGCTGCGCGAGCTCGCCGGGCGAGTGATCGGGCTGGAGGACCTCTTCGGTGCCGCGGGGCGTGCGCTGGCCGAGCGCGTCCGCGAGGCCCCCGACTGGGATGGTCGGTTCGATCTCATCGAGGTGTTCCTGGCCCGGCGGGCGGCGGCGAGTCCGGCGCCCAGGCCGGCCGCGGCGTACGCGTGGGCGCGCCTGTCCGCGACCGACGGCAGGCTGGCGGTAGGCCAGCTCGCCGCCGAGCTGGGCTGCAGCCGCCGCTACCTGGCGGCCACCTTCAACGAGCAGGTGGGCCTGCCACCCAAGACCGTGGCGCGGCTGTTGCGCTTTCAGGCGGTCCGCCGCCGGCTAGTCAGAGCCCGGCCGCCTGGCGGAGATCGCCGCCGACTGCGGCTACTGCGACCAGTCTCATTTGGACCGCGACTGTCGCGACCTGGCCGGCATCACCCCGAGCGACTTCCTCGCCCGTCAGGTTCCCGGCGGGCCGGTCGACGGCGACTAGCTTAGCTAGGTCACGTTCGTCCAAGACCCCGTGGCCGCCGCGACGTAAGGTCGGTGCGCACCCGTCAACGAGGAGACCCCGATGAGCGAACCCGGCCACCTGAACATCTTCCCCCGTCGCTGCGCTACCGCGATCCCGACGCCGCGCTCGCGTGGCTGAAGGACGCCTTCGGCTTTGCGGAGAAGGCGGTCTACCGTGACCAGGACGACACGATCTTGCACGCCGAGCTGCGCCTCCGCGCGGGGCTCGTGATGTTCGGGGTGCACCGCGAGGAGGGCTGGATGGGCGGCACGACGCCCGACGCGCTGGCCTCGCCCGCGGGCATCTACGTCGTGGTCTCAGATCCCGACGCCCACCACGCCCGAGCATGCGGGGCCGGGGCGCGGATCGTCCGCGAGCTCGCCGACGAGCCCTACGGCTCGCGCGAGTACAGCGCCCGCGATCTCGAGGGCAACCTGTGGTCGTTCGGCACCTACGACCCCTACGCCCACCAGTAGCCCCCGCCAGCGATGGTCGAGCCCTCCACGCTGCGCGCGCTCGCGCGCGCCCTGCCCGAGACGGTCGAGCAAGACCACCACGGCCGGCCGTCGTTCCGCGTCGCCGGCAGAATCTTCGCCACCTTCCGGGACACGACCCACGCCAACGTGATGCTAGACGCGCCCGGCATCCTCACCGCCGTGCAGGCCCATCCGCAGGCGTGCGCAGAGTTCCGGTGGGGCCAGCGGCTCGCCGCCGTACAGGTGGACCTGCGCACTACGACCGCCGGCCTGCTCGCGGAGCTGCTCGAAGACGCCTGGGAGCGCAAGGCGCCCAAGCGACTGCTCGTCGAACGCTCCACCGGCACCGACGATCCGACCACCTGAAACCCAGGGTGCCGCGAGCGCCGCCACGGGCGCGCAATGCGAGCTGCCTCGGTCCGGGCGAGGTCGTCAGCGGCGCTGCTGTCGCGAGCAGGTGGTCCGAGGGCGCCCAACGGCGGTGAGCACGACCGTGGAAGTCGGCCGCTAGCAGATCTCCTGCACGTCGGGTTCGTCGTCTGCCGCCTTCTTCGCATGCGGATCCTTTCGCCGCCGGGCGCATACGCTTGTCCTTCTGGCTTTCCTGTGTTCGTCCTATAGGTGAGGATGGCAACGGGCCGTCCACGAGGAAAAGGAAGGGTCATGTCTCTCTACGCGACGTTGCTGTACTACCCGGAGGATCGCTACTGGACCTCGCCCGAGGAGGAGGAGTTCTCGCCTGGCTACGGCGAGTTCGGCGCGGCGGCGGGCGCGGCCGGAGTGCTGCGCGGCGGGGAGGCGCTGCATCCGTCGAGCATGGCGACGACGATCACCGTTGAGGGCGGCAAGGGCGGCGAGGTGATGGTCAGTGACGGACCCTACGCGGAGGCCAAGGAAGTCCTCGGAGGGTTCTATCTCGTCGACGTCGCCGACCTGGACGAGGCGATCCGCTGGGCGGCGCAGATCCCCGCTGCGTGGCGCGGGCGGGTGGAGATTCGTCCCGTCGTGCCGATGCAGGGCAGCGCCGCGACGGGGTGACTCCCGAGGAGCGGCTCGCGGAGACGGTCCGGGTCGAGGGTCGCCGGGTGTTGGCGACCCTCGTCCGAACGCTCGGGGACCTTCAAGTCGCCGAAGACGCCGTCCAGGAAGCAGCTATCGCGGCGCTGCGAACGTGGCCTCACGCCGGGGTTCCCGACGATCGGCGGGCCTGGCTGATCGTCACCGCCAGGCACAAGGCCTATGACGCGCTGCGCCGCGAAGCCGCCCGTGCCGCCAAGGAGACGGCCGCGGCGTGGGGGACCGAGCCCTTGGGCGACGACGTGGAGGAGGAGGTGCTGGAGATGGTCGAGCCCGAGAGCGTGGTGCGCGATGACCTACTGCGTCTCGTGTTCACCTGTTGTCATCCGGCGCTCGCGCTCGAGGCGCAGGTCGCCCTGTCGCTGCGCACCCTGGCCGGACTCGAGGTGGCGGCGATCGCCCGGGCGCTCCTGGTGACCGAGCCAACGATGGCCAAGCGCCTGGTGCGCGCCCGGCAGAAGATCACCCACGCCCAGATCCCTTACCGGGTGCCGTCGGACGCGGAGCTGCCAGAGCGGCTCCCGGGCGTGCTGGGGGTGGTTCACCTCATCGCTACAGAGGGCCACGCGCCCAGCAGCGGCGAGGGGCTGGTGCGCGTCGACTTGGAGGCCGAGGCGCTGCGACTGGCACGGTTGCTCGCCGAGTTGATGCCCGATGAGCCGGAGGTGCTCTCCCTGCTCGCGCTGCTGCTGCTAGTTGCCGCGCGTCGGCCCGCGCGCACCGATGACCGGGGCCGGCAGGTGCTGCTGGCCGACCAAGACCGATCGCAGTGGGACCAGGCGATGATACGCGAAGGCACTTCGCGGCTGGAGGAGGCGGTCCGCCGATCCGGCGGCGTCGCCGGTCTCTACCAGCTCCAGGCGCACCTGGCGGCGTGCCACTGCACCGCAGCCACGTGGCAGGCGACGGACTGGAGCCGCATCGTGGCCCTCTATGACCTGCTGATGAGCCTGACCACCAACCCCGTTGTCGCGCTCAACCGGGCAGTGGCGCTCATCGAGCGCGATGGTCCCGCGGCCGGCCTGGCCGCGCTCGACACGATCACCGGGCTCGAGCAGTCGCATCTCTGGCACGCCGCTCGGGCCGATGCCCTACACCGCCTCGATCGCGTCGAGCAGGCGCGGTCGGAGCTCCACCACGCCGCCGAGCTGGCGCTAACCGGAGCCGACCAGCGACTCCTCCTAGAGCGCCTCGACGCGCTCGATGGGACAAGGGTGGAGGACCGGAACGCACAGGTCCCTCGGCGCAGGCCTCAGGCTCACCCGATGCCCGGGGTCAGTCGACGGGTCTGGGAGGCGTAGCGGAGGGGCGCCGAGCGCAGCCAAGCGCCGGGCGAGGGTCACCTCCCGCGGGTACGCCTCGCGAGCCGCGCGGCCGGCACGAGCAGTCAGCCGGACGTCCATGGCCACCCGCGCGACCACGCCAGCGGGCTCAAGCGCGACGATCGCGTTCGAGTGCTCCGCGAGCAGCTCGCCGCGACCGACGTCGAGCCCGACCCGTCGGGCCGCGCTCTGTGCTCGGCGTACTCTGAGCGCCGATGGCTTCATCGCCCTCGCAAAGCCGCATCGCTGTGAGCGCCGACTCCGAGGAGGTCGCCGAGCTGCTCGATCGCTTCCAGGCAGAGTTCGACGAGTACACGCCGGGCGCGAAGGTCCTTGCACGGCGGGTCCGCGAGCACATCGCGGGTGAGCTCAGCGTCTTCCTGCTGGCCGGCCCGACACACGTCGGCGTCGCCCAGCTGCGCTTCCGCGAGTACCTGCTAACCGGCGCGCCGATGTGCTACCTCGAGGAGCTCTACGTGGTCCCCGACCGCCGCGGAGAGGGCCACGGGCGGATGTTGATGCAGACCGCCCTGGGCGTCGCGCGCGAACGCGGGGCGACCACGGTGGAGCTAGGCACCGCGGTCGACGACACAGCGGCGCGCGGACTGTACGAGAGTTTCGGGTTCACTAACCTCGAGAAGCAGGGAAGACCCGAGACGCAGATGCTCTACTACGAGCGCGAGCTGTGAGAGGCGCTCGGGAAGTCATCGCTCGCGCGGTGGATTCGGCCAGCGGGCGGCGCTCGAGAACAGCCTGCGCCACAGGCGGTACGCCGCGTCTCCTGCGCGGACGTTTGATGAAGCGCTTGGTGCCCGCCCGACGTCGGGCTCTTGCATCACCCGGCCACCCTAATGAGCTAGCACTCGGACGTCCTCGTCCGCTGCGCACGCCCCGAGGATGCAGGGACGATTGCCGAGGTGCACGTGGCCTCTTGGCGCGCCGCGTACGTGGGCCAGCTGCCCAACCGCTGCTCGACGCGCTGTTGGTCAACCAGCGAGCGGGCATGTGGCGCGAGGTGCTCGACGAATCGGGCGCAGAGCGCCGCGTGGATGTGGCCGACTGCGCCGGGCGAGTACTGGGGTTCGTCGCGACTGGCCCCAGCCGCGAGGATCCGCCCGCCGCCCGGGTCGGCGAGCTATACGCCCTCTACGTCGACCCGACGTGCTGGTCGACGGGGGTCGGTCGGGCGCTGCTCGCCTCGGCCACCTCCCGGCTCGCCAGATCGGGGGTGCGCGAAGCGCTCCTCTGGGTGCTCGCGTCCAACGTGCGCGCCCGCCGCTTCTACGAGCGCGCCGGCTGGATCCACGACGGTCACGTCAAGAGCAAGCGTCTCGGCGGCGTGCCCGACTTCGACGCCGAGGTCAGCGAAGCCTGCTACCGCCGTGGATCCCCCGCCGCCGGATGAGGCAGCGCAGCGGGCGCTGGCGAACGCCCGGTCCACCGATGCTATGTCGCGCTCGGCGCTCAGCGGGTGAGGCGTTCGACCTCCCACACGATCACGGCCGGCAGCCCGGTCAGCGCCTGCTCGAACGCGTCGCCAAGGCCGGCCTTGGCGCGGGCTCGCGCCTGCTCGCGGGTGAGCGGCGGCTCAAGCAGGCGCCGCACCACGAGGCCCGCCGCGGTGAAGGCGGCGACGTAGTCAGCGTGGGAGTGCGGATACTCGGGGATCATCGACCGCCGTCCCTTCCCGTCGACGAACACCGCCCGCCATCCCAGCACCCCTGTCGCGAACGGGTGCGGGTTGGAGATCACCAGCCGCCCACTCGGTGCCAGCACCCGGCCCAGCTCGGCCATTGCACGCTCGAGGCGCGGGACGTGACTGAGCGCCAGCGCGCACACTGCACCGGCCACCGCCCCGTCCTCCAGCGGCAGATCCTCGAGCTCGCCGCCGCGGAGATCGGCACCCGGGAGCTTCGCGCGCGCCTGCGCGAGCATCTCCTGGCTTGAGTCCACGCCGATGACGTCCCGCCCGGCTGCGGTCAGATAGGCGGCGTGGCGGCCGGTGCCGCACGCCGCGTCGAGCACCGGGCCGGCGGGTAGCTCATCGAGGACGCCGCGCACCAGCGGCTCCTCGAGGGCGACCGTGTCGTTGCCCGGCTCGTCGTAGCTGTCCGCCCAGCCGGCGTAGCCAGCCGCGGCGTCGTACTCGGGAAGATCACGCCGCTCCACATACGGCGGCTCATCCACGTGTGCCGCGATCGCTCGTAGCTCATCGATGCGCCGATTCACGCCATCCGGTTGCCGCAGCGCACCGGCCCGCAGCAGCGCCAGCCCCTCGATGCCCAACAGGTACTCGCCCTCGCGGAAGCCGCTACTCACCGCCCGCAAGGTACCTGTGGAGCGGTTCCGCCAAGCGTGCCGAGCCGAGTAACTGCGCCATCGACCGAGTGGCCCAAGCGCCGGGGCGCAGTCCTACCGCTAGCTCACGGGTCCTTGCACCAAGTTGCAAGATTGTTCTAAAATTGTAATGCTGTTTCAATGGAAGTGGGCACGAGCCCTGGGGACCGTCGCACCCGGCGCCGGGCTCAGACGGGGGCGGCGATCCTCGAGGGGGCCGAGCGGCTGTTTCTCACCCGCGGCTTCGAGGCGACGACGGTCGAGCAGCTGTCGGAGGAGGCGGATGTTGCGGTCGGCTCGATCTACGGGCACTTCGGCGGCAAGGAGGGCGTCTACGCCGGGCTCATCGACCGGGCTTTGGAGCTCGACGCGCGCTACTGCGACGAGGGGTGGGCGAGCGGGACCGACCCGGTGGGGCGGCTGCTCGGGATCGGCGAGGGCTACCTGCGCTTCGCGCGCGAACACCCTCGCCACTTCCGACTCTTCCGCTTCCCGCCCGCCGGGGGTCCGACCGGAGGGCCGGCCGCGAGCGCTGCCGCGCGAGTGGCGGAGCGCGTGCGCTCGGAGGTCGTCCGGATGGCCGGGGCAGTGCGCGAGGCGATCGCGCAGGGGACAGTGCGCGATGTGGACCCTGAGCGGGCCGCGGTGTTCCTGTGGGCGGCCTGGGACGGCGTGATCGCCGCCCACGTGCTGCCAGGAAACATGGGCTTGAGCGCCCGCGAGTTCGACGAGGTCCTCGCGCTGGGCCGCGAGGTGCTCGCGTTGGGCCTGCTGCAGCCCGCCGGAGCGGTGACGTGATCAAGGTCGTCCCGGCCGACGGCGACTATGCCCAGCCCGCCACCCCCGCCTGGCGCGGGACCGACTGGCGGGCCCACGAGCGCGACGCGATCGTCGGCGGACGTCGCCTGCACTACCTCGACGTCGGCAGCGGCGCGCGATGCTTCATGCTCGTCCACGGGATGGGCGGGCGCTGGCAGCACTGGCTGGAGACCATCCCGGCACTCGCCGAGCGCGGTCGAGTGCTGGCCCTCGACCTGCCGGGCTTCGGGCGCTCTGAGCTGCCGGCCGTGCGAACCTCGCTCGATGGCTTCGCCGACGCGGGGGCCGCCCTGGCCCGGCAACTCGGAGTCGAGCGGATCGTGCTGGTCGGCCACTCGATGGGAGGGCCAATCGCGATCCGCTTTGCGGCCCGCCACCGCGACCTCGCAGGGCAATCGTGTCCGTTGCCGGCGCCACATACCAGTTCAGCGCTCTCCTGGGATTGCAGGACGTCATCCGCTTCGCTGCGCAGCGACCGCGGGAGACCGCGGCCATCGCGATGGAGATCGCAACCGCCGGGCTGCCGGCGCCCGAGCCGCTGCGTCGCCGGGTGGTCCGCTCGCCGCCGCTGCGCAAGCTCTTCCTGTCGCCCTACATGGTCGACCCGCTCGCCCTCCCCGCCGACGCGGTGCAGCTCGTCGTGGACGGGGCGGGCGCCCGCGGGGTGCTGCCGAGCGTCCGCGCGATCGGGCGAAGCGACCCGCGGGAAGGCATCGACGCGGTGGCATGCCCGATCTTGTCACTCGCCGCCGACGAGGACAGGATCGCGCCGCTGCCCGACACCGAGGCCTTCCAGCGCGACGTGCCCCGCGCCCAAACCGTCGTATTCCAACGCTGCGGCCACATGCTCATGCTCGAGCGCCCTCAGACATTCAACCGCGAGCTCACCGGCTTCGCCGCGGCACTCCCATGAACCGCCCCAGAACAACCGCCAAGACCAACGAGATCCTGGTCCACCACCGTCAGCTGGGGCTGCGTATCTCTGGCAGCGCTAGCCGCCCGACGCACGAGCGCCAGCCGCTGAGGCGCGCGCAGCTTTATTCGGCCCATTGACGCCCGCTCCAATCCCTCGCTCATTCAGGCACTCAGCGCCACGAGCGCCTGAACCCACCGTAAGCGGTAGGTATCCGCGGCCATCCGCAAGAAGCCACGGGCCCGAGCCGTCGAGAACGCGCTGCAACGCGAGCCGACGCCTACAGCAGCGAAGCGCGCGCCCCGCCGTCGAGGGTGAACGAGCCGCCGGTGGAGAACCGCGAGCGGTCGGAGGCGAGAAAGACCGCGAGCCGGGCGACCTCCTCCGCCGTGCCGTAACGCCCCTGCTTGGCCGCTATGACCGCGTCGAAGTCCTCAACGCCGAGCGCCGCCTCGAAGTCGGCCTTCTGAGCCCCGACCAGGTCGGTGTCCACAAAGCCCGGGCAGATGCAATTGACGCGAACGTTCTGGTCGCGCAGCTCGACCGCCGCGGTCTGGGTCAGCGAGCGCACGCCGCCCCGGCCGCAGTCAAGTCCCAGGTCGTGGTGTAGGAGTTCGGCGTCGAGCTCGTCGGCGATGACGGTGGCGGCTCAGGCCGCTTGGGGCTCGCGGGCCTCCTCTCGGTTGACGCGTCGGGGTGGCTGCTCGAGCAGCGGTTCCATCGACTGTCGGCTCATGTAGCTGCGGCCGACGAGCCATTCGTCGTTGGCTTGGCGAGCATGGAGACCAGGCGGGTCAGGCTCGCGTGGTCGGGGAAGATGCCGACGACGTCGGTGCGGCGCCCGATCTCACGGTTGAAGCGCTCCAGCGGGTTCGTGCTTAGGAGCCTGCGCCGGTGCTCGGCGGGAACGCGTAGAACGCCAGGATGTCCTCCTCGGCCTCCTCGAGAGGCCGGCGATCTTTGGCAGGCGGTCGCCCAGCTGGGCGACCGCCTCGCCGAGCCGCTCACGCGCCTCCTCGCCCGAGTCGGCCTGGAAGATGGGGCGGATCAGCGCGCCGAGCAGTCCGTGCTGGTCGCGTCGCGCGTGCCCGAGGCAGTCCCGTGTGAAGTGCACCGTGCAGCGCTGCCACGGGGCGCCGAGGACCTGCGCCAGGGCGGCCTTGAGCCCCGGGTGCGCGTCGGAGATCCCCAGCTGCACTCCGACAAGGCCACGGGGCGGACCTCTTCGTTGCGGAGGCCTACTTCTTCGATCGCCAGGTGCCCTTCCATCTCGACTACGCCACCCTGCGCGCACACCGAGACCAGCTCGGCTGCGACCGAGTCGTGCTCACGCACATGAGCCCGCAGATGCTGGCGCACGTACCCGAAGCCAAGTTCGAATGCGCCCACGACGGCATGGTGATCGCGCTCTGAGATGGGCGAGCACGACGTGTGCTGAGCCGCGCGGGCGATGCGTCGTCAGCGCTCTTCGCGACTTCGGTGGAAGCGTCTCGAGCTGCGACGTCAGCCAACGCGAGACCCTCCAACCCAGAGTGGCTCTCAGTTCTGGATGATCGCCGGCATAATGGCGGCATGAGCGATCCGTTGTCGATCGAGGAGCTGCCCCGACCCCACGACGATGGCGCGGTGGCTCATCTGCCCGGCGCGCAGCTGCCAGCGAACGTATTGCCCTCGACGGAGGGCAGACCGGTGGAGCTCGCAGGACTCGAGGGGCGAACCGTCGTCTTCGTCCACCCCAGCATCGGCGGCATCGATGACGCGCTGCTCGAGGAGTGGAGCGCACTGCCGGGGGCCCGGGGTTGCACTCCCGAGGCGTGCGGCTTCCGCGATCGGCTTGGCGCTTTCCGATCTGCGGGCGCTGAGGTGCTCGGACTCTCGGGGGAGCCCCCGGATCAACAACGCGACGCCGTGGCGCGGCTCGGCCTGCCGTATCCGCTGCTGTCCGATCAGCAGCTGCGGCTCGCGGGGTCGGTGGGCCTTCCGACGTTCGAGTTCCGCGGCCGGCGATACCTGAAGCGCGTCACGCTTTTCATTTCCGACGGAAGGGTCGAAGCGGCTCTTTACCCGGTCTTCCCGCCGGATCAAGCCGCCGATCAGGCGCTCACCTGGCTCAGGGAGAACCCGCTCAGCTAATCCGCTGCTCGCGCACTGCACGTTCGTCGGCTTTTCGCTCCAGCTCGGAGTGGAGCCGGTCGAGCCAGTCGGTGAGAGAGCCGTAGGTGTCGGCGCCGAGCCGCGCGACGGTGTTCGGGTGGCGAGAGCCGGTCCGTTCGACACGGCCTACGCGCGAGAGGGTGTACTCGAGGCGGACGGCGTCGAAGGCGCGTCCAGCGGCACGTCGCGCTGCTTGCTCCGCGCCCTAACGTCCAGGATCTGGGTCGTGCGCTCAAGACACCAGGTGCGATACCCGACACATACTTCACACGGGAGTATTGAGCCTGACGCCGTTCGCAGGTCCGACGACCAGAACCGAGCGCGCAGCGCCACCTTGATCCTCTGAATCGAACCGCGGCGCCCTGCGCCGCAGCCTGGGCAATCACATGGGCACACAGGCCATTCAGTCGGTGGACGCTGACCGCGTCGTCCGACCTCGACACGCGCTGGCCGCGCTCAGCGTCGCACGCCCTGCTCGCCGCGGCCTCGGGTTGGTCTCGCTCGCCCTGCTGCTCGCGGCGGTACTCGCGACCAGCGCTCAGGCAGCGTCCGTCGGCCTGGGTACCACCGATAGCTTCAGCGTCCTGGGCGGCAGCACGGTCACCAACACCGGCCCGAGCGTGCTGGCCGGGGACCTGGGCCTTAGCCCGGGCACCGCCGTGACGGGGTTCCCGCCCGGAACGGTGGCCGGCACGATCCACGCGAACGACGCGGTCGCCCGGCAGGCGCAGGCCGACCTGGTCACCGCCTACAACGACGCGGCCGGGCGCAGCTCGACCGCCACGGTGTCCGGGAACCTCGCCGGTCGCACGCTCAGTTCCGGCGTCTACACGTCGGCGACCTCCCTCGGGCTGAGCGGAGACCTCACCCTCGACGCCCAGGGTGATCCGAACGCGGTGTTCGTCTTCCAGGCCGGATCGACCCTGACCACGGGCTCGGGTAGCCGAGTGCTGCTCATCGGCGGCGCACAGGCGTGCAACGTCTTCTGGCAGGTCGGCAGCTCGGCGACCATCGGAACGTCCACGGCCTTTAGGGGCAACATCCTGGCCTTGACCTCGATCTCTTTGACCACGGGCGCGACGCTCGACGGTAGGGCGCTGGCTCGAAACGGAGCGGTCACGCTGGACACGAACACCGTGACCCACGCGCCTTGCGCTACGACCGGCGGCGCTCCCGGCGGCACCGGCGGCACAACCGGCGGCACCGGCGGCACAACCGGCGGCACAACCGGCGGCACCGGGGGCACAACCGGCGGCACCGGCAGCATCACCATTGGACCGGCGCCGGTGGTTGTCACCAAGCCGGCGTCACACATCGGTTCGACTGATGTCCGACTGGGAGGAGAGTTGCGCCCAGGCGGAGCGGCCAGCACGTACTACTTCCAGTTCGGGCCGAGCAAGCGCTACGGGCATCACACGCCAAGCGGTCACGCAGGCCCGGGCGCCAAGGCGTTCCCGGTCCGTGCCCGAGTCGGCCAGCTGCGACCCGGCACGAGCTACCACTACCGACTCGTCGGCGTCGGCCCCGGCGGCCGGAAGACCTACGGCGCCGATCGCACATTCCGAACGCGCCCTCGGCCCGCGCGCCAGTCTCCGGCGCGGCCGCCGCACACGAAGGGGGGATTCACCGGCTGACAGGCGTCGGGGGCGGGCGGCGATGCCGCCCGCCCATCGCCTGCTCCCCGGAGCTCACCATGGCATCAACACCCACTCTTGCCCTCAGGCTCATAGCGGCGCTCGCGCTCGGCGCGAGCGGCGCGGCGGTTGCCGGCGTCGCACCGGCGCGGGCCGGCGCCCCGCCGGTGGTGCCGCCCACCCAGAGACTCGTGATCCTCGAGCGAACGCACGACGCCTTCTCGAGGCCGGATCCCCGCTCCACCCAGCTGGTGACGGTGCACCAGCAGCGTCCCATCACCGGCGAGCGGACCGTGCTGCCGATACTCGGAGAGACGACGGGCGCCGACGGACGCACCTGGCTGCGCGTGATGCTCCCGGGACGCCCGAACGGTCACACCGGGTGGATCTCCTCCCGCTCTACCAGATACACGGTGACGAGATGGCGCCTGCTCATCGAGACCTCCAAGCGCCGGGTCACGGTCTTCAGCTACGGCCGTGCGGCGCGCACCTTCCGGGCGGTCGTGGGCAAGGCATCGACGCCCACCCCGCGAGGACGCTTCTTCGTCGAGGAGACCGTTCAGCTCAGCCCCGACCGGATCGGCGCGCCGTTCGCGCTGGCCCTCAGCGCGCGCTCTGAGGTCTTGCAGCAGTTCGATGGCGGGCCAGGCCAGATCGCCCTGCACGGGCTGGGCAACATCGGAGGCGTACCCGGCACGGCCGCCTCGCACGGCTGCATAAGGCTCGACAGGCGCTCGATCAGCTGGCTCGCCGCCCGCATCGGGCCCGGCGTACCGGTCACGATCACCCGCTGAAGCCTGCCTCCGTGAGACCGACGCCGAGCTACTGAACCCTACGTCCGTGGCTCAGTCGATCAGCCCGTACGCCGGCAGCGTGAGGAACTCCTCGAACTCCTCCGAGGTCGCCACGCGGTCGAACATCGCCTTGGACTCCTCCGGATAGGATTGGAAGAAGAGCTCGTCGCCCACGTTCTCGCGCACCTTGGCGAGCTCCTCGTCCTCCATGCGGCGCACGAGCTCCACCGTGACCCGCTCGCCGGTGTCGAGCTCCGCGCCCTGGTTGATCCACTGCCACACCTGCGAGCGCGAGATCTCCGCGGTGGCCGCGTCCTCCATGAGGTTGTTGATCGCCGCCGCGCCGTTGCCCGTGAACCAGTTCGAGAGGTACTGGATGCCCACCGAGACGTCGTTGCGCAGGCCCGCCTCGGAGATGGCGCCCGGCGTCGACTGGGCGTCCAAGAGCTCGGCCGCCGAGACCGATACGTCGGCGCGCTGCACCTCGAGCTGGTTCGGACGGTCGCCGAGGACGGCGTCGAACTCGGTCAAGGCCGTCTCCACGAGGTCCGGGTGGGCGACCCACGTCCCGTCGAAGCCCGCCTGCGCCTCGCGCGCCTTATCGGCCTTGACGCCCGCGAGCGCCTGCTCGTTGGCCTCGGCGTCCTTCCGGCTGGGGATGAGCGCCGCCATCCCGCCCATCGCGTGGGCGCCGCGGCGGTGGCAGGTCTTCACCAGCAGCTCGGTGTAGGCCCGCATGAAGGGCACGGTCATCTTCACGTCGTTGCGGTCGGGGAGGAGGAACTCCGGCCGATCGCGGAAGGTCTTGATCATCGAGAAGATGTAGTCCCACCGCCCGGCGTTCAGGCCGGCCGAGTGCTCACGCAGCTCGTAGAGGATCTCGTCCATCTCGAAGGCGGCGGGGATCGTCTCGATGAGGACCGTGGCCTTGATCGTCCCGCGGGGGATCCCGAGCCTCTCCTCGGCGTGGACGAAGACCTCGTTCCACAGTCGCGCCTCGCGGTGGCTCTCCATCTTCGGCAGGTAGAAGTAGGGGCCGGAGCCCTTCTCCACGAGCCGGCGCGCGTTGTGGAAGACGAAGAGGCCGAAGTCGAAGAGCGCGCCCGAGACGGGCTCGTCGTCGACGAGCAGGTGCTTCTCGGGCAGATGCCACCCGCGCGGGCGCACGAGCAGAGTGGCGACGTCGTCGTCCAGCTCGTAGTGCTTGCCCTCGGCCGAGTCGTGCTCGATCGTGCCCTCGATCGCCTCGATGAGGTTGACCTGGCCCTCGACCATGTTCGCCCACGTCGGGGCGTTCGAGTCCTCGAAGTCGGCCATGAACCCCGACGCCCCGGAGTTGAAGGCGTTGATGAGGAGCTTGCGCTGGGTCGGGCCGGTGATCTCCACGCGGCGCTCCTGGAGGTCGGGCGGCGCCGGGTCGACCATCCAGTCGCCCGCGCGGACGTCCGCCGTCTGCGCGAGGAAGTCCAGCTTCTCTTCCCCCGCGGCGATCCGCGCACGGCGCTCGGCGCGAGCGGCGAGGAGGTCACGCCGGGTCGGCCCGAAGCCGCGCTCGAGCTCGGCCACGAAGGCGAGCGTCTCCCCGCTGAGGATCCGCTCGAATCCCTCCTCCAATGGGGCCGTGATGGTCACGCCCGTGGGTGCCGTTGCCGCCATTTCCGTTCCTCCTTGGCTCGCTCCGGCCGGTCCTACCCCGGGCGAGCCGGGCTGACGCGGGGGGCGTCGGCGGTTCAGCCCGCCGCCACCTCGACCCCGATCACGCGAGCGAGGCGCGCCTGACGTTCGTCCAGGGTCGAGAGCGTGCGACCCGTCGCCCAGGCGGTCGCGATGATGAGCAGGTCCGTCGCCTTCGCCGTCCGACGCTCGTATCGAGGAGGGCGGGACTCAGTCCTCTCCCCAGGTCACGGGCTCCTCCGCCTCGTCGAGCTCCCGCGCCAGGTTCCGGTCGGCCGGCAGCGGGCGGTTCTCCCCCGCGATCGACCGGTCGAGCAGCTCGATCGGGTGGTGGATCGGCCGGGCGGCCCCCATCCGCTCGAGCTGGGCTCCGATCTGGAGGGCGCACCCCGGATTGGCGGCGGCGATCGCCTCCGCGCCGGTGGCCAGGAGGTTCCGCGCCTTGCGCTCCGCGAGCGCCGTCGCCGGCTCGGGCTCGAGCAGGTTGTAGACCCCGGCCGAGCCGCAGCAGAGCTCCCACTCCGCGGGCTCGACGAGCTCGACGCCGGGGATCCCGCGGAGCAGCTCGCGCGGCTCGGCGCGTATGCCCTGCGCGTGGGCGAGGTGGCAGGCGTCGTGGTAGGCGAGCTTCAGGGGCAGTGGATGGCGCTTTGCGCGCGGCTTCTCGGCGGTGAGGAGCTCGCTCACGTCACGGACCTTCGCCACGAAGGCTCGCGCCCGCTCGGCCCACTGCGGGTCCTCGGCGAGCAGGTGCCCGTAGTCCTTCATCCCCGAGCCGCAGCCGGCCGCGTTGACGACCACCTGGTCGAACTCCTCGAACCGCGCGATGTTCTCCCGGGCCAGTGCCTGAGCGGAGTCCTCGTAACCCGTGTGGAGCTGGAGCGAGCCACAACAGCGCGGCGTGCGCGGGGCGTGGACCTCGTAGCCCTCGGCGGCGAGCACCCGCACCGTCGCGGCGTTGACGTCGCCGAAGAAGACGCGCTGGACGCAGCCCTGGAGCATCCCCACCCGTCCCCGCCGCACACCCGCCGCCGGCGTGACCTCGGGCAACCGCGTCAGCGCGCGGCGCACAGGCACGGCGGGCGCGAGCCCGATCATCGAGCGCAGGCGCGGGAGGCGCCCGAGCAAGCCGCCGCGCCGCCGGCGCGCCAGCTCGTCGACTCCCAGCCGCCGTTGCAGCGCGAGCACCGGCGCGAGCGCGCGCAGCCGCCCCGGGTGAGGGAACGTCTCGAAGACCAGGCGCCGGAACGCGCGGTCCGCGGGCGTCCGGTCGTGGACGCGCTCGAGCTGAGCGCGCGTCTCCTGGATGAGCAGGTCGTACCGAACGCCTGAGGGGCAGGCGGTGACGCACGCCATGCAGCCGAGGCAGTTGTCCCACCGATCGACCATCTCCGCGGAGAGCTCCGCTCCCCCTTCGTGCCCGAGCTTCATGAGCGCGATCCGTCCCCGGGGAGAGTCCATCTCCTCGCCCCAGAGCGCGTAGGTCGGGCACGTGGGCAGGCAGAACCCACAGTGCACGCAGTCCTCGATGAGCTCGGGGGCGGGCGGGCGGTGCGCCGGATCCCACGCTGTGGTCTCGATCTCCGCCATCAGATTCCGCCAACGTACCGGCCGGGATTGCACGTCCGCGCCGGGTCGAAGCGGTGCTTGACGCGGCGCATGAGCGCGAGCTCGGGGCCAGCGGGCACACCCCAGGGGTCGAGGGCCGACCGCACGCCCCGCGAGGCGTCCTCGACGACGCACGGGCTCGGACCGAGGCGCGCGCGCAGCTCCGCCACCGCCGCGACGAGGTCGGCGTCGCCGGCGGGCGGCAGCGCGACCCAGTGGATGCCGTGCCCGGCACGCCCGACGACGTGTCCCCCGGCCGCCTCGGCCGCCCCGAGCACCGTGGCCAGAGCCGCGGGCGGAGCGCTCACCTTCATTGACACGCCTCCCGGCCGAGGTGGCTCCCGTGCACGCTGGGTCTCCCACACTCCCTCGTCGTCCTCTTCACGGCGTACGTCGAGGCCTGCCGCGGCCATGAGCTCCTCCACCCGCGCGATCTGCGCCCGCACCGCCGGGCCGGCCGCCCGGGCGAGCAGCGCGCCGCGGGCCTGCGCCCACGTCACGTCGAGGCACTCGAGCTCGAGCGGCGCGCAGGCCAGCGCCCCGCGGGCACGGGCGAGCGCCGCCGGATCGCTGCTCTCCCCCACCGCGGTGAGCGTCCCCTCCGGGCGCGGGTGCAACCGGACGACGAGCTCCACGACGAGGCCGAGCGTGCCCAGCGCACCCGTCGAGAGCTTGGCGAGGTCGTAGCCCGCCACGTTCTTGATCACCCGTCCCCCGGCGCGGGCGACGCTCCCGTCGGGCAGGGCGAGCTGCACGCCGAGGACGAGGTCGCGCGGCGGTCCGTAGCGGTGGCGCAGGGGCCCCGCGTCGGCGCACGCGAAGACGCCCCCGACGGTCGCACGCCCCTCTGCGTTCGGCGGGTCGAGCGCGAGCATCTGCTTCTCGGCGCCGAAGGCCTCCCGCGCCGCGGCGAGCGGGAGGCCGGCCTGCACCACGGCCGTCAGGTCGCCGGCGTTGTGCTCGAGGAGCGCACCGAGGCCTGCGGTTCTCAGCTCCTGGTCGGGCGCCGGCGTCGCGTGCCCCCGGCCCTGCTTCGTCCCGCCGCCCACGAAGCCGACGGACTCCCCGGCCTGCGCGGCGGCGTGCAGCGCCTCGGCCGCCTCCTCCGCGGACTCCGGCGTCAGCGACGGCACGCTCACGGTCGCGATCAGAACCGCTCCGCGACGCTCGCCGCCTCGAGCGGGTGCTGCCGGTAGGGCCCCGGCACCTCGCCGCAGAGCCGCGGCGTGGGCATGACCTTGCCCGGGTTGGCGCGACCTTCGGGATCGAAGGCGCAGCGGAGCTTCTGGAACGCGGCCAGGTCCGGCTCGGAGAACATCTTGCCCATGTAGCGCTTCTTGTCGATCCCCACGCCGTGCTCGCCGGTGATGGAGCCTCCCGCGTCCACGCACGCGGAGATGATCTTCCCGGCCAGCTCCTCGGCGCGCTCGGCCTCGCCCTCCGTGTGCCCGTCGTAGCAGACGAGCGGGTGGAGGTTGCCGTCCCCGGCGTGGAAGACGTTTGCCACCTTGAGCCCGTACTCGGCGGCCAGGGCGTCGATCTGCGCGAGCACCTCGGGCAGCTTCGTCCGGGGCACGACGCCGTCCTGCACGTAGTAGTGCGGCGAGATGCGGCCCATCGCCGGGAAGGCCGACTTGCGGGTCTTCCACAGGAGCGCCCGCTCTTCCTCGTCCTGCGCGACGCGGACGTCGCGCCCGCCGTGGCGCTCGCACAGCGCGAGGACGTGCTCGAGGCGCGCGGCGCACTCCTCCCGCGGCCCGTCGAGCTCGATGAGGAGGGCCGCGCCCGCGTCCTTCGGGTAGCCGGCGTGAGCCATGTCCTCGCTCGCGCCGATCGCGAGCTGGTCCATCATCTCGATCGCCGCCGGGACGACGCCCTCGCCGACCGCGTCGGAGACCACGCGCGCCGCGTCGCCCGTGGAGGGGAAGAAGGCCACCAGGGTCTCCACCGCCTCCGGCGCCGGGAGGACGCGGAGCAGCACCCGGGTCGCCACCCCGAGCGTCCCCTCCGAGCCGACGAACGCGGCGACGAGGTCGTAGCCGGGACGGTCGAGCTCGGCGCCGCCGAGCCGCACGAGCTCGCCGTCGGGCAGCACGACCTCGAGCCCGCATACGTAGTTCGTGGTGAAGCCGTACTTGAAGCAGTGCGCGCCGCCCGAGTTCTCGGCGACGTTCCCGCCGATGGAGCACACGATCTGGCTCGAGGGATCGGGCGGATAGAAGAAGTCGGGCCCGACGGCCTTCGACACCGCGGTGTTCGTCACCCCGGGCTCGACGAGGACACGCCCGTTCTCGAGGTCCACATCGAGCACGCGGTTCATGCGCGAGAGGCCGATGAGCACGCCGTCCTCCACCGGGACCGCGCCACCCGAGAGCCCGCTTCCCGACCCGCGCGCCACCCACGGCACGCCCGCCTCCCAGCAGGCGCGCACCACCGCCTGCACCTCCTCGCCACTCCCGGGAAGGACCACGGCGCGGGGGCGCGCCCGGTACTGCAGGAGGCCGTCGGACTCGTAGGTGGAGAGCGCGTGCGGGTGGGTGATGACGTGGGCCGGCTCCACGATCTCGCGCAGGCGCGCGAGCAGCCGGTCGACCTCCTCCTGCGTGAGCGGCGGCCCGGACTCCGCCCCGCCGCGATCGAGTGGCTCGACCTGCGGCGCGAGCTGGGGCTCGGAGGTGCTCACTTCGTCTTCACGACCATCCAGGAGAGCAGGCCCGTGTTCTGCAGGAGGACGATCACGCACATGATCAGCACGAGGAGCACGCTCCAGCCGACCACCCTGCGGAAGAGGTCGCCCTCCCGACCGCTCATGCCGACCGCGGCCGTGCCGATCGCCAGGTTCTGGGGCGAGATCATCTTCCCGAGGACGCCACCGGAGGAGTTCGCCGCCGAGAGCAGGATCGACGAGATGCCGGTGCTCTTGGCCGCCGTGGTCTGCACGAGCCCGAAGAGGGCGTTCGAGGACGTGTCCGACCCCGTCACGGCCACACCGAGCCAGCCGATCAGCCCGGAGAGGAACGCGAAGACGCCACCCGCGCCGGCCACCCAGGTGCCCAGCGTGATGGTCTGGCCCGACTGGTTCATGACGTAGGCGAGCGCGAGCACGGCCGCGACCGTGAGGATCGCCCACTTGATCTGATCCAGCGTCTCCCCGTACACCCGGAGCGCCTCGCGCGGGCGCACGCGCAGGACGAGCACGGTGAGCAGGCCGGAGAGCAGGAGCAGGGTCCCCGCCGCCGCCGCCCAGTTGAAGGAGAACATGAGCGACATGAGCGGCTTGCCCTTGGCGTTGACGACGTCGAGGCCGGGCCACTTGAACATCTCCGTGCGGCCGGCCAGGAAGCCCTTGATCGGCTCGATGTTCGCGAGGCCGAGGACCACGATGATGATGATGTACGGCGCGAAGGCGGCGAGCGCGCCACCCCGCGGCTCGGGCGCGCCGGAGCGGCCGCCGCGGCGTCGGCGCACGTCGTCCTCCCACGCCGCGTCGGCCGCCTCCGCGCCGGCCATCGCGGGACCTGCGCCGGCCTGCGCCGGCGCAGGCTCGGCGGCCAGCGGTTCGCTCGGGCTCCACACGCGCAGGAAGGCGACGAGCGCGGCCGCCGAGAGCAGCGCGGCGACGATGTCTGTCAGCTCGACCGAGATGTAGTTCGAGGTCACGAACTGCCCGACGGCGAACACGAACCCGGCCACGAGTCCGGCTGGCCAGGTCTGGCGCAGGCCCCGCCGTCCGTCGACCATGAAGATGAGGACGAGGGGCAGGATCAGGGCGATGAACGGCGTCTGGCGGCCTACCATCGCGCCGAGGTCGTCCTTGGGCAGGCCGGTGACCGTCGAGAGCGTCGTGATCGGGATGGCGATCGCGCCGAAGGCGACGGGCGCCGTGTCGGCCACGAGCGCGAGCGCCGCCGCCTTCACGGGGTTGAAGCCGAGGGCGATCATCATCGCCGCGCAGATCGCCACCGGGGTGCCGAAGCCGGCGAGCGCCTCGAGCAGCGCGCCGAAGCAGAAGGCGATGATGACGGCCTGGATGCGCTGGTCGGTGCTGATCGCGCCGAACGAGCGACGCAGCGTCGCGAAGTGGCCCGTCCTGACCGTCATGTTGTAGATCCACAGGGCGTTGACGACGATCCACATGATCGGGAAGAGCCCGAAGACGGCGCCCTCGGCGGCCGAGTCGAACGCCTGGCCGACCGGCATGGGGTAGACGACGGTCGCGACGAGGAGCGCCACGGCGAGGGCGATGAGCGACGCCCACTGCGCCTTCATCCGCAGGCCGCCGAGCAGGACGAAGAGGACGAGCACCGGCAGGATCGCGAAGATCGAGGAGAGCCCGAGCGAGCTGCTCACCGGATCGAGCACCTGCTTGTACATCGGGGCTGCCCCCTCCCAGTGGACTGCCTGGGCTTCATAGCCCGGTGAAGGGCGCAGCAAACATCGCGCCGGGTCCCATTTCCTGGGCAGGTGCCGTTTGGCTCGACTCGACTATGCTGGAGGGATGCTGCGCGCGCGGTGGTGGCGGCCGGGGTCCGGGGTCGCGTTTGCGGCGATCGTCGCTCTCGCCCTATTCCCGTCGCTCGCGTCGGCGTCCGGCGGTGTGGTCGACCGGTTCAGCTTCCTGCACGTAGGCTCGCCCGCAGGGCCGGGTGGATTGCCGCGGATACTGGATGCCCAGGGCCGGGGAGTGCTGCTGCGGGGCGTGAACCTCAACGGGCTCGAGGACTACTACTCGAACTCGTCGACCCCCACGGCGCTCGCCTATCCCGTCGAGCGAGCGGCCTACGCGGCCGGCCGTTGCCCGGCGCGCAACCACACCGTCGAGTCGATGGCGGTGTGTGATTTCGACGCGCGGCAGATGCGGGGCTTTGGCTATGACGCGGTCCGCCTCGCGGTGTCGTGGTCGCAGCTCGAGCCCGTGCCCGGGCGGATCAGTCGGACCTACGTCGATCGGATCGCGCAGGTCGTCGACTGGCTGCGCTCCCAGGGCATCTACTCGGTGATCGACATGCACCAGGACGCGTGGAGCAAGTACCTGTACACCGCGCCGGGGCAGAGCTGTCCTGCCCCGCTCTCTCCGGTGACCGGAGCGCACGAGTCAGACGGCGCGCCCGAGTGGGCGAGCACCCACATCACCGCCGTCTGCCAGGCGGGGGCCCGCGAGGTCGACGCGGCGGTGCAAGAGGACTTCCAGCGCTTCTGGAGCAACACGCCGGGGCCCGACGGGGTCGGGCTGCAGGACCACTTCGCTCGCGTGGTGCGCGCGCTCGCCCAGCGCTTTGGACACGACCCGGCGGTCGCGGGCTACGACATCCTCAACGAGCCGAGCCCCGGGTTCCTACCGCCGCCGGCGATGGACGCCAGCGAGATCTTCCCCTTCTACGCCAAGGTCATCCAGACCGTGCGCGACGGCGTCCCCGGTTTCCGCCAACTGTTCTTCATCGAGCCCGACGTCACCCGCGACGTGACCGATGAGCGCTATGCGCTATCCCCCTGGTCGATCTACAGCCCCTACCGGGGCGTCGTCTACGCCCCGCACATCTACACCCACGTGTTCACGCCCGACGCCGAGGCCAACGCGCCCGGGCTCGGACCGCTCTACCCCGTCAGCGGTGGATACGTGAGCGCCGCCGCGGACGCCCGCGCGCTCGGTCTCCCGCTCTGGGACGGCGAGTTCGGGACCGACGTCGCCTCCGACGACACGACGCTGCGTGAGCACTACGTGAGCCAGGACCAGCTCGCCGTCGGCGGAGCGCTATGGGTGTGGAAGGCCGACGGCATCGCACGGAGCGGCGGGTTCAGCGCCATGGAGGGACCGTTCGGTCGCGGCGCCCCGTTTCCCAGCCGCGTGAAGTTCACCGACCGCGCCTATCCCATCTACTCCGCCGGCACCCTCGACAGCTTCAGCTACGACCCCGACCATGCCTCGTTCGACCTCCGCGCCACTTCGGCGCGAGTCGCGGCCGGCGATCACCGCCACGCGACGCTCATCTACGTCCCCGCAGGGGCAAAGGGGCAGATCCGGTCCACCGGCGCCCGCCTCGAGGTGGCTCGCGTGAGCGACGGCGCCCGCGAGGCCTACGTCTATCCGCGCGGCGGGAGCTACCGCGTCTTCCAAGGTCCTGCCCTCGCTCGCTCCCACCGCGGAGCACCACGCCACCACAGCTCCCACCGGCGGCACCGCCTCAGCGCCCACTTCGCCGGTTGAACCGCCGAACGGCCGCGCCCTCGCTCCGAGCGCGGCCGTTCCCCTTGTCCGGCTCTCCTCCCCGGCCTTCGACCCGCTAGTGCTAGTGCAGGTTCGGGCGTAGGGTGCCCCGGCCCGAGAAGGACCGCTGCCGGTTGCCGGCACGGTCGGTGGCCCGAACGCGGATGACGTAGCGTCCGGCGCCGATCGCCAGCCGCAGGGTCCAGCCCACGCGCTGGATCTTCAGGCAGCGCTTGTTGCGTCCGGCGCCGGGGCGCCGGCACATGCGGCTGGTGTAGAGGCGCTTGAGCGCCACCCGGCCGATCCGGGCCGCGACCCACGTCCGGGACGCGGTCCCGCAACTCATTTGCACGAGCCGGCCCCCGGCGACTCCGCGGCATGCGCCCGCGCGCCTCTGCACCACGTTGACCTCGACCGAGCGCAGCCCCGAGGATGGCCCCGGATCGCTCGCGACGCCTCGCAGGAGCTGCCAGTAGCGGGCCTTCGCCGCGCACAGTGCGGTCTTCTGCCGCGCGCCGGAGCCTCTGGTGGTGTTCCGGCACAGCGGGTAGAAGAGCGCCGCGCGCGGAGCGCGGGTGTCCACGCACACCGTCCGCCGCAGGGTCTGCGTGCGCCCGCGGCCGTCCCGGCCGCGAATCGCGATGCGGTGACAGCCCTCACCCAGCCGAAACCGGAAGGGCGCGTGACAGGCCCGATACCGGCCGCCGTCGACCGAGCACTCATAGCTGACCTGCGAGAAGCCGACGATGTCCAACACGTAGGGCGACTGATTCGTGTCGCTGATGGCCGGGATGGTCGAGGTGGGCTGCACGCACGTCGCCGCGCGCGAGCAATCGGCGGCCGGGGCGCTCCCCGACCCGCTCCCCGCTCCCGCGCCGGTGCAGGGGTTGGCGCTCGCGCCCGCGCGCGCCTCGCCGGTGACCGTCTCCCCCGAGGGGGTGCGCAGCACCAGCGCCCGCTCGGTGATCTCGCCCCCGGAGACCGTCCGCTGGTTGACCAGCAGCATTCCCACCGGACCCAGGTCATAGGAGGCCGGCGCGTCCGGCGCGGCGAGCGGCAGCGGCACCCCGCCGAAGCGCAGGTTCTCCACTCCAGAGGAGCCGCTCAACACCGGCGCGCCGTTCTGGCAACTTGCCTCGGCATGGGCCTGCAGCGTGTCGGCGGTGATCGCCTGCGCTCCGCTGCCCGCCGCCACCCCGCTGTTGCTGACGTCGGCCACGGCCGAGGTACTCGTGGCTCGCGTAGTCGCGCGCACCTTCTGCCGAGGCAGCCCCGAACGTCGTGGGCGTCAGGCCCTCGGCGTCACCGTTCGCACACGGCGAGTTGGCGCTGTTGGCCACGGTGGGCTCCGATGACGAACCGGCCGCGGGCGAACCGGGAGTCGAGCGCCCCGCGCTCGCACGACACGAGAACACGCCCTGGGCGGACGCCGCAGCCGGGGCCATGCCCGCCGCGCCCACGCTGAGCGCAAGCGTCGCCAGCACGCCCGCGCGGCGCCGCGCGGGGGCGCTGCAAATATCGACAGGTATACGTCGCAACATGGGTCAAGGCCTCCTGCCTTCGAGCAGCGCCGAGTCGTTCGGCGCCAGAGGAACGCCACTCTGCCCATCGCGCGCTCGTGCCGAGTGTTTTTCTGGACGCTGGTACGAGAAGCGGCCAAGCGTCCACGCTCTGGCGAGCGGGCGTCGCTGTCAGGGCCCGGTCGAGCCTGTGCGCGCCGCTGCGTCCAGGATCGTCGGGCTCGGTACCGGGACCCCGTTGCCGCTGTCCAGAGTAAACGTCTCGACTCGGTTGCGACCGCGCGCCTTGGCGGCGTAGAGCGCTCGGTCGGCGTTACGGGTGACAGTGGTGACGTCCGCCCCGTCATCGGGGAGCACGGCCACGCCCAGGCTTGCGGTGATCGCGCGTTCCACGCCGACGATCTTGATCTTCGCGACGGCCTCGCGGATCTTCTCGGCGGCGACCATCGCGCCGGCGCGGTCGGTGTCCGGGAGCAGGATCATGAACTCCTCACCGCCCCAGCGCCCGACGACGTCGCTGTCGCGAACGGTGGTCTGGAGCACGGCACCGACGGCCGCAGGCACCTCGTCTCCCTTGCCGTGCCCGTAGGTGTCGTTGATCTGCTTGAAGTGGTCGAGGTCGAGGATGGCCACGCCGAGCCCCGTGGAGGTGCGTTGGGCTGGGGCGACCATGCGCTTGGCGTTGCCCTGCAGGGCGCGGTTGTTCGGGAGACCGGTGAGGGCGTCGGTCGCCGCGCGCAGCTCGGCGATCGCGAGGTTGCGCACGTTGGCGAGCACGGGCGCGGCCTGCACGACCGAGTTCTTGATGCGGTCCAGATGTTGCCCGGCCAGGGCGTCGATGTGCTCTACGAGCACCGAGCCGATCACCTCTCCGCTCACGAGCAGCGGCTGGCAGGTGGAGCGTTCGCTCCCCCGCTTGCCGCAGAGCTCACACTCGAGCAGGGGCGTGTGCTCGGAGTCCTCCTGGTGGGTGCGGGCAAAGCGCACGGCCAGGCACGACCGCGGCTGTGCGTCGCGGAACGCCTCGTCGAAGGGGGAGACGGACGTCACGGGGGTGGTCGGCTCGAGCCGGTCGTGGCTGTTGTTGCGGTTGAGGACCACGACCCTGCTGTCCGGGATCGAACGCTCGAGGTGGCGCTTGAGAAGGCCGTAGGCCTCCTGCTCGCCCTCGCAGCCCTGCATCGCATCGGCGAACTCCGCCTGGCTCTCCCCGTAGGTGCGTTCGGCCTCCTGCTGGGCGACCATGGCATTGAGCGTCCCTCCGAGCTCGGCCAGCTCGTCCGAACCGCGGGGCTCGATCGGCTCCGACGCGGCACCGGACGCGACCTGAGCGGCAAACCTGGAGTAGCTGCGCGTCCGCGGCACGATGTCGCGGATCAGCCATAGGAGCGCGCAGAGGCCGGCGAGGATCGCGAACGCGGCGTAGCTCAGCATCGTCGACCGGCTCGATCGGTACGTCGCCAGCGTGCGATCCCGGGTGTGTTCGGCCTGTGTGGCCTCCACCGAGCTCATCTCGTTGGCCAGCGCGGTGAGCGGCCTGAGGATCCTTGCCACCTTCAGGGCGGCGGCGTCGCGGTGTCGAGCCACCGCGGCGCCGGCCCCCGTGCCGTAGAGCGTGCCGGTCTGCGACAACTGGACGAACCGCCGCCAACCGGCGTCCATGCTCTCGACCCGTTGGCGCTCCGACGCCGCGTCGACGCGATGTATGCGGCCGAGCTCGTCGATGTCGGCGCTCACCTTGGCGCTCACCGCGGCGAGCTGCTCGTCCAAGCCCCTCCGGTGGCCCGGATCGTCGGTCAAGATCAGCTGCAGGGCCAGCTCATACCCGTCGTTGATGTCACTCGCCGTGGTCTGGGTGAGGCGACTCGTCTGCACGTTGTCGGAGTAGAGCGCGCTCGCGTGGTCTCGGAGCTGGGTCAACCCACCGATCCCCACGGCGGGCACGGCGAAGATCACCGGCACCACGACGGCGAATACGAGAAGGAACTTCGAGCGAATCCGCAACGAGAAGCGACGCGGACGAGGTAGAGAGCGCACCACGCTCTGCTATCGACGAGCTCCGGCCGTCAAGCGCGTCGGGGCGCCAGGACCCCGCCGCCCGGAGTCGGACGTATGCGACGCTACGGCCGCCGATGAGAGCGTGGTCACGGTGAGCGAAATCAGGGCGCAGGTCTACCACGACGGACGGCCGCCCGAGGCGATGGCCCGCTACCACGAGTGGGCTCGTACCCACGAGCCGGGATGGACGTACACGGCGGTGCGAGTGCTCCTCACTCCCGTGGCCCTCGGGCTCTACCGGACGCGCGCGATCGGTCGGGGGAACGTGCCCGCACGCGGGCGTCTAATCCTCGCCCCGAACCACTTCTCGAACATGGACCACTTCTTCTGCGGGGTCTACCTGCGACGGCGAATCCGGTTCATGTCGAAGTCGCAGTTCTTCGGCGGCAACCCGCTGATGAGCTACCTGTTCAAGGTCTCCGGCCACTTCCCGGTGCGCCGCGGCCATCCTGACGAGGAAGCCTTCAGGACCGCACACTCGATCCTCGCGCGTGGCGGCTGCGTGGGCCTCTACGCCGAGGGCGGCCGCTCGCGCTCCGGCGGCTTGGGGGCGCCGCGGCCGGGCATCGGCCGCCTGGCCCTGGAGTCGGGCGCTCCCGTGGTCCCGGTCGCGCTTCACGGCTCGGATGCCGTGCGGCAATGGCGCCGCGGCCGCTTTCCCCGCATCACCGTCAGCTACGGGCAGCCGTTGCGACTCCCACGGAACCCCGAGCCGACGAGGGAGCAGCAGCTCGCCGCCGCCGAGCAGATCTTCGATCGCGTCCGTGAGCTCTACGCGGCGCTCGCGGACTGACCGCCGCAGCCGCCCGCCCCGGCACGCTCAGCCCGCGACGCCGAGCGCCGGCCAGTCGGCGGCCAGCACGACGGCGAGCTCGCGCAACGAGCGCTGCCAGGCGGCCGGGGCGTCGTCCCAGGTGAACTCCCCCGCGGCCACTCGCGCCGCGCCCGCCGGATCGTCGGCGAGGACCACGAGCCCGTGCGCGTCGGGCACGAGCTGGGCAAGGCCCTCGACGTCGATGCGCATGTCGCGGGAGGAGCGCGGCATCTTGTTGACCACCAGGGTCAGGGGCGGCCCGGCGGTGCGGAGGAGCTCGGCGGCCTCCGCGACCAGGCTCGCCGTGGAGGGATTGGCGTCGGAGACCAGGATGATCTGGTCGGCCGTCGCCTGCGCGGCGCGCGCGGCGGGCTCCCCGAGGCCGGTGCCGCAGTCGAGGACGAGGAGCCCGACGAGCTCCTGCAGGCGCTGGATGACCCGGCGGTAGGCCTCCTCGTCCAGCCGCATCATCCGCTCGGGGTCGGTGGGCGCCGGCAGCACCAGGAGGCCGTCGGAGGCGCGGCCCAGGTTGGCGTCGAGCTGGGTGACGGTGAGGTTCGGCTGGTCGAGGACGTCGAGCAGGTCGTCGACGAAGACGCGGTGGTCGGGGGCGAGCGCACGCCCGAGGGAGCCGTAGTCGGGATTCGTGTCGACGGCGACGGCACGATCGCGCCGCACGCGAGCGAGGAGGGCGCCGAGGAGCGCGCTCACCGTGGTCTTGCCCACGCCGCCCTTGGGCGAGACGACCGCCACGGTGCCGCAGCGGATGAGCCGGGGCGAGGCGATCACGCGGTCGAGCCGGTCGAGGTACTCCGTCGACTTCCAACTGCGCCGCGCCCTCTCGGCCGGCGTGCGCTGCTTCTCCCGCGTGACGACCTCGCGCTTTGAGGGACGAGCCGGCTCGGGCGACTCCACCACCGGCTCCTCGGGCTCGTGGTCGAAGAACGCCTGGATCGCCAGCGAGAGCCGCTGGGGGGCCGCGAGGCGCTCGGGGAGGGCGTGCTCGGTGCGCTCCTGCGGCGACCCGTGCGCAGGCGCGGCGCGGCGGACCGCCGCCGGGCTCGGGGGGGCCTTGGCCGCCGAGCGCAGCTGGCTGAGCACGAGCACCTCGCCGTCGTTGACCCCGCACTCGGCGAGGGTCCGGTCGCCCGGCAGGGGCTGCCGGCCGGCGGGAGCGACGGCCCACACCGGCGCCGGTCCCTCGCGCGCGCCGCCGTCCTCCTCGACGCTCAGTTCCACGAAGGTGGGCAGGAGCTCGTTGATCGGCGTCTCGGTGGAGACGACGAGGTCGACGCGCCGGTCGGGACCGGCGATGGTCACCGCGCAGGTGTTCATGAGCCTCCTGGGCTGGAAGGTGCGGAGATCGGCCCGGCCGCGAGCCCGCTCCCATCGTCCCCCGGCTCGGTGGCCGGAGGGACGGCCTCGGGCTGGGGCGGGACGGCGAAGGCGGTCTGGACGAGGGTGGCACGCTGGTTGCGGCGCACGAGGTGCCCGCGTCCGGGGGGCAGCGCCGTGGCGCGCTGGGCGCCGAGCAGCGGTCCCTCCTGGGGGTCGCCGCTGAGGATGAGACCCGGCGGCCCCAACTCGCGCAGTCGCTGGAAGAAGGGTTCGTACGCGCCTCGCGCGCTCCCTCCCACGTGGCGCGCGAGCACGACGTGCAGGCCGACGTCCCGGCCGTGGGCGAGGAGGTCGGTGAGCGGCGTGAGCGGGTTGCTCGCGCTTCCGGCGACCAGGTCGTAGTCGTCGATGAGCAGGAAGATCCGCGGGCCGTCCCAGCGCGCCGCGCCCATCAGCTCCTCGCGGCTGGCGTCCGGCCCGGGCATCCGCCCCTCGAGCACGGACTGGAGGCGCGTGACCGCGTCGGCGATCATCGGAGGCGTGGCCGCATACGCGAGGACGTGGGGAAGCTCCGCGAGGTCGATCAGCGACCTGCGGACGTCCACGACCACGAGCTGGGCCTCCGCGGAGGTGTAGCGCGCCACGAGGCGGTCGGCCAGCAGCCGCAGGAACGACGACTTGCCCGCCTCGCCGTCGCCGAAGACGAGGAAGTGCGGGTCCCCCCCCACCAGGTCGAGGTGCACGGGTTCGAGGCGCAGCTCCTCCACGCCGATGGGCAGGCTGGAGCTCTCGGGCTCCGCCTCGGTCGGGACCGCCTGGGGGTCGAGGCGCAGGGGCAGCACGCGCACCGGCGGGGCCGCGAGGCCGTCGGCCTGAGCGGCCACCTCGGCGACGAGCTCGCCGAGCGCCGGAGCGAGGCCCTCGGTCTCGGCGCGGCCGTCGAGTCGCGGGAGGGCGGCCTGGAAGTGCAGCGCCGTGCCGGTCAGGCCGCGGCCGGGGACGTCGTCGGGCAGCGAGGCGGCGGCGGCGCGGGAGATGATCGAGTCGATCGGGTCGTTGAGCCGCAGCTCCAGGCGGCTGCCGAGGTTGTCGAGCAGCGCGGGGCGGATCTCGGCCCACCCCCCCGCGGTGATCACCACGTGCACGCCGTAGCCCAGCCCGGCCGTGGCGACGGCCTCAACCTCTCGATCGAGGTCCTCCCACTCGCGCCTGAACGTCGCCCATCCGTCGATCACCAAGAAGACGTCGGCGCACGCGGGCATCGCCGTCTCACCGCGCGCCCGTCGGGCCCGCAGGTCGGCCATCGACTCGATGGCGTGCTGGCGGAAGAGCAGCTCGCGCTCCTCGATCTCGGCCTGCATCTGGCGCACCGTGCGCCGCACCGCCTCGCGGTCGAGCTTGCCGACGACCCCACCCACGTGCGGCAGCTCCTCGAGCCCGCGCAGGAGCCCGCCGCCGAGGTCGACGCAGTAGAACTGCGCCTCGGCCGGACTGTGGCTCCAGGCGAACGAGGCGAGCAGGGTCCGCAGGAGCGTGCTCTTGCCCGACTGGGGAGCGCCGACGACGGCGAGGTGCCCCGCGCTGCCCGAAAAGTCGAGCGACAGCGACTCCGTCCTCTGCTCGAGCGGCACGTCGAGCGTCCCGACCACGGCCCGGAGGTCGGTGGGACTCTCGGCCCCGGCGCCCCCGCGCCGGTCGTCCGACCACCACGCCGGCCGGTCGAGCACCGCGTCGAGCGACTGCACCGTCGGGAGCGGCGCCACCCAGACCTGGTGCACCGCGGCTCCGTCGCCGTGCTCGGCGGCCAGGCGGTCGACGAGCACCTCGAGGTCGGTCACCGGCGCCTGCGCGTCCCCGATCTCCGGCTCCTCGTCGTCCCCGACCGCCGGGACTACCACGGGCCCCGCGGCGTCGAAGGGGGCGACTTCGACGACCGGGCGCGTCTCGGTCTGCGGCTCGCGGTGCGGGGTCGAGACGAGCGCCGCCTTGAACTGGCTGTAGACGCTCGTGTCGACCTTGAGGTAGCCCAGGCCGGGCAGCGGGGGAAGAAGGTAGGCATCGGGCGTCCCGAGCACGACCTTGGACTCGGTGGTGGAGTAGGTGCGCAGGCAGATGCGGTAGCGCAGATGGCTCTCGAGCCCGCGCAGGCGGCCCTCGTCCAGGCGCTGGGAGGAGAAGAGGATGTGGATGCCGAGGCTGCGCCCGACCTGTCCGAGGCCGACGAAGAGATCGATGAAGTCCGGGCGCGCGGCCAGCAGCTCGGCGAACTCGTCGACGATCACGAGCAGGTAGGGCATCGGGGGGAGGCTGGGGTCGGCCTCCCGCCGCGCCCGGTAGGCCGTGCAGTCGTCGAGGTTGCCCGCCTCGCGGAGCATGGTCTGGCGCCGCTCGCGCTCGCCGATGAGCGCCTCGCGCATCCGGTCGACCAGCGAGAAGTCCCGCTGGAGGTTGGTGATGAGGCCGGCCGTGTGCGGCAGCCGGGCGAGCTCGGCGAACGCCGCGCCGCCCTTGTAGTCCACCAGCACGAAGGAGAGCGCTTCGGGCTCGTGGGTCATCGCCAGGCTCGTGACCAGGGTGCGCAGAAGCTCGCTCTTGCCCGAGCCCGTCGCCCCGATGAGCAGCCCGTGGGGACCCATGCCCCCCTCGGCCGACTCCTTGAGGTCGAGCACGAGCCCGTCGCCGTCCTCCTGCACGCCGAGCGGCACCCGGAGCTCGGCCGAGCGCCGGCGCGGGCGCTGAGCCGCCGCCACGTCGAGCGCGTCGGCCGAGGGCACCCCGACGAGGTCGAGAAGGCGGATGTTCTCCGTCAGGCCGCTTCGACCCTCGCCGCGCTCCTCGAGCCGCAGGCCGGTGAGCGCCCGGGCGATAGCCTCGCTCGTGCCGACGTCGAGCTCGTCGGGGAAGATCTCGGCGACGCGGGGGGCGTCGCGGCCGCTGCGCTCGTAGGAGAAGGTCCCGCGCGGCGGCGCCCAGAGGCGGGCATCGACGTGTGAGGGCTCCTGCTCCTGCTCGTCGACGAGGAGCACGAGGAGGACCTTCAGCTCGACGCTGCGGCTCAGCAGCTCGCGAAACAGCGGCACCGCATTGACCGGATGGGCCGGGTGGTAGCCGTCCACCACGAGCACGAGCTGCGGAGCGACGAGCGGCACCGTGCCGGAGAGATCGGACTCCTGCATGCGACGCAGCTGCTCCAGGCGCGGCTGGACCTCGGCCTCGAGCAGCGCCCCGAGCTGCTCGGGCGAGTGCGCGAGGAGGAGGGCGGGGAGCGGCGGGCCCTCGGGGTCCACGGGCGCGTTGCGGTCGCCCCGCTGGTGGGGAAGCCACTTGCCCCACTCCCAGTGCGGGTCGTCTCCGGGCTCGAAGCAGCTGATCACGCGCACGTCGTGAGGAGCGCGGAAGACCGCGAGCTGGACGAGGAGCGCCCGCACCCAGCCCCGGGCGCGGGCGCGATCTCCCGTCACGGTGAGGATGCCCACGCCCGAGAGGTCCACCGTCACCGGCTGGTTGCGGAGCTTGGCCCGGCGCTCGACCAACCGCCGGGCCTCCTGCAGCGGCTGAGGCTGGTACTCGGTCAGGGGGTTGTGGCCGAGGTCGAGCGCGACGGCCTGGTCGAGCTTCACGGTGCCCCGGCCCAGCCGCACGTGGAGGAAGTCGGCGTCGGCCACCCGCCGCTCCCAGAGGTGGCGGCGCTTGAGCACCATGGTCCACAGTCCGCCGGGATCGGGGAACAGACGAGCGAGCGCGTCGCGCTGGCGCTCGCCGGCGTCGCCGATGGCCCGGTCCTGCTCGCGGAGGTACTTGGCGTAGCGACGGGCGTCGGCCGCCGCCTTCTTGCGCACGCCGCGGCGCTGCGAGAAGCGCATGGCCACCGAGAAGATGAGCATGAGGAAGACCATCGCCAGAGCGATGTAGAGGAAGGTGCGGTTGTGGTAGAGGAGCGCGAAGCCGAGCAGCCCGACGCTGCCGACGACCGGGAAGAGCGTCTGGATCAGGGAGTGCTGCGAGCTCGGCGGCTCCACGGGGGGCGCCGCCAGCCGCACCGGATCCTTGGGCACGGGCGGTGGAAAGGAGCGCGGGGGACGGTGGAAGGGGGAGGGCGAGGGCATGCGAGCGTCGGAGTGAAGGAGGGACGTGAGCACCTCACAGGCTAGGGCTGCCAGGCCCGCTTCGCCAGCCGCGTGCCCGCGATGCCTATTTCGGGCGCGGAGCGGGTAGCCGAGCCCTTGAATCCGCTGATCGATCCGAGGAGAGGATCTTCGCCATGGCCCACATTCTCGTCACACCGGAGCAGCTTCATTCCGTCGCCGGTCAACTCAACGCGGGGGCGAGCAACATCGAGTCCACGCTCTCCCAGCTCGCCTCCCAGGTCGCTCCGCTTCAGTCAGAGTGGCAGGGCGTCGCGCAGGCGCGCTTTCAGGAGCTGTGGGCGGAGTGGCAGCGCTCCTCGCGGGGGATCCAGCACGCGCTGCACGGCATCTCCCAGCTCACCCAGCAGGCCGCCGCCAACTACGGCGACACGGAGCAGGCGATCGCCTCCTCCTTCGGGCGGTAGGCGCGGGGCGCGCCGGCGCCGAGCCGCTCGCGTCCCTGGGGGGCGCCGATGGCGTTCTCGGCGCCGAGTGAGAAGACCGAGGGAGTGGGGTCGGCTTCGGTCATCCCGCTAGCGGTGCGTCGCCGTGGCCGGGGCGGCGCGCCACCGGCGCGTGTCGGGCAGCGGCCGCAGGATCCCCTCGAGCCGCTCGCGCAGGTGCTCGAAGTCCGGCGGCAGCGAGAGGCGCTCGCCCAGGTGCTCGGCCGGCTCGTCCACGGCGAAGCCCGGGCCCATGGTGGCGAGCTCGAAGAGGACTCCGCTCGGCTCACGGAAGTAGACCGAACGGAAGTAGAAGCGATCGATGGGCGGCGTGGGTCGCGCCCCGGCCTCCATGAGGCGCGCGCGCCACGCCTCCTGATCCTCGGGACGAGTGGCCCAGGCGAGGTGGTGCACCGTGCCGGCTCCGGCGACGCCGGGCCCGCATGCCTCCGCGAGCGCGATCCGGCCCCCACGGTGCTCTCCGCGCGCCTCCCAGGCGTGCGGGCCGGCCGGGTCGAACCCGAGCGCGTCGCGCAGCAACGGCTCGCTTCGCGCGGGGTCGGCGACCAGGGCGCGGACGGCCTCGAAGCCCTGAAGCGCATGCTCGACCGGCACCTCGCTCGAGCGGGCCACGAGCGGAGCGTCGGAGGTCTCGACCACGGCCAGCTCGTGCCCGATCCCCTCAGGATCGTCGAATCGGAGGTGGCCCGGCTCGCGCTCGCTATCGACGCCCTCGCCGCTCAGCCGCTCGTGCCAGAAGTCGAGCGCGGCCTCGGAGGCGACGCGGTGGAAGATGCGCTCGACCATGCCCTCCCCCGCCCGTCCCCGCCGAGCGCCGGGATACTCGAAGAACGTCAGGTCGGCGCCGTGAGAGGCGTCCTCGTCGGCGTAGAAGAGGTGGTAGGCGGTCGGGTCGTCCTGGTTGACCGTCTGCTTGACCAGCCGCAGACCCAGCACGCGCGCGTAGAAGTCGACGTTGCGCGGTCCGTCGGCGGTGATCGCGGTGATGTGATGGATGCCTTCGAGCTGCATCGCCGCTCCTCTCTTTGATTGCGCAAGCAATCATATCGGGCGGGCAAGCCAGGCTGACCGGCGTGGTGCACACAGTGTGCGCGGTACCGTCCGCCGATGCCCGCCACGTTCTCCGCTCCGCCGTGCGCACGCGCCGCCTTCCTCCTCGCGCTGGCCGCTCTGTTCCTCACGGCCGCCGCGCACGCTCCCGCGGCCCACGCCGGCCCGAGGTCGCCGAGCAGCGCCGTGGTCACGATGGGCGACTCCTACATCTCGGGCGAGGCGGGGCGCTGGTTCGGCAACAGCATCGACCCGGCCGGCAGCCGCGATGGCACCGACCGCGCCTGCGTGTTCACCGCGGGCGTGTGTGCGTCATACGACAAGAGCAAGGTCTACGTCGATGGCACCGCCGCCGACGGCTGCCACCGCTCCGACGTATCGGAGCTTCTGAGCGCGCGACTCGCCGTCGCCCGGCGCTTCAACATCTCCTGCTCGGGCGCGGTCACGAAGAACCTGTTCCGCTCCTCGCGGGGTGGGACGGGTCAAAACGGAGAGCCGGCGCAGGGCGATCAGCTCGGGCCGATCGCGCGGGCCAACCGCGTCAAGCTGATCGAGGTCTCCATCGGTGGCAACGACCTCGGGTTCGCGTCGATCATCGCCTCCTGCCTCACGCGGTACGAGGCCAAGCAGGGCCCTTGCAAGCCCTCCCAGCAGGCGGCGGTGCAGGCCAAGCTGCCCACGGCGATCGCCGGGGTGAAGAAGGCGATCGACGAGATCCACGCCGTGATGAGCGCCGCCGGCTACCGCCGCTCGGACTATCGGCTCGTCCTCCAGACCTACCCCTCGGTCGCCCCACGGGCGTCCGAGACGCGCTACGCCGAGACGGGGCCGGACCGCACGACGTTCGGGTGCCCCTTCTACGACGAGGACCTGACATGGGCGCGCCAGGAGGCGGCGCCCGAGATCGGCGGCGCGGTCAAGAGCGCCGCCGCCGCGCGGGGCGTCGAGGTGCTCGATCTCATCGACGCATTCCAGGGTCGGGAGTTCTGCGCGAAGACGACGCAGGAGGCCACCCCGACGAGCCCGCCGTCGCCCGCCACGAGCGAATGGGGGCGCTTCCTCTCCGCGAGCGCGATCCAGCAGGGCGACCTGCAGGAGGTCTTCCATCCCGACGCCTACGGGCAGCAGGCCCTGGGCGCCTGCCTGACGCTGCTCTACGCGACGCGCGCGCCCGGTGCCTTCCGCTGCACCAACACGCCGGGGGCCGGACCGGGTGCGATGCGACTCGCGCGCACCGCGACGTTCCGACTGAGCCCGCCCGCGCGCCACCGCTCCGCTCGCCCGCACCACCGTCGGGCGGCGCATTGGGCTCAGCCGCGCTTCACCGGCTGACGCCCGGCATGCTCGAGCGCGGCTCGGGTTGGCCCGCGAGCGATGCGGGTACGGCCCAGAGCACGCCGTGACCGAAGTGTTCTGCCAGCTGCCGGAGGAGAGAGCATGCCCATTCCCACCGAGCTCGTGGGCTCGTTGCCGAGGCCGATGAAGCTGCAGGACGCCTACCAGGCCTATGACGACGGCCAGATCGGCTTCGAGGAGCTGCAGGCGGAGCAGGACAAGGCCGCGGAGGACTCGATCCGTCGCCTCGAGGGGACGGGTGAGTCCTACGTGACCGACGGTGAGCAGCGGGAGTCGAGCTTCGCCACCTACCCGCTCACTCACACCCTGGCGGGGACCGGCCTGGCCGAGAACCTGGCCGGCGACGGCCAGTACTTCGCGATCTTCGACGACGGTCATCATCGTCAGCTCCCGCGGCTCACCGGCGGTCCGTTTCGCTACCAGACATGGGCAGCGGAGTTCGTCGAGAAGAACCGGCAGATCGCCTCCAAGCCCGTCAAGCAGGCGGTGATCTCGCCGTCGATGATGATGTTGCTCTACCCGCTCGAGGGGGAGATCGAGGGCTACCCGCGCGAGCAGTTCCTGAGCGACGTCATCGACCAGTGCGAGCAGGACATCCGCAAGTGCTTCGACGCCGGCGCGCAGCGCGTCTCGGTCGACTTCACCGAGGGGCGCCTGGCGAACAAGAACGACTCCCGCAACCCCTGGACCGGCCAGAACATGCTGCAGGACTTCATCGACCTCAACAACCGGCTGTTCGCTCGCTTCTCCGCGGAGGAGCGCAAGAACATCGGGATCCACACCTGCCCGGGCGGGGACACCGACTCCGTGCACTCCAAGGAGGTGCCCTACGAGCAGCTCCTGGACCACATGTTCGACATGAACGCGGGCTACTTCCTCATCCAGTGCTCGAGCGAGGAGGACCGCGAGAAGGTCTACAAGCTCGTCGGAGAGCATCTCCGCGACGCCGACGGAGTCCGGCAGGTCGCCTTCATGGGGGTCATCAACCCCCTCAGTCCCGAAGTCGAGACCCCCGAGCAGGTCCGCGACCAGCTCCTCGCCGCCGCCAAGCACATCCCCAAGGAGCAGCTCGGCGCCACCGACGACTGCGGCTTCTCGCCGTTCAGCCGCGACGAGAAGCCGGCCCACGGCTCCCCTGACTTCGCGCGGGACATCGCCATGCAGAAGATCGCCAACCGCATCAAGGGGGCCCAGATGGCCTCCGAAGAGCTCGGAATCTGACGGGAGCGTCCGCTCCTCAGCGCCCCCGAGCGCCTCAAGGCTCGTGGCGGGCGGCCGATCTAGCGTGGAGATGCTCGCCGCTCCGAACCTGAGGCCCCTCGGGCCAATCCCGCTGTGCGCGGTCCTCCTCGTGTGGGCAGCCCTGGCCTACCTGCCCGCCGCCGCGGCGGCCGCGGACCCCAACCCCTTTGCCTCGGCGCGGCTCTTCGTCGACCCGAGCTCCGCGGCGTGGCAGCAGGTGCACGCCTGGCAGGACACCCGGCCGGCCGACGCCGCGCAGATCGCCAAGATCGCACGGGAGCCTCAGGCCGAGTGGCTGGGCGGCTGGCTCCCCGACGTGCGCTCCTACGCGCGCCGGTGGATCGACTCGAAGCTGCGCCCGGCCGGAGCCACCGCCTTCTTCGTGGTCTACAACCTGCCCCAACGCGACTGCAGCGGCCGCTACTCCGCGGGTGGAGCCGGTCAGGCGGCGGCCTACCGACGGTGGGTCGACGCGGTGGCCCAGGGCATCGCCGGCTACCCCGCGATCGTCGTGGTCGAGCCCGACGGGGTGCCCGACAGCAACTGCCTGCCCCCCTCCGCCCGGCGCGCGCGGCTCGCGCTGATCTCCTACGCGACCCGGACGCTCGCCGCTCTCCCCCACACCTCGGTCTACATCGACGGGGGGCGCTCGAACTGGCGCTCGGTGAACGACACCGTGGCGCTGCTCCGCAGCGCCGGGGTGGCCCGGGCGCGCGGGTTCGCGCTCGACGTCACGGGATACTCGACCACCCGGGCCGAGCTCCGCTACGGCCACGCCATCGGGCGGCGGCTCGGCGGCAAGCACTTCGTCGTGAGCACCTCTCGCAACGGCCTGGGACCGATGCCCGCGGGCTGGGTCCGCAAGTGGGAGGACTTGTGGTGCAACCAGTGGGGCCGCGCGCTCGGTCCGCGCCCCACCACCCGCACGGGCGACCGGCTCGCCGACGCCTACGAGTGGATCCTGCACCCCGGCAACTCGGACGGGCAGTGCAACGGCGGCGGCCCCGCCGGGCAGTGGTGGCCGGCCTACGCCCTCGGGCTGGCCGGCCGCGCGCCGTACTGAGACGCGACGCTAGCGCTAGCTCGCGCGGTAGAGCACCGCGCGAACCGGGATCCCGGCGCTGTCCACACCGGCGCGGATGTCGCGGATGAGCACGAGGCGGCCATCGCGCCGCAGCGCCTGCAGCCACTGCCGGGAGCGGGCGACGACGAGCCGCGCCCACGGCGCGTCGCGCTGATGCCAGATGGGCACCACCAGCAGCACCTGGCGCCCGGACTCGAGGCGGTCGACGAGCGGGAGCAGAGTGGTGCGGGTCGACTCGCGCTGCATGCGCGCCACGGCGTCGCGCCAGTTCATCACCTGCGTGTCGCCGACGGGACCGAGCGGAGTCCCGAACCGCACGTGCGCACCGAGATAGTAGCGCAGCACGGGGACCTGCTCGGGCTGGGAGGAGAGGACGAGGTCGCCGGGGTGCAACCGGTGGCGCACGTGGGCGGCGATCGCGGCGACGTTGCTCTTGCGGTCGGCGGTGGTGTCCACCGGATCGAGGATCCAGAACGAGAGCACTAGCGCCAGGGCCGCCATGCCGAGGCGCCCGGCGCGCTGCAGGCCGAACGCGGCGAGCAGGATCGCCGGGCCCACCGCCACGGCCAGGTAGCGCTCGGCCCAGCCCGGGAAGAGCTTGGCCGTGAGCCAGGCGAGGAGGAGCACGCCGGGGCCGAGCAAGACCAGCGCGGCCAGCGTGGGGCGCTCGAGGCGCTCCCGCTGGCTCCACACGGCCGAGAGCCCGACGCCGACCGCGAGCAGAAGCCCGATGGCCGCGCCCCGGCCGCCCGCCACCGCGTAGCCGGCGCGCGAGAGGTCCCACAGCACCGGGGGCGCCGCCCACGGCGCGCCCGTGTGGAGCACCTGACCCCCGAGGGTCGGCAGCCACGGCGCGTAGAGCAGCACCACGGCGCCGAAGGCGCAGGCTCCCTCCCGCAGGAGAGGCCGGCGATCCTCGCTCTGGCGCAGCAGCAAGAGAAAGGCGCCCGCGGACATCGCGCCGAGGTAGAGGCCCCAGTTGTGCGTGTACAGGGTCAGGGTGAGCGCTCCTACGAACAGCGGGAGGTAGCGCCGCCGCCGCCGGACGAACCCGTGGACGAACGCCGCCGCCGTGACGAGGCTGAGCAGCACGACAAGGGAGTACATCCGCGTCTCCTGCCCGTAGGCGGTGACGAACGGGTCGAAGGCCGCCAGCGCCGCCCCGATCCAGCCCGCGCGGACTCCGAAGAGGCTGGTGCCGGCCCAGAACGCCGCCGGGATCGTAAGGAGCGCGAAGAGCAGCGAGAGCTCGTGCGTGGCCTCCTCGCTGTGGCCGGCCACCCCCATCCAGAGGTGGAGGAGGAGGTAGTACAGCGGCGGCGAGCCGTCCTGCGCGAGGAGTCCCGGGATGTGCGCCAGCGGGTGGGAGGCGATCCCGACGGCGAGTCCCTCGTCGACCCAGAAGTGCGCGCCGATCCCGCGCAGGCGGAGGGCGAGCGAGATCCCGAGCAGCGTGATGAGGGTGAGGGCGGCGAGCGCGCGCCGGAGCGCCACGCTCCGCGCCGGGGCCCAGCGAAGGGGGCGGCGGCGCGGGAGCTCTCCGAGAGCGGCGTCGATCCAGGTCATCTCGTCGCGCTCACGGACCGGAGAGGGTGCCCCGGCTCCGTTGACGGCTCGTCAAGGGTTGATGAGAATTCTCTTCGAGACGCCGCGACCAGCTCGAGGGCCGCCGCGGAACGGTAGCGCGCCGACGCCCGAGTCCGTGCGCCGCGGGGGATGCGGGGGCACCGGCTGAGCACCTCCCACGGACGGGCGCGGGCGACGAGCCGGAACCCGCGGTCGCCGCGACCCACCACCGGCGCGTAGGGGGCGCCGAACGCCGCCGGACCCCGGAAGACGAGCGAGGCGGGACGCACGTGGTAGGTGACGTGGGCGCCGAGGCCGATGCGCCAGCTCAGCGCAGGCACGGCGAACGGGTTGGTCGCTGCGACGCCGCACCGCCGCACCGCCCGAGCGCCGCCGGCGGCGCTCAGCGCGCGGGCGAGCGTGTCGTCGAGCCGGTCCGAGCCCCTCAGCCCGTGCACCTCGTGGGCCACGTCGCCTGCGCGCGTGACGGCGGAGGGCAGTTGAACGGCGAGCACCGCGACGAGGATCGCGGTGCCCGCACCGCGCCTCCCCCGCGGGGCCAGAGCCACCACCTTCGCCCACCCCACCCCCGCGAGCACGCAGGCGAGGACGAGGGGGACGATGAGGTAGCGCGCCACTCCGGGGTAGCCCACCTCGGCCATGACGGCGACGATCGCCACCCAGCCGGCGCCCGCGGCACCCATGGCGAGCGTGACGGGCTCGCGCCGCCGCGCGGCGAGGCCGAGGGCGACGAGCGCGCCCGCCCCCACCGGCGGCGAGAGCAGGGCGGCGACGAAGCCGAGGACTTCTCCCGCGGGGAAGGAGGCGTGAGCGACGCTCGACGGGACAGCGGCCCGAGCCCGGTCGCTGGCGCCCAGGAGGTTCCCCGAGCCGAGGAAGTCGGGAACGATCCAGAGCACGGGCACCGCGAAGAGGCTCAGCGCGGCCAGCCGCCGGCGAGCCGGCTCGGCGCGCCACATGTAGACCGCGTACCCGCCGAGGAAGGGCCATGCCTCGGGTCGGATGAGCGCGGCGCCGAGCAGCAGGAGCAGGCAGTGCTCGCGGCGGCGGTCGAGGTGGCGCTCGACGGCCAGGAGGCAGAGTGCCGCGAGCGGACCCTCCGACCAGCCGCCCCCGAAGAAGGTCGTCCACCCGAAGAGCAGGCCCGGACGGCTCATGAGGACGATCCAGACGGCGGCCAGTCCACCCGCGAACGGCCCCGCCAGCCGAGCCGCCAGACGGTAGGCGAAGACGAGGGAGAGCACGGTGCCGGCCCGAGCGAGGAGCATCCACAGCACCGGCGCGGCATCGCCCGTCGGGGCGAGCACCGTGTCGATCAGGGCCGGAAGCGGCTTCCAGGCCGAGCCCGCATCGGTGTGGAGGTCGAGATGAAGGACCTCCCGGCCCCAGATCAACCACGAGAAGGGGTCGTAGGCGAGCGTGTTCGCGAGCAGCAGCGAGCCCGCCGAGAGGGCGAACGCCGCCGCGAGGATCAGGAGCCCGCCGCGTCGCCGCGCGCCCGCGGGAGCCCCGGGCTCCGCCGTCATGAGGCTTGACTGCACTGCGCTCCTTGCTCGTTCGCCGACCGGCCCTCGCGCACATCTTCCTCCATACGCGGGCGCTTCCTCCGTGGTGGTCCGCCTCGCCCACCGCGCCACCGCGGTCCCCCGTGACCAGCGGGACGCTCGACCGGGATCCGGGAGAACCCCGACACGGTGTCAAACGTCGTGGTAGCCTGACGCCCGCGAGCCGCAGAGGCCTCGCGCCATTCGAGGAGAGGACCGTCTTTCATGAGCGTCGATCGACCGCGCGCACGCCGCTCGGGCCGCAGGATGAGGAAGGGCGCCCTGACGATCTTCGCCGTGCCGGCGGCGATCGCCGCGCCCCTCGTGGCCACCGACCTGAGCGCTCAGGGCAGCGGCGCGGCGCGCGCCGCCACGACCCCGGGCGTGGCGCAGATCGGCCAGTTCGAGCAGCCGTTCGTCGAGCCGACCATCGGACCGGGCGCCGGGTTCCCGCGGGTCGCGACCGACCAGCGCTGCATCGAGCGCAAGAACTCCCCGACGAGCGGCCCATTCCAGGGCGGTACCACCGGCCGCGGCTTCATCGACTGCAAGCCGACGGCGGGGACGCAGAGCATCCTCCCGGGCGGCAAGGTCCTGTACTGGGACAACCTGGCGGGCACCGAGAACGTCGACGTCTCGATCGCCGGCGAGTACGGGGTCGTCGGCCTCAACGACCAGACCCGGCTCATGGATCCGTTCCGCCACCGGTGGCTCAAGGACCCCTTCCCGATCGACGGTGGCGGCTCGAACCAGAACCAGCAGCAGCCGCTGTTCCCGGGGCCCAACGGCCTCTCCTCGACGGAGAAGGGCAACGACGCCTCGCTCTTCTGCGCCGACCAGAACTTCCTCCCCAACGGCCGGATCATCGCCTCGGGCGGCACGCGCTACCTCAACGAGCCGGGCGTCGACCAGACCAAGTACGGCTCCACCGAGCTCCAGGGCGTTGTCAACACCCGCGTCTATGACCCGAAGACCGACCGCTGGACGCAGATGGCGCCGATGCACCACGGCCGGTGGTACGAGACCATGATCACGCTGGCCAACGGCAACGAGTTCGTCGCCAGCGGCCTGAGCCGGCTCGTCAAGCCGTTCAACCGCGACTCGCCGACCACCCCGGCGGAGGTGCAGCAGGAGATCAACCAGGCGGGCAACGGCTACTCCCCCGGCTTCGGCGTCGAGGACGGCCAGAACGAGCGGACGACCGAGATCTACGACTACAAGGCCAACCGGTGGAGGCAGAACCCCGACAGCGCCCGCCAGACGCTGCCGCTCTTCCCGCGCCTGCACATGCTGCCCGACGGCAAGGTCTTCTACGACCCGGTCGGGCAGTCGTTCAACCCGGCCGGCCAGGCCTACGACGAGGCGCTGTGGAACATCGCCTCGGTCTACGACCCGCACTCGCAGAAGTGGACGCAGCTCGGGATCCCCGGCTCCCCGTCCACCGCAGCGGCCGCCGACATCCCGAAGCTCCAGCCCGGCTTCCGGGGCTCGACGTTCTCGGCGATGCTGCCGCTGAAGCCCGGCCCGGACGGCCGCTACTCCACGGCGAACTTCTTGGTCGGCGGCGGTGTCCTGAACCCCCCGAGCCCGGGCGGCTACTTCGCCGTGCGCAACTCAGACATCCGGACGGTCGATACCGCCAACCACGACAAGCTGACCGTCAAGCCGACGGGCCAGATGATCGCCTCGAGCACGCCGGTCTCCGGACGCTGGTACGGCACGGGCACGGTGCTGCCCACCGGAGAGGTGCTCGCCACCTCTGGCTCGGACCGCGACGAGGTCGTGCTGCCGGGGCTCGAGATCCCCCAGCGGCGGGCGGAGCTCTTCGACCCGAGCAGCAACACGTGGCAGCCAGTGGCCCTGCAGAACCGGTCGCGCACCTACCACAACACCGCCAACCTGCTGCCCGACGGCACGGTGCTGGTCGGCGGCCACGCGGTCATCTCCAACTCCTACACGAAGAACTTCAACGTCCCGGGCGGCATCACGGCGCCGAACGGGGATCCCGGCCCGGGGGGTCAGGGCATCGGACGCGACCCGACCTTCGAGATCTACAAGCCTCCCTACATGTTCTGCCCTGGCAAGCAGGCGCACGTGACCAACGCGACCCTGCCGCGCTCCGGCAGTGGGCAGATCAACGTGACGGTCGACGTGCCGGCGAGCTCGATCCAGAGCGTCGTGCTCGTGCGCAACGGGAGCCTCACCCACGAGGTCGACGGCGATCAGCGCACCGTCGAGCTCAAGGTGCTCAGGCGCAGCGGCAACGTGGTCACCGTCCAGAGGGCGCCGAACGCCAACGTGCTGCCTCCCGGTCCCTACATGCTGTTCGCCAACCGCTCGGTCGGGGGTTGCGTGAAGCCCTCGGTGTCCCGGTCGGTCTTCGCGGGGCCGGGCGGCGGGCTACGGGTCGCCGCGCCGGCGCGGCCGCACCGGCGGCGCGTGCATCCGCGCTTCACCGGCTGACCGACGGACCGCGACGTGATGAAGGCGCGGAGCCACAGGACCGCGGACGGCGGATGGCGCCCGCGGGCGGTAGTCGGGCTGCTGGCCGTCTGCGTGCTCCTCGGGCTCGCGCCCGGCCGGGCCTATGGTCACGGGGAGAACAGCCCGATCGTGCAGACGGTCGTGGACAGCGTGCCGGGCTCGCCGAGCCTCAAGGCCCACACGCTGCCGTCGCAGCCTCTGCGCATCGACGTGCAGAACACGACCGGCACCGAGCTCGAGGTCACGGGATTCGTGGGTGAGCCGTTCGTGCGCATCGGCCCCACCGGCGTCCACGTCAACCTCAACTCGCCCACCTACTACCGCTCGGGCAATCCGGATGCGGGAGGAGTCAAGCCGGCCGGCGCCCACCGCGGCGCCCGTCCACGCTGGGTCCTCGTCTCCCGGACGCCCGAGTGGGGCTGGTTCGACTTCCGGATGGAGCCCGGCAAGACGCCCATCCCCGCGCAGGCGCGAACGGCCGACCGGCCGATCCGCCTCGACTCGTGGTCGATCCCCACTCGCTACGGAGGACAGGCGAGCGCCATCCGGGGCCACGTCGAGTACGCGCCGATCGTCGGCGCCGTGGTGCCGCGAATGACATCGCCCCCCGACGTCACGGCCGGCGTGCAGGTAGGGCTCCTGACCGGGAACGCGCCCGGGCTCCTCGTGACGAGCACGGGGCGCGAGACGATCACCGTCATCGGCAAGGACGGGAAGCCCTTCGCGCGGATAGGCCCCCGCGGCGTGCTCGTGAATCAGAGTAGCGCCACCTACGCCGACACGGTCGCGGCGAGCGGAGGCGTGCCGCCGCGCATCGATCCCCAGGCGCCGCCCCGCTGGAGGCAGGTCGCCACGGTTCCCCAGTACGGATGGATCGACTACCGGCTGAGCTACGCGAGCACCGTGCCCGCCGAAATCCAGCGCGACGGCAAGCCGAAGGTGCTGCTGCGCTGGAACGTGCCGCTCCAGGTGGGCGACCGGCGCGCCGTGATCGCCGGCACCGACAGCTGGCAGCCGTTCGCCGCTCCCGGCCAGCCGGGCAAGCCGAAGGATCCGCTCTCGAGCTGGCTCCTCGGTGGCCTACCCGCGATCGGCCTCATCGCTCTGCTTGCGCTCGCGGTGCGCCGGCGACAGGCGTCGCACGCGCCGGTCGCCGGTCGCCCCGCCCGTGCGGCCTAGGCGCGCGCGGCGCTACGCGCTCGCCACGGCCGCCGCGGCGAGCGCCGCCGCGCTGTTCCCGGCGTCCGCGCTCGCGCACGGGATCGTCGTCCGCGAGGACCTGCCCATCCCCCGCTGGCTGTTCGTCGCCGCCGCGGGCAGCGTGCTCATCGTCTCCTTCCTGGGGCTGGCGGTGCTCTGGCCCGAGCCGCAGCTCGAGGCGGCGTCCTGGCGCCCCCTGCCCGGCGGCGCGGGCCGGCTCCTCGTCGGGCGGGCGCCGCGGGCCCTCGCCGGAGCGCTCGCTGCGTTCGTGCTCGGGGTGGTGCTCTGGAGCGGCTTCGACGGGCGCCAGCTCGTGACCGACAACTTCGCCCCCACCTTCGTCTACGTCATCTTCTGGGTCGGCCTCGTGCCCGCGAGCGTGCTGTTCGGGGACGTGTTCAGGGCCCTGAACCCGTGGCGCGCCATCGCTCGCGCCATCGCCTGGATCACCGCGCGGCTCGCGCGCGGCCGCCTGCCCGCCCCCCTCCCCTACCCCGTGTGGCTCGGGCGCTGGCCGGCCGTCGCGGGCATCGTCGTCTTCGCGTGGCTCGAGCTCGTCTACCAGCAGGGGGCGCAACCCGACCGGCTCGCCGTCGCCGCCTTCCTCTACTCGGGGCTCACGTTCGCGGGCATGAGCTTCTTCGGGATCGAGACCTGGCTCGACCGTGGCGAGGCCTTCTCCGTCTACTTCAACCTCTTCTCCCGCATCTCTCCGTTCGAGCGGCGCGAAGGCCGGATCGGGCTGCGCCGCCCGCTCTCCGGCCTGAGCTCCCTCGATGCCTCGACCCCCGGAACCGTCCCCCTGCTCGCCGTGATGATCGGAGGGATCACGTTCGACGGCGTCGCCGAGGGGCCTCTCTGGGTCGGACTGAAGCCGGGCCTCGTGCACTTCTTCACGAGCCTCGGGGCGTCCACCGCAGGGGCGGTCCAGCTCTCCTCGACGCTCGGGCTGGCGGCGGCGATCCTGGTCGTCTACGCGCTGTACGCGGTCGGTATCGCCGGCGTGCGCCGCACCGTGGGCGGCGCCTCCACCTCCCGCCTCGCCGCCGCGTTCGCTCACTCCCTGGTGCCGATCGCGGTCGCCTACGTGGGAGCCCACTACCTCACCTTCCTGCTCACCCAGGGCCAGGCGATCGTCCCCCTCGCCTCCGATCCCCTGGCCCGCGGCTGGAACCTCTTCGGCACCGCCGACGCGACCGTGAACTACGGCGTGATCGGCACGCGGACGACCTGGTACCTGCAGGTGTCGCTCGTGGTCTCAGGGCACGTGGCGGCGCTGATGAGCGCCCACGATCGCGCGCTCACCCTCTATCCCGACGGGCGCGGAGCCGTCCGCTCCCAGTACTGGATGCTCGGCGTGATGGTCGCCTTCACCACCCTGGCGCTGGTGCTGCTGGCCCAGTCGGCGTAGCGCCTTCGGCTGTGTTTGTCGCGCGCTCCGCGGGGGGAAACGGCGCGGATGGCCTTCCCACCTCGCTCCTCGCGGGCGCTCGCCACCACGCTCACGTGTGGGACGCTCCTCCCCGCCGCCCTCGCCTGCGGCAGCTCGAAGCCGCTGGGCCACCACGAGTTCGTGCAGCGGGGCAACGCGGTGTGCAAGAAGGCCAACGACGCGGTGACGAAGCTCAAGCGACCGACGAGCTCAGCGGAGGTCGGGACGTTCCTCGAGCGCACGAGGATGCTGGGGAGCACCCAGATCGACGAGCTCACGGCGCTCAAGGCCCCCGATCGCGACGCCAAGGGCTTGGAGCGCTTCGTGGCCGATCAGCGCAGGGCCCTGGGCAAGGTCGACGAGCTGAAGGTCGCGGTGCAGCGCCGCGACGCCGCTCGCGCGCAGGCGATCGGCCGAGAGGTCAGGAGCATTCCCTCCAACGCCGACGCCGACGCGATCGGGGCTGACGGAGTGCTCCCGCAGCGTGCGTCCCCAGGGGTAGAGCCGCCCTCGAGGCGTGAAGCAGCGCGAGGTCCATGTCGGCTGCTCGGGCTGGCAGTACCGCGACTGGCGCGGGCCGCTGTACCCGCCCGGGCTGCCCACGACGCGCTGGCTCGCGCGCTACGCCGAGGCCTTCGACACCGTGGAGGTCAACTCCACCTTCTACCGCCTGGCCTCACGCGACGCGGTGGCGCGCTGGGTGGAGCAGACCCCGCCGCACTTCGTCTTCGCGGCCAAGGCCAGCCGCTACCTCATACACATGAAGAAGCTCCGCGACGTCGAGGACGGGATCGCGCGCTTCTACGAGCGGATCGAGCCGCTCGTCGAGGCCGGACGGCTGGGACCGGTGCTCTGGCAGCTTCCCGCGTGGTTCACGCGCGACGACGACCGCCTCGCCGGCGCCCTCGCGGCCCTGCCGCCGGGGCGGCATGCGTGGGAGTTCCGCGACCCGTCCTGGTTCTGCGCGGAGGTCTACGCGCTGCTGCGCGCGCACGGCTGCGCGCTGGCCTACGGCGACGCGCCGGAGCGCGGGTTCCAGCGGCACGTGCGCACCACGGACTGGGGCTTCGTGCGCTTCCACCACGGGCGGCGCGGGCGGCGCGGCAACTACTCGAAGCGCGAGCTCGATGCATGGGCCGAGCGCCTGACGCAGTGGCGCCGCGACGAGGAGCTGTGGATCTACTTCAACAACGACTGGAGCGCGTACGCGGTCCGCAACGCGGTTTACCTGCGGAAGGCGCTCCAGCGTCGAGCCGCCGGCGCATGACCGCCACGGCCTCCGGACTCTCGTCGACGAGCACGAAGTGGCGCCCGAGCTGCCGGCACCCGGCTCCGAGCGTGCCCGAGCCCGCGAAGAAGTCCAGGCACCAGCCGCCCGGCTTGGAGGAGGCGGCGACGAACCGGCGGATGAGCCCCTCGGGCTTCTGGGTGGGATAGCCCGTCCGCTCGCGGCCGCTGGTGGGCACGATCGTGTGCCACATCACGTCGGTGGGCATCTTCCCTCGCGCCGCCTTCTCCGCGGTGACCAGGCCGGGCGCCATGTACGGCTCGCGCTCGACCGCCTCGGCATCGAACCAGTGGCCTCCGGGCTCGCGCACGTAGACGAGGATCGTGTCGTGCTTGGCCGGCCACCGGGTGCGCGGCTTGCCGCCGTAGTCATAGGCCCAGACGATCTCGTTGAGGAAGGCCTCGCGGCCGAAGATCTCGTCGAGCAGGAGCTTGCAGTAGTGGGCCTCGCGGTAGTCGACGTGGAAGTAGAGCGTCCCGTGTGGCGCGAGCAGCCGGCGAGCGTGCTCGAGGCGCGGAGCGAGGAAGCCGAGGTAGTCGGCGTAGGCGTCCTCGTAGGCGAGCGCGGAGAGCAGGCGGGAGCGGTAGCGGCGGCCGCCGAAGCCGGTGCGCTCACCCTCGGGGTCCGCCACGACCGCGAGCGTGCGCCGCTCCTGAGCGCGACCGGTGTTGAAGGGCGGGTCGATGTAGATCAGGTCGAAGGCGCCGTCGGGGAGGCGCGGGAGGACCGCCGCGTTGTCGGCCTCCACGACGAGGTCCTCGTCGAGCTCGAGCCCGGCCAGCTCTTCGCCGTACAGCACGCGCATCGCCGGATGCTCTCACCCACCGCGGGCGGATCGGGGGTAAGGTTCCCGCCCGTGGCCGAGCCCGCCTCCCCGAGTTCCTCCGCCGGCGGGCGCAGGGGCTCGTCGATGCTCCCGAGTCGCGGTCCACGGCGCGGCCTCGAGTCGGTGTTCGTGCGCCTGGTGGCCACGGCGGGTATCGTGGGGATAGACGTCGCGGTTGCCGCGATCCTCGCCAGCTCGAAGGTCGACGGCTGGATCATCGGGCTCGTGCTCGGGCTCGTCTCCGTCGTGCTCTCCGGCGTCCTCTGGTCCTCGCGCCAGCTCTGAGGATGGACGCGCTCCGCACGCCCGGAGAGCGCTTCGAAGGGCTGCCCGACTTCCCCTTCGCCGCGCGCTTCCGCGAGCGCGACGGCCTGCGCCTCGCGCACCTCGACGAGGGCGACGGCGCACCCGTCGTCTTCGTCCACGGCGAGCCGACGTGGTCGTTCCTGTGGCGCAAGGTCATCCCGCCCGTGCGGGACGCGGGCTTTCGCTGCGTCGCGCCGGACCTGCCGGGCTTCGGGCGCTCGGACAAGCCGACCGAGCTCGGCTGGTACTCCTACGATCGCCACGCGGCGGCGCTGGCCGCGCTGCTCGAGGACCTCGACCTGCGGGGCGCGACCGTGGTGGTGCACGACTGGGGCGGCCCCATCGGGCTGCGCGCCGCCGTCGAGCACCCCGACCGCATCGAGCGGATGGTGATCCTCGACACCGGGCTCTTCACCGGACGCCAGAAGATGACCGAGGCGTGGATCCGCTTCCACGACTTCGTTGAGCGCACGGAGGACCTCCCGGTGGGGATGCTCGTGCGCGGTGCGTGTCACACCGATCCGGGCGAGGAGGTGATCGCCGCCTACGACGCGCCCTTCCCCGGGGCGGAGTCCAAGGCCGGGGCCCGCGCGTTCCCGCTCATCCTCCCCACGCGACCCGACGCCCCGGGCGCCGAGGCCGGCCAGCGCGTGCAGGCCGCGCTCGAGGAGGACGAGCGGCCCAAGCTCGTGATCTGGGCCGACTCGGATCCGATCCTCACCCTCGAGACCGGTCGCCGCTTCGCCGCCGCGCTGCGCACCGAGGTCCACCACGTGATCCCCGAGGCGAGCCACTTCCTCCAGGAGGACCAGGGACGGTGGATCGGCGAGCTGATCGCCGACTGGCTCTAGGCGCTCCGGCTCTCCGCCTTCTCGGGCAGCGCCGGCTGGGCGTCGGAGGCGCCGAGGCTCGGGTCGCTGCGCTGGGCGCGCAGCTCGTAGCCCTCGCGCCGGGACCGGTCGACGTCGAGCATCACCCGGTCGGACTTGAGCGCGCGGCCGATCCCCTCGTTCACGCGCCGGGGCAGCACCGCCATCCCCCTCCACAGCGAGCCGATCGACTTGGGCACGTAGACGTCGAAGCGGCCCGTCTGGAGCGCCTCCACGATCGCGGCGGCCACGTCCTCCGGCTGGACGCGCTTGAGGCCGCGGGTGTCGCTCACGCCGTCGACGAGCTCGGTGTCGACGATCCCGGGCATCACCACCGAGAGCTCGACGCCGGTGCCGCGGAGCTCGGTGCGCAGCGCCTCGGTGAGCCCCACCACGGCGTGCTTGGTCGCGGAGTAGGTGGCGATGCCGGCGATGCCGAACTTGCCGGCCGAGGAGGCCAGGTTGACCAGGTGGCCGTGCCCGCGGGGCACGAACCGCCGCAGGGCCAGCTTCGAGCCGGTGATCACCCCATGCAGGTTGACGTCGACCTGCCGGATCGCCGCGGCGTCGTCTTCCTCGACGAAGCGCTCCATGTGCATGATCCCCGCGTTGTTGACGAGCGCGTCGAGCGGCCCGAGCGTGCCCTCCACCTCGTCGAGGAAGCGCTCGAAGGAGCCGCGGTCGGTCACGTCGAGGGGTAGGCCGAGAGCTCCGCCTCCGAGCGCTCGCGCCTCGCGTTCGGCGAGCGGGCCGTCGAGGTCGCCGATCGCCACGCGGGCGCCCTGGCGCACGAGCGCGACGGCGGTGGCACGTCCGATCCCCCGGGCGCCGCCGGTGATCGCGACGACGGTGCCGTGCAGGGAGCGTGGGGGTGGGGCCATGGGTCCTCCTGGAGCCGGTCAGCGGACGAACGCGGAACCGTAGCGATCGGTTGGTCCGCGGGCGCCAGGGGTAGCTTGGCGCGGTGAGCGGACTCTCCCTGCCCCTCCTGCTCGCGATCTTCGCCGCGGCCGCCGGAGCGGTGTGGCTCGCCGGCATCCAGCTCTCGAACACGACCGACGTGCTCTCCACGCGGCTCGGGCTGGGCGAGGCGCTCGGTGGGCTGATCCTGCTGGCGATCGCCACCAACCTCCCGGAGATCGCGATCACCGCGAGCGCCGCCCTCGCGCACAACCTGGGGATCGCTATCGGGAACATCCTCGGCGGCATCGCGATCCAGACCGTCGTGCTCGTGGCGCTGGACGCCTTCGGAGTGCGCGGCAAGCGTCCGCTCACCTACATGGGCGCCTCGCTCCAGCTCGTGCTCGAGGCGGTTCTGGTCATCGCGGTGCTCGTGGTGGCGATCATGGGCACGCGGCTGCCTTCCTCGCTCATCGTGGGCCGCGTGGCGCCCGGCACCCTCTTGATCGTGGTGCTGTGGGTGGTCGGGCTCGTGCTCCTCGGCCGGGCGCGCAGCGACCTGCCGTGGCAGGAGCGCGGCCACGCCCCCGAGTCCCAGCCGGAGCCGCACGGCCACTCCAGGGTCAAGCGGGAGCAGGGCGCGACCGAGAAGGGACACTCGACGGCGCGGATCGCGCTCGTCTTCGGCGCGGCGGCGCTCGTCACGCTCGCGGGCGGGGTCGCGCTCGAGGAGAGCGGCAACGCGATCTCGGGCCACATCGGCCTGAGCGGCGTGATCTTCGGATCCACGATCCTCGCCGCCGCCACCGCGCTGCCCGAGCTCTCCACGGGGCTTGCCTCGGTCAAGCTCGGCGACTTCAAGCTCGCGTTCTCCGACATCTTCGGCGGCAACGCGTTCCTGCCCGTGCTCTTCCTCCTGGCCAGCCTGCTCTCGGGCTCGGCGGTGCTCCCGCAGGCCCAGGACTCGGACATCTACCTGGCGGCGCTCGGGATCCTCCTCACCGCGGTCTACGCGTGGGGACTCATCTTCCGGCCGGCGCGGAGGGTCTTGGGCATGGGCGTCGACTCCCTCGTCGTGCTCACGCTCTACGTCGTGGGCATCGCGGGACTCGTGGCCGTGGCCTCGAAGTAGCGGGGCGTCGCGGCCGAGAACCGGGGGCGGCCCGAGGCCCGAGCCGCCCGGGTGCGCTCAGTGGGCGACGCGTCCGGGTCTGGTGCGCGAGCGCCGCCCGGAACGCTGGCCCGCGGGGGTCTGACCCGAGTTGCCCCGGTGGCGGCCCGGCGCGGTGCCCGAGCGCCCGTGGGTGCCTCGAGCCGCATGGGCCCGACCGGAGTTGCCGTGATGAGCACCCGGCGCCGTGCCCGCGCGCCCGGGGTGAGAGAGCGACGAGGCGGGGCCCGTAGGAGCGCCCGAGGGGCGGGGGGCCGCGGTCGCGTGGCTGGCGGCAGCCGCCGAGGCGGCTCCCCCGTGGGAGGGCGCGGGACGGGGGACGGCCCGGGCGCGCGCGCCCTTCGCCTCCTTTGCCGCGGAGCGGGCAGGCGGCGGCGCGGCGAGAGCCGCGGCAGGGGACGGGGAGGCCGCGCGCGGCGGGGGGGCCACGTTGCGCGGCCCGCCGCTGTGCCCTCCGTAGGCATCGATGGCCGCGACCGTGCCCGCCGTGCCCGCGCCCGCCAGGGCGATCATGGCCAGGATCTTCACGCCCGCGCCCTTGGCTCCGGCCATGGCCAGGCCGCCGCCCACCGCCCCTCTGCCACCGAGCTGGGCGGCGACGGCCGCCGGCATGGAGGCGTGCTTGAGCGCCAGGCTCGGGATCACCGGGATGACCAGCGCGAAGGCGGCGCGCTGCTTCTCCACGTGCGTGCGGTACTCACGGCAGCCTGCGCACTCGCGCAGGTGTCGGCGCAGGTTGCCCCGCCTCAGCGCGCTGCCGCGCATCGTGGCGAGCTGCTCGCGGATCTCGTGGCAGGGCGTCTCGCGTGCGGTCCTCGTGGCGATGAGCGACTCCCGTGCCTGGAAGACGAGCGCCTTGACCTTGGCCTGGGGCACCCCGATCACCTCACCGATCTCGTCGTGGCCGAGCGCGCCGATCTCGGCGAGGACGAGGGCCTCGCGCTGCTCGTCGGGAAGCTGGCGCAGGTCGGCGAGCAGCTCCTTGAGGTCGCTGCGGCGCTCGACCTCCTCGGCCAGGCCCTCCGTGGCCACCTCGATCTCCTCCCCGGTGGCCTGCTCGCGGCGCGCGCGCAGCGTCGAGAGGCAGCGGTTGCGCGCGATGGCGTAGAGCCACGGCTTGAGCTGGATCGGCTTGGAGGAGGCGAGCAGGTTGCGGTGCGCGGAGAGGAAGGTCTGCTGGACGGCGTCCTCGCCCTCCTCGGCGCTCGAGAGCATGTGACGGCAGAAGGAGAGCAGCGCGCGGTGGTGGCGGTCGTAGAGCGCCTCGAAGGCGGCGGCGTCGCCCGCGCGCACGAGGGTGACGAGCCGCTCGTCGGAGGCGGTGCGCAGGAGCCGCGGAGAGCGGAGCACCGCGGCGCGTGGCGCGGCCACGGTGGAGGCTTCCATCCACCCAGTATCGCGCGGTGCCCGCCCGAGCGCGAGTGTGTACCGCTCATGCCTGGACAAACGCGCGCCTGGGCGCCAGGTTGGCCGGTTATCCTCGCGGGCGCATGCCGCACTTCACCCACGACGGGCACCGGCTCTCCTATACGGTCTTCGGCGCGGGGCCGCGGACCACGATCCTCCTCCCGGGGCTGCTCTTCTCCCAGCGGATGCAGTTCCCGCTCGCGCGGGCACTCGCGACGCGCGGCCACCAGGTGGTGACGCTCGACCTGCTCGGCCACGGCGACTCGGATCGCCCGTGCGACATGACGCGCTACTCGATGCAGGGCTTCGCCGCCCAGACCGTCGCGCTCATGGACTACCTCGAGCTCGGGGAGGCGGTGGTGGGCGGCACGTCGCTGGGGGCCAACACGACCCTGGAGGTCGCCGCGCTCGCTCCCGAGCGGGTGCGCGGGATGGTGGTGGAGATGCCCGTGCTCGACAACGCGCTGCTCGGGTGCGCGGTCGCCTTCACGCCGCTCATGCTCGCGCTCACCTTCGGCGAGCCCGTGATGCGGGCGGTTCAGCGTGCCGCCCGCCTCGTGCCCCGGCGCGGGCTGCCCGCGCTGCTCGACCTGGGACTGGACTGGGTGCGCCAGGACCCCGCCCCGAGCGCCGCCGTGGTGCAGGGCCTCTTCTTCGGCCGCGTGGCGCCGCCGCACCGCGAGCGCACCACCTTCACGGCGCCCACGCTCATCATCGGGCACCCCCGCGACCCCGTCCACCCCTTCTCCGACGCCGACGCCCTTGCCCACGAGCTCCGGAACTCCCGCCTGCTCGACGCGAACTCCATCCTCGAGCTCCGGATCAAGCCCGAGCGCCTGACCCGCGAGATCGCGGACTTCGTCGCGGAGTGCTGGGCGCCCCGGGAGAAGCCGCGCGCGGCCGGTCCGCGAGCGCGGCGGCGCGCCGCTCGCGCCTAGGTACTCTTCCGCCGCGAATGGCCAGCCGCCAGGAGGAGAAGGAGCGTCGCCGCGAGGAGCGGCTCGCCGCCGAGCGCGCGGCGGCCGCCAGCGCCGCGCGGGGGCGGCGGCTCCGGCTGGCGATCGGGGGCGTCCTCGCCGCGGCGCTCGTGGCCGCGATCGTCATCGCCGTGGTCGCGGGCGGTTCGAGCTCCAAGGGCCCGAAGGCCGGCGGTGGCGGAGGTTCGGCCCCAAGTCTGCCGGCGGTCAAGACCGCCGATCTGGGTGCGGCGGCGAAGGCGGCGGGATGCACGGTCCAGGACTTCCCGGGCTCGACGCAGGACCGCGGTCACACGCAGGCCAAGGAGAAGTACAAGACGAACCCGCCCGCCTTCGGCCCGCACAACCCGGTCGCGTCCGCCGACGGCGACTACGTCGGCCAGGGTCCGCCTCAGCTCGAGATGTCCGTCCACGCCCTCGAGCACGGGCGCATCGAGATACAGTACCGCCCCGACCTTCCCTCCGCGCAGGTCAAGCAGCTCGAGGCGCTCTTCAACGAGTCGGCGGGCCCGTACTCGGCGGGCCAGTACCTGCTCCTCTTCCCGAACGCCACGAACATGCCCTACGCGGTGTCGGCCACCGCCTGGACGCACATCCTCGGGTGCAAGACGTTCAACCTGGGCGTCTTCGACGCCATCCGCGCCTTCCGGGTGAAGTACACGCTCAAGGGGCCGGAGTTCATCAACCAGGCGGAGTAGCACTACGCCGCGAGACGCAACCTCTGCGCCCGGGACGTGTTCAAGGCTCCCGATGCGTCGCGCCCTCCTCCTCGGCGTCCTCGGGCTGTGCGCGGGCCTCGCCTGGATCGCCGCCCCCGCCCTGTCCCGGGCGCCCTACCTGCCGCGGGCCGTCGACTTCGAGCTCAAGGTCCCGACCGGCCTCGAGCGGGCGGGCGGCGTGCGTGCGGTGAGCGCCACGGCGGCGGGCGCACGCCCCTCCCCGGTGCTGCGCGCCCCGCGCCGCTTCGACCTGCTCGGGCTACGCTGGCGGGGAGGCGCCCACGTGCGGATCCTCGTGCGCGTGCGCCGCGACGGCCGACGCTGGAGCCGCTGGGTGCCCGCCGCGGGCGCCGATGACCACGGGCCCGACGGCGCTCCCCCGCTTTCGGCCTCGGACCCGGTGTGGGCGGGCGGCGCCGACGAGGTCCAGCTTCGCCTCTCCCGCCCGCTCACGGGCCTGAAGGTCCACTTCGTCAACGTCTCGGGCACCGCGACGCCGACCGATCGGGTGCAGACGAGCATTCGCCGTGCCGCCCACGGCGCCTACGCGCTGCTCGCCCCCGCCGACGCCCGCGCGTCGAGCTCGTCGCTGCCGGGCCAGCCTCCGATCGTGCCCCGCTCGGAGTGGGACCCCGGCAACCAGTGCCGTCCCCGGGTCACCCCGCCGCAGTACGGCCGCGTGGACCTGGCCTTCGTGCACCACACGGTCAACGCGAACTCCTACGGTCCGGCCGACTCGGCGGCCATCGTCCTCGCCGTCTGTCGCTACCACCGCGACTCCAACGGGTGGAACGACATCGGCTACAACTTCCTCGTCGACCGCTACGGCAAGATCTTCGAGGGTCGCGCCGGCGGGATCGACCAGGCCGTGGTCGGGGCCCAGGCGCAGGGCTACAACTCCTACTCCACCGGGGTCTCGAACATCGGCGACTTCACCTCCACCGCAGAGACCGATTCGGGCATCCGCTCGACCGCCCGCATCATCGCCTGGAAGCTCCACCTCCACGGCGCGCCCGTGGAGGGCGAGATCGCCGAGACCTCGGGCGGGGGAAGCCTGAACGCCCATCCGCAGGGCGAGCGGGTCACGTTCAACCGCATCTCGGGACATCGCGACGGGGACGCCACCGACTGCCCGGGCAACGCGCTCTACGCCCAGCTCCCGGAGATCCGCTCGCTCGCCGCCCGCTACTACGCGCGCCTGCCTCCGGTCGGCCCGTCGCTCTCGCTCGGGGCGCTGCCCCCGGTGGTGAGCTACCCCGCTCCCGTGCGCTTGAGCGGCCGGCTGTCGCTACCGGACGGGAGCGATCCGGCGAACCAGCCCATCGTGGTCGAGCGCCGTGAGTCGGCCGGCACGTTCGCGTCGGTCACCCAGACCACCACGGCGGCGGACGGCACCTGGCGCGCTTCGTTGGCCGCGGATTCGAGCGCCACCTACCGCGCGAGGTGGAGCGGCGACGCGAGCCACTCCCCGCTCAGCTCCTCTACGGCGGCGGTGCCGGTGCGGGCGGCGCTCACGCTGCGCGCGGCCGCCCGGCACGTCAAGGTGGGCGGCGCCGCCCGCCTGGCGGGTACGGTGGCGCCGGCCAAGGGCCTCGTGCGCGTCGTCCTCTCGCGCCGGCAGCCGAGCGGGCGCTATCTCGTCGTCCTCTCGCGCCGCGTGCGGGTGAGCGCGGGGCGCTTCACGTACAGGGCGACGCTCCGCGCCCGCGGGCTCTACCGCGTGAGCGCCCGCACCGGAGCGGACTCCCGGAACGCGTCGGGGTCCTCGCCGCCGGTCTCCCTTCGGGCGGTCCCCTAGCCTCGGAGCTTCCGCCGGTCGGCTCAGGCGATGGCCCGCCGCCTCAGCGCTCCGGGTCCCGCCTCCGGCCCCGGTTGCGCGCCTTGTCGTAGAGCAGCACTCCGACCAGGCCGAGCACGGGCGCCGCGAAGACGATCTGGCCCCACCAGTGTCCGAGGTGGGCGAGCGGCAGGCTCACTGGCTCACCGCGGAGAGCAGCCACAGCCCGAGGCTCGTGAAGCCCACCATCACCACGAGCATCCACGCCTGGGAGCGCACCGCGTCACCTCCGTCACGGTAGAGGACGAGGGCCCGGTCGTGGGCGAGCATCAGCCCGCACACGTGGCCGAGGACGAGTGCGCCCACCTGGACGTACCAGATGCCCGTCGCGGTGATGATCCCGTAGTCGATCGTCGCGTCGCGCGTGCCGAAGAGATTCGCCCCGTGGCCGAGCGGGTCCGAGACCAGGTACCCCACCGCCTGGCCCTGGTAGGCCAGCAGCGAGAAGTAGTGGGCAATCGCGTAGGCCAGCGCGATGGGGATGAGCGTGTGGGCGAAGCGAGCGGCGAGGTCGCGCTCGCCCGGCCGGCGCTCCACCGTGCGCATCCCCCGCACGCCGAGGGCGTACAGCGCGGTGACTAAGCCCACGCACACGAGGAGCCCCAGCGTCGCCGCGAGCTCCGAGGCGGTGGCGAAACCCGGGCCGAGGTGGCGGAGGGAGCTCGTCAGACCGGGGAGCAGGCGGTTCCAGATCGGTCCCGCCGAGAAGCCGTCGAAGGTGGTGGTGCCGATCGCCACGCAGAGCAGCGCGCCGGTGCCGGGTACCACGTCCAGCGCGGGCGCCCCCCCGAGCAGCGGGCGGAGGCAGAGCTCGCGCCCGCGCCGAGAGAAGGCCGAGAGCCGCGCGTAGAGGCCGAACAGCGCGGCGAACCCGTCCGCTCGTCGGCTCCACGGCTCGATCCCGTACACGGTCATCCCGATGAGCTGGACGAGGGCGTAGCCGACGGCGAGCGTGCCGAGGACGACGGGGTCGGCCTTGTTGACGTACACGAGCTCGAGCCAGGCGAAGGCGAGGATGCTCGCCGCCGCCGGCCAGCGGCCGAGCCGCTCGGGGAAGGGGAGCGGCTCGGGCAGCTCGGCCCCCCGGGCGACGCGTCCAGCCGCCCACGCCACGCCCCGAGCGAGCGCACGCCACGGCGAGAACGCGCGGAAGACGTCGCCGAAGAGCACGCTCGCCACCGGAAGGCCGACCCAGAAGATCACGAACACGAAGGTGGGCGCGAGGTTCTGCGTCGGCAGCGAGGTGCCCGCGAACGCCGAGTAGACGAGGACGGCGAACATCGCCACGCCGACGAGGCCGCACAGGGGATCGACCCAGCGCGGCACGGTGAGGAGCCGCCGGCCGCGCGGCTCCTCGAGCTTCGGCTGTGGCCACAGCGCGGCGAGGGCGACGAACGAGACGATCAGGACGATCGCCGCCGCCCAGCCGAACAGCCACGACGGGATGGGCAGGTCGGCGCGGCCCACCAGTCCGTGCGCCGAGGCGGCGGCGGGGAAGGCCGCGCCGGCGGCGCCCAGGGCGCCCGCGAGCGCCGCCAGGCGCCTCACGGCTCCACCTTCAGCGCGGCGATCTGCTGGCCCTCGTGCTCGAGCTCGACGACGAAGAGGCCGTCGATGGTGGCCGGGAAGTCGAACCGGATCGTCCCCCCGGCGGGCACGCCGCGCTTGAGCTCGTAGCCGTGCACGTGGATCTCGTCGGCCCGGTCTGAGGTCACCGAGAAGCGCACGCGTCCTCCCTTCTTGGCGGTGATGCTCAGCACGCCGCCCTCGGCCTTGCCGGCCCGGGCGCGGATGTGGATGTCCGTGCCTCGAGCGGACTTGGTGCTCGTGCTCGATGAGCTCGCGAGCACGAAGGCGACGATGGCGACGATCAGGGCGAGGGCGACGAGCCCGAGCCGATTGCGACTGGTCATGGGCGAACCTCTCTTCGAGACACGGAGGGAGCCCGCCGGGGCGGCGCTGAGCGACAGCGCGCCGGCGGCGGGCCGAGCGTGGTCAGGCGAGAGTCGGCGGCGGCCCGCGACCCGCCAGGTGGCGGGCGAGCAGCCCGAGCCGCGGCCGCCAGGCGCGCGGCGGGCGGGGAAGGGAGCGCGCGGGGCGCCGGGGAGCTCGGCCCCGGGCTCGCGCGCTGACGCGCGCCACCGCGGCGGCCGCACCGCGCAGGAGCAGGGCGACGAGCAGGCCGAGCGCGAGGGCGAGCGGGACGGCGATCCAGCCTCCGTGCCCGACGAGGCCCGACAGGCCGGCGGGATGACCGCTCGCCGCCACGCCCTCGACGCTCTCCTGCGCGGTATAGAGGACGAGGAGGGTCGCGCTGGCCCCCGCCCAGAGCGTGCGGGTACGCGGCGGCGAGCACTCCGCCGCCGTTCCCCGCCCAGCGGCGCTGAGCGCGCTCGCGAGGCTCAGCGCGCCGAGCACGAGCGCCGCGGGCACGAGAGGGAGCAGGAGCGCCAGGTAGTCGTGCCCCTGGCGGCCGAGCTCGTGCGAAGCGCCACCGTGGTAGGCGAGGAGGAAGCGGAGCTGGTGGAGGGCGAAGGCGGCGGCGAGCAGAAGGGCTCCGGCGCGCAGGCGCCAGGCACGCGTGCGCATCGCTCAGGACTCTACGCCCTCGGTCGCGGGCTCTCTCCGGCGCCGGGTGAGCACCGCGACGCCGCCGGCCACGAGGAGGAGCGGCGCGACGAGCACCCACCATGGCGCTCCTCCGGCGCGCGAGCGCCCGAGCTCGGCGCCGCCCGGCAACGCGGGGGCGGGGACGGGGTGCCCAGCCGCCCGCGCCAGCCGCGCCACGGCGCCGATCGCCGCCGTGGCGAGCGCGTCGCCGGTCGGACCGGTCGGCCGCGGCGCCGGCGCGAGCGCGCCCGCCGCTCCCGCCCCGGCCTGGTAGGAGCCAAAGCCGCCGGGCATGACCACGAGCAGGGGCTGGCGCGTGTTGAAGGTGATCTCCCCCCCGAGGAAGCGGGCGTAGCGCTCGGGCTGGGCGAAGAGCTGGGGCACCGCCCCGAGGTCGTCGGGCGAGGCGATGAGCGCGACCTTGATCGCGTACCCCGTCCGCTTGGCTTCCGCGGTGAGCCGGTCGAGCACGCGCGCCAGCGCGGGCGAAGTGGGCGGAGTGACGGGGTAGTAGACGTTCTGGGTGACGAGGACGTCACTGGCGGGATCGCCGTCGGCGCGTGCCGGCGGCGGGACGGCGAGCGCGCTCGCCGCGGCGAGTGCGGCGAGCACCGCCACGAGGGTGAGGAGGAAGCGGCGCACGACGACGCAGCCTAGAGAGCGTTCTCAGAGCCCGGGTGGAAAGCGGTAGGCAGCGTGGGGAGGAGGGGCGCGGCCGACCGCGAGGTAGATCTCGGCGTGGGAGCGCAGGGGGATCGCGCCCGGCTCACCGCTCCATCGCCGGGCGTCGACGAAGGCCTCGACCCGGCCGTGGGGCGCGGCGAGGAAGCCGCCGAGGCGGCGGCGGGTGAGCCGCTGGCCCCACAGGGCGAAGAGATCCCCGAGCGTCCACCGCGGCGCGCGCTGCACCTCGAGCACGCCGGTGGGGGCGAGGGTCCGGATCGGGTAGGAGCAGCGGCCGCCGGCGACGTAGGCGCCGCGACGGCGCAGAGGGGGCGCGAGGCCGACGCCGGCGGGGAGGAGGATGACCCGCCCGTGCGCGAGCAGCTCCACGTGCACCCCGAAGCGGCGCACGCGAGCGCGCGAGCACCGCAGTCCCCCCACCGGCGCGGCGGCGCGCACCGCGGCGCCGGAGGGCGGCGGTCGGTAGCGCGGGCCCGTCCCCACGCCCGCGGGCACGGGTGAGGGCCCCGTCTGCGTCGCCCCGCATCCCGCCAGCGCCACCGTGGCGACCAGCATCGCGGTCGTCCTCACGCCCGCGGGGCCGGCGGCCCGCGCGCCACGATCTCGCGGCCCGTGGGCGCCAGCGCGTCATCCAGCTCGAGCTGCCAGAAGTAGCGCGTGAACGTGCGCCCGGCCCGGAACTCGCCGACGTGGGGCTCGACGCGCTCGCCCGCGGCCATCCGCGCGATGAGCTCGGGGTAGGTTCGGCCGGGCAGCGCGGCGTACATCGGCGCCGGGAAGGCGCCGCCGAAGCGCGTGTTCACGTCGGTGATCCCCAGCCCGATCTCCCGGTCGCGGAAGACCTGCACCGTGCACGGCCCGCGGACCGCGAGCGCCTCGACGACCCGCCGCCCGAGCTCGACGAGCTCGGCGTCGGCGATCACCGTTCCCTTGATCGACTCGCCGCCGCGCGACTCGAGCATGGTCCTCGGGATGGCGTTCAGGCAGCGGCCGTCGAGGTCGGAGAGGCAGTCGATGGAGAGCTCGGGGCCGTCCATCCAGCGCTGCACCATCACCGGCTCGGGGACGTAGGAGACGAAGAACGCCGCCTCCTCCTCATCTCGGGCGAGATGGATGGAGCGCGCCCCCGAGCCCCGCCGGGGCTTGACCATCACGGGGAAGGACTCGGGCTGCTCCTCCCCGGGCAGGACGGTGGGCGGGGAGGGCAGTCCAAGGCGCTCGAGGAGGAGGTGGGCCTCGTACTTGTCGTAGGTCGCCCGCGCGATCTCGGGGTCGGGGACGAGCGCGGGGAGGTCGCCCTCGGCGCGCGCCCGGGCGAGCACCTCGATGTCGAGGTCGGTGAGCGGGATGACCGCCCCCACGCCGTACTCGGCGCAGAGGGCGCTCAACGCGGGCACGTAGGCGGGATCGTCGATGCGCGGGACGGCGCGGCGCACGTGGGCCGCGTACTGCGCGGGGGCGAGCGGGTTGGGATCGGCGGCGATCGTCGTCGCGTGCTGGGCGAAGCTCGAGACGATGTCGTAGCGCTTGCCCACCCCGGTGAGCAGGACGGCGGGAGCGCCGCCTCCCTTCAACGTCCCCACCCGCCGGTCTCCCCCTTGTAGAGCCCGTCGCCGCGCGCGAGCACCCGGACGGTGCGGGCGAGGATCCTCAGGTCGAGCGCGAGCGACGCGTGCTCCACGTAGAAGACGTCGAGCTCGATCCGCTCCGACCAGGGGAGCGCCGCGCGCCCGTTGACCTGCGCCCACCCCGTGATCCCCGGCTTGACCGCGAGGCGGCCGCGCTGGCGCTCGGTGTAGCGGTCGACCTGCACTTGGAGGGTGGGGCGTGGGCCGACGAGCGACATCTCGCCGCGCACGACGTTCCACAGGTTGGGCAGCTCGTCGAGGGAGGCGCGGCGCAGCAGCGCGCCCACGCGCGTGATGCGCTCGTCGCCCTCTTGGATCGACAGTCCCGCCCCGGTGAACTCGGCGCCGCGCACCATCGTGCGCAGCTTGAGGATGTCGAAGGGCACGCCGTCGCGGCCCACGCGCCGCTGCCGGTAGATCGGATGGCCGGGCGACTCGAGGCGGATCGCCAGCGCGAGGAGGGCGAGGAGCGGCGCCCCGAGCACGCAGGCGGGGACGCCGATCAGGAGGTCGAGGGCGCGCTTGGCCGCGCGGGCGCCTCCTCCCAGGGCGGGGCGCACCGGGCCCTCGGCGGCGCCGGGCGCGGCGGTGAGGCTCATCGCGTGCCCTCCGCCGGCTCCCAGCCGGCCTGGGTCTCCTCCCGCAGCCAGTCGATCAGCCCGGCGGCGAGCGACGCGGTGGTGAGGACGTAGTAGCGGGCGATGAGCAGCGACCGGCGGTGGGCGCCTCGGCTCCCGGGAGCGGCCGTCGCGGCCGCCGCGAGCACCGCCAGCTGGAGGGCGAGCGCGGCGGCGTACACCCGTCCGCGCCGGGCGAGCGTCAGGGCCAGCGAGGCGGCGAGCAGCGCGACGTGCAGGCCGGGGGTGGCGTAGCGGAGCGCGCGGTGGGAGAGGAGCATGAGCGCGTAGCGCGGAGGATAGGCGCGGAGGTCGAGCATCCCGCCCCGCAGGAGGATCGGCCAGCCGTGGCTCATCATCCGCCGCTTGCGGGCGAACTCGCCCTCGATGGAGGGCACCATCGTCTCCGTGGCCAGCGCCTCAGGAGCGTAGAGCGCGCGCCAGCCGCGCCTGACCATGTTGAACGGGAAGGACAGGTCGTGGCCCATGATCGGATCGACCTCCACGTAGGCCACGCGGCGGGTCGCGTAGATCGCGCCGTTGCCGCCCGTGACCGAGTGCAGTCGCGACTCGAGGGCGCGCAGCCACATCTCGTAGCGCCAGTAGGCGCTCTCCTGGTTGGTGGCCGCCGCGTCGGCCGAGGCGAAGCGCACCTGTCCGCACACGTAGCCCACGTCGGGAGCTTCGAATGGCTCGAGGAGCCGGCGAAGCGCGTCGGGCGCCCAGCGCGCGTTGGCGTCGGAGAAGGCGACGATCTCGCCGCGCGCCCGGCGCACGGCGGCGTCCTGGGCGCGGACCTTGCCGCCGCGGGGCAGCTCGAGGACGAGATCGGCGCCGGCGGCGCGCGCCCGGTCCGGGGTTGCGTCCGGAGAGCCGTCGCAGGCGACGATCACCTCGAGGTGCTCCGAGGGGTACTCGAGCGCGCGCAGGTTGGCGATCCGCTCGGCGATGCCGCCCTCCTCTCGGTAGGCGGCGACGATGGCGGAGACGAGGGGGGGCGGCCCGGCGTCGGAGCGCGGCGGGGCGGGCGCCGGGGACAGGCGGCGGGCGAGCACCGCGAGCAGCACGCCGTAGCCCGCCTGCGTGTAGGCGAGCAGGGCGCCCGAGAGCCAGAAGACGAGCTTGGAGAGCGGCGTCATCGCCTCCGAAGTGTGTCGAACCACGCGTGCTCGCCCCAATTCGGTCGCCCCGGGCGCGATCCTCGGCGGGTGCGCCTCGACCGACTTTCGGAACGCCGGCTCCCCGGCGGCCTGCGCCTGGCCGAGGCCAGCGGGCCCCGCGCGCGGCTGCTCGGCCTGGCCGGGCTTCGCGCCCTGCCGCGCGGCCGGGCGCTCCGGATCCCGCGCTGCCGCTCGGTGCACACCTTCGGCATGCGCTTCCCCCTCGACCTGGTGTGGCTCGACGGCCGCGGCGCCGTGCTCGGAGTGAGTCCCGGCGTGGCGGCGCGCCGGGTGGCTGGATGCCGGCAGGCGCGCTCGGTGATCGAGGCACGCGCCGGAGAGGGATCGGCGTTCGCCGCCGCGATGACCGCGGCGGACCGGGAGGCTCAGGCGGTGAGCTCCGCGTAGAGCGAGAGCGTGCGCTTCGCGATGCCCTCCCAGGCGTAAGGGCCGGCCGCGGCGGCCCGGGCGGCGGACGCGAGCCGCGCCCGCGCGGAGGAGTCGGCGAGCAGGCGGGCAAGTGCCCCGTGCCAGGCGGCGACGTCGCCGGGGGGCACGAGCTCGGCCGCGCCGGTGGCGGCCACCTCGGGGAAGCCGCCGACCGCGCTGAGGAGCAGCGGCTTGCCGAAGGCCAGCGCCGTGAAGAGCACTCCGGACTGGTCGATCTGACGGTAGGGCAGGACGACGAGGTCGGCGCGGCGGAAGTAGGCGGCGATCTCGGCGTCGGGCACGAAGCGCGGCACCCAGCGCACGCCCGGCGGCGCCGCGGCCCGGAGGGCCGCGATGTCCATGCGCGGGCGGCCCACGATCCAGAGCTCCGCCTCCTCGATCCCCCGCCAGGCCGCGAGCGCGACGTCGATCCCCTTGTACGGGCGCATGAGCCCGAAGAGGAGGACGACCGGCTTCTCGACGGCGGCGAGCTCGGGCGGCAACGGCGACGCGTGGGGAGCGCGGGTGAGGTGCTCGAAGGCGCCGTGGGGGATGACGTGTAGCTTCGCCTCCTCGACGCCGAGCTCGTCGTGCAGCCGTGCCCGCCCGTGCTCGGAGTGGACGACCACCGCGTCGACGTGCTCGTAGAGGCGTCTCTGGGCTCCGAGCTGCCCTCGGCGCGGCTCGCGCGGGAGCACGTCGTGGGCGGTGAGCACCACGGGACGCCCGCGCGGCAGGAGGTGGACGTCGGCGGCCTGCACCGAGAGCCACTGGAAGTGGACGACGTCCGCCGCCGCGGCGCGCCGTCGCAGGGCGAGCATGTCGGGCACGTGCTGGGTGAGCTTGGCCGCCAGGCGCACGCGCGACCCCGGCGTCCCGGGCGTCCGCCGGTAGAAGCCCTCGCGCACCACGTAGCCCGCGGCGGGGGCGACCGGGCCGTAGGCAAAACGGCTCGTGACGAGCTCGACCTCGGCTCCGGCGCGGGCGAGCGCCGCGCACAGCGCGCGGTCGTAGGGCGGCGTGAAGGCCGAAGGGTCGACGATCTGGACGTGCACCCGGGGCGGGAGTATCGCGGGCCCCGGCCGGCCGCGGCGACTCGGCCATCATGTCGTCGGTGGGCGTCGAGCTCTCCTTCTGCATCGTCAACACCGAGCAGCGCGCGCTTCTCGCGCGCTGCCTCGACGCCGTGGCGCGCGAGCGGGACGCTCTGCCGTTCGCCACCGAGGCGCTCGTGCTCGACAACGCCTCGGCCGACGGCTCGCTGGAGCTCGCGCGCGGGCACCGGGCGGTCAGCGAGCTCATCGTCCGCCGCGAGCGCCGCGGGAAGGCGGAGAGCGACACCGCGCTCCTCCAGCGCGCCCGCGGGCGCTTCTGCCTGCTGCTCAACGAGGACTCGGAGCTGCGACCCGGGGCGAGCGCCGCGCTGCACGCCGCGCTGAGCGCCCGGTCCGACGCCGCGGCGGCGGGAGCGGCCATCCTGGACCCACGGGGGCGCCATGTTCCCTCGGCCTGGCGCTTCCCCGGCCCGCTCACCGCGCTGGCGGGCGCGGTCTTCCTGCACCGCCGGCTCACCGTCCAGAGCCGGGGCGACGCGGTGCGGGAGGTCGACTGGGCCCAGTCGGCGGCGCTGCTCGTGCGTCGCGCGGCGGCGGCCGAGATCGGCTGGCTCGACCCCGCGTTCTTCGTCTACTCCGACGAGGTCGACTTCTGCCGCCGTCTGCGCGACGCCGGCTGGCGCGCGCTGTACGTGCCCCGCGCGGAGGCGATCCACCACGAGCAGCTCTCCACCGGAGCGGTACCCGAGCGGCGGATCGTCGAGCTCGCGCGCAACCGGGAGCGCTACATGCGCAAGCACCACTCGAGCGGCGCGGCGCTCGCCGTCCGGCTCCTCACCGCCTGGGCCTACGCGCTGCGCGCCCTCGCGGCGCTCGTGCTGCCCGGGCACGATGCGCGGCGCTACTGGCGCCACGTCGGCGCCACCCTGCGGCCGGACCGCGGTGCGGGCCTCCGCGAGGCGGCGGCCCAGCTCAACCGGGTCCCGCGCCCGCCGCCGCGGGACGCGGACGCCGGCGGCTGAGCGCGCGCAGCCGGGCCGTCTCCTCCGGGCGGAAGAAGCGGGTGAGCGTGAGGAGGACCGGGATCAGGGCGAGGGCGAGGGCACGCAGGAGGAGGCCCGCCGCGCCACTCGTCGGCAGCGCGAGCTCCCCGGCCACCGTCACGCCGCCGAGCACGAGCACGAGCTGCCCGAGCCGCCCCCACTCGAAGGCGACCGCGAAGAGTCGCCGGGTGAGGACGTGCATGGCCGCGAGCATGACGACGTAGGCCCCGCACAGGGCGATCCCCGCGCCGGCGATCCCGAGCGGCGGCACGAGCACGAGGAGCAGCGCGACGTTGGCCGCGAGGCCGGCCAGCGCGGCGGGGAAGTTGCGCGTGCTCACGCGCGCGCGACCGGCGATCACCACGAAGATCACGAAGAGCCCGTACAGCGCCCAGCCGAGCGCCACCCACGGCAGCGCCTCGTGGGCGGGGTAGAAGCTCGGTGCCGCGAGCAGGCGCACCACCCAGCGCCCGAGAAGCGCGAGGCCGGCGACCACCCAGCCCGTGAGGAGGACGTAGTAGGTGGTCACGAAGGCATAGAGCCGCGCCGCCTCGGCGTCGGAGGAGACGGAGTAAGCCAGCGGCGGCCACGCGTACTGGAAGGCGCGCACCGTGAAGACCACCACGCCGGCGAGCTTCACCCCGAGGGAGTAGAGCCCGGCGGCCGCCGCTCCCCGCTGGTGGAAGAGGTAGTAGCGATCGACGAGGTTGAGCGCGAAGACCGAGGCGTCGGCGGGCACGGTGGGCAGCCCGAAGCGCAGCAGCGGCCCGAAGGCGGGGCCGCCGGCCGGCCCGCGGCGCAGGCGCAGGCGCGAGCGCAGCGACCACCACAGCCCGAGGAGGACGAGGAGGGAGGCGGCGTAGTTGCCGAGCAGCAGGCCACGCGCCCCTTCGCCCGCGAAGACCACGAGCGCCACGGTCCCCGCGATGGTGAGCGCGACGTTGGTGAGCGAGGCGAGGAGGTAGGTGCGGGAGCGCTCCTCCACGCGCAGCAGGGCGTAGGCGAGCTCCAGGTTGGTGAACGCCCACAGGCCGAGGACCCCGACGAGGAACGTGGTCGCGTCGCGGTGGACCAGGACGACCTGCGAGAGCGGGCCGGCCAGCGCGGCCAGGAGCGCCGCCGCGGCCGAGGTGGCGGCGAGGAGGAAGAGGACCGCCCGGCGGGCCAGCGCGTCGCGGCGGTCGGGATCCTCGTCGGTGTACCAGAAGCGCACGAAGGCCTCCCCGATCCCCGCCCGCACGAGGATGGAGACGAGGATGACGAGGGTGCCGATGAGCTCGGCGACGCCGTAGTCCGCCCGCGAGAGGTGGCGGGTGTAGACCGGGAGCAGGGCGAGCGCGATGAACTTCGCGACGACGTCGGCGAGCTGGTAGGCCGCCGCGGTGGTGGCCAGGCGCCTCAGGTAGCCGTACACCGGGCTCACGCTACCGTCCGCGCCGGTGCCCGCCGACCCGCTCGCGCTCCTCCTACTGCCCCGTCCGCTCGAGGCCTTCATCCTCCGCGACCTGGCCCGCGACCTCCTCCGCGCCCCCCGCGTGCTCGCGCTCGAGCCCGCCCGCCTGCCCTACGGCGCGTTCGGGCGGATGCCCCCGGCCCTCGCCCATGCGCTCGCGCGCGCCCAGGCCGCCCGGCTGCGCAGGAAGCTCCGGGGCGCGGGCGCGCCGCGCGTGGTGGTGATCTTCCACCCGCTGCAGCTCTTCCTCGCCGAGGCGCTTCTGGCCGAGCATCCGGGCGCCGAGCTCTGGTACTCGCGCTGGGACCGCTACGAGTTCGCCTACGACGCCGCGCCCAAGCTGCGCGCGCGGCTGGCCGAGCTGCACGAGCGCGCGGCGGAGCGCGCGACCCTGCTCTTGGCCGTGAGCGGCGCGCTCGTCGAGGTGGAGGAGCGGGCGGGTCGCGAAGCCATGCTCACCCCGCCGCCCCACGACTCGTTCCCCGCGCCCGCCCCGGCGGACACGGTGATCGCCGTCTCCCTCGGCCACCTCGGGTGGCGCACCGACTGGGCCCTGCTGCGCGCGGTGGCCGAACGGATGCCAGAGCTCGTGCTGCTGCTCATCGGCGCCTGGCACGAGGACGAGTGCGGCGCCGATGCGGACTTCCGCGCGTGCCGCGCGGCGCCGAACCTCGTGTGGCTGGGCCAGCGCCCCGACGAGGAGGCGGCGCGGATCGTGCTCTGCGCCGACGTCGGCATCGTCCCGTTCAGGGCCGAGGAGTTCAACGACGCCGCCCTTCCCCAGCGGATCATGAAGTACGCCCGCCTGGGCCGCCACACGATCGCGCCCGAGCTGCGGGGGGTGCTCACCTGGGAGCGCGCGGTGACCCGGGCGGGCGCGGCGGAGGAGTGGGTGGCCGCCCTGCGCGCCCGCGCCGGTGACCGTGTGCGCCCCGACCTCGAGCTCCGCGAGTGGGCGCTCGCCCAGACCGCGTCGCGGCAGAACGAGCCGCTGTGGGAGCGGCTCGAGGCGCTGGGGATCGCGGAGCTCCGCTGACCTCTGGCCGACCTGAGTTGGTCTGCCAGCGCGACGATGCGAAGATGACCGCGCCGGACGTGGTGGCCCAGCGTCTGGGCGCCGCCTACACAGCCGAGACGGGTGCCTGAGCCACAGACCGTTCCGCTTGCGCGACGCCCAAGGCCCATGGGTTCAGGGTTGATGTTTGGCTGATCGAGGAGCCGAGCGCCGCGGCTCTCCGAGGCGCCACCCGCCGCCGGCGTCGAGCGTGCGCTCGGTGAGCAGCTCGGCGTAGGGCTCGTCGATGCCCGGGGCGCCGAAGCCGAAGACGAGCTCGGGGCCGCGGACGCGCGCGAGCTCGGCCCGGGCGCGCAGCAGCGTGGCGAAGTCGTTGCGCTCGAGCTGGCTCGCGTGCGCGGCGAGGACGTGCTCGAGCTCGGCCAGCCGGTCGCCGCCGAAGGGCACGAGCAGCGTCGGATGCCGGAGCTCGGCCCACAGCGCCCAGGTCCACCAGCGCGGGCGGGCTCGGCTCCGCGGCGCGAGCTCGATCGCCCGCCGAGCGGCGCGGCCCGCGGCGGCGTGGGCGGGATGGACGTCGCCCGGGTCGGGGGAGATCACGAGCTCGGGACGCTCGTCCTCCAGCGCCGCCGTCACCTCGGCGGCGACGTCGTCGCTCACCGCGATTCGCAGCGCGAAGCCGGCCCGGCGGCACGCCTCCACGACCTCCGTCCGGCGCCGCTCTCGCGGGCCGGGCGCCGAGCCGAGCCCGCACGCGAGGTCGACCACGCGCCAGCCCGCGTCGCGCAGGGCGAGCAGCGCCGCGGGCGCTCCGAGGGCCTCGTCGTCGGGATGCGGCGCGAGGTGCAGCGCCGTCTGCGCCTCAGCGCGCATGCCCACAGCTCCGGACATAGGCGGTGAGCGGTCCGGCGCGGGCGACGGCGTGCGAGCCGCGGGGGTGAATGTTGGTCGAGGGAGCGACGCCCGCGGCGAGGCCGAAGCGCTCCACCGCCTTGCGCCCCGAGACGATGACCACCGGACCGCCCGGGCGGCGTGAGGGGTCGCTGCGCGCCACGGCCGCCGCGTCGGGCACGTCGAGCAGCCACCGCGTGTCGGGCACGAGCCGGTAGGTCGGAAAGGCGATCGGGCCGCAGCGCCGGGCCGCGCCCACCGCCGGGTGGCTCACGAGGGCGAGGAGCTCATCGTGCGAGTCGCGCACGAAGCGCACCTCGCCGAGGAAGCGCCCGAGCTTGGGGATCGCCAGGACGACGAAGGCCACGCCGACGACCACGCCGACCCCGGCGAGGCGCGACCACCGCCGGCGGGTGCGCTCCTCGCGCGGCAGACCGACCCACCCGAAGAGGGCATAGCCGGCGAAGAGGCAGAGCGCCGCGGCCGGCACGGTGAGGTAGCGAGGCTGCACCGGCTGGCCGATCAGCCCGAGTCCGAAGAAGGCGAGCACCCCGGTGGCGAGCAGCACGAGCGGCACGGCGATCCGCCGCGGGCCGAGACGGCGCCACGCGAGCACGACCCCGACCACGCTGAGCGCGGCGACCGGCGGCCGCACGGCGCTGGAGAGGAAGCGCACGAGCTTGCCGGGCAGAGCCAGCGGTCCGGAGATGCGCCCGAGCGCGCCGGCGAGCGCGCTCGTGGAGTGGACGGAGTAGAGCGGATCGCCGGTGACCGCCAGGTCCACGAGGGCCCACAGGACCGGGGCGCCCAGCGCCAGCGCGGCCAGCGCGATCCGCTCGCGCGCGGTAGCGGCGCGCGTGCACCACGCCCACCACAACAGAGCGAGCAGCCAGGCCTCGGGGCGCAGAAGGCCGGCGAGGCCCACGAGCACGAGGACCGGCACGCGCCGCGGCGGCCCCGGCGCCGCGGCGAGCACGCCGGCCCACACGACCAGCGTCACGAACGGCATGTCCACGAAGGCCTTCACCGCGTCGAGCATGAAGGCGAAGCTCGAGGCGAGGATCAGCGCCGCGACCAGGCCCGAGGCCCACCCGAACGCGAGGCGCCCGAGGCGGAAGGTCCCCCACACGAGCGCCACCCAGGAGAGCATCGTGAGCAGGACGAGCACGCGCTCCCCAAAGCGGCCGAAGAGCGAGCAGAGGGCGGCCACCGCGACGTAGAGCGGATGCTCCGTGGGCGCGGCGTAGGCGGTGAAGCTGGGCGCGTGTCCCCGCAGCACCTGCCGTCCCCAGTCGAGGTGGAAGTAGGCGTCGTAGTTCGGGTAGGAGCGCGAGAGCGCCCAGGCGAGAACGGCGGCCAGGGCCAGCGCGCCCACCGCGGCGGCCTCGGCGCGCCCCGCCGCGCGTGCTCGACCCCTCGCGCCCGCCTCTGGCGCCACCGTTGCGGTCACGCCGGCGCCCTCTGGCCGCGGCCGCGCCGGCCGTACCGGATCGTGATCTCGTGATCGACGAGGAAGCCGCTGGGCTGAGGCGGCAGGCGCGGCGGATCGGTGCCCGCGTTGCCGGCCAGATCGCTGACCCGCACGGCCAGGAGGTAGGTCCCCGCCGGCGCCGGCCGGCCGCCGAGCCGCCCGTCCCAGAGCAGGAGGTTGAGCTGGGGGCGACCCAGGCGCCTGAGCACCAGCCGGGCCCGGCTCTCCTCCACGCGGTAGACGAGCAGGGCGGGCGCCCGCGACGTGACCCCCCGCAGGCGGACGCTCACCGCGCGCGCGCCGCGCGCCGGGAAGACTCCGGGCACGCCGGCGGAGCCCCGGGGGCGGACGCGGACGACACGCGGCGCGGGCACGACGGTGTCGAGCACGATCGCTCCCGGCACCTCGATCGAGCGGCCCTGGCGGCGGAGGTCGATCCGCGCGCGGTAGGAGCCGTCGGGGGCGCGGGCGCCCATGTCGGTGCGACCGTCCCACACGAAGGCGACGCGCCGCAGCGCGCGGGCGCGTCGCTGGCCGAGCACGCGCACGACGTCGCCGGCGGAGTCGACGATGGAGACCGTCACCTCGTCGGTGCGCTTGGAGGCGAAGGAGATCCGCGTGAGGTCGCGCACCCCGTCGCCGTTGGGCGAGAAGTAGGTCGGGTAGGCGCCCGCGCCGAGGAGGAGGGGCGGCGCGCGCTTGAGGTGCTGGGTGACCACGAAGGCGGCGAGGGTCGCCACGACGAGGAGCCCGAAGACGGCGCGCGCTGCGAGGGTCACGGGCGGATGAGCGCGACGTTGGGGACCTCCCAGGCGTGGAAGGCGTCCAGGCCGCGGGGGTCGGCGTGGCAGAGGGCGGCGCGGATGCTTCCTCCGTGGCAGACCACGAGGGCGGGCAGGCGCCCACGCCGGCGCACGTCTCCCAGGCCGGCCATCACCCGGTCCATCTGCTCGCGCAGCGACTCGCCGCCCGGGAAGCGAAACCCCTCCCCCGCCCTCTGCCAGGCCGCCCAGCGCTCGGGCTCCTCGCGCTCGAGGTCGACGAACAGCCGCCCCTCCCACCGGCCGCGATCGGCCTCGACGAAGCGCGTGTCGGGGACCGGCTCGAGCCCGACCGCCGCGCCGACGACCTCGGCGGTCGCCCGCGCCCGGGAGAGGGGACTGCAGTACAGCGTGCCGATTCTCTCGTGGCGCACCCGCTCCGCGAGCTCGGCGGCCTGGGCGCGGCCGGTCTCGTTCAGCGGGGTGTCGCGGCTGCCCTGGACCCGGAGCGGTGGCCGGTTGTCGTCGGTCTCGCCGTGGCGGGCGAGGAGTATCACGGGCGGCCGCCGCTCACACGTGGCCGACGGTGTCAGAACGCAGGCCGAGGCGCAGGGTCTCGAGGGAGAGCACGTCGCCCGGGGCGATGTTGCCGAGGTTGACCTCGGCTCCGAACCGGCGCAGGAACCACACCTGCTGCTCCTTGCGCGGCGCCTCGAACAGCATGCGCTCGGGATCGACGGCATGGGCGATCTCGTCGATCAGCCCCATCCGGACCTCGCCGTCGGCGCGGTAGATCCCCGCCGTGCCGCTCTCCCGTGCCTCGGCGATGACCTTCCAGGCGCCGGCGGCGAGCTCGGCCTCGATCAGCTCGACCCAGCGATAGGGCGCCATGATCTGGCTGGCGTCCTTCGAGCCCACCTCGGAGAGGACCGTGAACTCGCCCGCCAGCCGCTCGATCAGCGCGAGCTTCCGGGCGTGCTCGAGGGTGATCGTCCCGTCGGAGACCTCCACGTGCTCGAGTCCGAGCTCCCGCAGCCAGCTCACGAGGTCGTCCACCCGATCCTGCGCGATCGCGAGCTCGGTCAAGGTGCCGCCGAGCACGACGGGCACGCCGTGCTCGCGGTAGCGGCTCAGCTTGAGGCGCAGGTTGGCGGTGGCCAGCGCCGTGCCCCAGCCGAGCTTGACGAGGTCGACCGAGGCGCCCGCCACCTCCATGAGGCCGTCGACCTCGGCCACCGACATCCCGCGGTCGAGCACGTGCGTGAGGCCGCGCCGGCGCGGCTTGGAGCTGCGCTCGGGAAGGTCGAGGAAGGCGTCCATCGGCCCGGGCGGCACGCCGGTGGGACTCAGCGGATGCGGTCGGAGCCGACGGTGACGACGACCGTGGTGGAGCACGCGGGCTGCGGGCAGGCGATCGAGCGGGTGGCCGGATCGATGGACTGCACGTCGGAGATGCCGAGCGCCCGGCTCACCGCGAGTGCGTCGCGCCGGTGGCCGGCGACGTAGGAGATGATCGTCGCCGAGCGCTGCTGGTCGGACGCGTTCGTGACCGTGCCCCGCTGGAAGCCGTCGGCGCGCAGGCGCGAGGCGACCTGGTTGGCGAGATGGGGCACAGGCGTCCCGTTGAGGACGGTGACCACGACCGAGCCGCGGGAGAAGCCGCGCCCGGCGGCGGAGGGCCGGCGCCCGGCGGCCGGTGCGGCGCTGCGAGACGCCGGCGAGCTCTGGCCGCCGCCCCCGAGCTGGGTGGCGGCGAGCACGACGCCGGCCACGACCGCGAGGCCGAGCAGCGCGAGCGCGGTGAGCAGGGCGACGCGGCGGCGTGGGGAGCGCCCGGCCCGCTCGGCGGCCGCCGGCGCCGCGACCGGGCGGCGCGCCCCGGCGGGCCTGCCCGTCCGGATCGGGATCGGCGGCCGCGACGCGGGCGGCGTGGTGGCGCTCGGAGCGCGCGTCGGCGCTCCGCCGCCGTTCGTCCCGGGGGCGGAAGCACCCGAGCCCACGCGGGCGGCCGCGGCGGCGGTGGCCGCGGCGGGCAGCGCGGAGGGAGCGCTCGGCCGAGGGGTCGGGACGGCCCCCCGGAAGCGGGTGGCGGAGGCGAGCGCGGGAGCGCCGACGCCCGCTGGAGCGGGGCGCGGCGCCGCGGGCCCGGACGCGCGAGCCGCCGGCGCCACCGGCGCCGGCGCGGGCGCCGCGGCGGGAGCGGCCTCCGGCTCCTGGCGCGCGCGGGCGGTGAGCCGCTCCTCGAGCTCCTGCGCACGCTCGGGCGCGGCGTCGGCCCACTCGCGCAGCCGCTTGAGCTCCCGTGCCTGGGCGAAGAAGAGCAGGGCGAGCACCGCCACGCCCAGCACGGCGGCGAGGCCGACGTAGAGCCCGACGTCGTTTGCCAGCGTGTTGAGGGAGAAGCCGAATACCGGGCTCATCGCGCCCTGAGTCTAGGAGCCGACCCGGGCGTCCGGCGAGGCGCGGACGGACGCCAGCCCGGCGACCCGCGAGGCCAGGCCCGCGGCGTCGCCCTCGAGCACGAGGAGGTTGATGCGGTCGAAGGTCGCCTCGACCCACCCGGGGTCGAGGGGGTCGTGCTCGGCGCGCACGATCTTCTCCGCGGGCGTGGGCTGCGGCCGCTCGTCGCGGTTGAACAGATCCTCGTGGAGCTTCTCCCCCGGACGGACGCCGACCTCCTCGATGGCGATGTCCCGCTCGGGCTCGAGGCCCGAGAGGCGGATCATCTGCTCGGCCAGGTCGATGATCCGCACGGGCTCGCCCATCTCGAGCACGAACACCTCGCCCGAGCGCTCGCTCAGCGAGCCGGAGCGGATCACGAGCTGCACCGCCTCGGGGATGGTCATGAAGTAGCGGGTCATGCGCCGGTCGGTCACGGTGAGCGGACCGCCGGCGGCGATCTGGCGGCGGAAGATCGGCACCACGGAGCCGGAGGAGCCGAGGACGTTGCCGAAGCGCACGGTGGCGAACCGGGTCTGCTCGTAGCGCGCGGCGGCGGCCTCGACCGCCCACTCGGCCAGCGCCTTGGAGGCGCCCATCACGGTGGCGGGGGAGACCGCCTTGTCGGTCGAGATCAGCACGAACGTGCCGACGCCGCACTCGCCGGAGATCCGCGCGACGAGCCGGGTGGCCAGAGCGTTGTTGCGCACGGCCTCCACCGGGTTCTGCTCCATCATGCCCACGTGCTTGTAGGCGGCGGCGTGGAACACCACGCCGGGACGGTGCTCGGCAAAGACCTCGCGCATCCGCTCCTCCTCCTTGCAGTCCGCGAGCACCGGCACCGCGGAGCGCACGTGGCGATCCTCCTCGAGCTCGCGGACGATCGAGAAGAGGTTGTCCTCGGCGTGGTCGACGAGCACGAGCCGTCGCGGGTTCACGCGCGCGATCTGGCGGCAGAGCTCGGAGCCGATCGAGCCTCCCGCGCCGGTGACCAGGACGGTCTGGCCCATGAGGTAGCCGCCGACGCGCTCGAGCTCCATGAACACCGGCTCGCGCCCGAGCACGTCCTCCACCCGCAGCGCGCGCACCTGGCGCATGACGGTGGGACCGCCGCGCAGGAGCTCGAAGACCGTCGGGGTGGTGCGGACGGGGATGCCGCGCTCGCGGCACGCCCCGACCACGCGGGCGCGCAGCGTGCCCGGAGCGGAGGGGATGGCGATGATGACCTCGTCGGGCTCGACCTCGTCGAGGATGCGGGGGAGCTCGGAGGTGGCGCCGAGCACCTTGACCCCGTGCGAGAGCCGCATGCCCTTCTTGCGCGGGTCGTCGTCGGCGAAGCCCACCGGCCGGAAGCGCAGCTCGGGGTTGCGCGCCATCTCGCGGAGCACGAGCTGGCCGCCGTCGCCCGCGCCGACGATGAGGACGTTGCGCGCGTCCTTGCGGGCGCGCAGACCGCGGACCGGACGGGTGAGGACGGAGTGCACCAGGTAGCGCGCCCCACCGAGCAGGATCAGGGTGAGCAGGAACCACAGCGCGATCACGCCGGTGGGCGGCGAGACGGCGACGAGGCCGGCGCGGGTGGAGATGACCACGGGATGGACGAGCGCCATCCCCCCCACGAGCGCGAGGGTGGCCGCCACCACCGCGCGCACGATGGCCTCGAAGTCGCGCTGGGCGACGTAGCGCCAGCTCTTCTGGTAGAGGCCAAAGAGCGCGAAGACCAGCAGCGAGCCGGCGATCACCCACGGCAGCGTGGTGGTGAGCAGACGCTCGTACCGCGCGGGGATGTCGCGGTCGAACCGGAGGTGGAAGGCGAGGAAGTAGGCGAGCGCGACCAGCCCGCCGTCCACCAGGATCTGGGGGCCCGAGTGCCGGTGGACGGGGAAGGCCGCGGAGCGGATCCGGCGGCGCACGCGCGGGATTCTAGAGCCCTGGGCGCAGAGCCTCGGCGTCCAGCTCCTCCGTGGCGGGCAGGAGCGCGGCGAGCCGGCGGAAGACGGTGGTGGGAGTCGTGGGCCACAGCTCCACGCCCGGGTCGTCGGGCACGACGAGCCACAGGCCGGCGTCGGTGTCGATCACCTCGACGGCGCGCACCCCGGGGGAGTCGGGGGCGGGCGCCCAGCGCACCTCCACCCGCCAGTGCTCGCGCAGGCCGCGGACGAGGGCGCGCGCCGCGGCCGTCTCCGGCGTGTCGGGGGCGGCGGGCCAGACCGCGGCGAGGTCGCGCTCGGCCAGGAGCCGCGCTAGGTCTCCCGCGCTGAAGCTCAGCCGGACGGCCGGCTCGATCCGTGGGCGCGCCCCGAGGTCGTTGACCCGGGCGAGGGCCAGAGGCAGGAAGGGGGTGGGCACGGTGCCGAGCTTGAGCCGCCCGTCGGGCTCGGGCACGAGCAGGACGGAGACCCGCGCATCGACCCACAGGCGCCCCCTCCGGTCGCCGCGCGCGAGCGCGGCCTCGCACACGGGCGCGGCGATCGCGTCCAGGGTGGGCTCGAGGGCGGGGTGCAGCGCGCCGGAGCGCAGGGCACCGGAGCGCTCGAGCTCCTCGTGCCCGGCCGGGTCGCCTTCGCCGCCGGTGAGCTCCTCGCCGCGACCCAGGCGGCGGAGCGCGTCGATCGCCGCCGCCGAGGCGGTGAGGGCTCCCGTGCCGGGGTCGAAGCTCGCCTCGGTCACGCCGTGCGCCCCGGGTCGAGGAGGCGGAAGGTCTCCGCGCACTGAGCGAAGGTGTCGGCGACGCCGTCGTAGTCGAGCGTCCCGCACGAGGCGGAGATCACGAACGCGGTCCGGCCCACGAGCGCGCGCCACTGCTCGAGGGTCACCGCCTGCCCGCCCACGTCGTGGTGGGCGAGGGTTCGCAGCCCCGGAGCGCCGTCGAGCGTGGCCGGAGTCCGGTCGAGGAGGTGGTGGCCGTTGAGCGCCCGCCGCTCGGCGTCGAGCGAGCGCTCGAGGTAGTCGTCGAAGCCAAGCGGCGGGTCGAGCCGCTCGACCACCACGTTGAGGTTCGCCCGGAAGGAGCCCTCGCCGGGCGGCTCGATCGCGATCACCGCGGTCCCCTGAACGTCCTCGACGAGCTCCGACTCCGCCGGAAAGGAGATCGCGAAGCCCAGCTCGGGCCGGCTGTAGGCCTCGAGCTCTACGTTCACCGGCTCTCCCGGTACCAGCGCGGGCCCCACCACTGCGGATCCCAGATGAGCATGATGAAGGCCGCGACCATGATGACGAACGCGATCTCCGCCACCGGCGAGTTCCGGGGCAACACGTGAACCCGCTCGAGGCCGAAGGTGCACAGCAGGAGGCCGAACGCCGGGAGGACGGTCCAGGGCACGGACGCGAACCCGCGGATGAAGGCGGTCGGCGGTTTCACGACGCCCGACCAGACCACACCGGAGACGACGAACAGTAGGACGCCGACGATCAGCGCGCCCACGCTAGAAGGGGCTGATGGAGTCGATGAAGTGCTCGGCCTTGTGGAGTCCGCTCGAGACGGTGTTGGCCACCTTCTCGCCGGCGTTCACGGCCCAGTCCTTGGCCGCCGTGAAGTGATCGGCGATGCCTGTGGCGATCCCGCTGCCGGCGATCCCGCCGACCAACCCGCCGATCGCTCCGCCGACGGCCGTGCCGATCGGGCCCCCCACGAACGTGCCGATGGCCGCGCCGCCCTCGGCGCCCGCCACCGCACCCGCCCATCCGCCGGCGACCGCGGCCCCGCCGTCGTACACCGCCGCGCCACTGGCGCGCCCAACGCGATCCGTGGTGGTCAGCGAGGGGTTGCTCGCATCATGCTGCCACTGGTTGAACCCGGCGACGCCGACGGCGGCGACGTTGCCGGCGCGACCGAGCCACTCGGCGCGGCCGGCCCACTTCGTCGCGGTCGGACCGGCGCTCCAGCGGTTGCCGAACCGATCCGGCGTCACGTCGGCGCCCGCCGGAAGGCGGCGCCAGTAGGGGTCCACCCACGACTGCGCGCCAGAGAGGCCTGTGCGCCAGTAGCCCGAGACGCGCGTGTACTTGCCGCGGAACTCCGCGTAGGCCTTGGGGCCGCCGGCCGCGAGGCCCGCCCCCACGGCACGCTGGTTGTCGGGGTTGCTGAGGTCCCAGGGAGCAAGGAGCGCGTCGTAGAGCAGGGAGTTGCCGGTCGCTCCGATGACCGGGCTCCCGGGCGGCCCCGCGGGGCCGATCACGGGGCCGCTGCTCGCCCCGAACCCCCCCGCGGCGCTGCGGGCGGCGTCGCGGGCGCGCTGCTCGGCCTCGCGCCCGCGCCGCTGCGCGCGATGCAGGTCGCGCTCGGCCTGGTCGAGCTCGTGGCGGGCCCGGCGCTCGCGGCCGGCCGCGGCGTCGGCCGCGTGGCCCGCGTCGCGCAGGCTGGCCTCCGCCCGGGGCGAGGGGACCCCGTGGGCCGCGCTGATCGCGAGCTCGTGGGAGGCGTGGTCGGCCTGCTGGGCGGCGGTCGCCTGGTCGGAGCGCGCCTGGTCGATCTGCGCCTTGGCCCTCTTGATCCGGTTCGTGGCGTCCCTGGCCTCGGCGATGGCCTGCCTGGCCTCTCGCTGAGCCTCCTCCAGCGCATGCGCGTACTGACGGGTGGCGTGGCCCGCGGTCGTGACCGACTGGCTCGCACCGGTGGTCGAGCCCGCGGTCGTCACACACGAGCCCGCGTACGAGACGCTCGCGGGGCCCTGCCACGAGGGCATGGATCCCGGAAGGCCCTGGAGCTGGCCGGCCAGGCCCCCGAGCAGACCCGAGAGACCCTCGAACTCGGCGGCCGCGGCATGCAGGCCGTCGGGCGATCCGTCGGGAACGGTGATGCCCGCGAAGGACTCGCCCACGTCTAACCGCCGCCCGGTACGCTCGGCATGGCGCTCGCGTCCGTCGCCGTGTAGGAGAACGCGGCGGCGGCTAGGTTCGACCCGAGGCCGCCGACCGACGCGGCGAGCGCGCCGACCTCGCCGCCGACCGAAGCGCCCCAGTTCGAGGCCGCCCCGGCGGTCGCCGGCTCACCCGAGGCGCCCGCCACCGCGGCGGCCGCCGCTTCGATGCGCCCCCGAGCGCCCATGAGTTGGTCGGCCAGCGCGGCCTGATTCCCGCTCGCTCCAGAAAGCTCCCCGGACTCGACCTGGATACGCGGCACAACCCCCTGATTCCCGGATCGTCCCCCACCCAAAACCCGCCCTGGCATGGATCGTTCGGTGCCCGGGGACTCAGGCCGCCGGCCCGGCGGCGAGCCGCGGTGGCGCAGCGTGCGCACGCAAGTGCGGCTGGCCACGCGGAGGGTCTCCTTGTAGCGGTCGGACTTGTAGCCGTCGCTCAGGTCCTGCGCGATCTTCTGGAAGTCCGCGTAGGCCACGCGCTTCTCGATCTGGCTGAGCAGGCAGCCGCAGAGCACCCGCCCCCCGGGGCGGCATCCGCGCAGGAAGCTCTGCTGGTCGGGGCGTGGGTAGGCGGCGTAGTCGGGGTTGCTCGCCGGCACCCGCCACGAGGCCGCCTCGCGCGCGAAGCCCCCGTCGGGGGTGAAGCGCACCTCGGCGGGCTTTGCGTTCATGGGAATCTGGAAGACGAAGCACCCCTGCCGGGTCTCGCCCGGGGCCAGCCCCTTGAGGAACTGGTCGCTCGCGCACTCGCCGTCGATCACCACGTCGTGCTGGAGCCCGAGACCGGACTGGGTGGTCAGCGTCCCGTCGCCGTAGAGCACGCCGTTGTAGACGGCGTGCCCGGCGTTGTGCACCTTGACCTTCACGCCGATGAAGCGCTTGTCGGCGTCGGGCGAGCTGCTGCCCGACGGGATCGGCGCCACGACGCGCTGAACCGAGACGTCGAGCACGGTGGAGCGCGTGGCCAGCCGCACGACGCCGCCCAGCCCGGGGACGCGCTTGATCGTCGTCGGCCCGTTCGAGGGATAGGACGGGGCGCTCGCGGCCGGAGGAGTGCCCGCCGGCGCCTGGGCGGGGTGGCTGCCGGGCCGGGGCACGTCCTTGCACCCTCCCACGACCAGAGCGGGAATCGTGAGGGCTAGAATGCCCCACCGAGCGGAGCGGACGCGACGGCTGTCGCGGTGGGGTCGATGGCTCATGTCGGCGTCTCCCGAGCGCATGCTCACAGCTTCGCCGGACGCGCGTCAAGGCTCCGGCTCGGGGAGATCGAGGCCGGCAGCGCGAGCAGCCGCGCGAGCTCGGCCGGGTCGCGGCGCGTGCGCGCGGCGGCCGCGCCCACCGCGCGCTTGGCGACCTCGACCTCGCCGGCGCGAACGAGCTTGCGGAGGCGCCCCTCGGCGATCAGCCGCTCGTCCACCGCCCCGAGCCGGCCCTCGAACATGCTCCACACCGGCGTCCCCAGCGCGACCGCCTCGCGGTTCATGGTGCCCCCGGCCGAGACGACGAGGTCGGCGTGGGCGATGAGCGACTGGGCGTCGATCGCCCGCTCGGGCACGACGAAGCCGCCGTCGGCGCTCAGCTCGCCGCGCTGCTCGGCGGTGCGGGGCAGCACCACGGTCTGCGCCCGCTCGCGCAGCCGGTCGAGCACCTGGAGGAAGAGGGGGTTCTCGAAGCGGTGGTAGAGCGAGACCGCCGGCGGGGTGCGCACGACGGCGATAGGCTCGGCGGGGTCGAGGGCGAGCTCGCGAAGCACTGCCTCGTCGGGCTCGAAGTCGGCGAGGTAGTACTCCTCCTTGAGCCCCGGGTAGGGGTGCAGCTTGCCGCGCGCGCCGTAGCGCTCGAGGCGCTCGCGGGGGATCGCGTCGGGCACCACGACGCCCTGCGCGAGGCGGCAGTTGACCGTGTGCTGCATGGTCGCCCACTCGTAGTCGAAGGTGGTCGAGCATGGGATGCACAGGAGCGCGGCGGCGACGGTGACGTCGTTCGAGCCGTGGCCGAGCGCGAGATCGAAGCGGCGCGACCGCGCCCAGCGCGCGAGCGCGCCGGAGCGGGCGAGGAGCCCGACCGCCTTGTCGCCCAGGCGTCCGCCCCGGTGGCGCCCGACCGCGGTGTGCGTGACGCCGAGCCGCTGGCACAGCGCGAGCGTCTGGGCGAAGTCGCGCGCAGTGACCTCCACCTCGTGCCCGGCGGCGCGGAGCGCGGCGATGACGGGGCGCATGACCAGCACGTGGGGCGAGTTGGTCAGGTCGACCCAGACGCGCACCTCAGGCCGCCGCCGCGCGCAGGGCCGCGACCACCTCTTCGGCCTCGCGCGCGCCCACGTGCGGGCCCATCGGCAGCGCGAGGTGCGTTCGGGCGAGCTCCTCGGTGACCGGAAGCGGCGGCCCGCCTTCGCGCGCGAAGGGCGCCATCGCCGGCTGGCGGTGGACCGGGGTGCGGTAGTAGGCACGGGCCTCCACGCCGCGCTCGGCGAGCCCGGCGGCCAGCGCGTCGGCGCGCGGATGGCGCACGACGTAGAGATGCCACGCCGGGTCGGCGCCCTCGACTGCTCGCGGCAGCTCGACGAGCTCGCCGAGACCGGCGGCCGCGTAGGCGCGAGCCGCCGTCCGGCGCGCCGCGACCCAGCCGTCGAGCGAGCGTAGCGCGACGCGCAGCAGGGCGGCCTGCAACTCGTCGAGGCGCGAGTTGTAACCCACCTCGGCGAAGGTCACCCGGTCGCGCGAGCCGTGGAAGCGCAGGGTGCGCACGCGCTCGGCGACCTCGTCGTCGTCGGTGGTCACCGCTCCCCCGTCCCCGCAGGCGGGCAGGTTCTTCGAGGGGTAGAAGGAGAAGCTCGCCGCGCGGCCGAGCGACCCGGCGGCGCGCCCGGCGAGCGTCGAGCCCGCGGCCTGGGCGGCGTCCTCGAGCACCGGGAGCCCGAGGGCGGCGATCTCCGGGATCGGCGCCACGTTGCCGAACAGGTCGACCGCGATGACCGCCTTCGTGCGCGGTGACAGGGCGGCTTTCACTGTCTCCGGCGTGACGCAGAAGGTCTCGGGGTCGACATCGCAGAACACCGGCCGCGCGCCGGTGGGCGGGATAGCCTCGGCGCTCGCGTAGAAGGTGAAGGAGGGCACGACGACCTCGTCGCCCGGCCCGACCCCCAGCGCGCGCAGGGCGATCGTGATCGCTTCGGTCCCGTTGGCCACGCCGACGGCGTGGCGCACGCCCAGCCGGCCGGCCCACTCCTCCTCGAAGGCGCTCACCTCGGGGCCGAGGACATAGGCGCCTCCGTCGATCACCGCCGCCGCGGCCCGGTGCAGCTCGTCCCGCAGCGGCGCCAGCGGCGTCGCGGTGTCGAAGAGCGGCACTCCCATCGCGGGCTAACCCTATGAGAACCGGCCGCGGGTAACCTTCGGCGCCGTGTGGCGCCTGGCCTCCATCACGGGACCGCTCGTGGACCTCGCGACGAAGTTCATCGACCAGGTCGGGCTCGTGGGCCTCTTCGTGCTCATGACGCTCGAGAGCGCCTGCATCCCGATCCCGTCGGAGGCCACGATGCTCTTCGCGGGCTTCGACGTCTCCAAGGGCAAGTGGAGCCTCCTGGAGATCACCCTCGTTGGCTCGGTGGCGAACCTCGTGGGCTCCTGGATCGCGTACGCGATCGGATACTTCGGCCGCATCGAGCTGCTCGAGAAGCACGGGCGCAAGCTGCACGTCTCGCCGAGTCAGCTCGCGCGGGCCGACCGCTGGTTCGAGCGCTACGGCTCGGCCACCGTCTTCTTCTGCCGCATGCTCCCGATCATCCGCACGTTCATCTCGCTGCCCGCCGGCGTGGCCCGGATGCCCTTCCTGCGCTTCTCGATCCTCACCTTCCTGGGCTGCGTCCCGTGGGTCTTCGCCCTCGGCTTCATCGGCAAGCAGGTCGGCTCGAGCTGGGAGAGCTGGCGCCACTACCTCGAGTACCTCGACTACGCGATCGCGGTGCTGATCGTGCTGGGCATCGGCTACCTGCTCGTCAAGCGGGTCCGCGGCGGGGGCGGGGGCGCGCCCGCCGCCGATGTCGCCGGCTGAGTCCGGGCTCGCGCTCGGTCACGCCGCCCTGCTGGGGGTTCTCCACGGGCCGGCGGAGCTGCTGCCCATCTCCTCCTCGGGGCACGTCACCCTCGTCCCGTGGCTGCTCGGCTGGCCCTACGAAGAGCTCGACCCCGAGCTGCGCAAGGCCTTCGAGGTCGCGCTCCACGCCGGCACGGCGGCCGCGCTGCTGCTCGCCCTGCGCGAGGAGGTGGAGGACGCCGCGCGCGGGCTCGACCGGCGACGCGCGCTGCTCGTGGTCCTCTCCTTCGCTCCTCCCGCGCTGGCCGGCTACACCCTCGAGCGCCCGATCGAGCGGCGCCTGGGCACGCCGCGCTCGATCGCGCTCGGCCTCCTGGCCGGCGCGGCGGTCATGGCCGCCGCCGACCGCGCGCCGCAGCGCCGTCGCCGGGCCTCGGCCGGCGCCCTCGACGGCCTCCTCCTGGGCCTCGCGCAGGCGGCCGCGCTCGTGCCCGGCGTCTCGCGCAACGGGGCCACGCTCAGCGCCGCCCGCCTGCGCGGCTTCTGCCGCGAGGACGCCAACGCCCTCTCGCGCCACGTCGCGCTGCCCATCATCCTCGGCGCGGTCGCGCTGAAGGGCGCGCGGCTGACCCGGCGCGGCCTGCCGCCCGGCACCGAGGCGGCCTTCGCGTGCGGCACGGCGGCGGCGTTCCTCTCCACACTGTGCTCGGCGCGGCTCATCCGCCTCGTCGAGCGAGACCGGGCGCTCCTTCCCTACGCCGTCTACCGCTCCGGCCTCGCCGTGGTCGTGCTCGCGCGCGTCCGGCGCGACGGGGAGAATCGCTGAGCGATGAGCGAGGATCCCTACGCCGCCGCCGGGGTCGACGTCGCCGAGGCCGACCGCGGCGTGGAGGCGCTCGTGGGCGTCTTGAGGACGATCGAGCTCGGCCGGCCCTCGCGCTCGGTCCTCCCGAGCGGCCACTACGCGAGCGTCCTGCGGGTGGCGGAGAATCTGGGGATCGCGGTGTGCACCGACGGGGTCGGCTCCAAGGTCATCGTCGCCGAGCAGACCGGCCGCTACGACACGGTGGGCATCGACTGCGTCGCGATGAACGTGAACGACCTGATCTGCGTCGGGGCGGAGCCGATCGCGGTGCTCGACTACCTGGCGGTGGAGCGTGCCGACCCGGGCGTGCTGCGCGAGATCGCGGCCGGGCTCAAGGTCGGCGCCCAGGCGGCGGGAGTCGAGATCCCGGGCGGGGAGCTGGCGCAGCTCCCCGAGCTCATCCGCGGCCACCCCTCCCCACGCGGCTTCGACCTCACCGGCGCGTGCTTCGGCACGGTCGCGCTCGACCGTGTCCTCGACGGGAGCGCGGTGGCAGCCGGCGACGCGCTGGTCGGCGTGCCGAGCTCGGGCATCCACTCAAACGGCCTCACGCTCGCGCGCCGGGTCCTGCTCGAGCAGGGCGGGCTCGCGCTCTCCGAGCGGCCGGACGCGCTCGGCGGCGCCTCCGTCGCCGACGTGCTCCTCGAGCCGACGATCATCTACGTGCGCGCCGCGCTCGACCTGCTGCGCTCCGACGTGCCGGTCCACGGGCTCGCCCACATCACGGGCGGGGGACTGCGGAACCTCCTGCGCGTGGGCACGGGCGTCGGCTACGAGATCGAGGCGCCACTGCCGGTCCCGCCGGTGTTCGAGCTCGTCCAGAAGCTCGGCGGCGTCTCCGACGCCGAGATGCACGAGGTCTTCAACATGGGCCTCGGGCTCTGCGCGATCGTGCCCGCCGAGCGCGCCGGCGAGGCCGAGGCGATCCTCGGCGACCACCATCCCGGGTCGGCGCTGGTCGGGCGGGTGACGGGAGAGGCGGGGAAGCTCGCCGTACCGGCGCTCGGGCTGCGGGGGGACGGAGACGGGCTGTCCGGCCGGTGAGAAGGAACGGACCTCGTCCCTACTCCACCTCGATCGCGTCCTCGCGGATCGCGATCGCCACCGCGTGGGCGCGGCTCTGGGCGTCGAGCTTGCGCATGAGGTTGCGCACGTGGGTGCGGACGGTGTGCGGGCTGAGCGACAACGCGCCGCCGATGTCCTCCGTCGAGCTGCCCGCCGCCACGAGGGCGAGCACGCGGCGCTCGGGCTCGGAGAGACCGTCGCTGCGGCACAGCGCCGCCTCGGCCGCCGGTGACAGCGGCGCGTCGAACGAGTCGTCCTGGTCGAACCAGATCCCTCCGGCCGCCACGGCGTGGAGCGCGCGCGCGAGCTGCGTCACGGGGCGCCCCGTGCCCACCACGCCCGCGGCGCCGGCACGCACGGCGGCGTCGACCACCTGCGCCTCGTCGCCGCTGGCATAGAGGACCACGGCGGTGGAGGCGCCGCGGCGCAGCAGCCGTCCGAGCAGGTCGAGGCCGTCCATGTCCTCGAGGTCGACCGCCACGAGCGCGAGGTCGGGTGCGCAGCGCGCGATCTGCCCCTCGGCGTCCTCGCCCGTCGCGCAACCGGCCACCACCTCGAAGCCCTGCTCCTGCAAGAGGGGCGGCAGCCCCTCGCGCACCGCGGCGTGAGGGTCGGCGATCGCGAGCGTGACCGCGGCGTCGGGGCCGGGGCCGGTCGGCGGGAGGAGCGGCGCGAAGAGGGGACGGGGGTCCGAGAAGGGCACGCGGGAGAAGCGAGGCGGGACGGAAGGGTCTCTCCCCCGTTGTCGGCACCGCGCGCGCGCCGCGTGAGGGGGTGGCCCTACCCGGCCGGCTCGCCGGCGGCGAGCGCGAGCGCCTCGGAGGCGCTGAGCCCCCGCAGCGGCCGTCCGTCGAGCGTGCGCAGCTCGACGCGCAGCCGTCCGTCGCGGACGTCGAAGGAGACCCAACGGTCGTCGGCCGCGAGCTCCTCCCAGCGACCCGCGGCCGCCCAGGCCGCCTCCAGCGCCTCGGCCGCGGGCGCGTCGAGCGAGGGCGACTCCGGCCTCTGAAAGGTGATCGACACGGCTGCCCCCTCTTTCCTTGACGAATCGCCCGCTCGGAAGCGCGAAGCGAGTCGGCGGGTCTCTGGTGAGCGATGAATCGGCCGCGAGCAGGGCGCCTTGAGGGCCCGGCCTGGACGCATGTCCGAGGGTCGCTACCCCATACGGGCGATCGTGGCCGTCCCGAAAGCGGTCGATACGGGTAAGGCAGTCACGGCAAGGAAGGCTCGCCCACCGGGAGGACGGCATGAGCATGACGCTCGACACGAAGAACCATCGCCGCATGGCCGCGGAGGACGCGCTGGCCCTCTGGCACGAGTACCGCGAGATGGGAGACCGTCGCCTGCGCGACCGCCTCGTGCTCACGTTCGCACCGCTCGTGAAGTACATCGTCTACAAGAAGGTGCGCGAGATCCCCGCGCGCTGCGAGGTGGACGACTTCATCTCGTGCGGCCTGGAGGCCCTCATCCACTGCCTCGACCGCTTCGACCCGAGCCGCGGCGCCTCGCTGGAGCAGTTCGCGTGGACCCGCATACACGGCGCCGTGCTCGACGAGCTGCGCCGCCAGGACTGGGCGCCGCGCTCGCTGCGCCGCTGGGAGCGAGACATCGGCAGGGCTCGCGCGCAGTTCACCGGAGTGCACGGCCGCCACCCCACGCGCGTCGAGCTGGCCGAGGCGCTCGGGGTGAGCGAGGACGAGCTCCGCCGCCGCCAGGACTCCGTCGCAACCTGCGAGCTGACCTCGCTGAACACGCTCGTTTCCGGCGACGACGACTCGACGATCGAGCGCATCGACACGCTCGTCTCGGGCGACGTCGAGACCGACCCCGAGGACTGCGCCACTCACTCCGAGGCACGCGCTAAGTTCGCCGCGGCCTTCGAGCGGCTCCCCGAGCGGGAGCGGCAGGTGGCGGTGCTCCTGCATGTCCAGAACCTCACCCTGCGCGAGATCGGCGAGGTGCTCGGGGTCTCCGAGAGCCGCGTCTGCCAGATCAACGGCCAGCTGAAGCGGACGCTGCGGCGCGAGCTCGAGGCCGAGGCCCTGCTCTTCGGCGCGGCGGCCTAGCGACCGCCCTCAGCGGCCCCGCGGGCGCCGCCGCCGGGCGGCCCCTCTCTTGCCCGTGGGTCTTCCGCGCGCGCCGGGTGGGGCGGATGCGGGCTTCGCCGGTGCGCGCGCACGCTTCTGCCGACGCTCCGCCCCCGAGCGGGGCGCCGAGCGGCGGGCGTCGCGCACGATCACCGTGGCGATCCCGGCGAGCAGCAGCGCACCCGTGGCGAAGAGCCCGATCTGGGCGCCCGTGCCGATGCCGCCGCTTCTGGAGGAGGAGGACGCCGGCGTGGACGGCGAGCCGGTCGTCGGGGTCTGCTGCGGCGCCGGGAGCGGACCGAGCGGGGTCGAGCCCTGGGCTCGGCTCACGGCCGGCGCCGCCGCCAGGACGAGCGCGCAGAGGGCGAGGACGAGGAGTGGGCGCCGCATGCGGAGCGCCGAGGCTACCGGGCGCGGCTCAGGCGAGCGTCCACAGCTCGCCGGTGAGCCGGCGCTCGGGCCGCACGCGCCACTCGAGGGCGAGCCGCCAGAGCTCGGCCGGAGCGCGGGGACCCGGCAGCTCGCACACGGCGGCGACTTCGACGGCGGCCATCGGGGCGAAGCGGCGCAGCGCCTCCTCGACCGCGAGCGGGGCGTTTGTGCGCGGCTCCGCGCCCGCGGCCAGGATCGCCGCACGGAGCTCCGCGATCGACGCCGGGCCGTAGACCCCGTCGTGGACCCGGCCGTCCTCTCCCTCCAGCTCGAGCGCGGGCAGGCGCACCCGGCTCGTGGCCGGCGCGTGGTGCTCGACCGGCACCGCACCCGCCCGCTCGAGGTCGGCGCCGAAGAGCTCGACGATGGCGTTCGAGCGCAGGTCGATGCGGAAGCGCTCGACGTCCAGGGTGCCGAGCGCCCGCGCCTCCTCCACGAGCGCCTCGGTGGTGTCGAGCTTGCGCCGCCCGCACATGAGGCCCTCCCGTACCCGGCGCAGGTACGGTCCGGGGTCGCCCTGCTCTCCCGCCGCCTTCACCGCGAGGCACGCGGGGAAGGAGCTCGCCGGCGCGCCCTCGAGCCAGATGCGGGGGTCGACCGGCATCTGCGAGTGCTCCCCGGCGGCGAGCCACTCGGCGAGAAGCGGCTCGGGGCGCCCGAACTCGCGGGCCAGGCCGCCCATGACGTAGGTGATCTGCACCTCCTCGCCGAACTCCACCTCGAGCCGGCGCAGCGCCGGCTCGAGCGCCCACGACCACGCGCAGGCCGGATCGGTGTAGTACGACGCATGAACCGTGCTCACGGGCGCAAAATAGACCTCGAGCCCATGCCCCCCTCCCTCTCCCCCTCGTGAGCGCCCTCCTCGGCACGCTGCTGAGCGGCCGCTACCGGCTCGACGCCCGCGTGGGCGCCGGCGGCATGTCGATCGTCTACCGGGCCTTCGACCAGACGCTCGAGCGCGTCGTGGCGATCAAGCTGATGAACCGCGAGATCGCCACGGACTCCGACCAGCTCGAGCGCTTCCGGCGCGAGGCGCGCGCGGTGGCCCAGCTCTCCCACCCCCACATCGTCACCGTGATCGACGCGGGCGAGGACGGAGGACGGCCGTACATCGTCTTCGAGTTCGTCGAGGGGGAGACGCTGAAGGACCGCATCCGCCGCGTGGGTCAGCTGCCCCTGGCCGAAGCCGTGGCCTACGCGATCGAGGTCGCGCGCGCTCTGGGGGCCGCCCACGCCCGCCACATCGTGCACCGCGACGTCAAGCCCCAGAACGTGCTGCTCGACGAGGAGGGCTCGGCCAAGGTCACCGACTTCGGGATCGCGCGCTCGCTCGACGAGCAGGGGCTCACGGCCGACGGGCGCGTGCTCGGCACCACCGACTACGTCTCCCCCGAGCAGGCCCTCGGTCACGCGGTCACCGGGCAGTCCGACCTCTACTCGCTGGGGATCGTGCTCTTCGAGATGCTCACCGGCGACGTGCCCTTCCACGGCGAGAACCAGGTCGCCGTGGCCATGAAGCACGTGCGCGAGGCGGTGCCCGACGTGCAACCGCGCCGGCCGGAGGTCTCCGCGGCGCTCGCCGCCGTGGTCGATCGCGCGACGGACAAGGACCTCGACCGCCGCTACGCCACCGCGGATGAGCTCATCGCCGACCTCGAGGACGCCCTGGCCATGGAGACCGCACGCGGACGGACGGTCTCCGGCGAGGCCACCACCGTGCTGCGGACGCTCCCCAACCATGCGCGCCGGCAGCTCCCGCTGCGCATGCGCACCTCCGCGGCGGTGGTGGTCCTCGCCACGCTGCTGGCGGGCGGGCTCGTCGCGGCGGTGCTCCTGGCCGGGCCGAGCGCGCACCGCGGGCCCGCCCCGCTCGGCGGCGCCGAGAAGCCCGCGCCCGGGTTGCACTACGTGCGCCTGAACTCCGACGCGGCCCACGACTACGACCCCGGCGGGAGCGGGGCCAAGGGGGAGCACCCCGAGCGCGTCGGCCTCGCCGTCGACGGCGACCCGAACACGTACTGGAACACGGAGAACTACCAGGGCGGCCTGGGCAAGCCCGGGGTGGGCGTCTACGTGGACGCCCGTCCGCGGACCCGGGCCAAGCGGCTCGAGCTCCTGAGCCCCACGCCCGGCTTCGACGTGGAGATCTACGGGGCGACGGCGGGGCCGCCGGCCAAGCTGCCCGATCCCGGCTGGGTCCGGATCGGGGCGCAGAGCGGCGTCGGGCGCCGCACCCCGATCCCCCTCTCGAGCGGCACGATCGCCTACCGCTTCTACCTGGTGTGGATCACGAAGCTCCCGCCCGGCGCGACCCAGGCCAAGGTGGCCGAGATCGCGATCCTGCGCTAGCCGCGTACTCGTCGCGCTTGAACTCCTCCTAGAGCGAGTTGCCGACGGCGTAGAGCACGTCGGCCGCTACCCGCGGGTACCCGATGCGGTACCCAGGCGTAGCGGACCCGGGTAGCGCCAGGCTCAACGTGCGCGAGCCCGATGAAGTCGCACAGCGCGATGGGGGACCGCTCAGAACCGGTAGGAGCGCTCGCCCTCATGGCGCTCGAGCGCCAGGGCGACGAGGCGGTCGAGCACCTCGGGGTAGGACAGCCCCGAGGCGGCGAAGAGCTTGCCGAACACGCTGGTCTCCGTCTGCCCGGGCATCGTGTTGAGCTCGTTGACGAGCACCCGCTCCCCCTCCACGAAGAAGTCGACGCGGGCGAGGCCCGCGCAGCCCGTGCGCCGGAAGGTCTCGACCGCGAGCGAGCGCACGCGCTCGCGCACCGCGGAGGCCAGGCGCGCGGGGACCACGAGCTCCATCCCTCCCGGCGTGTACTTCGCCTCGTAGTCGTACCACTCCGCGTCGATGACGATCTCTCCGGGCTCTGAGGCGAGCGGATCGCCGTTGCCAAGCACCGAGCACTCGACCTCGAGCCCCGGGGAGGAGGCCTCGACGATCGCCAGGGGATCGTGCGCGAAGGCCCGCTCGAGCGCCGGGGCGACCTCCTCGGAGGCGGCGGCGCGCACGATCCCCACCGAGGAGCCGAGTCGCGCCGGCTTGACGAAGACGGGGAGCCCGAGCCCGGCCAGTGCGCCCTCGACCTCCGCCCGCTCCTCTCTCCACTCGTGCTCGCGCACCCCGCGGTAGGCGACCTGGGGCACTCCCGCACGCGCCATGAGCTCCTTGAAGAGCACCTTGTCCATGCACAGCGCCGAGGCGGCCACGCCGGCGCCGACGTAGGCCACGTCGAGGCACTCGAGCAGCCCCTGCACCGTGCCGTCCTCGCCGAAGGGCCCGTGCAGCACCGGGAAGGCCACCTCGGCGTCGAGCAGCCCGCGCCCGGGATGCAGGGCGAGCTCCTCCCCGTCGTGGCGCCACACGCCGTCGTGGTCGATCTCCACCGCCAGCACCGCGTGCCCCGCGCGCCGCAGCCCGTCGGCCACCGATGCCCCCGAGGCCAGGGAGACGTCGTGCTCCGAGGACCGGCCGCCGCAGATCACGGCCACCCGGTGCCCGGGGCTCACGGGGTGGGAGGGGGCGTGGGCCCCGTGCCCGGCCCTCCCCCCGGCGGCGTGGAGGGGGTCGTCGACCCGCCGCCCGGCTTCGGCTTCGGCGGGGCCTTGAAGCGCCCGACGACGATGCCCACCTGCGCGCCCTTCCTCTGCCGGGTGCCGGGCGCGGGGCTCTGCCCGAGCACCTTCCCGTCCTGCTCGGGACGGGTCACCGTCTTGTCGCGGGTCTGCACGCCGAACCCGGCCGCCTGTATCGCCGAGATCGCCGCGCTCTCCGACATGCCGGTAACCCCCGGTACCGTGGCGTTCTCGGGCGCCTTGGCCACCGTGAGCTTCACCGATGATCCCTTGGCGACCGTCGTCCCGCCGCTCGGCGACTGGCTGAGCACGGTGCCCGGCGACTGGGACTGGGAGACGACCTGGTTGACGCTGACCTGGAGCCCCTGGTTCATGAGGTTGTTGCGAGCGGTGTCCACCTGCTCGCCGGTGACGTCGTGCACGGTGACCTTGCCGGGGCCCGAGGAGACGGTGAGCAGGACAGTCGTGCCCTTGTCGGCGGTGGCGCCCGAGGCCGGCTCGGTGGAGACGGCCTGGCCCGCGGCGATCGTGTCGGAGGGACGGCTCTGCACCTGGGCCCGGAAGCCCGCCTTCTTGAGCGCCCCGATCGCCGCGGCGCGGGAGAGCCCGGCGACCGGCGGCACGCTGGCCTGCCCGGGGCCGGAGGAGACCGTCAGCGTGACTGTCGAGCCCTTGTCGATCGACTGCCCGGGCAAGGGCGTCTCCTTGATCACCTCGTCCTTCGGCGCGCCGTTGGTCTGGCGGATGACGTTGGGCTGGAAGCCGGCGTTCTGGAGGATCGTCGCGGCCGTCGCCTGATCCTTGCCCACCACGTTAGGCAGCGGCACCCGAGGCGTGGAGGACCGGTGCGGCGCGAGCAGGAGCGCCGCGGCGATCCCGGCGCCGATGAGCAGGAGGAGGAGCGCGGCCAGCCACGGCCAGCGGGTGCGGCGGCGCGGATCCAACGGATCCTCGGGCGGCGGGGCCAGCACCTCCTCCTCGACGACGCCGACCGGCACCGGAGCGATGAAGGCGGTCTCCTGTCCGCTCGCGCCGTCGGCCATCCGGGCACGGACGTCCTCCAGCGCGGCGATGAACGCATCGGCGTCGGCCGGGCGCCGGGCCGGGTCCTTCTCGAGCGCCCACATCACCACGGTGTCCAGCGCCGGAGGCACGCGCGGCTCGATCGCGCTCGGCGGCGGCGGGGTCTCCGTCACCTGCTTGAGCGCGACGGTGACCGCGGTGTCCCCGTCGAAGGGCACGCGCCCGGTGAGGAGCTCCCACAGGATCACGCCGATCGCGTAGAGGTCGGACTGCGCGCTCACCGGATGGCCCTGGGCCTGCTCGGGGGAGAGGTACTGCGCGGTGCCCATGATCGAGCCGGTCTCGGTCATGTCCGAGGCGCCCGCGCGCGCGATGCCGAAGTCGGTGACCTTCGCCCGACCCTCGTCGTCGACGATGACGTTGTGCGGCTTCAGGTCGCGGTGGACGATCCCCCGCTTGTGGGCGAAGCGCGCGGCCTTGAGGATCTGGAGCGTGAGCTCGATCGCGCCCAGCGGAGCGAGCGGCGCCTCCTGGCGCACGACCTCCTTGAGCGAGCGCCCCTCGAGGTGCTCCATCGCGATGTAGTAGGTGCCGTCCCACTCGCCGCGGTCGTAGATGCCGACCACGTTGGGGTGCTGGAGGCCCGCGGCGCTCGAGGCCTCGCGGCGGAAGCGCTCGACGAAGTCCTCGTCGAGGGCGAAGCGGCGGTGCAGGAGCTTCAGCGCCACCTTGCGCCCGAGCTGGTTGTCGTGGGCGCAGAAGACGTCGCCCATCCCACCCGAGCCGATGCGGCTCACGACGCGGTAGCGCTCGTCGATGACGGTCTCGGGGGCGATCTCAGCCATGCTTCAACAGACTCTCCATCACGGCCTTGGCGATGGGTGCGGCGACCGTGCCGCCGAAGCCGCCCTGGGAGCGCTCGACGGTGGCGGCGATCGCCACGCGGGGATTCTTCGCGGGAGCGAAGGCGATGAACCAGGGCTGGGTGAGGTTGGAGCCCTGCGTGCCGACCTGCGCGGTGCCGGTCTTGCCGGCGACGTCGATGCCGCTCAGCGCCGCCTGGGTGCCCGTCCCCTCCTTGACCACCTGCTGCATCATCGTCCCGAGATCGGCGGCCGCGCGGGAGGACATGACCGTGCTCTGCACCCGGGGGGTGACCACGCTCACCGTGCGCCCGACGCGGTCGATGATCCGGCCGGTCAGGTGGGGGCGCATGAGCCGGCCGCCGTTCGCGACCGCGCTGGCCACCATGGCCATCTGCAGCGGCGTGACCCCGAGCCCCCCCTGGCCTATCCCCACGCGCCCCGTGTCGGTCTGCTGGGACCCGGGGCCCAGCGGCTTGCCCTTGAAGGAGAAGACGCGGCTGACGGCGAGCTGGCTCGAGGGATAGTCGAGCCGCGGCGGGGAGTAGAAGCCGAAGCGCTTCATGTACTTGGCCAGCGTGGCGCGCCCGAGCTGTACCGCGACCTGGGCCCACACGGTGTTGACCGACTTGGTCAGGGCGGTGGTGAGGTCGATCGCGCCGAACTGATCCCCGTTGTCGTTGGCCAAGGGCACGCCGGAGACGGTGATCGGCGAGCGTCCGCTGAGCACGGAGGAGGGCGTGAACCGGCCCGAGTCCAGAGCGGCGGCGGCGGTCACCACCTTGAACGTCGAGCCGGGCGGGTAGTGCGCCTGGGTGGCGCGGTTGAGCAGCGGCGAGCCCTCGGCGGCCTGGGCGCGGGCGTCGGGTAGGTGGTTGGGGTCGAAGCCCGGCGTGCTGGCCATGACCTTGACCGCGCCCGTGCTCGGGTCGAGGGCCACCACGGCGCCCTTGCGGCCGGCGAGCTGGTCGAGGGCCACCTTCTGGGCGGCGGGGTCGAGCGTGGTCACCACGTTGTTGCCCTGGCGCTCCTTGCCCGAGAGCTGGGTGAAGATCGATCCGAGCTCGTTTCCCGTCCCGCTCAGCGCCGCGTCGCGGGAGCGCTCGAGCCCCACCCGCTCTCCCTGGGCCACGTTGGCGTAGCCCACCGCCTGCGCGAAGAGCGCCGGGGACGGGTAGCGGCGCGCGAAGGTGTGCCCGGCCGCCGGGACGCTCCGAGCGAGCACCGTCTTGCCGTCGGCGGCGAGGATGAGCCCCCGCCGGATGCGCAGCTCCTGGAGCAGGGTGCGCGCGTTGCGCGGGTTGTCCCGCAGGGCGCTCGCGCGGAAGACCGTCCACCACGAGGTGCCTCCCGCGAGCAGGGCGAAGAGCACCATGAAGAAGACGTAGAGACGGATGATGGGCCTGCTCACGCCGGCCTCCGCGCGCGGTCGGAGACGAGCAGCAGCAGGGCGAGCAGCACGAAGTTCGCCACCAGGGAGGAGCCCCCGTAGGAGATGAAGGGCAGGGTCACGCCGGTCAGCGGGATCACCTTGGTCACCCCGCCGACGATGACGAACACCTGCAGGGCGAGCACCGAGGTGAGGCCCGTGGCCAGGAGCGTCGAGAACGAGTCGCGGGCGATCATGGCGATCCGAAATCCCCGCTCGACGATCAGGAGGAAGATGAGGAGCACCGCGCAGGCCCCGAACAGGCCGAGCTCGTCGGTGATCACCGCGTAGATCAGGTCGGTCTGCGGGGCGGGCAGCAGCGACTGGCCCTGGGGCAGGTTCAGGATCGCCTGGCCGAAGCCCTGGCCGAAGAGCCCGCCGTCGCCCTGGGCGAAGAGCGACTGCGCGAGCTGGTAGGAGCCCCCGATCTTGTCGTAGAGCGCGGGACGGAAGGGGTGGAGCCAGGCCTGGACTCGATCCTGCACGTGGGGCGTGTGGGTGCCCAGGAACCACGAGCCGGCCGCGAAGAGCGCGAGCCCGACGGCGACGAACGACACGCGGTTGGTGGCGACGTAGAGCACGGCGAGGAAGCCGCCGAAGAACATGAGTGAGGAGCCGAGGTCGCGGATCACCAGGAGAAGCAGCATCGAGGCACCCCATACCGCCAGCAGCGGCCCGAGCTGCTTGAGCGGCGGGAAGGTCAGCCCGAGGAACCGGCGCGCGCCGAGCACGAGGACCTGGCGGGTGTCCCGCAGGTAGGAGGCGAGGAAGACGACGATGGCGATCTTTGCCACCTCGGCGGGCTGGAAGGCGCCGAGTAGCGGGATCCGGATCCCCAGGTAGGCGCCGTTCGTCTGGGCCCCGAGGCCCGGGACCCGCGGGAGCACGAGGAGGACGAGGCCGGCGACCGCGATCGTGTAGCGGTAGCGCTCGAGGCGCCGGTAGTCGCGGAAGAGGACGATGGTGAGCGCGAAGAGCGCGAGGCCGAGCACGAACCACAGCGCCTGGTGGCCCGCGAGGCTCGGCTTGATCCGGTAGATCATCACGATCCCGAACGAGGCGAGCAGGGCCACGAGCGGGAAGAGGTAGGGGTCGGCGTGGGGCAGCGTGATGCGCAGGACGATGTGCGTGACCAGGCAGAGCCCGAGGAACATCGCCCCGAAGGTGAGCGAGGCGTTGGTGAGTGCGGCCTGTCGCTGGATGAACACCGCGGCAAAGCCGGCGGTGACGAGCAGCGAGGCGGGCACGAGGGCGAGGAGCTCGCGGTTGCGGGCGCTCATCCGGAGAGCCTCCCGAGCTCGAGCAGGCGCACGAGGTTGCGGGCGTCGCGCTCGGAGCGCAGCGAGTGGTCGAGGAGGGCTCGCCGCCGGTCGGCCGGCACGGCCACGGCGGGGACGCCGGAGACGTAGAACTTCTCGTAGAGGTGGCCCCCGGCCGGAAGGTCGTAGGGCACGCCCCGGAACACGGTGACCGTCCCCCCGCCGTTCGTGCCCAGGAAGAAGACCTGCCGCGAGGCCAGCCACGCGCCGAAGAGCAGCGGCAGGGAGACGATGAGGACCGTGAGGGCGATCGCGAGCTTGCGCCGGAAGCGCCGCGGGGGGGCGGCCGCCGGCGCCGGGGCGCGCGGGCGCCGGTGGCGCGCGGCCGACTCGGCGCGAGGCGCGGGGCCCGGAGCGGCCGTCCGGGAGGCGGGCGCGACGGCGAGCGCCGGGGAGGATCCGGTGGGCTGCTCGTCGGCGTGCCGCGCGCCGTCGGTCCCCTCACCGGCCGGCCGGGCCCGGTCGACGTCCTCGAGGCGGAAGAGGACGACCGTGATGTTGTCGCGCCCACCCGCCTCGTTGGCCGCCTCGATGAGGCCCCGGCCGGCGTCGCGCAGCGTCCCGGCGGAGCGCAGGACCTCGCCCACCGTCTCCTCCCCCACCATCGAGGTGAGCCCGTCCGAGCACAGGAGCACCACGTCGCCGTGCTGGGCGCGGTGCGTGCGGGTCTCGATCTCGACTTCGGCCTCGGGGCCGAGGGCCCGGGTGATGATCGAGCGCCCGGGATGGTAGGGCGCCTCCTCTTCGGTCAGCTCCTGCTGGTCGATCAGCGCCTGCACGAGCGAGTGGTCCCGGGTCAGCCGCCGCAGCTCCCCGGCGCGCAGCAGGTAGGCCCGCGAGTCGCCGACGTGGGCGATCGAGACCTCGCACTCGCCCACGTAGGCCGCGGTCAGCGTCGTGCCCATACCGGCGCGGTCGCGATCGCTTCGCGAGAGCTCGTGGATGCGCGCGTTTGCCTCGCGCGCCCGGACGGCCAGGCGCTCCTCCGGGCTGCCCTCCTCGGGCAGGCCGGGCGCGAAGGCCTCGACCGCGAGCTGGGAGGCCACCTCCCCCGCCTTGGCCCCGCCCATGCCGTCGGCGACGACGAACACCGGCACCCGCGCGTAGAGGGAGTCCTCGTTGGCCCGGCGCTGGCGCCCGGTGTCGGTGTCCTCGAAGTGCTCGGCGACGCGCAGCATCGAGTGCTCAGGTCTCGTAGGAGAACTCGCTGTCGCCGATCCGCACGCGGTCGCCCGGGTGCAGCGGCTGCGGGCCGCCGAGCGGCTCTCCGTTGAGGAACGTGCCGTTGGTCGAGCCGAGGTCCTCGAGCACGAGCACGCCCCCCTGGCGCACGATCCGCGCGTGCCGGCTCGAGGCGAACGCGTCCTCGAGCTGGATCTCGACGTCTCCGCGGCCGAGCGTCGCCCCCTCGGCGATCTCGTAGGCCGCGCCCCGTTCGTGGCCGGGCGCGCTCTCGACCACCAGCCGCGGGTCGAGGCGGTCGAGGGCGTCGGGCGCGAGTCCCGCCGAGGCGTCGTACATGCCGGTCGCGTCGGCCGAGGGCGCCTCGGCCTCGGGGCGGCCCTCCGCGCCCGCCGGCCGGCGCAGGTCCTTGAGCGCCGAGCGCGCGACCCACAGCAGGAAGAGGTAGAGGACCGCGAGGAAGCCGAACTTCAGCGCGACGGAGACGGGCTCGAGCATGCCGTGGCGCTCCTACTCCAGCGCGAACTCGAGGGAGGCGTGCCCGAGCTCGATCCGGTCGCCGGAGACGAGCACCTGCGGACGATCGAGCCGCTCGCCGTTCACCGAGACCCCGTTGGTGGAGTTCAGGTCGGAGAGCACCCAGGAGCCCCCGCGCGGACGGATCTCGGCGTGCCGGCGCGAGACGTTCTCATCGTCGAGCACGATGTCGCACTCGCGGCTGCGGCCGATGGCCGCTCCGCCGGGGCCCACCACCATCCGCTTGCCCTTCACGAGCAGCAGGGCGGTCGACTGGCGCGTGTGGGCGCGCTCCTCGAGCGGTTCCGAGAGGCGCTCGGCGGCGGAGTAGACCATGGTGTGTCCCGCGCTGCCCTGCTCGGGCTCCCGGTCGGGGCGGCTGCTCGGCTGCACTACGCGGGCCTGGATCCCGAACTCGCCGAGGCGCAGGCGCTCGTCGGTGCGAAAGGTGATCTGCGGGCGCGAGAGCAGGGCGAAGCGCTCGCCTCGGGCGTGCTCGAGCAGGTAGCCGGCGAGCTCGGTCTTGAGCGCCTCCTCGTAGTCGGAGAACCGCTCGCGGTCGGGAGGGGACAGGTAGACCGAGTACTCGTTGGGCACGTAGACGCGGGAGACCGAGAGCGACTTGTTCTCCTCCATCTCCCGCGTGAGCCGGCGCGCGATCTCCACCGGGCGCACCTCGGAGCGGAAGGCACGGGAGAACGTGCCCTCGACGAGGCCGGCGATCTTGCTCTCGAGGTTCTTCAGGACGGTCATGGGTCGCGCGCGAGGCGCCGGTCCATGCTACGTAACTCCCGTCGAGGGGTAGAGCCGCCCGCGGCGGCGGCGGGCGAGCCCGACGGCGAGGAGGGCGGCGACCACGGCGCCGGGCAGCGCGCCGCGAGGCGCCGCCTCGGGCACCGAGCCCCGCAGGGCGTGGCCCAGCGCCTCGAGTCCCACGGCCAGCCCGGCGGCCCACACGGCGCCGAGCACGAGATCGGCCGCCAGGTGGCGCCCGCGGACGAGGAGCGGGAGCACGGCCGCCGCGAGCGCCCAGAGCGCCGCCGCGGCGAGGACGCCGGAGGAGGCGAGGAGCGCCACCGCATGCCACGCCTGGGCGACCGAGGCGCGCACGGCGGGCGCCGCCGGCGCCCCGGTCCCGGCGCCGAAGAGGAGCACGCGCCCCGAGCCGGCCTCGGCCAGGCAGAGCCACCACAGCCCGACCGCGCCGAGCGCCGCCCGCCGCCACGGCGAGCCGGCCTGTCCGGCCAGGGCGGGGAAGGCCCCGGCGAGCAGGACGAGGCCGAGGGCCGGCGCGAGGGCCGGCGCCGTCCATGCCCGGCCCGAGCGGCGCAGGAGCAGCGGGGGAGCCGCAAGGGCGAGGGCGAGCAGGACGGCGACGCCGGCCGTGCCGGGGGCCGCGGCGACCCACGCCGTGAGCGCAGCGGCCACCGCCAGCCAGCCCGCGCGCGGGAGCACGGCGACGAGCGCCGCGACGGCGACCCCGCCCGCCGCGGGCGCCAGCAGGGGCGGGCCCGGGTGGATCGAGAGCGCGGCGAGCACGAGCACGCCCGCGCCCAGTCCGGCGGCGACGCGGGCGGCCGGCCCGCGCAGGCGCCCGGCGGGCGCGCCGGCGAGCGCCGGCGTGGCGATCGTGCCGCCTTCGTCGCTCACGTCGGGCAGCGACTCGGCCAGGGCCTCGCGCAGCTCGGCGACCGTGCCCCGCTCCTCCGGTCGCGCCCGCAGGGCGAAGTCCAGCGCCTCGCCCAGGGCCACGGGCAGGTCCCTGCGCCGGCGCCGCAGCGGCGGGATCGGAGTTCCGAGGCGGCGGGCGGTCGCCGCGGCCCCGGCCGCCCGGACGGGGTTGGCGCCGGTCAGCGCCTCGTAGAGCACGAGGGCGAGGGCGTAGAGGTCCGCCGCGGGCCCGACTCGCTCACCCTCGGCCTGCTCGGGCGCCATGTAGGCGAGCGTGCCCACCACGTCGCCCGTGCGCGTGAGCATCTCGCCGCCGGCCACGTGGGCGACGCCGAAGTCGGTGAGCTTGGCCACGCCGGCGCCGCGCTCGGGCTCCTCGGGGACCATGACGTTCGAGGGCTTGACGTCGCGGTGGACCACCCCGTGGGCGTGAGCGTGGTCGAGGGCGTCGCAGAGCACCACGCCGATGCGCAGGACATCGCGGTCCGACAGCGCACCCCGCGCGATCAGCTCGGCGAGGGTCTCGCCGCGTACGAGCTCGGAGACGAGGTAGGCGCGCTCGGCGTCGGCGCCCGCCTCGTAGAGCATGACGATCGCCGGGTGGTTGAGCCGCGCCGCGGCCAACGCCTCGCGCCCCTCGCCGCGATGGCCGCCCAGCGGGATCTCCTTGACGGCCACCGCTCGGGCCAGGCGCTCGTCGTGGGCCAGCCACACCGTGCCGAACGCGCCGGCACCGAGGCGCCGGCGCAACCGGTAGCGGCCAAGGACGACCGGGGCGGCGAGGGCGGGCGCGTTGGTCGCGGGGTAGCCGGTCGCGCGCACAGCCGTGGGTTGCGACCGGGCCACCGAGCTCCCTTCGACGCCAGGGGGCACGACCCTGCCGCCGCCCGGCCGGTCATACTGGCCCGTCCCGGCTGAAAGGGAAAAGGCGTACGTGTCGTTCTTCGAGGAGGGAGACGGACCGCGCACGGTCCGCACCGGGCGAGCGCCGCGGCGCTCGTCGGGCTCGGGCCGGGCCCCGCGCGATCCGCAGCAGGTCAGGGTGCGTCGCGCGGTCGCGCTCGGCGCGGCCGTGGTCGTGGCCCTCCTGCTCGTGCTCGGGATCAAGAGCTGCGTGAGCGGCGCCGCCAAGCGGGCGCTGCGGGACTACAACGGCTCGGCCGGGGCGATCGTCCAGGCCTCGGACACCAAGGTCGCGAGGCCGCTCTTCGCACAGCTCACCGGCGCGGCGGGACGCGCCCAGCGGGCGGCGCCAGACGTCCAGAACGGGTTCAACGACCTGCGCGTCGAGGCCGACGGAGAGCTGCGCCGTGCCGAGCGGCTCTCCGTGCCCGGCGAGCTCGAGGGCGCCCACCGCGACCTCCTCCTCGTGCTCGAGCTCCGCCGCGACGGCGTGGCCCGGATCGCCGAGCAGATCCAGCCCGCCCTCGGCTCCTCCAGTGGCCCGGCGATTGCCGCGATCGCGGGGCAGATGGGGCAGTTCCTCGCCTCCGACGTCGTCTACTCCCAGCACGTCGCCCCCCTGATCGGCGAGAAGCTGGCCTCCAAGGGCGTCGGGGTGGGAGCCGGCGGCGAGGAGGTGGCCTCCTCCCGCTTCCTTCCCGACCTCGGGTGGCTCGACTCGGGCTACGTGGGCGCTCAGCTCACCGGCGGCGCCGGAGCCGCGGGCAAGCGCGGCAAGCCGGCGCCGGGCTCCCACGGCCACGCGCTGAGCTCGGTGTCGGTCGGCGGCACGGCGCTCGTCGCCGGCGGGACCACCAACCGGGTCGCGGCCGGCGCCAGACCGACATTCACCGTCAAGGTCCTGAACCAGGGCCAGAACGCCGAGACCGACGTGCCCGTCAAGGTCTCGATCACCGGGGCCGGCGCGCGGATCGAGGCGACGAAGTCGATCACCCGCAGCCCGGCCGGGGCCGCGAGCACGATCGACGTGCCGCTGAGCGCCCCACCCCCGGCGGGGCAGCCCCTGAGCGTGAAGGTCACGGTGGCCGGCGTGCCGGGCGAGAGCACGCTCTCCAACAACACCCAGACCTACACCGTCGTCTTCGGCTGAGCGACGGCACGGCGGGCGCTCGGGAGGCGCCCGCCTCCCCGCGGCCTATCCTTCGCCGCGCCGTGCACGACCTGACCACCTCCCCCACGGGGATCGTCGCCCTGGCTGGAGCCGCGGTCGCCGTCCTCGCGCTCGCGCTAGCCGGAGCGGCGTCCCTGCGCATCCGCCGGCTGCGCCAGGCGCAGATCGCGGTGCTCGGCGAGGAGCGCCACGACCTCGTGAGCCATGCCGCCGACCTCCAGCGGGAGTTCCGCGTGCTGCACGACTACCTCGAGGACACCGCGTCCCGGCTGCACGAGCGGATGGACCACGCCGAGCAGCGCCTCGACGGCTCGATCGCCTACCGCGCGCTCGTGCGCTATGACGCCTACAACGAGATGTCGGGGCGCCAGTCGACCTCGATCGCGCTGCTCGACGCCTCGCGCTCGGGCGTGGTGCTCTCCTCCATCCACCATCGCGACTCGACCCGGCTCTACGCCAAGCAGGTCCGCGACGGCCGTGGCGAGCTCGAGCTCTCGCCCGAGGAGGAGGAGGCGGTGCAGCTCGCGCTCGGGGCCAACGGCGCCGGTCCGGCGAGCGCCTAGGAGCCGCCGGGGCGCGTCGGGATGCGGATCGGCTACCTCGGACCCGAGGGAACCTTCAGCCACGAGGCCCTGCGGGCGCTGGGAGTCGGCGCGCCCGCCGGGGATGACCGGCTCGTCGAGCTCGCGAGCGTCCACGCCACGGTCATGGCGGTCCACGAGGGCGAGGTGGACCGGGCCCTGGTGCCGATCGAGAACTCGCTCGAGGGATCGATCAACGCGACGCTCGACGCGCTGGCAGTCGAGACCGAGGAGGTGGTCATCGTCGGCGAGGTGGTGCATCCGGTCCACCACTGCCTCGTGGTGCGCGAGCCGATCGCGCTGGAGCGGATCCGCACGGTCGCCTCCCACCCGCAGGCCAACGCGCAGTGCGCGCGGTTTCTGCGCACGGAGCTGGGCCGCGCCCGGGTCCTCCAGGCGGCCTCCACCGCCGACGCGGTACGCGCCCTCGCCGAGGACGGACGTGCGCAGGCGGCACTCGGCACCCGCCTCGCCGCGGAGCTCTACGGCGGCCAGGTCCTGCGCGACGGCGTCGAGGACGATCCCGAGAACGAGACCCGCTTCGTGTGGATCGCGCGGTGCGAGAGCTCCCCTCCCGTCGGAGCCGCTCGGTGGAAGACCTCCGTGGTCTTCTGGGGTCCCGGCGCCGAGGCCCCGGGCTGGCTCGTGCGCTGCCTCTCCGAGCTCGCCTTCCGCGGGGTCAACCTGACGCGCATCGAGTCGCGCCCGCGCCGGCAGGGGCTCGGGCGCTACATGTTCTTCCTCGACCTCGACGGGCGGGACACCGATGTGCCCGTGACCGCGGCCCTGGAGGCCATCTCCGGGCAGGTCGAGCGGCTGCGCGTCCTGGGCTCGTATCCGGCGGCCTGATAGGCCTGCGGACGCGCGCGGCTCGGGTACACTGCCGGCCGGTCCCACGTCATGAGCACGTCCGTCGTACCACCCGCCCCAGCCGGGTCCGCGCCGCCCCCAGAGCACCAGCGGCGCGGGCGGGAGCATGGCGGTCGGGTGCTCGTCCTCAACGCGACATACGAGCCCATCAACGTCTGCACCGTGCGCCGCGCGGTGGTGCTCCTCCTCAAGGAGAAGGCCGAGGTGCTCGAGCGCGCGAGCTGGGAGCTCCGCGGCGAGCACACGTGCGTCCCGCGGCCCGTGGTCATCCGCCTGCGGACCTACGTGCGCGTGCCGCGCGACACGCACCGGCGCAAGATCACCCGGCGCGCGGTGTTCGCCCGCGACGGCTGGTCGTGCCAATACTGCGGCACGCGCGGCAGCCTCACCGTCGACCACGTCGTCCCGCGCTCGAAGGGCGGTCCGTCGAGCTGGGACAACATCGTCGCCTCGTGCGCGCCGTGCAACCGGCGCAAGGCCGACCTGATGCCCCGCCAGGTCGGCATGTCGCTGCGCCGCCCTCCGCGGACGCCCGGACCGCAGGTCTTCATCCAGGTGGCGAGCCCCACGATCCCCGCCGCCTGGCGCCAGTACCTGCCCGAGGCGGCGTAGACCGGGAAAGGCACCGATGAGGGCCAGCGAGCTGGCGACGAGCCGCCATGCCGAGTGTCGAGTTGCAGGACGCATACGGTGGGTAACTCGACACTCGGCGCCGCAAGCGTCGCGACCCGCCCACAGAGACACGAAGGGCCCCATCGACGCGGGGCCCTTCGCATGCTTCGGCTGCCCGGAACCGGAACTGGCTCGTACGACCGCCGGGAGGGACAAGGCCCGGCACCAGTCACGACGGTGTCTCGGCGTGGACTCCGCTAGGCGGGGTCAGCCATCCGACCTAACGGCCGAACACCTCCAGGGTCCCGCAAGAACTGTCACTCAGAATACGGACCACCTCCTTTCTCTGGTGGAGGCAGAATACCGAATGTCGGCGACGACCCCCGTCGCTTCCCGCTACTCCTCCGGCTCGTCCTCCGTGGGGGCCACGTCGGCCCCGGCCACGTCGAGCTCGACCGTCTCGGACGCGCCGTCTCCGTCGGTCAGCTCCACCGCCGGCGCCCCCGTCTCCGCCTCGGACTCCACCACGAGCGCCACCGCGCTCACCTGGTCGTCCTCGCGCAGGTTCATCAGCGTCACGCCCTGCGAGGCGCGTCCGTAGCGCGAGATCCCGCGCACGGAGGTGCGCTGCACCATCCCGTTCTGCGAGATGAACACGAGCTCCTGATGCTCGCGCACCACGAGCGCCCCGGCCAGCGAGCCCTTGCGATCGGTGAGGGCGATCGTCTTCACGCCCATGGTGCCACGGCCCTTGACGGGATAGTCGGCGATCGGCGTGCGCTTGCCGAAGCCGTTCTCGGTGATCACGAGCAGCTCCTGGTCGTCGCGGGCGACGTCCATGGTGAGCACGGCGTTGCCGGCCTGGGCGACGTTCATGCCGCGTACGCCGCTCGTGTCGCGGCCCATCGCCCGCAGCGCGTCCTCCGAGAAGCGCGAGGCCTGTCCCGAGCGCGAGACCATGATGATGTCGTCGTGCCCCGAGGTGCGCCGCACGGAGATGAGCTCGTCGTCGTCCCGGATGCTCACCGCGATGATCCCGTCGGCCTTGATCGGAGTGTTGTAGGCGATGAACTCCGTCTTCTTGACGATGCCCTTACGGGTCGCGAAGACCAGGTAGCGCCCCTCGCAGAAGTCGCGCGTGGAGAGGACGGACTGCACCCGCTCGCCCTCACGCAGGGGAAGCAGGTTCACGAGCGCGCGCCCCTTCGCCGTGCGCGAGGCCTCGGGCAGCTCGTAGACCTTGAGTCGGTAGACCTTGCCGCGGTTGGTGAAGAACAGCAGGTAGTCGTGCGTGGAGCACACGAAGAGGTGCTCGATGTAGTCGCCGTCCTTCATGTCCATCCCGGTCACGCCGATCCCGCCGCGGCGCTGCATGCGGTATGTGGCCAGCGGCAGTGACTTCACGTACCCCGACTTGGTGATGGCGATGACCATCTGCTGGTCGGCGATGAGATCCTCGATGTCGAGGTCTCCCTCGCGGTAGGAGATCTCGGTACGCCGCTCGTCGCCGTAGGTCTCCCCGATCTCGCCGAGCTCGTCCGTGATGATGCCGAGCACCCGTGCCTCGTCGCCGAGGATCTGGCGCAGCTCTCGGATCCGCTCGACGATGTCGGCGTGCTCGCGCGTTATCTCGTCAACCTCCAGCGCGGTGAGGCGCCGCAGCGTGAGCTGGAGCACCGCCTCGGCCTGCCGCGCCGAGAGCTCGTAGCGCTCGAGCAGCGCCTCGCGGGCGGCTTGCGGGTCGCGGGAGCCCCGGATGAGGGCGATGACCGCGTCGAGGTCGGCCAGCGCGATCAGGTAGCCCTCGAGGATGTGGAGGCGCGCCTCCTTCTGGCGCAGCTCGAACTTCGTGCGGCGCACGACGATCTCGCGCTGATGGCCGACGTAGTGGTGGATGACCTCGCGCAGGGAGAGCGTCTTCGGCACGTTGTCGACGAGCGCGACCATGTTCACGCCGAAGGTGCTCTGCATCGGGGTGTGCTTGTAGAGCTTGTTGAGCACGACCTTGGGGATCGCATCGCGCTTGAGCTCGATGACGATCCGCATGCCGTTGCGGTCGGACTCGTCGCGCAGGTCGGAGACCTCGGAGATCTTCTTGTCGAGGACGAGGTCGCGGATCTTGAGGATGAGCCCGCCCTCCCCGCCCTTGCGCACCTGGTAGGGCAGCTCGGTGACGATGATCGCCTCCTTGCCCTGCCCGATCGGCTCGACGTGCGCCTTGGCCTGCACCCGCACCCGGCCGCGGCCGGTGGCGTAGGCGTCGCGGATCCCCGCCGTCCCGAGGATCGTCCCCGAGGTGGGGAAGTCGGGACCCTTCACGTGCTTCATCAACCCCTCCACGTCGATCGAGGGGTCCTCGATGTAGGCGATGGTGGCCGCGATCACCTCGCGCAGGTTGTGCGGCGGGATGTTCGTGGCCATCCCCACGGCGATGCCCGAGGAGCCGTTTACGAGGAGGTTGGGGAAGCGGGCCGGGAGGACGAGCGGCTCGTTGCGCGAGCCGTCGTAGGTGGGCGCGAAGTCGACGGTGTCGGCGTCGAGGTCACGCAGCATCTCGGTGGCCAGCCGGTCGAGCCGGGCCTCCGTGTAGCGCATGGCCGCGGCGGAGTAGCCGTCGATGTTCCCGAAGTTCCCCTGCCCGTCGACGAGCGGATAGCGCATCGAGAAGTCCTGCGCGAGCCGGACCAGCGTGTCGTAGATCGCCGAGTCGCCGTGCGGGTGGTACTTGCCCATCACCTCGCCGACGATCTGCGCGCACTTCACGTAGCGCCGGTTGGGCTGCAGGCCCAGCTCGTTCATCACGTAGAGCACCCGACGGTGCACGGGCTTCAGGCCGTCGCGCACGTCGGGCAGCGCACGCCCGACGATGACCGACATGGCGTAGTCGAGGTACGCCGAGCGCATCTCCTCCTCGAGTCCGCGCGGCTCGACGTTGCCGCCGGTGAGCTGGTCGGGAGTGCTCATCTACACATCGAGGTTCGTGACGAGCCGCGCGTTCTCCTCGATGAACTCACGCCGGGGCTCGACCTGATCGCCCATGAGCATCGAGAAGACCCGGTCAGCGGCGGCCGCGTCCCCGAGCGTGACCTGCGCGAGCGTTCGCGTCGCCGGATCCATCGTGGTCTCGCGGAGCTGCTCGGGGTTCATCTCGCCGAGGCCCTTGAAGCGCGAGAAGTCCACGCCCTTCTGGGCGACCGCGAGCACCTGGGCGCGCAGCTCCTCGAACGACGCCGCCTCCTCGCTGGCCTCACCCAGACCGACGGTGAAGGGAGCGTGGCCTACGATCTCCGAGAGTTGCGCGTGCACCTGGGCGAACTGGCGGTACGCCGTCGACTCGAGCAGGCTCAGCCGCAGCCGGTGCACGCGGGCCAGCCCGGTGCGGGTCTCCACCGCGCGCACCTCGAGCACCTCACCGCCCTCGTCCACGAGCTCGGTGGTGAAGGGCGCCCCCTCCTCGGACTCGCGGCGCAGGAGCCGGACGAGCGACGCCGCGTCTGCGATCTGCTCGCTCAGCACGCCCGACTCCTCGAGGAAGGAGACGAGGTCGTGGCCGTAGTCCGCGCGCAGGGCCGAGGACCAGCCCTCGTACTGCTTGAGGAGCCGCGCGTACCGCTTCCAGCGCGCGTCGGTGAGCTTGATCGGGGTGTTGTACCGATCGAAGATCTGCATCTTCTCCAGCTTGTCGCCGAGGATGATGTCCTCGAGCTCGGACTCCTTCTCGATGTAGCGCTCCTGGCGTCCCTGCTTGACCTTGTAGAGCGGCGGCTTGGCGATGTAGACGTAGCCCGCCTCGATGAGCGGCTGCATCTCGCGGAAGAGCAGGGTGAGCGCGAGCGTCCTGATGTGCGCCCCGTCGACGTCGGCGTCGGTCATGAGCACGACTTTGTGGTAGCGGGCGCGCTCGAGCTCGAACTCGTCGCGCACCCCCGTCCCGATGGCGGTGATGAGGGCCTGGATCTCGGTGTTGGCGAGGACCTTGTCGATCCGGCTCTTCTCCACGTTGAGGATCTTGCCGCGCAGCGGCAGGATGGCCTGCGTGCTGCGGTCGCGCGCGCTGACGGCCGAGCCGCCGGCGGAGTCGCCCTCGACGACGAAGATCTCGGCCAGGGACGGATCCTTGACCGAGCAGTCGGCGAGCTTGCCGGGCAGGGTCGAGTTCTCAAGGGCCGACTTGCGCCGGGTGAGGTCGCGCGCCTTGCGCGCCGCGTGCCGGGCGCGGGCGGCGGAGACCGCCTTGTTGATGACCTGCCGCGCCTCGGCCGGGTTCTCCTCCAGGAACTCCGCGAGTCCCGTGTTGACGATCGACGCCACGAATCCCTGCATGCCCGGGTTGCCGAGCTTCGTCTTCGTCTGACCCTCGAACTGCGGGTCGGCGAGCTTGGCGGAGATGACCGCGGTCAGCCCCTCGCGTACGTCCTCCCCGCTCAGGCTCTCGTCCTTCTCCTTGAGCAGCCCCTTCTCGCGGGCGTAGCGGTTCAGCGTGCCGGTCAGCGCCGAGCGGAAGCCGGAGAGGTGCGTGCCCCCCTCGTGGGTATTGATGTTGTTGGCGAAGGAGAAGATCGACTCCTGGTAGGAGGAGTTCCACTGCATCGCCACCTCGACGGCGCCTTCTCCGCTCTCGCCCTCGAAGAACACGATCTTCTTCTGGACCGGGTCCTTGTTCTCGTTCAGGTAGGCGACGAAGTCCTCGATCCCGCCCTCGTAGCGGAACTCGGCGTGATGGCCCTCGCCGCGCTCGTCGGTCAGCGTGACCGCCAGACCCCGGGTCAGGAACGCCGTCTCGCGCAGGCGCTCCTCGAGCACGTTGAAGTCGTAGTCGAGCTCCTCGAAGATCTCCCCATCGGGCAGGAAGGTGATCGTGGTGCCCGTCTCCGAGCACCTCTCGCCCTTCTCGAGTGGGGTCTGCGGCGCGCCGCGCGCATACTCCTGGCGCCAGACGTGGCCGTCCCGCCGCACCTCGGCCGAGAGCTTCTCGGAGAGTGCGTTGACGACGGAGACGCCCACGCCGTGCAGGCCCCCCGAGACCTTGTAGCCGCCCCCGTCCCCGAACTTGCCGCCCGCGTGCAGCACCGTGAGCACCACCTCGAGGGCGGGCTTGCCCTCCTTGGCCATCGTCGCCACCGGGATGCCGCGGCCGTCGTCGGCCACGGTTACCGAGTTGTCGGGGTGAATCGTGACCGTGACCGCATCGCAGTTGCCGGCGAGCGCCTCGTCGACCGAGTTGTCGACGACCTCGTAGACCAGGTGGTGCAGGCCTCGCGTACCCGTCGAGCCGATGTACATGCCCGGCCGCTTGCGGACCGCCTCGAGACCCTCGAGGACGGTGATGTCCTGGGCATCGTAGCTCGCCCGTTGCGGCGTCTCAGCGCCGCCGTCGCTCTTCGCCACGTGTCCTCCGTTGACGTGAGAACGCCCCGACCGCACGCCGGTTGGAGCGCGTCGGGGCGTCGAACCTTGCTGCCCGGCAGTATAGCAGCGACCCTGGGTGGGACCGGGGTCCACTTTGCATCAAAAGTGCTGCAAATCGCGCAGTTCTCACGGCGCTGCCCGCACAGGTGTCGCGACGCAGCGCAGGCGCCGGATCCCACCCGCGCCGAGGTCCTCGTTGAGCCTGGAGAGAAGGACCGGCGCCATGAGGTCGAGCTCCTGCGCCCAGGCGGAGGAGGAGCAGGCCACGGTGAGCACCCCGTCGCGCTCGGCCGCCGGAGAGGCCTCCCGGGCGATGGCGGCGCCGACCGCCTCGGGCCACACCCGCTGGACCTCGGCGAGGACGGTGCGGGGGGCGAGCTCACGGGACAGCGCGCCGAGGGCGTCGGCGAGCGAGCGCGGGGCCGGGCGCCTCACGCCTCACCCGCCGCCGCGGCGGCGGGCGCGGCCGCTCCGAGCACCACGCCGTCGCGCACGGCGAGGCGGGCGACGTCGGCGCACTCGGCCCCGGGGACGTGCGAGAGCTCCGTCGTGGTGATCACGCTCTGCCCGCCGCCGGCGCGCAGGAGCTCCACCAGGCGCCCGCGCCGGTCGGCGTCGAGCTCGCTCATCACGTCATCGAGGAGCAGGAGTGGCGGTGCCTCCCGGAGCTTGGCGATGCTCTCGCGCTCGGCGAGCAGGAGGGAGAGCACCGCGAGGCGCTGCTCTCCCTGGGAGCCATAGGCCCGCAGATCGCGCCCCTCGCGCCGCAGCGCGAGCTCGTCGCGGTGGGGCCCGTGGCCGGTGAAGCCCCGCTCGACGTCGGAGTCGACGCGCGCGGCGAGCTCTCGAGCCAACCCTTCCGCGTCCGGCGCCCGGGAGCGCGCCCGGTAGGCGAGCGTCGCCTCGACGCCGAGGCCGAGCTCCTCGGCTCGCGCCGCGAACCGGGGCGCCAGCTCGGCGGCGGCGGCGGTGCGGTCCTCCATGAGCGCCATCCCATGGCGAGCCAGCTCCGCGTCCCAGGCGGGAAGGGAGTCGCGGCTCGCCCCGCCTGCCCGGATACGGCCGATGAGCGCATTGCGCTGGGCCAGTGCGCGGGCGTAGCGGCGGCGAGTGACCGTCCGCGCCGGCCACAGCGCGGCGAGGAACCGGTCCAGGTGGGCCCGGCGCACGGAGGGCGTGCCCTTGACGAGCTCGAGTCGGTCGGGCAGGAAGACCGCCACCAGCGGGCGGGCCGGAACCTCCTCGAGGCGCTCGACCGCGGCGCCGTCGACCGACAGCCGCTTGGGGGCGCCCGGCTCGAACCCGACGCTGAGCTCGTGCCCGCCGTCCCGGTCCTCGCACGCCACCTCCACGCGCGCGAGCGCTCCCCCGAAGGAAACGACCTCGCGTTCGTTCGTCGTGCGGCAGGAGCGCCCGACACAGCCGAAGTAGAGCGCCTCGAGCAGGTTGGTCTTGCCCGCCCCGTTGGGTCCCGTGACCACGGTGAGGCCGGCCCCGAAGGCCACCTCTGCGACCTCATAGGAGCGAAACCCCCGGAGGGAGAGGCGCGTCACCCGCACCGCTCAGGTCCCCTACACGTTCAGCCGGATCGGCATGATGAGGTACTGAAAGCCGCTGCCGTCCGCGGCCCGGATCAACCCCGGGCGCAGCGGGGAGATCAGTCCGAGCGTGATGTCCCCCGACTCGACGCTCTCGAGCCCGTCGCGCAGGAACTCCGGGTTGAAGCCGATCTCGAGTGGATCCCCGGCGTAGCGCACGGGCAGGGACTCACGCGCCTCGCCCACATCCGGGGTCTGGGCCGAGACCGTGAGCTCTCCGGGGGAGAACGCCAGGCGCAGTGGGGCGTTGCGCTGGGCGAGGAGCGACATGCGGCGCACGACCGCGGTGAGCTCGGCGCCCGCCAGGGTCAGCTCGTGCTCGTAGGAGTCGGGGAGGAGCTGGCGGTAGTTCGGAAACTGGCCGTCGATCAGGCGCGAGGACAGCGTCACGCCGCCCAGCGCGAACACCACCTGGTTCTGGCGCACGCCGACCGAGAGGCGCTCCTCGTCCGAGGCCTGGGCGATGCGAACGAGCTCCTGGAGCGCGCGGGCGGGCACGTTGGCCTCGAAGGAGCGCTCGAGCGCCGCCTCGAGCGCGGTCTCCTTGACGCTCAGCCGGTAGGAGTCGGTGGCGACCATGCGCAGCTCGCGCTCGGCGGCGGAAACGAGGATGCCCGTCAGCACGGGACGCGTCTCGTCGCGCGAGGCCGCGCGCGCCACCACCTGGACGGTGGAGACGAAGGCCTCGGCCGGAACGCTGACCATCGCCTCCTCCTCCACCTCGGGCAGCGGTGGGAAGTCCTCACCGCGTAGCGTGCGGATGTGGAACGTGGCGCCCCCC
>JAABUZ0100000339.1_pt1 | contig 118969 bp, 70 predicted proteins | sample 5562091 | NCBI WGS metagenome assembly JAABUZ01 (sample SAMN12813069, study PRJNA571459) | rock metagenome | isolation source: Antarctica rocks | place: Antarctica: Victoria Land, Linnaeus Terrace sud | collected 2015-12-21 | reverse complement strand
AAAAATAGTTTAAAAATAATAACGCACAAATAACGTACAAATGCATTATCTAAATGCATTACTATATAATATTATAAACAAATTAATTAAATTAATTAACTTGATTAAGTTGATTAATGCACTTTTTTAAAAATCATCTAAATTTTTCGAGTCTTGGCGAGTTGGGCCAGGTTATACGCTAAGTACTTCCTATCTACCCTTTGACTTGACCCAAATACTTGGGCCAAGATTTCTAACCCGAATCGAGTCTTGGCGGGTTGAGAACCTAGTTCGAACTCGATGACCCAACTCGACTCGATTAGTCTAGTAATAATAGACAATTTTTAATAAGCGTTTAACGCAAAACACGAAATAAGAAATAAGAAATAGTATTTGTTAGAAAATTTCGCTCGGAAGAGACTAACAAGAGTCGCGAGACGTTGCTATAAAGCGTAAATAATAATATAATATAAAGAAACGCTTGTAGAGAACTTCTAACAAGCGTCAAAGTCGATTAACTCTCTATTTTATTCTTCTTAATTTTGATAGTTGCGAAATAAATATTAATAAGATTTGATATTAATATTAACATCGATTCTAAAGTTGCTAATAATGTCGAATATTAATACTAATTCTAATGCTAGTAATTTTCTTTTACTAATTATTTTTAGATTAATCGAGAACTAGCTATTTTTAATTTCCTTCTACTATATTCTGTTTTCTACTCGATTGACTATTAGATCGAATTTCGATTTTAACTTTAGAAATTAACTCGACCTATCAATTTCAATATTAGAAATCGATTCGAAATTTGATTCGATTTCTATTATTTTAAAGTTAATTTGACTCGATTCGACTTAATTTTCGATTTTAATATTAGAAATCAAATAGAATTGTTAAGAGATCGAAAATAATATTATTATATTATTATATTAATATTTTCTATTTTTGAATATATGTTATTATAATTCTGGATTTTTCGCTAAAGTGTTAAGTAGTATGCTTTGACACAAAAGCTACGCTTGCTTATATTATCTCAAAATAGCTTGTTTAAACTAGTTGCTACTTATATTACTCTTTTGTATTATATTTTTGTTCTTAAGTTACTTTATTCGCATTTCGGAAACGTAACTCTAGCAAATCTAGAAGACATTTTTTCGAGACTTTTGTTCAAGCAGATTCGATAGACTTAGCAGATCTATTAGTCTAAAAAAGACAGTATAAGAGCTTACTAAGCAATATAAATTATATCTATATAATACTCTTGTATTTTTTGTAATTTATATTGCTTAGCAAGCTCTTATATTGTCTTTTTTAGACTAGTAGATCTGCTAGATCTGCCAAATCTGCTTGAACAAAAGTCTCGAAAAAATGTCTTTTAGATTTGCTAGAGTTACGTTTCCGAAATGCGAATGTTTTTCGAATTATTAAAGAATATTGTTATATTATATTTGTATTTTTGTTTGCAAAATATTGAATTCTTTAAGAGCTTTAAGTTAATTATTATCTTCAAATAAAGAAAATTCTAGCAAATCTATCTTTTGCAACTTGTTATCTAGTAATTTATATCTTAATTAATTTGCAAGTTAATTTAATTAAGATATTCTTACTTCTGCTTTTAATAATAGAAAAAGAATTCTTCGCAAAATATTAAACAAAATATTTATCAATTATGTACTACTTGTTTTAAGAGAGAAAAACAAATATATTAAATAGAGTTCAAATACTAATACTTGATTTTAAATATAATAATTACAAACAACTATTAACAATAATATTTTAAACAAAACTTAATCAAGACTTGTCAATTTATATTAAGCAAAAAATTATAATATAGAAATATAATTCGAGCTTTGAAACAAATATATTTAAATAACTTTAATTATAGATAATATTCTAAAAATTATATACAAAAGTTATTATAAAATTTTGAATTCTTTTATTGCTTACAATTATTTAAGTATATCGAATATAAAGAAATATCTTCTATTTGTTTTTTATTTAAAACAAGAATAATCTTGATTGCAAATTGCAATTAATCTAGTCTTTAATTGCGTAAATTACAATTAATAATATATATAAATAATACAAAATTAACAATTCTTTAAAAAAAAATTATATCGATTTGTTGTTATTCTTTATTTAAGATAATAATAAAGCAATCGAAATTATTAAAATTTTAAACTAATAATTTTATATATATAGCTTAGAGAGTTTACTATTATATATTACTATTATAATGTATTATCTTTTTATATTATTATACTATATTATTAAATTGTAATTAAACAATTTAAGTAAAATATAAAACTAAAATTTTAAATCTATTAAATATAATTTATATTTATACTAATATCTTAATAATTTAAGTCGATTTTTCGAATAATATATTTATTTTTTTAAGAATTACACTATTGTTTTAGAATTATTAGTTTTTTATATATTTTTAACTAAAGTAAATTTAAATATTAAAGTCTCGATAACTTAGTAATAAAGTATTTCAACTTTTAATAACAATAATATAGCATTTATAATAATATTATTAAGAGTATTACTATACTTTTATTAATTTTATTGTAAATATTATGTTATTGTTATTGCAAATTAAAAAATTAAAAATTCAATTTTTTTTTAAAATATAATAATTAGTTTTTTTTTATAATTTTTGACAAGACTATGCAGAACAAGATTGTCAAACTCTTTGATTAAAAAAGTTAAGTCAATAATTTGACTCTAGCTATCTAGATAGCTCGAATGTATTATTATAATATATTATTAAATAATTCTATATCGAAAGATTATAAAATAAAATATAATCTTCTACTATTTATTTTAGAATTTCTTTATATTAATATTAAGTCTTAACAACTTAGATCGATTTTTCGCATAGATTTTTAATTTTAAGTCTACAACTTAATTCGAATTATCGATTTCAATTTTAGAAATTAAATTGTCAAGACTTTCGAATCGAATTAACACAAATTGTTAAGATTCGAATCAAATACTTAATTCGAACTCGATAATCCAATCTAACGCAATTAGTTTACAAATTCTAAAATAACAGAAAGTTGTTTAGCTTCGAAAGTAATTGCAATAAGAAAGTTCTTAGACTTAAGTAGAAATGTTAATCTCTTTACACTTCTTCGAGTTCAAGAGAAGTATTTCGTCAAATATATTAAGAGTTATAAATTCGAAGTCGAACTTTACGTTGTTCTTAAATATATATCAATTTTTCCAATTTAAGTTATCGCGATATTTGTTTATCTAAAAGAGACTTACGTAATAGCAATAGTCGAATAGATAAGATTTTAGTCTATTTTATCTAAATGTTAATATTGACAAGTTTGAATACTAAGCAATATCAAGTTTCTCGAGTTTAAGAATCTAATTTACGAAAATATTATTTACTTATCTATTCTTTTAAAAAATAACAATAAGATTAAAATTAGTATGTAGAAGCGCTATACAATTATGTCGAAAAAATCGAAAGAGAGCATTCGAATACGTAGATTGTCGAAGATATTATAATATAATTGTTGAAAAGACATAAGAGAAGTAAAACAAACAATCTATATTGTTAGTTCTTTATAACTAAAGAGTTTTTATCGAAAATTATGTCTACTTTTGCAAAAGAGCTTTTGTAGATTAGTAAATTTGACTCTCTTTAAATAACGATAATTCTAACTTTTGAAATATGCTTTTCTTTATTACTTTATAATTGAAAGAAGAATAATCTTGACTTGTTAATATTAATTACTTAAGTCTTATTGCGTAGATTTTATACAATAAAGTAATAAGCGACAATCTTTTTGCTTTCAATGTAATTTATTAACTTTCTATACAACTTTATACTTTGTATTTTAATTTTAATTGATTAGATTACTTTACGAGCAAATATTAGTTATAAGTCGAAATATTGTCAAATTTATAATTCAAATAAGCTATTGTTCTAAATATAGTTTAGAGTCTATCTTTTTGGAAGTTATAGTAGCAATTGTAAATGCTATAGTATTTTATTTCGAAGTTAATTCTGAATGCTTTGCAGATAATTCTAAATATCGTAAAGTTATTTCTTACTTTCTCTTTCTTCTCTTAGTTAATTTTGAACAGATTTGTTGTTATCTTTGATATCTTTTAATATTCTTTAATATATAGTCAATTCTTGTTGCTTTATCTTTTTCTTACATTATTTGCGTTAACTTTTCTTGTATATTCTTATTATATTATTGATTTATAATAGAGATTACTTAAATCTATACTATTGTTGTAGATAACATCTTTCTTCTTTTGATATTTATAAAAGATTTTCTATTTATTTAGCAAGTTCTCTAATTGCTTAACATTACTATATTTAGATATCTTATTTATCTATTAATTGTGCAACGTTATTGTCTTTTGAGATTGTAAAGTTTCGTCAACGTTTTGGTTCAACTCTTGTATATCTTACTTAATATCTTCTAAATTATTTTTTGCGTAACTTTCTTTAACAAAGTAAGAGATAGAATAGAAACTCTTTCGATTATTAATATAGCGTCGCTTTTTTTTTTTTTATCTAAACTTCTTAGCGAATTTGTTGAGTCTATTATTGTTTAACTATTGACAAATTTATTGCTTTGCAAAGATAATATCTTTTGTACTTATTATATTATATATATTTGTTGCTATTTATTACAACTCTATATACTCTTTATATATATTTGGAAATCTTTATTTGTTTATTGTAAATTATATAGTTACTTTTGTCGACACATTACTTATAGACTAATAGAATATGTCTTTTTTTAGCTTCTTAATAATATTCTTATTACGCTTTATTTGTTAGCTTTCGTACAAGTTCTTTCTTTATATTTATCAAGTATTAAAGTTTCTAATTAAGTACGTGCTTTGACGTTATCTAAGTTCTAAATTATTTGTTAATTAGATTTGTCTCTATATTTCGACTAGAATCTTCGACTTTATATTTGTAATTTAACTCTTTGTTACTTTCTATCGAAATAGCGTATTTCGAGAATATCTCTTACAAGTAGTAGTTATTAAGACTAACAATAACTTCAGAATAAGTCTTATTGTTTATAGACTAATCGTCGATTCGATTTTCGATTTCAACTTCTAAAATCGATTCGAATCGACAATTTAACTTTAGAAATCTAATTAAAAATCGATTTAATTTCAATTATTTTGAAATTGATTCGAATCGAATTAAGTCGATTTTCGATTTCAAAAATTGAAATCGAATTAAATTGTTAAGAAATCGAAAATTACGTTATTATGTCAAGAATTACTATTTTTAGACTTATGTTATTATAACTTTGAAATTTTGATTAGAGTATAATTTAATATACTTCGAAATTACAATTAAACTTGTTTATATTATTATATAATAATCTACTCAAATTAATTTTCGCTTACATTATTATTTTGCATTACTTTTTTATTTTAGAGAGATTCTCTTAGCATTCTCGAGTTTACAATTAAACTTTATTTTATAATAATTTGCTTAATTTAATTGTTATTTGCATTATTATTTTGCATTACTTTTTTATTTCAAAAAGATTCTTTATACATTATTCAAAGATATTGTTTTTATTATTTTTGTTTGCAACATGTTTAATTCTTCAAGAACTTTAAATCAATTATTATCTTTAATGGAAAATAATTCTCGTAAATCTATTTTGCGCAATTTGTTATTTAATAATTTATGTTCTAATTAATTCGCGAGTCAATTTGATTAAAATTTTCTCAATTTTACTTTCGACAATAGAAAAAGAATTCTTTACGAAATATTAAACAAAATTAGAAACGATTTTTCGTTACTTATATTAAGAGAGAGAAACAAATATATTAAGTAAAGTTTAAATACTAATATTTAATTTCAAAAATAATAATTACAAATTGCGATTAACAAAAATATTTTAAATAAAATTTAATTAAGACTTGTCAATTTACATTAAGCAAAAAAGATTAATATAAAAGTATAGTTTGAGCTTTGAAATAAATATGTTCAAGTAGCTTCGATTATAAAGAGTTTTTTTAAAATTATTTGCAAGAGTTGTTATAAGCTTTTAAATTATTTTATTGCTTACAATTATTTAAGCACAACAAATATAAAGAAACATCTTTAATTTACTTTTTACTTAAAATGAAAAAGATCTAGATTGCAAATCGCGATCGATCTAGTCTTTAATTGCGTAAATTATAGTTAAGAATGCAAATAAATAATGCAAAACTAACATATTATTAGAAGAAAAATTATATTAATTTGTCGTTCTTTTTTGTTTAAAATAATTGAAAAAATTAATTATGCAAGACTTTTGTTAATTTAAATTTATTTTTTTGAATTATTAATAATTTTTACTTTCGAAAGCTATTAAAAATGCTTCGATCAAAGTTAGTGCTTCTAGATCGCACGAAATTATTAAAGATAATTCTCTTAAACTTTGATCAAATTCGTAGAAAAATCAAGATAAATTTTAGAAATGTTTAGCGTATCTTTATTGCTTTGAATACATAATTTAGTTCTTAAAAAATTGTTTACTTAAAAGTGTTAATATATTGAGTTAATATTACATTTCAATTTCGCGAGCATTTTATTAAATTTACTTTTCTTGATATCGAATATATAAATTGTTAATTAATATTAAAGCTTATAAAGATTTTAAAGTTTTTTAAAATTAAAAACAAACTTCTTGATATTGTTATTCAATAACGCGAAAAATAATAACACTTTAAAAGACGAACTCGAAAGAGCTTTAAATCGACAACAATTTCAATAAAACAAATAATAAAACTCTATTTCTTGTTTAACTTATATTATTAATCTAGTAACTTAAGATTTTATTATAATTTTAAAATTAAAAATAATAATTAACAATGTTGTTATGCAATTAAAAAATGCACAAATTCAAGATATTGCAAAAAGTACAAACTTGTTTGTTGTAATTAGAAATATATTTCTTTTTGTAATAATACAAAGAGATAATATATTTGCTAAATTTTATCTAGATTTGCGCTTTTACAATTGCTATTAATAACTTAGCTTAACGTTTGTTTTGCTTTAAAATCTTTCAAAAGCAAATTAAAAAAAGATTACGAAAACTAGTATAAGATATTTGTATTTGTTAAAACTCTATTTATTTAATGCTTTGTTATGCATATTAATTACGCAATTTTATTAATCTTTAAGTAGAGAAATACTTTTAAAATCAAAAAATACAACAAATTAAACTAGACGAAAGCGAATAACAATTAGTTTTAATTATTAATAATATGTTAATTTTTTTTTACAAATGCACTCTTATAGTTTTACGAACAACTAATATAGATATTTATTTGAAATTTCGAATATTCGATGCGATGTTTAATTATCTCGAATATCTAAAGAAAACAATTGAAATTAATGTTTATTTTTTGACAAAAATTGTAATAAAAACTTGCAATAAAGTTTTAACAAAATTTGCAAAATATTATTCGAAGACAAAAAAACTTAATAATATATTATACAATTTTATTAATATTTTGAATTCTATATAGAAATTAAGTCTTTACAAGATGTAAAATAAGAAAAATAATAATAATACTATTAATTACGAAACAAAATACAAGATTAAATTTAAAACTTATTTTTAACGTTATTACAATTTAATTGCTAGTTTAAAAGCAAAAGCATAGAGAGCAAATATTGTTAAAAAAATAATGCAATATAATAATGCATATAGTTTTTTACTAATACTTTTGTAACTTATTGTGATTATTGCGAGATTTTTACTTTGACAATTTTAACGCTCTCGTTCGACTTAAGATAAAGACAATCGATATTTTCGAATTAATATTATAGAGAATAAATATTTAACTTAAGAGTATTAAAGAGACAACGCTTCGAACTTTCTTAAGTTAACGCAAATAATTTAAGATGTATTTTTATATCTAATGTTATTAATAAATATTAAACGAACTTTTAGTTTTGCTCGAAAAGTGATTTAATAAAATTGGTCTCAAATAAGTTTGTAAACAATTAAGCAAATTATAATAATTAAATATTATAATTATATTATAAATTCAAATTCAAAGAAGATTGTTGTCGAATTGTAAAATATATATTGCAAAGAAGAAAATAATAATTAAGTAATAAACGAAGAAGAGAATTTTTTTCGAATAAAGTTCGAAATCGTTTTAAATTAAATTTATTGATAAACTTGTTATATTATTGAAGATATTACATTTACAATTATAATATAAATAAACAAGTCTTATTAATAATAATGCAAAAAATAAATGCATTTAATAACTTCGATTGCTAGAAAAAAGTTATTAATAATTGAATTTCAAAGATTTGACTTACAATTAACACAAAGAACACATTATAATTGTTTGGAAAAAAAAACACTTTAAAAATTTTATTATTAGAAAAGATCAAATTGCTTTATTAAATGCTTAATAAATTAACAATTCTTAAACTAGATTGTTACGCGTTTGACGTAAATTGTCGCAAGATTCAAGTCTACATAGAGTAAAATGTTAATTAAATTCTATAGTTACAATAATAATGCAACAAGATAATGCACTTACTAAAGAAAAAGATACACATAAATGTTTTTGCGACTTCTTGAAATATATCTAAGATCGAAGTTTAAATGCGATATTTGTTCTTTTTACGATCGTAATTCTAAATCTTGTCGTATAATATTTCGCAAATCAAACGTTAAAATAAGCGTTTAAAAATAAAAAAATCAATCGATTTTTAATATCTTTTGATTTCTTGAAGTGCGACAATTTTAAACTTTTATTTTCGTTCTCTTTATCGCAAAACATTAGTATATTAGTTGAAAATGCATTATTTATTCGTATTATCTTCTTTACGTTAGCATTACAAATACTCTTTTTTTTTTATACTTTTGTCTTCGACACTCTTGTTTTTATTATTGTTTATTTCGTCTTGTTTAAACTAATTATAAGAAATTATCTTATTGCGAGAGAACTTCGAAGCGAACTTTTAAACTAGCAAATTAAGTTTGTTAATTATAAACAAGACTTATTGCATTATTCGCATATATTACTTGTTTACTTTGTGCGAGTTATCGAAATAATAATATTAATTGAAATAAATTAATGTGTACGTAAGAAGTTATAAAGAAAAGTGCGATAATTTTTAGAATTTTTGTTGATAGAGACGCGTCGAAAATTGCGTTAAAAATTGCGTAAAAATAAAAGCTTAAATTAACGATTAATAACAAGATTACGTGAAATAAACAATAAAGAAGTTAGCGTAAATAAGTTTGCATTATTTATTAATAAGATCAAATAAATATTAATGTAAAGAGATAATAATTGTGTTAAGTAAAAATTTCAAAGTAAGTAAAACTAGAAGTAAGAGATAACTTTAATTTTGACGCATATAATTTTTACTTTAATTTGTAAAATTATCTCTTAATACTTTATTTATAATCTTATTGATCTTTAAAACTCTTTTACATTTTAAATCTTATAACACTTTATTAAATATTAAGATATACTTATAATCTAGTGTACGATTGAATTATCTATATGCATTACTAGTAAACTAAGCTAAGAAATTGCACAAACAATAAAATTACTATTAATTAATTCAAAAAGAATCGCAAATCGCAATTGTGCGCAAGAATAAAATAATAATAAAAAGAAGTTGTATCGAAAACGAAGTAACGATTACAAGATTATCTCGATTCGTGTTAAGAAACTACGTAAAATGTTTGTTTAAATAAAAGCTTCTTAATTAGATTGTAAAGTTATAAAGAACAATATTAGAAATAAGATTAATAAGCATTAAATTAATTTAAGTATTTATAATAATGCATTTAAATAATGTAATAAAACATATAATGTTAACAACTTAATAGCACAATGTTTTGAAAATCAATTTAGACAAAAAGCAAAGAAGAAATTTACAATTGAAAAGACAAAGCAACTTAGAGTTACTTAAAAAACGCAAACAATGCGTAAAAATACAAATATAATAATAACGTCTTTTCCTTAAAATACATGTATTATCTAAATGCATTACTTGTTTTTTACATTTAAGTTAATTAATATTGCAATTAAGCATCAACAATAAGTTTAATATTAATAAAAGCTTCTTAACATTATAAAATAAATTATAAAGATTATTTAACAACGAGTTATTTATTATAATAATTTAAATAACTTAAAGAAAGTTAATAACGTTGATTTTTTTAATTTGTATAACAACTTTGTTAAGAAATTCGCATTATCGAAAAACGCGAAAAAAAAAATTCTAATTCTATCAATGTTAAGATAGAGAATTTTGACAATATTATTAAAGAGAATAATAATAATTAAGAAATTTGACATATTGCTTAAGAAGATGCTAAAACATTAAGTTATAACTACTATAAAGTTATTAATATTAATAATAATAACAAAGAGAAGAATGCGAACAATAAAGATCAAGATTGCGATAACAAGAATAATAACAAAATCGAAAGCAACTCGAATTAAATTGTTCAAAATAATAATACAACAAACAAGATTATTAAAATCTTGAATTAATAACTTTACACACTTAATTTAAAGAGCTTATTATTACGAATTAATATTATAATGCATTATTACATTGCATTATTATATTGCATTACTATATTACATTATTAAATCTAAAATATACAATTAAAATTTCAAACAAATTAATTATAATTTATAATAAAATTAATGTCTTAACAATTCGAGTCGATTTTTCGAGTAATATATTTGACTTTTTAAGAATTATGCTATTGTTTTAGAGTTATTAGTTCTTTATATATTTTTAAATAGAATATGCTCAAATATTAAAGTCTCGATAACTTAATAATAGAGCGTTTCAATTTTTAATAATAATAACACAATATTTATAATAACGTTATCAAGAGCATTACTATGCTTTTATTAATTTTATCGTAGATATTGTGTTATTGTTATTGCGAGTTAAAAGATCAAGAATTCAAATTCTTCTCAAAATACAATTTTTTTTTTTTTTACAATCTTTGACAAGATTATGCAAAACGAAGTTGTCGAATACTTTAACTAGAAAAATTAAGTCAATAATTTGACTCTAGTTATCTAGATAGCTCAAATGCATTATTATAATGCATTACTAGATAATCTTATATCGAAAAATTATAAAATAGAACATAATTTTCTACTATTTATTTTAGAATTTCTTTATATTAATATTAAGTTTTGACAATTCGATTCGATTTTTCGATTCGATTTTCGATTTTAAGTTTAAAATTAAATCAAATTGTTAATTTTAACTTTAGAAATCGAATCGTTAAGACTTTTAATTCGATTCGAATTGAATCGTTAAGATTCGATTCGATTTCTTGAATCGACGCGATTAGTCTAATTGTTTATAACAAATTAAAGATTAATTTAGAACAATATACTAACTTATAAATATTATTAATTAGTTTTTGATTTTTTTTGCAAAGTTATTTGTTTATAGTAGTATCTTGTAAGAAAGACAAGTAAATAAATATAAACTTATTAATCAACTCTTAGAAAGAATTTATTTTCAAATTTTAGCAACTAATTAGATACGAAGACAAATCTAATTAAAGCGATTTTTGTTTAACATTGTTTACTAGTTCGCATAAGATTAGCACTTCTCTAAGAGAATTTGAAAGAGTTCTTATAATCGCTTCGAAATTTAAAATAGTTGTTCAATTTCTATATTTACGACAATTGATTCGAGATTACAACAACTTTATTATTCGCATACAACGAGTTCGCTTAGTCTAACAATTAGAAAATATCAATAAGTGCGCAGATTGTTATTAATAAACTAGTCGTTAACAATAGCAAAGAATAAAGTATTAATACAAGAGATTTTAAATCAAGCCTTAAAGAACGACGCACTAAATAATAGCTATGTACATAAAATGCAAATTTTATCCCGAGATTAATATTATTAACTTGTCTAGATTTTACGCATTTCTATTTACTATACGTTCGAATGTAGTAAGCATAACTTCTTAAACAAAAGTCAACATCAACAAGTCTTTGCTTATAAGAGAACAATAAATCTAAATAATATTTTACGAGCGAAAGTATTAAGAGATTATAAATCGAATAAGTCAATCGCGATGCTTACAACAATGGAAAAGAGAGAAGAAGATTAGGATAGAGACACGCTCGTAAGCGGAGTTCCTGGGTCTGGTAAAACAAAGTTGGTATTCGTGAAAAAAACGCTGAGCGAGTCAAAGAAAAGGAAGAAGAGCGATAAAATGCTTGTTATGAGTAAGACTTCTTGCCCGGTCGATTATAATAATTTACTGACGGACAACGAAGTGTCTGGATCTCAGGAAATTCGAGATAATTTGCGAAGGCTTGTGCGAGGCTATTTAGATGACGGATTGAGTTTGTTGGAAATAGATTATCAACCAAATAAATAATACGCAAGCATTATTGTCGCCTAGATAAATCGAAGTATTCCACCCAGTCACGAATACCTTCGACTGTATGGGCAGAGAATCGACACATTAGTCAAATAATCGTGCGCGGATGGACTCGAGTTGGAGCGCAGAGTGGAATGAGATGAAGCGGGCACTGCACTTACGGCCGCCATTGCCTGCTATACTGATACGTGTCTATAGATCAAAGCTGTCAAAGAACTCATCTCTTAGACTGCCCCTCCAGATATCCTCTGCGATTGCCAGCATCACCGAGGGTTTCAGCTTCGCATATCTTCAAGAAGCCTTCGTCACCGCCTTGCTGTCGATCGTTCAAACGCAGAGAGCGAATCTGGTCAAACCCGATGCTTCAGGAATTTCCACATCCGATGATCTCGCGTCGAATGCTGTGTGGCAGGCGATTAGCAAGCAGGTCCAAACGCTGCGCAAAGAGATGAAAGACAGCCGGAAAAGTGTGGAAGATTCCGAGAAGAATAGCATATTGAGCGACGCTCGTTCAAACTCCGCTAGCTCGACTGGGTTTGGACTTTCAAGGTAGCGTTTTGGTTGTTGACACTTCGTTCCTGCGAGGAATGCACTCCCCTCCTGCAGGATCTCCTCTTTACTCCACTCTGGCAGAGAGTTATTTGCTCTTATAAATCCACTCCAGCCGTGTATGATTACGATATTGGGTCAATAATAGAATACAGAAGAAATGGGGCCCAAGATCCATCATGCGATGAGAGTTCCATAAAATTGAGCACGTCACTAGGAAGATAGGAAGTTTGGGCAACTCTCTCCAGGTTCGCTTTGGCGGACCAGATGAAGAAGTTGTAACAAAGCCTTATCTATACCTTTGAAGGTTGTCGCACGATGAGAGAGAAACCGGTCTGAGCGCGTCGGTATAGAATTTAGAAGCGGTCCACATATTTGCGAAGCCACGTGTGAATTCGTGCATGTGACCTCCGCCCCACCGCGAAGCCTCGGGCACCAACGCTCGAGTTTTATTTCGCACCCTACTCGTACTTTCGCGGCGAGTCTAATCTTATCTGTAGCTGTATCCTATCGCTAGCTACGCACGAGCTTTTCTACTTAAATGCACACATTCTGTATTCCGGGTGCGCCGCTGCTACCCCATCCGCTAACTGTTCAACCAAGGATCTGGGAGTAGTTCTCCCGCTGTCGCTCGGTCCAATGGCATCCACCGTAGCATTCTTCTTACAAAGTTGAGAAAGAGTCTCTTGTCATCGCCAGTCAATGATGTCAAGCAGCTCTCGAGGGTGGAAGCGTTTGAAGCCTTTCTGTCACTCTGCAATAATTTCCCTTGCGTTCAAAGTCAGTAAGGATTGGATTCCGCGAAAAGATCGCGGATAAAAGGGGTTTCGCACCTTCTGCGGTAAAATAATGAGTTGCCTTTTCTCCTCGTTTGAGGAGCTCCGTTGGGGGAGGGCCAAGAAAAGATGTCATCTCGAGCAGATGTACCTCTGGACTGTAAGCGCTTTTGATAGGATCGAATGCATCAAAGAGTGTCCTGTTCTCAACTAGATCCCAAAGCTTTCAAGGTATCTATGTCAATTTTGTTACGTAAAATTGTGGAGGCGCCAACGGAACACTTACTATAACTCCAAGATTCCATATATCGACACTGTAGGTCCAACCAGCTCGTAAAATTACTTCGGGAGCTTGGAAGAGATCAGCCTGAATAGGGTGGTTGTGGAGTTGAGGAACATCACCCCGCACAGCCAAACCAAAGTCTGCAATTTTTGGTGGCCCGGGAGGACTTTGAAGGTCCCCAAAATTTCGAGAGGGATAGATAGCCCTGCTACCCTCCATTTTTCGAGGGGTAGGTTCCTCAGCCTCGTCGTTGACCAAATCTTCAATCACCGCCTGATGTTCAATACCAAGCAGGATGTTGTCAGGTTTCAAATCTGCAATGGCCAAGTCAATTTCGTCTTGCAAACTGGACTTGTTGCCGACCAGTTGCGTACCTGTGTGAATAATGCGACACTTGGTGTGAAGATGATCGAGCCCGGTGAGCACCATTGCCAGTAATGGCTTCAGAAAGTAGCCTGGTATTCGGCCGTTCGATAAACGTCTTTGAAATCTTGAAACAGACTCCCTCATGGGCGCGTAGACCAAGCCCACGTGTGTTGAATCTGGTCCAGCTACTTCGAACGAGTTTAGCACCGTCCTTAGGTATCGCAAACCTTCACTATTGGGGATCCGTTGTGGCAATGCAGCGCGATATCTCCAGTTCAGTGCTGGCAGCGGATTTCTCGATGAGACCGTTGGTGAGGATCTTCAGAGTCACGAAGGGGTTTGCTTGCCACCACCACCTTACTTAGAGGTCAACAGAAGCAAAAGGCATTCAAATCCAACATTTCTCAACACATACGTCTGAATATCCCGCGCCAACCATACCGTGGAGCTAGCGCCGTATCCCAGCTTCGCGACAACCAGATATCTGTCGTTGAAGGTCTCTCCTAAATGGACCGGATAATAATGCTGCGGGCAATATCGAGGGAGGGTTTGTTCCTCAATGAGATCTTCTGTACTCAACATCGCTGAGGTTCTCGCAGGAAATGACCGGGGTCTGAGTCTGGGTCCCCGGAGACTACGCATCAGCCTCGCAATAGGAGTCATGAAAGCAGTCTTTGTCGGATAACCGATGAAACGTGAATAATTGGGTGCAAAATGTCGCGATAATTTTGCTAGAGTTGCTTTCGCATACCAAACGACGACCCTGGTTCAAAGCAAAGTCTAGGAAGAGGGCGCGCAAAAGATGACAGCTCTCTACCTCTTCGACTGAATTCAAATGACGAGGGCAATGTAGAGAGACAACCGCTGTTGGGCGCAGGCTTTGGTCCCGCTATTTGAGAGCGTGGCAAGTCTCAGCGGCTCGTAAGCGACTCAGGTCCTCAGCCTGAGAGTTCCGGGCTGCACCTCTCCCGCAGATACATTTAGGTAACCACTAGCCGCACACCACCCTACTTTTCTCGCACACCACCTCCACTTTGCCCGCACACCACCCCCCAGTACTAAGCCTAATCGGGTAATTGGACGACCCCGTAAACAAACCAAATCAACAAGTTAAGAAAGCCCATGGAAGGTACTTGATTTTGCGTCTTTTTGCCACCAAATTTAATGTATTTTCTTATCGATCTCTCGATGCAAATTCAAACCTGAAACATATCTTTCGCATGCTTAGAATTAACCTCTATTTGCATCTCTAATTACATCTAAAAACTACTCATATAGAAGATCGAAACATCTAAAATTTGTCTCTTTGTCGCTGTTTCTCTTGCATCTTCTCGCTTATCTTGTCGACAATTTTCTCGTTTATTTTGCTAACTTTGTGTAGACGATTAATTGTTAGGCACTTGATTGAAGAGTAGATTCGAAATCAACTCAAAGACGAACAACGTTCGTTGAGTGAAATTTGCAAAGACTATTTGACGTCGACGTTGTAATTGCGAAGACGCAACTTATGTCTTGTTTAATAAGTCTCGCGAGCGATTTTTTGACTTGACGATAGTAGACTTCTGCACGCGTAGTATATTATCTAAAAAAGTTTTATTTTTAGACGACGACGACAAGATTTCTAACGATGTTTCTTGCACTTTCGTTACGTCTTTATTGTCTTTCGCATAATTCTTTTGTCTCGTTGTTGTCTATTTTGTTTGCGATAACTTTGTAAATCTTCAATAAAAATGTATGTTCTTCAATTTTAATACGTTGTCGTTTGCTTGATCGTATTATCGCTTTTGTATTTTGTAAACGCACAATAATCTTATTATCTTCGTAAACGTGTCGATGCAAGAAACAATAATAATAGACTCGCTCTTAAGACGTTTAAATTGCGCGTTTATTGTCTTCAATGCAAACGACATTACTTAGACGATAAGATCGCGAAATATAAATACGTTACGAAGCTCTATCGATAGACGTATCTTTGTCTTCTTAAATTTCTATTCGTAGTTGTAATATTAATCAATAAGAAATTTGTTTAGCTTAACATTTACAATAATATGTAGATTGTCTACGCAAGTAACATTAGTAATGCAAAGACAATTTGCAATTATTATCTATTAGTAGAAAATTAAAACTTCTATTTAACTTAATAATAAGCGTTTTTGTTACACAATAAAAAGATGTTATCGAAGCGCAATATCTTGTCGATAAAGCACTTAACTTACTTTTTATGCCTAAATTACAAATGCTTCTCGAGATAGTTAAATATGCTTTAGTTCGCGTTTAAATAGTTGTGATATAAAACGTTGTAACGTTTCTTTAGCATTTTTGAGATAATTGCATAGACAAGATTATTTTATCGCTTATAAAACGTCTCTTACTTCTTATTCGTAAAAAATTACTTCTTGCAATTAATTGTTACGTTCTAACTTATATATTAGATGCATAGAAGATAATTGACGCAATGTTCTTTCTCGAAAAACACGTGCGAGAGCGTCGACGACAAAGCTCTATTATTGTTAGATATAACAATTGTAGAATACGACAAATCTAGATAATTGTAAAGACGCACTAAAGCTTTTATTATTTATACGTAATCGCTATAGTTCTCTTTCTTTATAAAGTAAAAGTCGACATAAAAGATAATATTTAAGACGATAACTTCAATAATAATAAGAAGAAACATCTTGTATTTGTTTGTTTTGTAAATGCAATTTATAATTAAGATTTTTATATTTAGACGTAGTAGCTTCTACATGCATTTCGAAATAAAGAAGAGAAACTAAAGCTTGTTATTGTATTCTTTCTTCTTAGAATCGACGTATTACAAGAAGAACTTTGTTAGATATCTTATTAATGTTTGCGTAGACTAATCGTCGATTTGATATTCGATCTTAACTTTGAAATTAAATCGAATTGTTAAGAAATCGAATAAAATCAAATCGCTTAAAGAAGTTAGCTTATTACTATAATAAGTTTAGCTTAGTCCAAAAGTTACTATTTTAAGCAATTCGATTCCAAAAAAAATCGAGAAACTAAATCTTAACGCTCTTACGTGATATTATGGATTCCTCGCGACTAGTCTACGTTTGCGTAGACGTCAAAGAACTTATCATTGTCGTCTTAAAAATAGCGTTTAAGTTTTAGATATTTTGTTGTTTAAATATAGACTCTTCGAGATTTAGGCAAAAATCTTTACGAGTCAAGTTAATTTTGCTGCTCTTTTGTTACTTCTTCTTAATTTCGCGTCGTACTTTAAAGTTCCTTAAAAAAATTCTTGCAATATAATATTGAGACAAACGACTTTACAGAAGAATAATTGCAATCGAAACACTTAACAATAAAAGTTTAGCTATCTAAATTGTGCTTATCTTCGAGATTGTTTTCTAGCTTTGCGATTGCTTCGAAAGAGCATTTAATGCTACAACTACTAGTATTTCATAATCGTGTTCTTTATTTCTAGACTTGTTATTGCGTAATGCGATTCTCGCATTGCAAGAAGAACATTAATAATAAAAAGAATTAAATTGCTAGCTAGAAGAAGGAAAGTTCTTCAAATCTAAATATAGACATAATTGTTAAAAAATATCTTGTCAAGCAAGAAAAATACAATTATCGTAATATTTGCTCTTAATCTTCTTGATATATTATTGTTCTCAATAGCGATAAAAGAAATAGTTGTAGATAACAAGAATTCTTGTAGACGACATAAATTTTCGTAAGCAACAAGAATTATCGTCGTCGATAAATCGACGCGTAGTTAGAAAAGAATCTAATAAGAAACGTCAAAAAACGATCGAAGTATAAAGAAAATTATTAGTGTAATAGCGAAAAAAATAAACAATTAAAGACGAAATTTTCGCTAATAATACGTCTTTAACGATGCTAAAAAATTGTCGATTAAAAAGAAAAGCAAGTAATAATAAGTAAAGTTGATTCAAAAAGAAATTTTGTTTTCGCGAGAGAACAAACAATTAGAGACGAAACTTTCGTTAATAATACGTCTTTGAGAATTACAATTAAAGTAATCGATTATCGAAAAAGACAAAGAAAACATAATAAAACATAAAGTATAAGAGTAATTGTTCTTCAATGTTTGTTGAGCAAATGTAACTTTTTTTTTAAGAATTTTTCAAGATCTTTTTTATATACGTAAGATTTTACATGCGACAAAGCATTCTTAATTAAGAAGAAATTTTCAAGACGTGTAAGATTAAGAAAAGCAAACGATAAGTATTGTTTTACAATTTTTATAATAATTTTGTTTGCGAATTTCTTGATCGCATTAAGTAATTTAAAGACGTTCTTTTTGTTTCTCTTAATTAAGTTAAGTGTTAAAATTAGTGTGATCGTTGGGTCGAATTTCAATCCAATCGGGTTAACTCGCCCAATCCTGACCCTAGGGTCAGGCAAATTTCCTAGCCCAACAGGGTGGGGCGAGCGAAGAATGCGCGCCGAGTGTCCAACCCGACCCACCGATCACGTGACGTCACGTGACGCGCTAACCCGATTGGGCTAACGCAGGGTCTACGCTAATCGCATATGGTTAGCGTGGACCCTTGCGTTAGCCCAATCGGGTTAGCGCGTAGATAAGATAAGATAAGATAAGATAAGCGGATGCTAACGCGACGAAGTTAGCTTGGGTTCTTGGCATTGGCCCGACGAAACCCGACCCTGGGGTCGGGTTCGCGCCTTAACCCTGGCCCAACCCTACGGGGCCCAAGAGGGTGGGTCGAGTTGAGAAAAAAGTGTTCGACTCGACCCAACGATCACACTAGTTAAAATAATCTTGATTAAAAATTGCATGTGCAATTAATTCTTTCTAACAACAACAAAAGCTTTTACGAGTATTGTTATTATTTAATTTGTCTAAAGTAAAAACAAAATTGATAAAGATTTAAAAGCTTCAACTTCTTTCGAAAAAATCTTAATATTAAATTTTAATTTCAACGTTGTTTTTAAGTTTTTGTTCGTCTTGATTTTTTTGTTTTTATTCTTCTTCTTTGTTTTAATTCTTTTGACGTCGTTCTTGCGTTTTTTTTTGTCTTAGACTTCTTCGTTTCTTCTTCGATTTTGTTTTGCTTAAAGAATTTGTTATTCTCGCTTTTGCACTTCTTGTTCTTTATCTTCTTTTTTGTTGCTTCTTTGTCAAACTTATCTTTAGAAAACTTGTTATTCTTATTTTTGTTATTATTAAATTTTTGCTTTGAGACGAGATCTTTAAGAAAAATCGTTAACTTTGTAGATTTATCAATAGCGATTTTATCTCTCTCTTTGACAAGAATATTGTATTTATCTTTAATGCATTAAAAATTATTTATAAGCTAAGTATTTTTGTATGTTACAACGTAATAATTCATTTAAATCGATAAATTTTTAAGAAGAATTAATTTTTTGTTATTCGATATATTGACTTTTATTGTCTTCTTGTTAACGAAAGTCTTTTATTAGTATAGTTCTCGCGTTGTAATTTTAACGTTACAAATTTTGTAAAGTTATTAATCGAACAAAATTGCAAAATTCTTCGAAGAATATTCGAACAAAAAATCATCGAAATTAAGTTTATTCGAAATCGACGCATCATAAAAGAAAGAACGCAACTTCTTATTCGTAGTTGACATATTTAATATCGAAAGATCGAAGTTTGTAAAATTCGCAAAATCGAAATTTATAAAAACTGTAAGATCGAATTCTAATATTGTAATGCAAATGTAAGAGAAAAATAAAAAAAAATCCAAAGTTGCAATTACAAGATTGTAAGTGTTTTTAAATATTAACATTAAACTATTAATAATATTAAAAAATATAATAATCTTAACAGATGCGCTAAAAAAAACGCGTGTTATCAACAAATTTAATAAACAAATTTTCATTATTATTATATTGTAATATGCAAGAAAAAGTAGAATTGCAACTAATTTAAAGTTATTATGTTCTTTAAATTGTTAAAGAACATTAATAACGAATGCTTCTTTTACAAATCAATAAAAATCTTTGTTTATGTTCGATATTTCGCGAGTTCTTAGTTTTGTGTTATATGTATATATAATTAATTAACGAAGTAAAGAATTTTAAAACACTAATTTCGTCAAAGTTTTTAAATTAGCTTTGTGTTTTTAAAATATTGCGATTGCTTTTATTTTTAACAAAATAATAAATTCTTTTTTAAGAGATTTTATTCTTATCTTTCTTGAATGCATCTAAAATAATAAATAAGCAAAATCTTTAAAATTGTTACTTTAATCGAAAATCTCGAATAAACTTAAATTTTAAAAATTAAAATATATCTAATATTCTTTTTATGTTTTGAGAACAAAATACGCAAAATTAGTAAATTTGTTACGATAATCAATTATTGATAAGATCGAAATAATAATTTCGATTTTCAAGTAAATTATTAGAAAGAGAAGAATTTTTGCGATTGTTGTTATATTATAAACGATCAATATTAACAATGCAAAAGTCAACTTTTTTTTGTATTCGTTGCACGTTCTAAGCAATTTTTTCAAAGTTTTAACTTTATTCTTTAGATATTTGTTTTGTTTTATTAAGTCAAAAACGCACTAATAATTGTTTGTAATTGTCGCAAAGTAGCGATTCTTAATAATTGAACAATTTTGTCAAGTAAACTTCTTCTTTGTTAATAACAATAATTCGAATTTGTATTTATTAAAAATCAAAATAGCAATTAACTTCTTTCTAAAGTATAAGATTAAATTTGACAAATTTAGAATTTGTAAAATTATTTTTTCTATTGTTTCGACAAAGATTTCTTTAAATTTGTCGAATTGCTAATAAATTATATTAAACAATCTATTTTTTTGTAAATCTTTGTTGTAATAAGACAATTAACAAATCACAATAACTTTTATTAATATAATATTTTATTTTTGAAAAATCTTAAGAGCAATTTCTAATCTTTATTCGCATTTCGACAAGCAGATTGAGCTAAGCGTGTCAAGATATTTTTCAAATTCTTTAGATTTTGTAGATTTGTGAACACAGATTTAAACAATTATTGAAACTATATAATCGAGTACACTAGACACTAAAACTATTTATTAGAAATAAATAAAGAATTACATTGTTTTTTGCGAACTTATATTATAATTTAGACATAATATTGAATTCAACAATTGTTATTATTATTTTAGCGAACATTATTTTATTCGTCAATTTGATTATTTAATAAGTTCGACTAATTGTTCGACTAATATCGCATCGTTTGTTTAGATATTTAATTCTCGCATAATCTACATTCGAAGTCTTGAACAATAATATTACTTTATTTGTTTTAATTAACGTTGCAAAGCGTAATCGAAGCAACAACATACAATTTATCGCAATTAAATTTATATATATTGTTTCGTCTTATTATCTATTTGACGCTTTTAATTTATTTGTTTATTTAGCAATTGCGTTACTTTGATTCGCATTCTCTTTAATTATTAATTTATTTTAGTTCGCGATTTTCGTCGTTATATTCTTGATAACTCTTTAAGTCTTTTGTTTCTACTTCGCAATTCTCTTCGTCACAATTTTAATTGTTGCAATAACATCTTGTTTTTGCTTCGCAATCTTTAATTTTATATTTTTCGTCGTCTTGTTAACTTGTTTGATGTCAAAATTCTCTTAATTGTCGTTGTATAACAAATTGTACATTTCTTAATTGCAAAAATTATTAATATAGAAACTCTTGTTTGTTTCGTTCGTGAAAACAATATAAGTATTATGTTTAATAATTGACAACGTTTAGAATTAATGCGAGCTTAGATTTTGTCGATTCGATTAACGTTCTTAATTAAAACAATTCGCTTCAATTATTTTATAAATGCTATAAAAAAAGTTATTATTGCGTTATTGTAGAACATCTATTAGAGTTTCTTAATAACATATTGCTTTCTCTTTACGATCCTATTGCTTATTATTAGAATCTTAAATTTTTATTACAATTAATAATTATTTTATTAATATTTTTTCAATGCAACTTAAGATCTTTTGTTTTGTTCTTTTGTTATTTGTTTGTTTTTTTGCGCTAAGCATGTAATTCTAAGCTTATATTTAGTTTTGTCGAGTCAAGTTGTTCTTGTTATCTTAGACATAAAAGCAACAAATTATTTCGCGAATCTATTTATTGATATTTGTCGTTTTAACAACACAGTTTTAGTAGATAATAGCGAAATAAATGCAAATAAGATAGTTATTTAATCACAAAAAATTATTCTTCTTGCGATAGAAGAAGATGTTCTTGCTTTTAAGAGTCGTTTTTTTTTTCTTTTGTATTCGATCTTTTACGATTTGTTAATAACGAATAAACGAATTGAGAGCTTCAATAAAATTGAAAATTTAAAGACATTTAATAATGTTAGTAGTGCGTCTTTAATATCTAAGACTTATATTAATTATCTTAAGTTTACTTTTTATATTCGAATCGATTGCTTAGCGAAACGATTTTAATTTTTATAATTATAAAACTCTTGTAATCTTAATTTTTTCGTTTGTGTTAATTTGATCGGTTGTAATGTTATTTTGATCAAACGTTATATTAATTTGATCGAACGCTTTCGAATTATTATGTAATAATAAACTGTTTATTGTTTGCATCTTGATTTTTCGAATCTTTTATCACAAGATTTATTTTTGATAGTTTAAATATTTATTAATTCGATTATATTGCGACTTAATTTTTTGGCACATTGTTTTTTTTGTCGAATTATTATATTTAATCGAAGTTTTATATTTCTTTATATGCGAAATTCAATAACTTAATACATAATATTTAAGAAAGTTGAAATAATTTATTGAATCTTTCTTTTTTTTTCCAAATTTGCGAAAAATATTCTTCAATTTATTAATACAATACAAGACATAATTTATATAGCGCAATGTTTTATTGTTGTAAATTCGATAATGTATTAACATAACAAAGTTTAGAAACGTTCGAACGCATAACATCGCATGCGATAAAATTAAAATAAACAACAAAACTAAACTAATTGTTGAATCGAATTTTGGTTTTAACTTTAAAAATCGACTCGAAACTCGATTCGATTTCTATTATTTTGAAATTAACTTGACTTAACTCGACTTGATTTTCGATTTCAATATTAGGAATTGAATCGAATTGTCAAGAAATCAAAAATAACGTTATTATGATGTCAAGATTTTCTATTTTTAAATATACGTCATTATAATTTTGAATTTTTCGTCAAAGTGTCAAGTAGTATGCTTCGACACATAAGCTACGTTTGCTTATATTATTTTAAAACAACTTGCTTAAACTAGTTGCTACTTGCATTACTCTTTTACATTATCTTTTTATTTTTAAGTTATTTTCTCAAATTATTAAAGAATATTATTATATTATATTTGTATTTTTGTTTGCAAAATGTCGAACTCTTTAAGAACTTTAAGTCAATTATCGTTTTGAAATAAAAAAAATTCTAGCAAATTTATCTCTCGCAACTCGTTATTTAGTAGCTTACATTTTAATCAATTCGCAAGTCAATTTGATTAAAGTTTTCTTACTTCTACTTTTAATAATAGAAAAAGAATTCTTCGCGAGATAGTAAACAAAATATTTATTAATTATTCACTACTTGTTTTAAGAGAGAGAAACAAATACGTTAAATAAAGTTCAAATATTAATACTTAATTTTAAGTAGATTGATCGTCGGGCTAGGTTTCGGTACCAACATTCTGGCCCGACCCGAATACTTGGTACCAATCTCTTGACTCGACTCGAAATTGACTTGGGTCAACGATTTCTTGACTCGACTCGATCGACTCGCCAAGCAATCGAAAATGACGTCAAAATGCCAAGATTTTCTATTTTTAAAAAAATTCGCATTATTTGAATTACTAAAAATAGTTTAAAAATAATAACGCACAAATAACGTACAAATGCATTACCTAAATGCATTACTATATAATATTATAAACAAATTAATTAAATTAACTAAATTAATCAATTTGATTAAGTTGATTAATGCACTTTTTTAAAAATAATCTAAATTTTTCGAGTTTTGGCGAGTTGGGCCAAGTTATACGCTAAGTACTTCATATCTATCCTTTGACTCGACCCAAATACTTGGGCCAAGATTTTTGACCCGAATCGGGTCTTGGCGAGCTAGGAACCTAGCTCGAACTCGATGACTCGACTCGACGCGATTAGTCTAATTTTAAGCATAATAATTACAAACGATTATTGACAACAATATCTTAAACAAGACTTAATTGAGACTTATTAATTTACATTAAGCAAAAAGATTAATATAAAAGCACAATTCGAGCTTTGAAACAAATATGTTCAAATAACTTCGATTGTAAATAATATTTTAAAAATTGTGTGCAAAAGTTGTTATAAAATTTTGAATTATTTTATTGTTTACAATTATTTAAGCATATCAAATATAAAGAAACATCTTTTATTCTTTTTTTGTTTAAAACAAAAACAATCTTAATCGCGAATCGCAATTAATTTAATTTTTAATCGCATAAATTACAATTAATAATGCATATAAATAATGCAAAACAAACAATTCTTTAGAAAAAAAGTTATATCGATTTGTCGTTATTCTTTATTTAAGATAATTAAAAAGATTAGTTATACAAGACTTTCGTAAATTTAAATTTGTCTTTTCGAATTATTGACAATGTTAACTTTCGAAAGCTACTAGAAATGCTTTGTTCAAATTTGATGCTTTTAAAGTGCACAAAATTATTTAAAATAATTCTCTTAAAATATAATCAAATTTGTAAGAAAATCAAGATAGATTTCAAGAATGTTTAACGTATTTTTATTGCTTTAAATGCATAATTTAGTTCTTAAAGAATTATTTATTTAAAAGTGTTAATATATTAAGTAAACATCGTATTTAAATTTCGCGAACATCTTGTTAAATTTACTTCTCTTAATATCAAGTATATAAATTGTTAATTAATGTTAAAGCTTATAAAGATTTTGAAGTTATTCGAGATTAAAGACAAACTATAGTGTGATCGTCGAGTCGAGTTTCAACCCGATCGGGTTGACCCGCCCAACCCTAACCCTAGGGTCAGGCAAATTTCCTAGCTTAACAGGGTGGGGCGAGCGAAGAATGTGCGTCGAGTGTCTAACTCGACTCACCCAATCACGTGACGTCACGTAACGCGCTAACTCGATTTTTTTAGCGCAAGGGTCCACGCTAACCATATGCGATTAGCGTAGACCTTGCGCTAGCCCAATTAGATTAGCGCGTAGATAAGATAAGATAAGATAAGCGAATGCTAACGCGACGAAGTTAGCTTAAGTTCTTGACATTGGCCCAACGAAACCCGACCCTAGGATCGGGTTCGCGCCTTAACCCTGGCCCAACCCTACGGGGCCCAAGAGGGTGGATTGGGTTAAGAAAAAAGTGTTCGACCCAACTCAACGATCATACTAGACAAACTTCTTAAAATTGTTATTAATAACGCAAGTAATAATAACATATTTAAGAACAAACTTAAAAAGATCTTAAATTAACGAGATTTTTAATAAAACAAACAACAAAACTTTGTGTCTTGTTTAACTTATACTATTAATTTTGTAACTTAAGATTTTATTTTAATTATAAAATCGAAAGCAACGAAGAACAATATTGTTGTACAATTAAAAAATAAACAATTTTAAGATGTTGCAAGAAGTACAAGCTTGTCTAGTGTAATTTAAAAGATATTTAAATTTGTAATAATGCAAAGAGATAATACATGTGCTAATTTTATTAAATTTGCGCTTTTACAATTGTTGTTAACAACTTAACTTAACGTTTGCTTCGATTTAAAGTCTTTCAAGAGAAAATTGATAAAAAGTTACGAAAACTAGTATAGAATATTCGTATCTATTAAAACTTTATTTATTTTATGTTTTTTCAAATATATTAATTACGCAATTACATTAATTTTTGAGTAAAGAAATATTCTTAAGATTTAAAGATTTAACAAATTAAACTTGACAAAAGCAAATAAAACTTAGTTTTGCTTATTAATAATATATTAAATTTTTTCTACAAATACACTCTTATAGTTTCGCGAACAATTAACATAAATATTTATTTAGAATTTCGAATATTCGATGCGATGTTTAATTATCTTAAACATTTAAAAGAAACAATTGAAATTAATGTTTATTTTTTGACAAAAATTGTAATTAAGATTTGCAATAAAGTTTCGACAAAGCTTGCGAAATACTATTCGAAAACAAAAGAATTAAATAATACGTCATATAATTTCGTCAATATTTTAGATTTTACGCAAAAAGTTAGTCTTTATAAGTCGTAAAATAAAAGAGAAAATAACAATATTATCAATTACGAGAACAAATACAAGATAAAATTTAAGAATTATTTTCGACATTATTACGATTCGATTGCTAATTTAAGAATAAAAGCGCAAAGAACAAATATTGTTAAAAAGATAACGCAATATAATAATACATGTAATCTTTTATTAATGTTGATATAATTTATTATAATTGTTACAAGATTCTTATTTTGACAATTTTAACAATCTTGTTTGATGCAAAATAAAGACGATCGATATCTTTCCTTCGATATTGTAAAGAATAAATATTTGATCTAAGAATATTAAAGAGACAATGCGTCGAACTTTTTAAAGCTAACGCAAATAATTCGAGATGTGCTTTTATATCTAATGTTATCAATAAATATTAAAAGAGATTTTTAATCTTGTTCGAAAAATGTATTGATAAAATCGATCTTAAATAAGTTCGCAAATCGTTGAGCAAATTATAATAATTAAATATTTCAATCGTACTATAAATTTAAACACAAAAAAGATTGTTCTCAAATTGTAAAATATATATCGTAAAGAGAAAAATAACAATTAAGTAATAAATAAAGAAGAAAATCTTTTTATATTAAATTTTGAGATCGTTTTAGATTAGATTTATTAATAGATAAATTAACTTTCGAAGAAAAAATATTTTTAATAATTATAAAAATAATTAGATACTATTAGTAATAATGCAAAGAAATAATGCATAAAATAACTTAAATTGCTAGAAAAAATTTATCAATAATAAAATTTCGAAAATTTGATTCTTAGCTAGTGCAAAAAATATATTATAATTGTTTAAGAAAAAAAACATAACATTGTCGTAGAATTTCTAGCTAAGAAGATCGAATTGCTTTATCAAATACTTAATAAAATTCAAATTCTTCAATTAGATTATTATACGCTTAGCGTGAGTTGTTGCAAAATTCGAATCTATAATGTGCGAAATATTAATTACAACTCTATTATTATAATAATAATGCAAAAAGATAATACACTTATTAAAAAAAAATTATATAAACGTCTTAATTGCTTTTTAAAGTGTTGTTAAAGCTAAATTTTAAATGCGATAGTCTTTCTTTTTACAATTACAATTGTTAATCTTATTATGTAAGATTTTGCGAATTAAACGCTAAAATAAAAGTCGAAAAATAAAAAAATTAATCGACTTTTAATATTTTTTAATCTTACAAAAAGCGACGATATTGAGCTTTTACTTTCGTATTTGCTATCGCAAAACATTAGCATATTAGTCGAAAATGCATTCTTTGTTTGCATTATCTTAATTATACTAGCATTTTTAATACTCTTCTTTTTAACACTTGTTTCTTCTTGAGACTTTTCTTCGTTTATGCTTATTTCGTTATAATTAAATTGAGAAACTAGTTTATCGCGAGAAGACTTTAAGATCAATTGACAAATTAACAAACTAAATATGCTAATTTTAGACAAGAAGTTTCGCATTACTTGTATGTATTATTTATTTACTTTGTGCGAATTATTAATAAAGATAATAAATTTAACAATGTTAAAAAAAAGTTTATATAAACGTAATCAAGAGATGTTAAGTTTAAAATAAAATTCAAAGAAGTTATAGTAAAATAAGGATTAATTTTGATAATCTTTACTAATGCAAACGCGTCAAAAAATCGCGTGAAAAGAGAGACTTAAATTAGTAATTAACGATAAAAGTACGTAATATAAACGATAAAGCAATTAACGAAAATAAACTTGCGTAATATGTTAATAAAATCAAGCATATATTAATATAAAGAAATAATAATTTTGTGTTGACAAAAGTTTAAAGTAAGTGTTAGTAAATAAATGTTAATCTTAACTTTAATATATATATTTCTTACTTCGTTTCGATAAAATTACTTGTTAACACATTATTTACAATTTTATCAATCTTTTCGAATCTTTTATTCTTTGAATCTTGTCGCACTTTATTAGATATTGTAAGAAACTTCTAAGTTACTATATAACTACATTATCTTTATACATTACTCGTAAAATAAATTAAATATACGCACAAATAATAAAAGCGCTATTAACAAATTCAAAAATTATTGCAAGTCAAAATTGCACAAAATATTAAAATAATAATCGTAAAAAGTTGTACAAAAAGCAAAGCAACAATCGAAAAGTTATCTTAATACAAATTAAGAAACTTTATAAAACGTCTTTATAAAAGAAAGTCGCAAAGTCAAATTATAAAATTATAAAAAACAATATTAAAGAAAAAGTTAAAAAGCATCGAATTAATAAAAAAATTTATAATAATGCATTTGAGTAATGCAACAAAGCACACAATGCTAACAACTTAATAGTAAAATGCTTCGAAAATAAGTTAAGACAAAAAGCGAAGAAAAAATTTGCGATCAAGAAAGCAAACTAATTTAAAATTATCGAAAAAGCACAAAAGTTGTATAAGAATATAAATGTAATAATAAGATTCTTTATTAAAAATATATATATTATTTGAATGCATTATTTGTGTTTTATATCTAAGTTAATTAATATTACAATTAAACGTTAACAACGAGTTTAACATTAATAAAAGGTTTTCGATTTACATAAAATCAATTGTAAAAATTATTTAATAACGAATTATTTATTATAATAACTTAAATAACTTAAAAAGAATTAATAATAAGAATACTATAAAATTGTTTAATATCTTTGTTATAAAATTTGCATTCTTGAACAATGTAAAGAAGAAAAAGATTTTAAATTTTATTATTGTTAAAATAAAAAATCTCGATAATGTAATTAAAGAAAATAATAATAAGTAAAAGACTTAATACAAGACTTAAAATAATGCGAAAAAGTTAAATTATAATTACTATGCAACAACGAATAATAATAATAAGAACAAAAAAAATAAGAACAAGAAAGATAAAGACAATAACAATAAAATAGATAAGAATAATAACGATAAGAATAACTACAAAATAAAAAATAACTCGAATTAAATTATTTAAGATAATAGTAAAGCGAACGAGATTATTAAGATTTTGAACTAATAACTTTACACATATAGCTTAAAGAATTTACTATTATGCATTACTATTATAATGCATTATCTTGTTACATTATTATACTATATTATTAAGTTATAATTGAACAATTTAAGTAAAGTATAAGACTAAGATTTTGAAATTATCAAATGTAATTTATATTTAGACTAATATCTTGACAATTTAAGTCGATTTTTTGAGTAATGTATTTGATTATTTAATAATTATGCTATCGCTTTAAAATTATTAGTTCTTTATATATTTTTAAATAGAGTGTACTTAAATATTAAAGTTTTGATAGCTCAATAATAGAGCGATTGCATTTCAATAATAATAACACAATATTTATAAAAAACTTTTGAAAAACATTATTGTGTTCTTATTGATTTTTTCGTAAATATTGTGTTATTGTTATCGAAAATAAAAAGATTAAGAGTTCAAATTTTTTTCGAGATACAATAATTTTTTTCTTTTTTTTCTAATTCAAAAATAGTAATAAGAAGAACAATAATAAAGATATCGATAAGAGCGACAATAAGAAAAATCAAAAAAACAAAAATAATTTGAACAAGATTATGTAGAACGAGATTGTCGAACTCTTTAACAAGAAAAGTTAAGTCAATAATTTAATTTTAGCTATTTAGATAGTTCGAATGCATTATTATAATACATTACTAGATAATCTTATATCGAAAAACTATAAAATAGAACATAATTTTCTATTATTTATTTTAGAATTTCTTTATACTAATACTAAGTCTTGACGATTTAAGTCGATTTTTTGAGTCGAGTTTTGATTTTAAGTATAGAAATCGACTCGAATTATTAATTTCAATTTTAGAAATCGAATTGTCAAGATTTTCGAATCGAGTTGATACGAATTGTCAAGATTCGAATCGAGTACTTGACTCGAATTTGATAACTCGACTCGACGCGATTAATCTAAATAAAACTATCACGAAAATTAATTGATGCAAAATCGACTTTTACTTATTGTTTATTTATTGTTTAACTTTATTAAAATAATTAAAATGTTTAAATTTTACGTACGTCGTTACGAGTTAAAAGCGTCGCTCAAGTTAATTTGCTACATTTTCTCTCGAAAAAAAAAGTTATTTTGGCTTCTCTTAAATTGTAAAACATAATAATCGATAAGTTTGCGAATTTATTTATGTAAATAATTTACGATGTCGTTGTTGTAAAGTTAATCCAAAATATTTATTATTATTGCATCGTAAATATTTACAAATTAATATTTTTAAGCAAAGTTCTTTATTGAATGTATTTAGTCTAAATGTTTATTCGAGACATTACTTTCAATCTAATGAAGAATTTGCGTCTAATACTAAATCAATTAATACGTATATTTTTGCGCTAAATAGATAAGATTATATATATATTGCAATGTTAAATACTTTTAACGTCGATAATTAGAATCTATCTATTATAATCGACATTTATGTCAATTAATACAAAATAAATATATTAAATATATTTGTTAGCGCAAAGAATAAACATCTTTTTAATAGCAAAAGTCTCGACAATTGCAAACAATCAATTAGAATAAATACTTTGTAAAAAATTTCTTGCTTTTATGCTTAAGAATTGTTTTTATCGTTCGATAATATATATTGATCTTAATGTTTATATTCTTTAATTTAACAATGGAAAGAAAATTTAACTAAACGAAATTTGAGCAGGTTTTATTTTTTTTTATTTTGTTATTAAGATTTTCGATTTTTATATACATTAAATATGTTTGTTTGTCGTCGCGCATTTTAGTTAACACGATTTTGTTAATAAATAACATAATAGATATTACGATTGCTTTATTCGAAAGACTTAATTAAGTTCTTTATTATTAGTTCTTCGTATAGAACTTATTATATATTTAAATCTTTTTTATTATGTTTTACTAACAAATTAATTCATATATTAGATTGTTCACAAACATCAAATAATCAATAAAAAATTCGATTGTTTTTGTTATCTCTTAATGCTAAATTGTGTGAGATCGATTTTGCGATGTGTAAGTTGTTTTACTTAATTTGAATCAAATATATGTTTAGACGTTGTTGCGATCTTTATAGAGAATATAATGTAACTTGTTTTGTTATTTGTCTAAGCTTTTAAAGTTTAAGAAATTGTGCAATAATTTAAGATAGACGTTGTTAAAGAATCTATTTATATTGTTAGTTGTGCATTTAGATTGTAGCAATTAGTAAATTATAATATAATTGATCTAATTATTGAACGATTAGTATATTTTTTTGTTCGTTAAGTCAAAAAAAGATTGCAACAATTTAAATATATTAATAATCGAATATCTCGCTAAATATTCGATTATCTTTTTTAGTGTGATCGTTGGGTCAGGTCGAACACTTTTTTCTCAACCCGACCCACCCTCTTGGGCCCCGTAGGGTTGGGCCAGGGTTAAGGCGCGAATCCAACCCTAGGGTCGGGTTTCGTCGGGCCAATACCAAGAATCCAAGCTAACTTCGTCGCGTTAGCATTCGCTTATCTTATCTTATCTTATCTATGCGCTAACTCAATTGAGTTAGCGCAGGATTCAAGCTAGCCCAATTAGACTAGTGTAGGGTTCACGCTAACCACATATGATTAGCGCGTCACGTGACGTCACGTGATCGGGTGGATTGGGTTGAACTCTTGGCGCACATTCTTCGCTCGTCCCACCCTGTTAAGCTAGGAAATTTGCCCGACCCTAGGGTTAGGGTTGGGCGAGTCAACCCGACCCGACGATCACACTAATCTTTTTATAAATATTGACTTGTATAATTGTTCTTGTTGTTGTAAACTTCGTTTTTAATCGCTTTTTTAAGCTTTCGACTTTAATCTCTTTCTCATTTATTCGAATATTATTTTTCTTTAATTTTTTAAGATCGTTATTGTTATTATTATTTTTAATAACAAGTTTAAGATTTTCTTGCGATTGACAAAAGTTTCGCTTCGACAATAAGATTGTTGTGCTAGAAAGTTGCGTTAAAAATATAATATTGTTCGTCTTTAATTTAATTTAAAGAGTTAAAAGCATTCGAATTGTAAGTTTTGAATAATTGTTTTTTGTGTCTTTTAAGAACATATAAGATTAATCGATTAATTTTGTTATTTTGAATTAATTTGTTGTTGTTTATTTTATTTTTACAAAAGATTCTAAATTTGTGTTGTCGTCGTCTAAGTCAATTTCACTTAGTGTTTCTTCTAAAAGTCTTCAACGAAATCGTTTGCTCAATAGTATAAAATATGCTCTTAAGTATTATTGTATGCAAATAAGAAATATAATTCTTTGCGAACAAAACAAACACTTGCGTTCGTACATGTTTTTATTTTTATTTTTATATTTGTTTGCAAAGAAATTCTCGATAATCGTAAAAAGAATTGGTAAGATAATTAAATTTAATAACGAGATATATTGCTTTAATCGCATTAAAAGACGATAAATTATTAAAGATAAAGTACTTTTTAAATTTAAAATAAGTCGAAATTAAACAAGATTAATTTAATTAACGATGTTATTTTGATTGCAAAAACTATATATTTGATTTTGTTCTTGTTAACTCTTTGTTTATAAAACAATTAACAAGTTAACAAAACACATATACTGAATTCGAAAGACATAAATTATTTGATAAAGATCGTCTTTTTGTTGAACATACGTTAAGTTATAGTTACTTTAATAGTCTTACAATTTTTGCAAATTAATTATATTAAAATACTTTTCGTTTACATTCTTTTGCTTATAATTCTTATATATTTACTTATATTTTACATATATAATTTATAGATTTACTTTAACTTTCTTTATGCATTTCATATATTGTATAGCATTTCTTTATGTATATAAGTAAATTACGAATTACGATCTCGTTCTTCGTTACAATTGTGTGTTTATACAAGATTTCGATTTTAATAATAAAGAACAAAGCGATATTTAATAATAAGATTCTAGCTTTTATTGCTTTCTTTATTGTAATTTATTTTTTAAATTTGCATTTAACAATGTACTTGACGTATTTATTATCAATTTTAGCTTTAACAAAAAGAAAACAAGAAATTTGAAAAAAGAAAAAAAAGTGTAAATTAAAGAAATGTAATAAAAGAGAACGTCTAAAAGATCGTAACTTCAATAACGTCTTCGAAAGAAAAAATAAATTTCAAGACAATATTAAAACGCGATTAGATTAAGTTAGAATATTATATTTTTATTTTCGCGAGTTATTTCTTTGTTACGATCGCGCGTTTACGCGAGATTCTAATTATGTTAGTAGAGAACAAAAAAGTAATTAACGATAATACTTTAAACTTTTATCGCTTTGTTTATTTTAACTTATTTCTTAAAGACAAATTTAACAATGTACTTAGTATATTCGATATTAGTTGTAACTTTAACGAAAAGAAAGCAAAAAATCTAAAAAAAAAATAAGATAAGTTAGAAAAATATAATAAAAAAGAACGTTTAAAAAATCGTAACTTCGACGAAGTCTTAAAGAGAAAAAAGAGATCGATAGATTGTGTTTGAACGTTATTAGACTATGTTAAAATATTATATTTTTATTCTCTTAAATCTTGTTCGAATCTCGTTATAATCGCACGTTTACGTAAGACTTTAATCTTAATAATAAGTAAGAACGTTTAAAAGATTAAAAATTAATAAAGTCTTTGAAAAATTCGATTATTCTAGCTTACATTTATTTATCGATAGAAAAAGATCGTTAAACTATGTTAAATTAAGTCAAATTATATTAGATTTTCTTCTTTTCTTATCTCGCTCTCTTTCTTTCAAATTGATAAGTTTATTAAAGTTTTGTTTATAAGACTATCTAATAACAATTAACTTGTTATTCTTCTCTTTTTATTTTATCTCTTAATATAGTTAAATTATAAGCGCGCGCTTTGCATTAAAAACTTATTAAGTAAAAGCAATAACAACAAAGATAATAATAACAAGATTGCTAAATTTTCGTTTAAGTACAATTAATATTATATCTAATTAGTCGTTGTAAAACGTTCTAAGTTATTTTCGTTCGACGTTAATTGTTTTATTAGCGATCAATAAAGCTTTTTTTTGTTTCGTTCTTCGAAATCTAATGTAGCAATGAAGACATTAATAAAGTTAAGCTTTAAATAATAAAACATCAAATTAATTGTTAGTTCGCTTAATAGATTGTTTGTCGAGAGCAATTATTATAATAAGATTAATTGCATTAAGTATTATATACGTTTTCAAATATATTGTTCTCTCGTTTTATAAAAGAACAAATACAATATTGCTATTGCAAGACAAGATAGAATTCATATTATTAAAGCAAGCAAGATTCTAGACTTTAGAATTGTTCGTCGAAATAATAAAAAGACTTAAGAGATAAAAGATTTAACGTCGCATTTTTATAATGATTAGCTTATAAATATAGCAATAATGCATAAGCTTGAAACTAAACTAAATAAACTTACTAAAGAAATAATAATTAATCAAATAAGATTAAGCAAGATTGTAATAATTAGCGCAGTTATAATAATTAATCGACTTAACGTTAAGAATAATTTTAAGATTACTTTTATTGTTGCAATATTAATATTTGTAAATCAATAAATAAATGAGTTTGCGAAGCATCTTAAATTTAATGTTTTTTGTAACATTATCAAGTATTATGCTCTCTTAAAAATAATCAATTATAAAGTGTTATATATAATGTAAATAGCAAATATTGTGCTAATTATATACGACGAAGTTATTAAATTCTATTTTAAATTTTTATTGCTCGAGAACTTAAAGACGCTTAAGAAGAAATTAAGTTAATAAAATAAAATTTAAGATACAATTTGTGAAGCTTTGCATTATATTTACTCTTATAAAGTTGTTCTTAATAAAATTTATGTTATTAAAAATTATATAACGCAAATATTTGTTACTTGTTGTGCTAATAAGAATCGCAATGCTTACGAACAATTTTAAGTAAATTAGCACAATTTTTGTTAGTTTGTTGCTTAATAATTAAACGTATTGTGTAAAACAAAATAATAAACTCGATTTTTAGTTTAATATATAACAAAAAGAATAACAAAGAGATATTAACAATAAATGTAAAACAAAACAAATCGCGTTAAACATCAATTATAAGATCGAAAATATTAAATAATTTATCTTCGCTATTGTTGTTAAATTGATTAATTTCGTTAGATTGACAAAAGTCGTTAGTTTAACAAAAATCGTTAAATTGACGAAACAATAAAGAGAAAAGAGACAAGTTTTGTCTTTTTAATTATAAAGTCGCAACGATTATATTAAATATATAACAGGAAAATATGCTTTAAAAATATGTTTATATCTAAGTTAATTAATAAGAGTACAAAGACTCTTTTATTAAAGCAAGAAAAATATACGAGATTCTCGACGTTGTTTTGTTGTAAATTTAAAGAAAAGATTGTTTGTTATATGTTTTTTTATTAAAATTTTGTTTTCGAACAAGTTAATAATACTTTTTTAAAGCTTTTTGTTAAAGTGTTTTCGACAAAACGATGTATCTTTCTTCGAGACAACGTTGTTAAATAAGTCTCTTTATATGCATGCTTAAATCGCGTCAAAGACGAATCTATAAAAAGAATCGAAACACAAATTATATTGACTACACATAAATTTCGTTGTATATCGAAATATTTAGAATTAACAACAAGATAAAGTTTACTTTGATTGTTCTTTTAATTACGTAATTAGACTCGAGATTTAATTGTATTTATGTAAAGTTTATATACAATTAATGCATTAATCGCAACAATACATTGTGCTTACGCATTAAATAGACTAATTGCGAAAATCCGAATTTATCACGTGACTTGATTCCATAACGTTAGATTCGAGTTCTTGGCAATTAAGCGAAAGCATTCGTTCTAAGCAAGCTAATCAAGTAGCTTGATTTATCAATCTTGACAATACAATTTCACGCTAAAAATTTAGATCTAGTTTTGGTTTTAACTTTTGGAATCAAAACTCAACTCGACGATTAGTCTAGCATTAAAGTTTTACATATTTTATTTTTCTTAAAATTTATATTGATTTCTCGTATTTAATATATTTTTAATGCAATTAAGACAAAGCACATGCGCGAAGAAAAGACGTTATTCTTACTTAAAACAATTTTCGATTACGATAATACTTAATTAAAACATCGATTATATTAATTGTTAATACGAAAGACAAGAGATTAAAGCAAATTAAGTTAAGTTACTAAAAGACACAATTTAATTAATTAGAGAGATTAATTTAGATATAACTATTAATTCAACAATGTTTATCAAGATAAACGCTTTCTTTCGTTTGTCTTAAAAGAAGCAAAAGTTGAAATTTTATTATTAGAAAGTTTAGATCTTGATTGACAACTTAATTCGACTTCGTCTCTTAATAGATAATAGTAAAAATTGCGTACATAATAAATTACAAATGTGTTTGTCAATTCGACAATTAAATGTAATTATTAATTGTCTAATAACATATATGCTAGATCTTTAAAAGTTTTAAATTTTTAAATATTTCGATTAAAAGTTATATTAATAATTACGTCAACTAATTGTTGACGTATAACAAAAAAGACTTAATTGATTTGCGAATACAACAAAGAACAAGAAAGAAAATTAGACAATCGCATTATTCGTTTAGTCGATTCAAATTAAACTAACATTTAATACTTAACAAATTATCGATAAATAATAAGAGCATAATCTCAAGTAAAGTCTTCGTGCATATAACGAACTTTGCAAAATATTACAATTTCAACAATAATTATTAAATTGCGAAATTAATTTTTTTATTCACAAGTCGAATACAAGAGATTCGAGATTTTCGTCAACTTTTATTTATTTTCGCGTGTTAACAACTCTTCTTATGTTTTTTATCTTTACAACTCTTCTTTAATGTTTGCTTCTTTTTAATAAACAATTTCTTTTTCTTGTTCTTAAGTTACTCGCGCGTCTTTTTTGTTAATATTATTTCTTTATTATTTGATTCAATTGTAATTTTGCGTCTCTTTATCTTTTTTGCGCTTTTAAACTTCTTTTTGCTCTTATTAGATCTAAGATGTGTAAATTCTTTATTAATAATTACTATTATTTTTTGTTAATAAATTGTCGAACGCAATTTAACTTTAAAAACTATTGATATGTCTTTATTATTATTAAATTAATTTCGAAAATCGTCTTTACAACGTTGTTTTCTTAAAAGAGTAACTAAACTATTACGAAGCTTTAAGATCGACTTTAACTTTTAACAATTATTAACAATTTTTTTTTTACTTGTTGTTTGTTTTGATATTTGCAATTTTATATTATTATTTTCGTATTATTTAAAAATTAATGCCATAACAAATTAAAGAGAAGAAGACATTCTAATTAAGTTATTCGAAATTGTTAAATTATAGTAATAAGCTTTATTAATACTCTTCTAAATAAAAAGACGTTTAAGAAGATATTCTTTCTTCAATTATATTGTAGAAATTCGATATATAATGTTCGAATTATTAATAATTCCGAATTTGTAAAATTAAAGTTCTTCGCGAAAGTAATACAACAATTATTGATTAAAAAGAAATATTAAATTTAAAACGACGTTAGCGATCGCAACAAAAGTCGCGAATTACTTTTATAATAAATTAATAAAATAAATATCTAAAAGAACGTTAAATAAATGTAAGATTCTATATAATAATTAGAGACTCGAATAATAAGAACAATTTAAAAAATCTTAATACATACGAATTTAAACAAGACGCAAAGTGTTGCAAAATCAAAATGAGCAATTCTTTGCAACTAGAATAAGAGCGCAATAATTAAATATATAAATATTATAGATTTGAGATTTCGATTACTTTGACAAGAATATTGTGTTAGATTAATTTCTTTTAATTTTATTAGAACATTATAGATAAACTAATTTAATTCGACAAAAATATTAATTAAATAAAGATTTTTTTTAAACAAAGATTACAAAGAAGCTAAGATATTTGAATAAATTTATATGTTATAATTATTATTTTTAAGATCGTTTATATTCTCTAATTATATTTAATTTAGATATTAAAGCTTGTTAATCTGTTTACAATAAAATAGCTTCGATTTTGTCAAAGCAGAACTAAAAAAATACATTAATAAGAAGCGAATTTTGCTTATACTTGTCGCAAACAATTGCACTTCTTTAAATATTAATGCATACAACATATTTATTGTGCAAGAAAAAATAATCGTTCGATAATGTACTTCAATAATGCGTTAATTGCGTCAATTGTTACGACAAAGAAATGTCTCTTATTTTGTTAATTTTAGATTCTTGTTAACGCTTATTGTAGTTAAAGCAAGTTTTAGCTCTTCTTATATGTAAATTTCTCGCATCAAATATTATTAATAATTGTTGTTAACGCTAATAACGAGACACAACTCGATCGAAAATAGAAGTTCTTTTTCAAATATATAATAGAACGAATTTCTAATAATTATTTTTAATAATAAACGATATCGACATAATTTGGTTCTTTGCGATAAATATATTTTAGCTCGAATAGAAAGAAGCTTATATCGATAACTTAAAGTCGATCTATTACAACTATAATTCATTTCGAATGTTCGTTAAATAAAATACACTAGTTTTTCGAGTTTTAAAATAATAAAACAAACAAACTTTTACGAGAAACAAAGAATAATAATATGCGCAACTTAGATTGCTATAAACTTAAGCGAAAACTAATAATTAAAAAGATAAAAAAAGTAAGAGTTAACATTGTTTAACGTTTTCTTATAATAATAGATGCGCTAATAATTATTAAAGTTATAAAGCAAATTAAGTTGCTAACGCAAGAAGTTTTACTTTTGATAAATATCTTAAATAATAAAAAGAGCAATTCGAACGACAACAATTATAAGTTTACTTTTACGTTATTGCTCTTTCTTACTTTGTCTTTCAAATTTACTTTTACGATGTTGTTCTCTCTTATTTTAATTCTTAAATTCACGTTTACTTTGTTGCGCTTCTTTATTTCTTTTCTTAAACTTACGCTTACGTATTTTTGACTCTCTTCGTTATTAATAATGTTAAATTTACTTTAAGACGTCGTAGACAAATTCGAAGATAAAATTGATAATTTGTTATAAAACACAATACGTAAAGTTGTAAATAAAATGCACAACAATATATTTAAAAACAATAACAATATTATAACGAATTCGTAATTCGACGTCGTTATTACTATAAAAGAATATACGAACGTGCTCAAATTAATATTAGCATAAGTACAAAGAATTTAAAAGACAAACTATATATATTGTAATCAAGATATCAATTTATATTATTATTAGAATTTAGTTATTTACGTTTATCGTTATACTTAATTATATTAATAAGAAGAGATAACAAAATAATTAAGATACACTAAAATATCTTTATGTTAAGTCGAAGAACGTCGAAGCTTGTTAGCAAATTTTATTAAAGAATTTGTTTATAAAAATTAAGAATTTTAACAATTTGTTATAAATTAAAAATAAATAAGCGAAAGACAACTTAAATAAGACTTTTTTATTATTATTATAAATTCGAGAATGTATATTATTTCTTCGTAAATCGATTAATGTCAAAGTATGTCAAACTAACGTAAACAAATCGAAATGATAATAAATTAAATATTTCTCGAACAATAAACAAATATCGTTCTTAATTAATAAAACGTTAAAACAAACGATTTTGCAAGTTATTTGCGTTTGTTTACAGAGAAGCAAGCATATAATTTAACAATTTGTTGTTTTCGCAAAATAAAATTGATATTACTTGCTTTTGCGTAAAGAAAGACTTAGTAAAACCGTATAAAATTAGTATAAAATCTTGCTTATTAACGTTATTCAATAATTGTAAAGACATTAACGAATAAAAACCAAAAAATAAAGCAATTTAGCATTCAAAAATGTATTTAATCTTGTATTATATTTCTTTGACGTTAACGAAAATTAATTTAGTCAATAATTTGCAATTAATCGAAGAGAAATTGTAAATCAAAAATTAACTAAATACTAAGACAAAAAACAAGATGTACAAGCATATACTTGTTGTTATTGTAATTACAAGAATTAGGTTTAAAATAATAACAAAAACACTTTATAAAAAACAAAAAAAAAGTTGTTATATCTTTAATTTATGCTCTTTTTCTAATTATTGCATATATAATTAGCAAGATACATTTGTTGTCGCAATTTCAAATAACAATAATTTTGATTTAAGATTAATATCTTTATAATAACTAAGCAATAAATTACGTATACAAGTTAATTTGCTCGAATCGAATGTGTCTATAAAAAAGAGAAAATTACTAATTGTACATTTTTAAATTGTTTAACTTCGAAGTCGAGATTAACTTTTAATCGAGTATTTCTTTTGTATTCGAAGAAACAAAGCATTGTTAACAAAAAATAAAAATTAAATTAACATAACAAACTATATATTATAAAATAAATTCAAAGTTTATTTTTTAAATTACAAGTTATTAAAGAAGAATTACAATTTCGAATTTAAACGCTATTACAATATTCGATAATTCAAGACATTCTTTTTGTTAAACAAAAAGAATAACTTAGAACGCAATATTATTGTTTTAAGAAAATTCTTTATAAATTCGATTTCAAATCTTTAATAAAAAAAATGCTTTTAATAAAATTTACATAGAGATTATATGCATTAAGTAATTGATCAAAAATTATAATGTTAACAATAAAACTATATTAAGACAATTTAGATAAACTAAGATATTTACAGAATATTTTGTATACAAATTGTTAAGATAGTTGCAATAATTCGAAGTATATAATAACATTTTTAAATTTAGTATAACGCAATTAAATTTTATAAATTATAGTTAATCTAACATAGATTAACGTAATCTAAAAAATGCAACAATATTCGAAAATGCTTTAATATTTTTTTTTAAGTAGCATTTTTTCTTGATTCAATGCTTTGATTACTAGACATTCGAGTAATTAAAATTTATTAATTTTGTATAAAATGCGATTTTAGAATTAGACGCAATTAGAATTTCTTTATATTTATTAGTTTAACATATTCTAATTTAATTTAATAATTTGTATAAAAAGTAAATTTAAAGTAAAACGCATTTAGAACTTCTTTATAATTGTCAATTTAACATAGCTTAACTTAAACTAATAATTGTATTGTTAATAAGCATTTTATAATTAAGATTTATTGTCGTTGTTATCTAGAAATTAATAGTTATTTGAAACATCTTAATTAGTTGAAAATACTACTAGTAGCAAAAATCTCTTTTAAGATTCAAAAATAGAATAATTTTTGTATAATAAATAGACTAGAATTGTTATTTAGTAAAACTCGAAATAGAAATTTAGTATATAGAAAAAAGAGACAAGTTGCATAATCTCGCTTTCCATAAATTTGATATTTATTATAGAGACTTGCTTTAAAGACATTTTGTATATTCTTTTATATACTAACTTTAACTTGTTTAATAATTTTTCAAGTTACTAATTAAAGTACTTTTAAAATCTAATAACTTCAATTAAACAACACTATTTTACGTTAACTTACATCGAATAATAGCGAAAATTAAGTTTATCTTAAATTTTGTCTTTATTTCTTTATTTTTTTGATTTTTTCTTTAGCACTTTAATAAGTTTTAATCGTGTTAGCATATCTATTAGCGATTAGCATATATTTTTAGAATAACAATTGCATTTAACTTTAATTTGATTTTTCTTTTATAATCTTAATTAAGAATTTATATTAAAGATAAGTTTTAAACAATCGATTTTATAATTGATAAAAAGTATAAAAGAATTATCGATGCTTTAATTGCTAAGCTTAAGAAGCAAAGTCTTAAAAATAAATTATTAAAAACAAAAGATAACAAGCAAAAGCTTTAAAGTACGATTCAAGAATTTTAAGTAATATAATTGAGATTGCTTCTTTTTTTTAATTTGAGTTTAATATAATTTCAAAAGACGCTCAATTATATAATATAGAACATTTGTTATTATAAAAAGCGACAAATAAAGAAGAAGAAGTTGTTAGCGATTATTGAAAGTCGTAAACGATTTTAAAGTATTATAATAACTCAATTTTTTTCTTAAAAGAACGACGTTACATATGCGATTTTCGAAATTTATTCTATAATAGATAATTTTAATATTATTTGTTTCTTCGTTATTAATGTTTTTAAAAAGCAATATCAAGAAGTTGTTTTTAACAAATTAAAGTCTATTTATTTTAACTTTGATTTTTTCGAAATTTCGTCGAACAAAATATATTAGCAATTCGAGTTTTTTAATTGTAAGACCAACTCACTTATATAAAGAACGAAAGATACTAATATGTGCGATTAAGATTGTAGTAAAAACAACAAATTTTTTTGTTTTCAAATAAACGAAAAGATAAAGAATAAATAACTCTTGATGTTAACGCAAATTAATAAATGCACTAATAAGTAATATAATTATAAAGAAGACACAATTGTTTGCGCAAAAAACTTAAGATTTAATAAAAATCTCAAGTAATAGAAAGAGAAATTTGAACGAATTTGAGTACAAATCTACTTTCTCGTCGTCGCGCTCTTATATTTTATTTTATAGATTTACTTTTTCGTTGTCGCAATCTTTTACTTTATTTTATAGCTCTATTGTTACGTCGTTGCGTTCTAATATCTTATCTCTTAAATTTATATTTATTTGATCGCGTTCTTACATTTTATTTCTTAAACTTACGTTTATGCAATTTCGATTCTTTTTATTATTAATTTTGTTAAATTTATTTTAAGATGTCGTAAATTAAATCGAAGATAAAATTAATCGTTTGTTAGAAGATACAATACAAGAGATCACAAACAATATATATATTAATGCATTCAAAAATAATATTAATGTTAAGTCGAATTTGTAACTTAAAGTTGTATTCGATATAATACAAGATATTAAAAATTTCGAGAAAAAATTAAATTTATATATAATAAACGCGACAATATTATAAATCGAGTTTTATATTTTAAAGTCAAGATATAAGCTTATTTAATCGTTAGACTTAAACAAGTAAAGTAAATGATAATATTTAATTATATAAATAAGATTAAATAACTTGAATGCTATAATTTTATTAAATGTTTATAATTTTTTTACAAGAAAATGCAAGAGAAATCTTAGTAAATTAAGCTTAAAGACATAATAATATTTTTCGACGATTTTTAATTATATGCTATATATTAAATGTGAAAATCTAAATAAAAATATTGCGACAATTTTTTTATAACAATATAAGATTAGACAAGATATAATATTTTCTCGTATATAAATTAATATTAAAATATGTTAGATTAACGTCTTTAGATTGTAATAATAATCGATTTAATTATTTTCGCAAAATAAATAAACATCACTTTAAATTAATAAAAAATAGAGAAAAATAATTTTACAAAGCACTTGCGATCTTTAATAAAGAGAAGATTACAAAATTTAGACGATCTTTGTTCTATTTAATAGAAGATCGAAATAACTTGTTCGTATATTAAGAAAAGTTTATTGCGTTAATTAAAAGTCAAATACGACTTAACATTAATTATAATTTCGAAAGATATTTAATCGCATTAACTTAGTAAATTTGATAAATAAATTAATTTTATTTTTGCAAACGTCTTAAATCTTAATAAGTAAATTTAATATAAGAACACTTACAATAGTTATAAATTAAATAAGACAACGTTAACAAGAATGTTAATCTTAAAAGACGATATTTTGCAATAAGAAATTAATTGATACTTTATAATTACAACGAACGATTTATATTACTTATAAGTCGCGAATTAGTTCGTTATAAAGAAGTCTTTGGAATTATTTCAAGTGAAAAAGATTAACCTGCGAAAATTGATATTATACTATCTCATTATACGAGAAGAGACGAGAGAGAAGACCCCATTAGCAATGACGCTCACGATTCATCCCAATCGTCAAGGTTAGATAGACGTGGTCGACGCGACGTCGACAAATAGTTGAGACGCACTCAATGCGTCTCAACGCGACCCATCACAAATCGCAACAAAGATCATCGCGAAAATGATAAAGATCAAGAAGCTCTATGAATCTAAGGGAAAAAAACGCGTTCGAAATTTTAGGCAACGACATCGTCAACAATGTTCGAGCCCCCCTTAGATTCATAGAATTCTCGTTTGAAGGATTTTCTTGTATCACGAATATCACGATATAGGAGACGAAGACGCAGCGTCGTAATGACGACTCGTCACGAACGAAATAACGATCGCGAATTCTAGTCAATCATAATTAGACAAGTAGACGCTAGTGTTGCTTGCCTATTCGTGATTGATTAGATTCAAAAATCGTGAAAGTATATAGTTCTCGCATAGGTCCTTAGGGGTGTTGAATCAAGTATAAATATAAAAAAAAAGAAGAAGTCTTTGCAATTCGATAAAAACAATAAATTACTTTTTGTAAAAATTACGTTTCGCAACATTATATAAGCGAAAATTATTAGAAACAAGTTTTACTTCGAAAAACATTTTAATTTGTCTACTTTTAAGATTTTTAGAGATTTAAATAGTTGATAAAAATATTTCGACAATATAAAAGTAATTGTTGTTCGAGCAAAAATCAATAAATTTGATAAAAAAAATTTAGATTATGAAACAACAAAACAATTACTACTAACAAAAGAGATAATTATGTCGATTGTTTATCGATTTAGCAAATAAGATGTTTTAGAAACATTATAATTAATGTTATTCGATTAACTTTAATTTTATTTTGCGTTATTCGAGATTTTTAAATAAAAGAAAAATACTTATTTGCTTTGAGAATTTATATCTAAGATTATATTGAATCTTGACAAACATTTTAAGACTTTTTGAAAGAAAAATTTCAAAGTTATAATCGAAGAAATTTCAAAGTTTGCGAAAACGATTTTAGTAATTATTAGTTTGTATATATTGCGCAAATCGAATGTTAATCGCTTTAAAAATAAAAGACTTAAAAAAATATCTTTATTGAATAAACTAAATTTAAAAGTAACAATATTAAAAATGTTTAAAACGAATGTCAATATTTTGCAAATTGCAACACTAAATAAGCTTCGAACGCGTTACAAGAACGCGAAAATTGTAAAAATAACAAATAATATATATAGATTAACGTTATATTGTTTTCGAATATATTTTACGTTTTCGACGTTAACGAAGATAGTTTTGAACAACAATTCAAAATTAATCGAAGAAAAGTTCTAAAGTAATAATTAATTGAATTTAAGCACAAAGAGTAATTTGTATTGATTAAATTTCAATACAATTGTAAACTTAAGCTCTAAATTAAAGTTTATAAAGAATAATATTAGAAAAAGAATATAACTTACAACAAAGTTTCTTGTCTTTATAAATTTCTTAATTGTTATTTATCTTGTAAATAAAATATGCTTGCTATATCAAAGATTAAAAGTAAAAATCTTAATTTAAGATTAATCTTTTTGTATCAATTAAACATAAAGTTGCGTATTCGATTTAAGCTATTTAAATTAAATTCATTTACGAAAAAGAGAGTGTTTCTAATTGACGTTTTTTAAGAGATAAGAAATCTCAAAAGTAAGAAGCTAATTAAAAAGAACAATTTGCGCGTACTAATAAGAATATACATTCTAATAAAAGAATGAAATTTGAAAAAAGACAATTGACTTTATATTATAAAGTTAAATTATTAAGCAAATCGAAAGTTGCAAGTCAAATAAAAAGAATAACGATTTGTGCAAAAGATAAAATGTTTTAACGCGAAATTTGTTAATTTCGATCTATTAAAGAGAAAAACGATTATAAATTAAATAATAATGAATTTAAACGTAATTAATTATGCGATGCGAGTTCACGTTAAGAACAACAATAAGATTGTATTTGTTAAAAGTAAGATAATTTGATTAAATAACAAGACAATTATAGAATTGAACAATAAAGATAAAAAGACTTAAGAGAAAAGAAATTTAAGATCAAATAATGTTTAAATACGAAATTGCAAAGAATATAAACAATTTTCTTTGTAAACTTTTTGCTTTAATAAGACATTATTATAAGTATTTTAAATAAATTAATTTATTGTGCTATATTTAAAAATTGTTTAAGCAATGTTTTTTTTATATTTGCAACACTATATAATCGATGTTGCGAAAACAAATTAGACAATATTTTCAAAGCAAAAATAATTAGTTTAATTAATTAAAAATTAGATTGATACGACTTTGGCACGCTAGCAATTGTTGTTATTAATAGAAGAAATTTGATTAATTTTAAATATATTAAGTTAGACTAAGTTAGTCTAATCTTAAGTCAATTTCGCGATTGCGTGTTTTATTGCTTTTACTTTCTTACAACTATTCTACTTAGCAATTCTTTTACATTGCGCTCTTTGCTTCTTTATTATTATCTATTTATTTTCTTTTAGACGTACGAAATATAATTATTATTAAAATTATTATAGCGAGAGAGCAAACTTCAATAAAGAAGTTTGTAACTTAAGAATTACTCTCTAAGAAAAAGTTAAAAACTTTTTAAAAATTATCTATTAAGAAGCTATCTTTTAGCAAATTTAAACGAATCGAAAAAGCGACATTCAAAATGTTGTTCGTCGTTTCGTTTAAGATTGCAACTATATACGTATTTATTGTTAAATTATTGTCGAAGCGAATTGTTTCAATCGCGAGCAATAGCGACGCGAAATTATTAAATAAGACTTTCAAATCTTTGTTAATTATTGTTACAATCGCATCGAAAGTAAACTTTTACATGTCAAAAACAATTTATCAAATTTATTAACTTATATAAAACAAGATCTTGATTTCGACGTTAAAATTAATTGCTATAATTATTAATAAAAAACACGTAATTAGATAATCTCGAACAATTGATTTTACATCGCAAATCTTATTGAGCGATTTAAAGTCTATTATGTTTATTGTATTAAATGCATTGCAAATTTTATTAATTTACTTTTGATTTCTAATCTTTTCGATGCAAAATCGCGTTAATATTGAGGTTAATATCTTCAATAACTTTAATAAATGTAAATTAAAGATTATGTTCTTATTAGAAATTGATTTAAAAGTAATATTAGACTAGAAATGTTACAAGCAAGCGACAATTATTGTACGAACGTTAAACAAAGTCTTTATTGCAAAAAGTTTGTAAGAAATTTTAAAATTTATTTGCTTTATTATTATGTAATCGATCTTTTATAGCAAGCAATACATTTCTTTATAAATTTATATTAAATAATAATAACAATTTTAGAACAATAATTACAAATTAAACTTAAAATAAAATAATTAAGTAAAGAAACTTTATAATTAAGAAGCAAAGCGCAATAATTTTTAGATCTTCGATGTATTACAATATGTTTTCAAGATAATATAATTTTCGAAAACACAAAACTTTAATTTTTTCGATTAAATTACTTTTAAAGCGCAAACTTTAATATTCGTTTCTCGAATTTGCGAAATAACGACTTACAATATTTAAAATACATTAATAGCAATACAAAGAAATTACTATTTAACAACGTTAAAATTACTTATTTTTAATTTAAAGTATTAAGACGATTTCAAGATAACTTTATTTAGAAGTATCGAAAAACTATAAGATTAATTGATCTATTGCTTAAAGTTATAATAATGTTTAATTACAAAATTGATTTAAAAAATTTATAATCGAACGAAGAGTCTCTCGAGTTCGATCGACTTGTAAAAATAGTGTAAGCAAATATTATTAAAAGACTTCACAATAATTAATTTTCTTCGAACGTAAATTCGATGTCGATGTCGAATAAAATTAAACGAGTAAATATTTATAATATTTCGATAATATTTTTGACAATTAATATTTTCTTAACTACTAAATTACATTAATTGTTGTCAAACTTATATAATAAAAAAGATACAAAACGTAATTCGCAATTAATACGTTTTTACAAATAGTAATAAAACAAGATTAAGAAATAAGACACTATTAAGTTCTAACACTTTTTTAATAAAGAAAAGAATCGAAATTAATATTACATTAGTATGCGTTACGTTGTTAACAAGAACAAAAATTTAATCGATCTTTTTTAACTTCTATTATAGTTCAAGTTATATCGCGAATCTTCTTTAACAATAGCAATAATAATACAAAAAGAAATTTAAATTATAAATAGATATTTGAGTTTTTGTTATTGATCGCTATTGTATTAATATGCATTTTGATACATTAAATTATCAAGAATTTAAAAAGAAGAAAAAGACAAAATTAATAAAATTTGCTTAATTATAATTATTAGTGATGTTTTTATGCTTTGTTTGCAAAATATATGTTAATTTATAAAATATAAAGCATTATAATAAACTTATAAGAACTTAAACGATTATGTTTGTCGTTGTGCAAATTAGTCTCGAAAGTTGTTTAAGAGAGAAGACGCTTTATTTGAGTAAATAAGACGAGAACAATAACATGTTAAATAATCAAAAGTCTATGCTAAATACTTCGATAATTCGAGTTAAAAATATAAGAAATAACGAAAAGAAAAATATACGATCGTCAAAGATAAAAAAAGATAAATAATACTTCTCTTCAATAATAAGTACTAAGTTAAATAGAAGAAAAATGTGTACACTAATTATTTGTTAGATTAATCGTTAGACTAGATTTTAAATTATTAGATTTAAGAAAAGAAACTTTTCGACAAAGTAAGAAATAAAATTTTGTATTTGAACGAAAGAAATTCGATTAACATTTGTTTTTTATAGAATAAACTCGAAAAAAATATTTATGCGTTATTGAAAAAAGAAATAAATAACGAGAATAATAAAGAGAATAAATTAAATAAGAATTTAAATAATGTTGATATTGCGAAATCTATTGTTGTAAGTAATAGTTATTTAATAATTCAAATAAATAATTAACTAATTCGCATAACACAAGACAAATATCGTCGAAATCGCAATTTGAAGACAACAATATTGCAAAAAATAAAAATAGCTATATAATTATTATAATTTAGTGTCGAGAAATTGCACTAATGCTAACGAATTTATTTGTTAAATAAAAGAGCAAACTAATATTAATAATATAAATACTTAAAAAAGTCAAAATATAGAGAACATAAACAATAACTATTTAATTTTTTGTTATAAGAAAGATATTTTTACTATAATGTTCGCAATCTTTTTGTTCGCAAATTTTCGATTTATTGTTGTTTGCGAAAAGAAGAATTATTTGTGCTATGCGATTAACAAATTCGAGAATCTTAAATCGATTAATTGTTTGAAAAAATATAAAAGATATCTAGCGATAATTGAAAATTATAATTCAAATTAAGAAATTAACATGTAAGTAAACAACGTCTAATTAGAAGAGCTAATGTAATTTTTCGAATATTATTGATGTTATACTAAATATTTAGTCGTAGCGCTCTACACTTTAGATTGCAAAAGCATACTATATATATTAACAATACGATGCAATAATGTTGTTTGTTTTAAAAATTGTACAATTGTCGTTTATATTGTTGCGTCAATTTGACGCAACGTAATTACAATAACTAAGATAAAAGCTTGTATAACATAAATTAATCGAACTTAATTTAACATTTAATTGTTAAATTAACATAAAGATTGTTAAACTAATTTACATATTTATAAGATCGACAAGTTCTATAATTGTGCGATTAATAATAACTTCTTAAATAATTGAAGCGTTAAGATTATTTAAGTTTGATCGATCGTTACTATTTATAAGATACTAATCAGTATAATAATTGTTGTGCTCTTAATTAATAAAAAAATAACATTGATTGCTTTGCGTAATAATTGTATTAAAACATCAAATATTACTTGATTCTATAGAATTTGCAAAATCTACAATATCTTGAACGAAGTACTCGAATCTTAATTTTACTTAGTTTTAAAATTCGAATAACACAAAATTGCGATCTTTGTTATGTTAAATCTATGTATTCAAGTAACTAAAATCTTGTAAAATCAAACGCGAATGTTATGTCTTCGAAAACAATATTGATGTTTGCAAGATTTTGCGTTGCGTTTTTTGCTCTCGTTCTTTATATTGTGCGTTTAGCTAATTTGCTACAATATGCGAATTCTATTCGAAACAAGATTAAATTATCGACTATTTCTCTTGTTTACACTATTAGTTGTTTCGTACGTTTAAAGAAACAATTTCTTCGAGCTTTTATTTCTTAATTATTATTTCGTTTCGCAATTAATATTTATTTATTAATTTGTTTTCGTCTACTTAATAAATATTCTTATGCAAGAACAAAAGTAAAGAAATTTATTACTATCGCGTAAAGAATATTAATATTAATGTTATGTTTAACTATAAAGCAAAGCTAACGCGTTTTGCGCATTTATAAGTTCTAAAAATTTCGATATTTATTTGCAAGTAAAACATATAATAAGCAAAACAACATTATAACATAAAGCAAACACACTTTTATAAGACAATCTCGCAATAATATGTTCTCGACGAGCAATTAAAACAAGAATTTCGAGTTTTGTAAGTAAAACACACTTTAATAAACTCGTTTATTGTTTTAATTTAAACAATATTGTTTTACGAACTTTAATATTCTTGTATTAATTATGCATCGTAGATATTCAAGTAATTATGAATTAAATTCGACGTCTTCTTTAAGTCGACTTTATCGTATTATATATTATACGTTAAATTTTAGTCTTTTTACTTAATTAAATATTAAACAATTTTTTTTCTTCGATCTTTGTTGTTGCGCAATGTTATATATTTGTCAAGCAATCTTTCGAGCTTATATTAATTATCTTTTTCGATATTATTTACAAGCAATAATTCGATATTTACAATTCTAAAATATAAATTTTTCTTCTTTGAGACAAATTTTAGCATAATAATAAATTTTATTAAATAAATTTTTTTTCAATTAAAAGACAAATTTAGTTTAAATGTTAAATGCTTATAGATTTTCAAAATTGTAAAAAACTCTACTCTCTAATTCGAGAGCTTAGAATTTTTCAAATGTAAAATCTTATATTCGAAATAAAGTTTAAGAATTTTTTTATTATTCTTTCTTAAGATAAGCGACTAATAATAATTGTTGTATTGAAGTTTTATCTTTACGTTAATAAACGTTATAAATTTTGCGACTTTTTTTGATTTTTTTCTTTCTTTGCGACGTAATTAATGTTCTCTTTGTAAAAATTAATTAATAATAGAATGTTGCGAACAATTTTCTCGTAAATTAGTTTGTTTGAAAAAAAATTTATTAACGTATTCTTGAAGTTGTTTAAGATATTACGCAATTTAATAACAAAATGCTCTTAATTCGCGTTTGAATTTGCTATAAGATAGTAACGCAATATTATTTTAATTATTTGATTCGATCTTTTTGATTAATTATTTGATTATAAATAATAAGTAGTAAAATCCAATAAATCGACTTTTAGCAAATAAAAAATGACTTTTTATAATGCGAATAGAAATTTTCTATCTCGATTAAAAATAATATATAAAGAAAGATTTTAATTCGCGAGAGTGTTAATAAGTTTAACAGCTTATTTCTCGATTAAGAAAATTGTCTTTTCGATTATTGTTGTAATTTTTTTGAAGAATTTATTTATTATTGATATAAGAAAATTGTACTTATTTGACAACTTCGACAAAACAAGAATAAAATTAATAATAATAATATAAAATATCTTCGACTTTGTAATAATAAGTTTTAGTTGTTTGTATAAACAATGTCTAATTATGTTGTTAAGCTAATATAATAAACAATGTTTTAAATATCTTTTCAATCGTCTAATCAAGTTTCTTATATAATAATTGACTATAATTTTATTATAAATGTGTAAGAATTCTTTATGCGTTTGTGCATTATACGATAGCTTAAAGATTCTCGCTTTTATAATTTTAAAAATACACAATTTTAGTTGTTTGTTCTTTTTGTCTTGAAAGTAAACAAGTTTTTTCTTTAATATAAATTAAATGTTTTCTACTTCAATTTTTTTTAACTTAACTGATTTCTTTAATGTTGTCAACTCTTTTAAGATAGCAATTTTTTTAGAATTCTTTAATGTTGTCGAAGTTGTCAAAATTATAATAGCAAATTTTTGTTTTATTGTTTTCGATTTTGTTGACTTTTTCGATATTGTATTTGTTGTATTAAGTATCGAAATCACAATTTAAGTTTTTGTTAAAGCTAAAACTTTTGTCGAAATAATAATAGCAAATTTTCGCTTCTTCAATATTTGTTCTAAATTAGTTAAATAATTTTGACTTTCTTATTAATTATTATTGTTTTTTTTGCGTTAATTAAGAAATATTTCGTAGATTTTGAATTACTTTCTATTAATTTTATAAATTTTTGTTAATTTTTTCTTGAAAAATAAAGTTATTTCAATCAAAGTAACGTAATACGCTAACATCTCGTTTAGAATTTCGTTATTTGCAAGATTATTTTAAGGATAATTCTTTCGCAATAATCGTAAAAGAGCGTCGAAAATAATATTGTATTTTTAACTTTTTATCTAATGTTAAGAAAAAATTGTAAAATATATTGTAAAACGCAAATAAGTCGTAAATTTATTCGATTAATAACAAAAAATAATAATTTAATTTGCTTCGCAATATCAATTGTCGCAAAATAATCGATAAAAATTACAATAAATTTTTTTGAAATATAATTTAATATATATTAAATTTTCTTAAGTGTTTAGACAAGCGTTGTTATTTTAAATTCTATTGATCAATATTTCTTTTCGACGTTATTTAGTAGTTTAAAAAGATATATTATAATTTGAATGTCAACTACTTGAAAGAAATTCGTGTCAAGATTATCTTTTACGTAATAAACATAAATTTCGAATTTATATTTCTTGAAATTGTTTATGTCGATATATATTTGTCTCTAAGAATTATAATAATAAAGAATTTTTTTTTTGTTAATTGCTATTGAAGTATTTCAAAGCTTTGCAACTTTACGTTGCTAAAAATAATATTAATATTTTTGCAATATTGCGCGTAAATCTTTTTATCTTTAGTCGAAGATTTCTTCAACAATTTTATTTTAAGATTTTGAAGAACTTTTACTATTTGTGTATAGTAGACGATTTTCGATCAAAATTAATTTGTTATCTTTAAATAGATTTTCAAGTTCTTTAATATTTTAGAAAAACTAAGTTTCTTTAACGTAACAAGCTTTTTTCGAAAGTTTAAAGATCTAAATTATCGATATATTATTTTAATAATAGTACGAAAGAATATTTGATATATAATTTCTTAGATTTCAAAAAACTTCTAATTTAAAAAAACAAAACAAAGATAATTTTAAGATGCGTTAAATGCTTAACAATATTACGCGAAAAAATTACAATATTGTCGATATAGTATTTGTAGAACTTACGATAAAATTTAAGAAATTTGTTTATTTTATTCTAAACGTACAATATTGATTCTTTGAAGTTTATAAGAGTTACGTTCGATTGCTCTTTTTTTTTATAAGAAATAATCATAAAACAATCTTAATACTTTTTCTTAACTAGAAATTAATAAAATTAATTGTTGTTAACTCAAATAAGTAGAGAATTTTCTAGAGAAACGTCGTATTATCTTAATTATAAACAACTACACAATAAAGAAGCGCAATGCAAACGTAAACATATTGTAAAATTCTTCTCTTTTTTTAGTCTTGTATTTGTTTTACAATGCGAATCTATTAAAGATGTGCAATAATATTAAATTGCGAGTTAACGTTACAAGTTTCGTAAATAACGTTAACATATTAACGTATAAGAAATCGATCGAACGTAATTGTAGAATATTAAGTTAAATATATAATAAATGCGAGCAATAAGTACAAAGTTACGAGTTTAAGTTCGCGAAAAAGAAGTACGAACTAATTTATTTTTTGCGAACTTTAAAGAAATTCGATATAAGCGTCAATATAACGTTAACAAAATACGAGATAATTGTTAAATCAAATATTAGAGTATTGAAAGTTCAATTAAATTTAAAACTAAGATAAAGAATTTATTTGCGTCAAGTAGAGATTAAGCTAATAATCAAACACAAAGACGCGTCAATAATAGAAAGTTCAATATTTAACACTTTATTAAAGATAAATAAGCGCAAGTATATTGCTATTAAGAAGTCGATAATAGCTTACAATATTATCGCATAATATATGTTTAGAAATATTAGAAATTTAAGAAAAAAAATTATTTCGAAGTTGCGATCAATACAAAATTGCGCGCTTTAACGCATTACGAATGTTTACAAAACAACGTTTACAAAAGTTTTATAAGTCGAAATTAACGTGTCTTTTATTAATGTGCATCTCGAAAAGTTAATATAGAGATTAATAATTATTATAAATATACGAAAGTTGAACAAAATAATAGACGTAACAATGCTACGCATACGTAACAACTTAATGTTAAAAAAAATGAAAACTTAGAATAATATTTTTGCAACTTAAGAGAAAATAAATGCGAACAAAACTCGAATTAACAACAATATTCTAATAACAATTCTATACAATTGTCTTATAAATAAAATCTTCTAAGATAGTTATAGCGTATAACAAGAAAATAATTAAGAAAAAGTACGACGCAAACAAGTTCAATTAATACTAAAGAGCGTACTTCGACAAGAACGATTGCAATAAAGATGTTATCATTGTTTTAATAAAAGCAAATTAAAGAATTAAAAAGCGATTAAAGAGCGTCGAAATAACGCTTACGTATTACGACGAACTCAAGAAACTTACAAAAATTAACAAAAAATCAACAATGCATTGCGAGACGTTTACTAATTTGCGAGAACAAATTTACAAAAGATATTTCGACAATTAAGCTTTATTAAAGATTATAAGAAAAATAAAATCGACGTTAAATTAAATACGTTTTAAAAGAACGTAAGAAATATGTAATGCGATATAACGTCGCAACGTTATATTAAATTTTTATTAAATTTTAGAATATAAAAATATAAAAGACAACGAGATTGCAAACGAAACTGCTAATAAGACGCACAAGTAACATTTATTTCTCGCAAATTAAATGTTAAACAAACTCGTTATTAAAAAGACGTTTATTCAAAACAAGATTCGAAAGAAGTAACAATTAAGATAATTAAGAGACAAGAACGACGTAAAGTATTGCAAGCTTGTACTTAGACTTACGCATAAATATATACAATTACATATTAATTGTTTGAAATCGTATAATGCACTTCTAATATAATTAAGAATAAACAAAATCGACTTTAATTAATTTTTGTGCGAACGACAAATACTTAAGATTACGACAAGAACTTGCGATTGCAATTAAAAGCACATAACGATTAAGTATATTTTGTTAATTTGTCTTAAATAACAACAAAAAAGAGCACAAATATAATAAGAGATTAATATTACGAATTTACGACAATTGCTAGACGAGATTAGTGTGATCGTTGAATTGGGTCGAACACTTTTTTCTTAACTTGACCCACCCTCTTGGGCCTCGTAGGATTGGGTTAAGATTAAGGCGCGAACCTAATTCTAGAGTTGGGTTTCGTCGAGTCAATGCCAAGAACTCAAGCTAACTTCGTCGCGTTAGCATTCGCTTATCTTATTTTATCTTATCTTATCTATGCGCTAATCCAATTGAGCTAGCGCAAGATTTAGGCTAGCCCAATTAGGCTAACGCAAGGTCCACGCTAGTTACATACGATTAGCGTGTCACGTGACGCCACGTGATTGGGTGGGTTAGGTTGAACTCTTGGCGCGCATTCTTCGCTTGTTCCACCCTGTTGAACTAGGAAATTTGCTTGACCCTAGGGTTAGGGTTGGGCGGGTCAACCCGACCCGACGATCACACTAGACGAGATTAAGTTTATTGTTGCGACGATGCGCATAATTTTAACTATTAAGTTGTTGCGTCAATTTTAAACAACAACATTGTTAACGATGCTTAAGCTTTTCTTAAATTTATAGAATTTTTGTTTAAAGAATTTTCTTGTATTACGAATATTACAATATAGAAGACGAAAACGTAGCGTCGTTATAACGACTCGTTATAAACGAAATAACAATCGCAAATTTTAATAAATTATAATTAGACAAATAAACGCTAGTGTTGTTCGTCTATTCGTAATTAATCAAATTTAAAAATTGTGAAAGTATATAGTTCTCGCATAGACTCTTAGGAATGTTAAATCAAGTATAAATTAAAAAAAAAATGTTGTTATTTACGACAATAATATAAGAGCAATCTTGTAATTTAATTATTACATTTTCTTGTAATAACAAAGAATACAAATTTGTAACGCTAATAACGTTTAAATCTCGAATATTAATTATCGTTTTCTCTTTTCAAATAAATCTTTTATTTAAGTCAATATATATAATTTTTTATATTACAAAAATAGAAAATTCGAAAAATGTAAAATTTTCGAACTATTCTAGTTTATTTTGTGCATGTATTTTATTAAACTTTTTATTAATTAAAGTTTTTGATTTCTAATTTAGTAAATAAACTTTGTTCGTTAATTTCGCGTTAATTGTGATTTATTAATCAATTATTATAGAAATCTTTATGTGCTCTTAAGATAAAAGATCTATTGTATTGTTAATATTCTTTTAAATTCTTAAATAACAATTAATTATTTTAATATATTTCGCAATCTTGTCGAGTAATTTCTAGATAATAATATTGTTTTTTAACTAAGTTTTTATTTTCTTTAAAATTATTTTTTGAGAGAAACGTATTTTAGCAAAGTTTAACTTCGATAAAATTGAATAATCTTCGAAGAGAGAAATTGTCGTAAGAAAGTAATTCTTTTTTTTATAATATAATATTCTTTATTTTTGTATTTTACGACACGCTTAATACAACAACAATTATCGAGTTTTTGCGAGATTTCTTTATTGTTGCGAAAGTTAATAAATTAAAAGTTTGTGTTTACAAAATAAGCATACGCTTTTAACATTATAAGCTCAAAAAGAAAATTATACTTAAAGAATTCATTTTTTCTCATTAGAGTTATAGCAATCTTTGTTGTTAATTTTGCGAGAATTATCTTTTTTTTTGTCGTGCGAATAATTTGACAAATTCGAATATTATTTCGAATTTTTATTTTGCAAAATATTGAAATTTTCTTACAAAATTCGAATTTTAATCTTCGACTTAATATATTTATAATTATTTGTTTCGATTCTAGAATATTTATACTTATAAGAAATTTTATCTTAAGATTATTTATTAAGTAAACTTTGTAACAAATATAAATAATTAATCGACAATTAATTGAATATATTATTTAGAAAAAAAGATTAAACAAAGTTTGCGAAAATCAATATTATACTATCTTATTATACGAGAAGAGACAAGAGAGAAGATCTTATTAACAATAACGCTTACAATTTATCTCGATTGTTAAAGTCAAATAAATGTAATCGACTCGATATTAACAAGTAATTAAGACGCTCTTAATGCGTCTTAACGCGACTTATCACAAATTGCGACAAAGATTATCGCAAAAATAATAAAAATTAAGAAGCTCTATAAATTTAAGAAAAAAACGTGTTTAAAATAATTTTAATAACGACGTTAATTAAATAATACATTTTTGTTAAGAAATTTACGCACAAATTTAACGAATTCTTCGCGAAGAATAGACGAATCGATATAATTTTCGTACTAAAAAAATTGAAAAAGACAATAGATCGATTAAAAAAAGTAAAAAGAATTAAGAAAAACACACAAGATATAAGCACATAAACGAGCATAATATAAAGCTTGTTATTAGTTGCACAAACGACGATTAAAATAAATGTTAAACAAACATTCTCGAAGCAACGATTGATCAAAGAAATAAAGTTAATAACGTAAATTAAGAAGAAAAAAGAAACGAAAAAAGTATATAAAATAAGCGCAATAAAGATAATTGCATTAACGTGCGATTTAAACATTATTAATACATTAAATGTGCAAAAAGATATACAAAGAATAAAATGTTTTAAGAAGATAATAATCTTTAAAATTAATAACAAATGCAACAAGAAGATTTTAAAATTAAGTAATTTTTAAGTTAAAAATATATTTATCGCGACAATTTTGCGTCGTAAATGCGCAAAATAATAATGTACAACATTAAAGTAAAAAACATATTTAAGAATATAAAAAATAAAAAAATTTAAAAACAATAAAAAGATTATGCAAGATTATATATTAAGAATTAAAAATTAATAAAATAACTTAATTTACAAGAAAGAGCAACAAGAAGAAATACGTTTTTATCGTAATATAAATAAATTGCGCAAAAACAACAAACAAGTTAATTTAATTTAACGTAATATATAAGTTAAATATTAAGATAACAAAATATTACAATACGAGTTGCAAAATAAAGCAATACATAAAGTGTTAGAAGTATAATTACTTAATATACAAATGCAAGAACAAACAACAATGCGCTTATTATGTGCGAGATTATCGCTTCGATTAATATTCGCATTAATTAAATTTATCAAAATAAAAGTGCGACGTTTGCAAAAATGCTTATAAAGCATTCGATTTTAAGTGCTCTAAAAGATAAAACAAAAAACTAAGAATAAAAGAAATAATAAAGATAAAATTATTATATTACGTTGTTAAAACATCAAGAACGAACAAAATAATAGTTATTTTAGTAACTCTTAAGAACGCAACGACGTTTAATTAGACGTCGAAGAAGAAAACAAAATGCAAAACAATAGTAATTAATTATTTAACGTAGACAAGTCGCATGCAAATATTCTCGTAACAACAAAAAAGAACATAATTTAATAATTAATTAAGAAAAGATACTTTGACAAATTGTTAAGTAATTAATTTATTCTAATTAAACAAAATAATAACAAGATAACAATAACATTGTTATAAAACATATCTTTTACGCAAGAAATGCAAAATTTAATAAACATTAATACAAACAATTATACAAAGCAACTTTAATAAAGATACAAAACAAGTTTAGAATATTACAATATAACGTTTATAAATTAAGAAATAAGATAATAATCGCATTACTTTAAAAAAATAAAATATAAAATTACAATATATTAATAATACAAAAGTTGTAACAACATTATGTTAAGACAAAGATATACAACTTAAGACGCGCAAACTTTACGCTCGTAAATAACGACAAAAGAATATGCTTTTACATTAACAAACGCATTAATAACAACAATTAACATAGTATATAATATTTTAGAAATGTAAAAACAATAACGTTACAATTATATTTCGACAATAACGATACAAAATATAATTTTGTTAATGTTTATAACATTTATAACTCGTCTTCCAATAATTATAATAAAATAATTGACAAAAGCAATTTTTTAACAATAAAGTTAACTTTGCGCATGCAAGACAAAAGCGTTATTATAAAGAATTTTAATTTATTTTTATTTTTTTGAGCGAACTCTTTTTATTCTAGACAACATTTGTTTTCGAAGAATTTGTTAAATATAATGTGTACATAGTACAATCGACGCAATATTAACTCTTTTTCGAGAAATTATAACAAAAGATTATTAAGACGCTTAAAATACAATCGATTTATTATTTAATATAAAGAGAGTAGCAAATCAATTAATATATTGCAATATAAACGAGAAAATAAAAAAATTATTCACTTATTTTTCGATAAAAACGATGTTAAATTTTTGATTGCAAAAGAAGTTTTAACATCGTCTTAAACAAAATTGAAAAGCTATAAACTTAGAAAAGTTCAATAATATATTAAGAAATTTATTACTCGAATTAATATTAAACGATTTAATAAAAAGAAATTGCATTAATAAATACACGACAAAGTTGCTCGATACTTTAAAAAAAATTATCGAAAACTTTACTTTGTAAACAAGATTATATAAGAAAATCAAATTCGAATAAACAACAAAGTGCACAAAGATAATTAAAGAAATTAAAAAATTACGTCGACAATGTTGCATCTTTAACGAATAAACAACATACGTTCGAACATACAATAAGAAAAGCAAGATTCTAAAAAAACACAAACAAAACAAGTTTCGCAAACAAATAAAAGCTTCGAAAAACATTATTAAGAGTCTTTTCGAAATAACAAAATAAGTTAGAAACGCGACAACAAAAATATTAATCAAATTTACTATATTATTATTACAAATTAATACGAACATCGCAACAACAACAAAGAACAAAATTAAAACAATATTTTTTTTTTTTTTTTTTGTCTACAATTTCAATAAATGACTTAAACAAATTTTCTTATTTAATCTTTATAAAAGACGACGAAGCAATATTGAAACGCAAAGTAATAAGAGCAATGCACAAGATAATTTCTAACAAGATATTAAAAATTAACAAGATAATTAATTATGCGTTGCGACAATTAATTCGCATTGTTTTATCTTAAATAAGATTTCTATTTAATAAATGTATTAAAAAAGAGATGCAATTGTTTTATTTTAAAAAAACAATTATAACTATGTTGCGCAAATCAAGAAAAAAGAATTATTCTAAATTGTTATTTTTTAAATTTATTGCGTTATTAAATATATTAAATAAGATATTAGAGTTAATAATATTGAAGCGTCTTCGTTACGTCGTAAAGACGCACGATATTTTATCAAATACATAAATAAAAGTTAGAAGATAACGTTTAATTGATACAACGTTATAATTAATTATGAAAAAGATTTACACAATATAAAGCGATCAAAAAAAGAGAATAATATTTGTACTTAATTTCGATATATTAGACGCATTCGATAATATATCGCATATTCGATTGCTTTACAATATAAAGAAGAGACAAGTATTTACTTATTTACTTAAATAAATAAAGAATTTTCTAGAAAAATATTGTATTATTTTGATTATAAACAATTATATAATAAAAAAGCGTAATGCGAATATAAATATATTACAAAATTCTTCTTTTTATTTAATCTTATATTTGTTTTACAATGCGAATTTGTTGAAAATATACAATAACATCAAATCGCGAATTAGTGTTACAAGCTTCGTAAACGATGTTAATATATTAATGTATAAAAAATTAATTAAACGTAATTGCAAAGTGCTAAATTAAATATATAACAAATGCAAGCAATAAATACGAAGTTACAAATTCAAGTTCGCAAAAAAGAAGCATAAATTAATTTATTTTTTGCAAACTTTAAAGAAATTTAATATAAGCGTCAATATAATACTAACAAAGCATAAAATAATTGTTAAATCAAATATTAAAATATTAAGAGTTTAACTAAATTTAAAGCTAAGATAAAGAATTTATTTGCATTAAATAAAGATTAAGCTAATAATTAAACACAAAAACGCATTAATAATAGAAAATTTAATATTTGACACTTCGTTAAAAACAAATAAGTGCAAGTATATTATTATCGAAAATTTATTAATAGTTTACGATGTTGTCGCATAATATACGTTTAGAAATATTAAAAATTTAAAAAAAAATTATTTTAAAGTTGCAATTGATATAGAGTTGCGCGTTTTAATATATTATAAGTATTTACAAGATAATGTTTACGAAAATCTTATAAATTAAGATTAACGTGTTTTTTATTAATGTGTATCTCGAAAAACTAATATAGAGATCAATAGTTATTATAAATATACAAAAATTAAACAAAACAATAAACGTAACAATATTGCGCATATATAACAACTTAATATTAAAAAGAGAATAAAAATCAAAATTTAAAATAATATTTTTGCAACTTAAGAGAAGATAAATGCAAACAAAACTCGAATTAACGACAATATTGTAATAGCAATTTTATACAACTATTTTATAAGTAAAATCTTCTAAAATAGTTATTGCGTACAATAAGAAAATAATTAAGAAAAAATATAACGTAAACAAGTTCAATTAATATTAAAGAACGTACTTTGATAAAAGCGATCGCAATAAAGATGTTATTGTTGTCTCAATAAAAGCGAATTAAAGAATTAAAAAACAATTAAAAAGCGTTAAGATAACGCTTACGCATTACAACAAACTTAAGAAATTTATAAGAATAATCGTAAAATTAACAAAGCATTGCAAGACGTTTACTAACTCGCGAGAACAAGTTTACAAAATATATTTCGACAATTAAACTTTATTAAAGATTATAAAAAAAATAAAATTAACGTCGAATTAAATATATTTTAAAAGAACCTAAATAGTATGTAATACAATGCGATATCGCGACGTTATATTAAAACTTTATTAAGTCATAGAATATAAAGACATAAAAAATAACAAGATTGCAAACGAAGTCGCTAACAAGACGCACAAGTAGCGTTTATCTCTTGCGAATCAAATATTAAACAAGCTTATTATTAAAAAGACGCTTATTTAAAACAAAATTCGAAAGAAGTAACAATTAAAATAATTAAAAGACAAGAACGATACAAAGTATCGCAAGCTTGCATTTAAAATTATGTATAAATATATGCAATTATATATTAATTGTTTCAAATTACATAATGCACTTCTAATATAATTAAGAATAGACAAAATCAACTTTAATTAATTTTTATATAAACGACAAATATTTAAAATTACAACAAGAACTTGCGATTGCAATTAAAGACGTATAATGATTAAATATATTTTGTTAACTTGTTTTAAATAACGACAAAAAAGAGCACAAAAATAATAAGAGATTAATATTACAAATTTACAACAACTACTAGACAAAATCAAATCTATTATTGCGACAATACGCATAATTTTAATTATTAAGTTATTATATTAATTTTAAACAACAACATTGTTAGCAATATTTAATCTCTTTTAAATTTATAAAGTTTTCGTTTGAAGAATTTTCTTGTATTACAAGTATTACAATATAGAAGACGAAGATGTAACGTCGTTATAACAACTTGTTACAAACAAAATAACAATTGCGAATTCTAATTAATTATAATTAGACAAGTAGACGCTAGTGCTATTCGTCTATTCGTCATTGATTAAATTTAAAAATCGTAAAAACATATAATTCTCGCATAGATTCTTAGGAGTGTTGAATCGAGTATAAATATAAAAAAATAAAAAAATAAAAAAATAATTGCTTTGTTATCAATTTTGTTCTTACTTTTTAAATAGACGTTTACAAAGAATTATTTGTCTAAAATATATATTGTCGCATTAATATCTCTCAATAAAACTAAAAAACATTTTTTAATCTTTATATTAAATATTTTTGTCTTAACAAAAACGCAATTTATTATAAATATGTTTCAATTAAAATTTACGCAAAAGAGATTAAATAAATTGCTAACGCTATATTTAATTATTGTTATAATATAATATTATGTTTTAAATGTTATTTTGTCTTCTTTGAAAGATATTGTCAAGAAAGTTATTATTTTTCGTTTAATTATATTCGAAAAAGCTAATTTCGAAAATAGATATTATCGAAAATTCTCAATAATAAACTTTAAGAACTTTTGTTAATTTTTCTTTTTGCACAATCGCACATAAATATAAAGCTTGTTTTTAAACTCGAAAGTATTTTAATATCGTCAACAAATAGATTTTTTAACAATGTTCTTCTATAAAGAGATATAATATATTACGTCAATAAAAAAACTATTAACATTCTTGTTATTTTTCTTGTTATTATTTTTCTTTTTATTGAAAATCTCTTTATAAAAATTAGTCTTGCGATTTTAAGAATGCGTCGTCTCGATATTTGTTAACGCGTAATTATAATATGTTTTTGCATTTTCTTTATTTTTTTAATCTTAATCTTTGTTCTAATTATCGAAGTATAATTAAATTTGTTAATATGTTATTTGCGAATCTAAGATTTAAAAAAAGAAAATTGCGCTATTTGTTTTGTAAAAGTATAAGAATCTCTTATATTCTCTTTTTATAATAAGAACTCTATTTTAATCGTAAAATTTATTTCGATAGAAATTAACATTATTGACAATAATTATTAGCGATTGTTTTGTCGAAAATAAGACAATCTTTTGATTTTAAATATTTTAAGCGTTTGATTAACTCAAATAAGTTTAATTCGAATTTAATTTAAACATAATTGCGTTTTACTAATTTGCGTAAGCTTCTATTTTATTATTAACGTAAAAGAAATTCGAATATTTCTCTTAATAAGAAAAATTTTGTTGCAAAAAAGAAAAGCTCGATTGATAAAATAAGAAATTTTGCTAATACATAGAAAAATAAGATCGCTAATAATTTGAACAAAAGTTATTTTGTTCTTGTTCGAAATAACAATTAAAGAAAGAACGATTTGTAAAAGTTCTTTTATTTGTTTTTGTTTACGAACAATTACATCGAGATTTCTCGTTAACTTTAAATTTGTTTTTCGATATCTTTAAAGATCGATTTTTTTTTCTTATTTTGTTTCTTATTTTTCTCTTAAGATAAAGCAATATATTGTTATATTTTCTTTCGATTTGTTATTAATTTGTCAAATTTTCGAATTAAAATATTTGTTATAAGCGACGACATAATTATTTAGAACTCTAACAACAAGTAATTTTGAATTTAGATCGTTTTAATTAAATCTTTACTTAAATCTATTTATGTAACGTATAGCTTTACATTTTGTATATATACATACAACTTCTTCTGGTTTTGCAAATTCTTTACATAAAAAAAATTCGATTTAGCTTATTTTAAATTGTTGACATAAAGATTTTGAATTGCTTCTTTAAACAACAAAAAATACAATTTAACTTATTGAGCAAAATAATTATTGTATTTTTCTTATTTTAAGTAAGATTATTTGATTATTAATATAATGCGTTTTCTCGAAAGTATATAAACATATAATTTCTAATCTTTTTTTTTAACGATAGTAACATAGTCGTCAACTCTACGATAGAAAATATATATCTCTTAATAGATAATTTTCTTTTCGATAGTAACGATGTTATTCTTGTTATAGAATTTCTCAAAATTTAAATAAAAATAATTTAAATCGAAGACTTAAAATATAACGTTATTTTCTAAGATATTATTATCGACTAATTTTATTAATTTCGAAGAACTCTATTGTTCTAAAGAGTTTTGCTAATCGATAAAATCTACTAAGTTCGAAAGATCGATAGACGAAGACATTTTGCTTAACTAAGCATTGTAGCTTGCTAATATCTTAATTATTGTCTAATTAATTAGCTTTTGCATTGCGAGATTGTTTACTAAATCTTTATTTCTCGATATAACTAATATGTTTACTCGAATAAATATAATATTTTTTTGGATTGTTTCTCGACGTCTTGTTTGTTTCTTGTTTTTTCTTCTTTGAGACGTCGATAGTGCGAGCTTCGAAAGAGCTTAATTCGAAAGACGTTTAAGTAACAAGAAATATAAACTTGTTTCGAAAGTCGAAAAAAGTCTTCTAAACAAATAAAATAAGAGAGATCGATAAGATCGATATAGAAAAATCGAACAAATATCGATTTCTTTCTAATATAGAAGTATTATTGATTTTCTAAAATTGTGTAGCGATGCGTAAAATCGAAGACTTCGAACTTTGCAAAATGCTTTCTTTTTTAATCAAAATCTTTGACTTTCTTGTTTGCGAAAAGAAGAAGAAGCTAAAGTAAGTTGACGTTTGTCGATAAACTTCTATGTTTATTACAAAAGTTTTTATAGCTCTTGTAAAAATCGATCGATTTACGATTTAATTTAATAAATAGTAAAACAACTTAGCAAATCTTGAACGCTTACTAGTTCTAATCAGTGTGATCGTCGGGTCGGGTTTCAACTCGATCGGGTTAACTCGCCCAACCCTGACCCTAGGGTCAGGCAAATTTCCTAGCCCAACAGGGTGGGGCGAGCGAAGAATGCGCGCCGAGTGTCCAACCCGACCCACCGATCACGTGACGTCACGTGACGCGCTAACCCGATTGGGCTAACGCAGGGTCTACGCTAATCGCATATGGTTAGCGTGGACCCTTGCGTTAGCCCAATCGGGTTAGCGCGTAGATAAGATAAGATAAGATAAGATAAGCGGATGCTAACGCGACGAAGTTAGCTTGGGTTCTTGGCATTGGCCCGACGAAACCCGACCCTGGGGTCGGGTTCGCGCCTTAACCCTGGCCCAACCCTACGGGGCCCAAGAGGGTGGGTCGGGTTGAGAAAAAAGTGTTCGACTCGACCCAACGATCACACTAGTTCTAATCGCTTTATAGATAATTATTAACTTGAAAATATTGTTCAATATACTTTGCAAGATAGACAAAAACTTTTTGAACTATTTCGACAATAATTCGTTTATTTTTATTACATAATCGTTTAGCTTTTACGCAAGTTCGATAATCTTATTCGACAATTTTAACAATAACATCAAAATTGCTAACAAGAAAAGTCGTAATATTTGTTTGTAAAGTAGACTTCTATTAATACGAAATATTAATAAGATATTCTCTTTTTAATAGACAATTTTTGCAATAAAAAAACAAACTTTACAATATAATAAAATAGACTTCTAAGAAGCAGAAATAATAATAAGATAATTTCTCTTTAATAAGATAATTTTCCTCTAATTGCAATTAATATAGAAATTGATTATTAAATAACTCTTTGAAGACATCAAATAATGCGATTCTCGCATTGCAAGAAGAACATTAATAATAAAAAGAATTGAATTGCTAGCTAGAAGAAGAAAAGTTCTTTAGATCTAAATATAGACATAATTGTTAAGAAATATTCTATTAAGTAAGAAAAGTACAATTATCGTAACATTGCGATCGCAATGTATTTAATATTTTATGCGAACATTTTGCTTATTAATCTTGTTGCGATCTTTGACTATCGTATAGTCTTGCGTCGTTGTATGTTTATTAAGCTTCAAAACAAACAAATTGATAAATGTTCTTTCGTAATAGACATTAGGCAATAATTGAAGCTTTATAATTATTATTAATAAGTAGATAGTAATGTAGATAATGCAAATAGCGAAGATAAATAACGACGACGACGACGATATAAACAATAGACGCGTTAATAAATTCTAAAAATTATTCAATTAAACTTAGTGCGAGAGAGTGATATGCAAGCAAAGTAAAGATAATGTGCAAGAAAAGTAAAGTGATGTACGACTAGTAATTATCTAAACTATTACGTTTTTTGCTTTAAACATTAAATTTTGTTAATTCGAACAAACTTTATTTTTGAAACAAATCTAATAAATTAAGAGAATGTGTGCGCATCTTACGTAGACAAATTATAATTATTATATAGAATAGACGCATTTATAAACGCAATATTAAGAAATATTAAGATTATCTCTTGCAAAGCTTAACTTGAATCTCTAGATTCGTGTAGATAATGCAAGATTTATTAGCTCTAATCCTGATCTTGCACAAAGTCTAAATATTAGTAATAGAAAACTGCAACTTTTGTTATAATAAATCTAGATATATCTAGAACTAAAGTTAGAATTTATTAAATGCGAATGTTTAGAGACTAAGCTTTAGAAACTTTGCTTTGTCCTATTATGTTAATTAACAAAATTATTTAGAAAGTAGACTTGAAGAAGACAATTACAAAGAATAATTAAGTTGTAAGACTTTTCGCAACAACAATAACTTAAAGTTGAACAAGATTAGCAATTGTTGTGCAAGTTAGTAAAGATAACTTTGTTAAGACTATACAAAATGCACTAACAAAGAAATCTTTGTCGAATAATACTATCAAAATAGTTATAAGATAAGTGTTTTTCCTTTAATTTAATTAGCAATTTACTTATAGATATTGCGAATCTAGAGAAGTTAATTACGCAAATAACAACAACAAACGTAACTATTATAGTAGAGTATACTATAATAAGAAGAGCAATTCACTTAAGATAGAGCATTTTTTACAAAAGTAGTCGAGTTATATAGTAACTAAAGTTCGAATTAAGAGAAAAGATATAGCAGAGTTGTCAAGATATTTCAAGATATTACTCTATTTTGCGTGTTTGACTAAAGATTATGTATTCGATGTTATTGCGTATTCAAAGCTTCGAATCGAGAAAAGAAGTATTAAAGAAGTTTCTAGCTTTACTTAATAGTTTTGATCTTATATAGTACGCGCGAAAGAATAAGAAGTTTTATAAAGAGTCTATGTACTCACGAAGCTTTGATTTTAGGCAATTAAGAATGCGCGACTAAGTCTAAGCAATTGAAGACATAGTTAGTTAGTGCTTTTACAATAATTGTTGTTCCTTAATCTTATTTTTAGATTCTTGATCTCAACTTCTAGCAAGATAATTTTGATCAACTTTCGCATTTCGCTATTAAAATATATAAAATTAATCAATTATTACTCTAGACACTATGCGTTTTCTAAAATTGCTTTAATTATAAGTTTTAATTACAAATTGCTAGAGCTATAGAAATTGCAAAGTTCGTTAACATATATTAGTACTTTAAGAAATTCAAGTCGATCTTTGATTTTAAGATATGCTTCGAAATACAAAAACTTTGCAATCAAATAACTTTTTTATTGTCGATTTAGACTCTATCAAAAATGTGCTGTTAAAAGCGCAAAGTTCACTCTATCAAACGTGAGATTTTGATAGTAATAAATCAAGAAATGCGAAAGTTGATCAAAAGCATCTTGCCAGAAGATAGGGTCGAAGATCTAAAAATAAGGCCAAGGGGCGACAACCGTTGTGAAAGCGGTAAAGGCAACAAACAGCCTTGACAGAAATTAACGTGAGCAGTTATAGCCGAGTACCAGGCTGCCAATTCAGGCTCTCACCTGCTGCGCCCCTGCACTGCCCACATCGCTCAGAGTGCGCTCAGGGCATGCTCAGGCCGACTCAGCCGGTGCTCAGCCCTGCTCAGGAATGCTCAGGCTCGGCTCAGGTTAGAGCGGTACCCTGCTCAGCTTGGCAGCTAGAAGTGAAAGGGGGAAAACTTTTTTGTAGTCCTCTATATAGGTGTATATATTGAAAAAAAAAGCCGCGCCGAACGTGGTACATGCAGCAAATCAACTCTCAATGTGCGATGGGATGGTTCGTGATTTTCTCGACGACCGCTATAGACATCAACCTTCACACGTTGGCATATCATCATATTGCCTTTGATGTATCCATTCTATGCTTGTAACGTTCTTGAGTACAAGCGTAATGATGCTAATTCTGTGGATATATCTACTATCACTTTCGGGTCTTCGCCTCTGGAATTTGGCTTAAGCTAGTATGGTCTATGGGCTCTACGCCTTTTGCAGGAATACGGCCACTAATCACCTATGGCTCATTCGGCCAGATGTCATCCGCCAGCTTCCTCACTAGCTGCAGCTCCTCGACCATATCCGATTAGTTCAGAGAATCACCACCTAAATGACTCGCAACCCATACTGCGGACTTATGCTCATTCTCTGCAAGGCTTCTTCCTGCGTCTCCTTGTTGCCCTTTGCAACCACATTGGCCGCCTGGAAAACTCTGCTATGCATCTTGTCTATGTTCCCAAGCTTTGGGAACTTCGACGTGATGATGCCGAGGATGACGTTCTTGTCCTTGGAAAGATATCGTGAAGGCTCGAAACCTCCAGCACGAGGGGTGTCAAACTCGAGGTAACATCAGCTCACTCGGTTGCGGTACCAACCATATAGAGACTTAATCTGAAGTCTCTGAATAGCTGTTCGTATTCCCTCGACGAGATCTACTTCGCCATTCCGTGGATCAGTCAAAGGAACTCATGGCTCCTACATCTGTCTCATCCTCCCTTATTGGTTTTCTCCAACTGTCACCACTTAAAGTCCAGTCCTGCAGGTATACTTCTACGTCTGGCTTGATCGTTCCTGCATAATTTCGCCAGTCCAGCGATCTAAACAACTTCAAGCGATGGGAAAGGCTCATCTCGCGTACAAATTGCAGAGCTTCCCGGTAACACTTGGTGAAATCCCCAAAGTCGGAGATACGGCGTCTACCAATCCGCGGAGTGTCCGAGAAGATAGTGTTGGCCTTTGTGGGCGCAAATTGAACGACGAGAACCTCCAGACAATGTAGGTCACGGAGGATCCCAAATATCTTATGCACGTGAAGAGTAATCGGGAATATAGCGATGTATCCGAATTCCCGGAGCCAACAGTGCCAGTCACGTTTGATCAAAAGTTGAAATAGCCTTGAGCCGAACAGCGAAGGTGGATTTTGCCGGTAGTATTGGTGCGGACCATAGATCCCGGTCGAAGCTTCACTCAGTGTGATCGAGGAATAGCAGTCCTTTTAAAGACCAAGATGAGGGTGCAGATTAACATCCGTCTGCATTATGGGAGACTCAGCAGAACGTGTACAGGTTAATACATGCGGTGGAGCATTGGAAATCCAAGCGTCTTCGTCCGCAAGTCCCGGATATCCATGTGATACGAGGTATGGCATGAGAGATGGTGGAATTATGACTGTCAATGTTTCCGGCTTGTGTAGGTGCATGATCGTAGAGCAGATATGTCTAGCGAACCCCTTATTGAGATCAATCTTGCGACATATTGGCGTTTGCACGATAAATTGCACTACGAGACTCCGCAAGTGACGTGAAAGCTTGTACCTGGCAAGGAAATCCTGAAATGCAGACAGCTCCGAGTTCCAATGAAGACGCATCTTCCTATTCAGCTGAACATCAACATTCAAGACGGCGGTCTGGAAGAGCCTATCCATGATCAAACTTCGCAAAGAATGACACGTCCGTGAGAGGCATTTGAGTGGTGGAATATCTGTATGGGTAATAGCAGATGACGACTGTTGCCGCAATGCTCGAGTCGAGGGTGTCTCTCTTGCGTCAAGGACATCGATGATCCGCTCTACGAGCTCTAGAGGTAGATCACCAAGGCTCTTCGGCGGAGTGTATGCCATCTTTAGGTGTATTTTCGATGTACTTTGAGTATTTCCTGCTGATTAGGATGTCGCCCGAAAGGGCACGTTGTTTATGGCTGGAAAACGTTAGAGAACGCCGCGGGCCAATAAATCTTGATGAGATAAAATCTGAAGGTCGTGCTGGCGTTGGCGAAAGTTTTAAGCCTGGACGTTTGGTGGAGCATAAGCTGTGGCTAGAGGGTTGATTACTCGTATTAGGTTCGATTCCTAATGGCGCTGGTTCAATGGTGGAGTGGGTGTTGTCAGGCACTGAGCGTGGGTGATGGCCAGTGATACCGTTAACTAGCTAGGAGGGTGTTCTAGATACAAGACGAACCACGAAGCAGAAAGATGAGGGGCTTCGCTGTGAATTCTAGGGCACATTAAATAGGTTTTGAGCCAGTCCGGGTAGCCTCCGTTGATACCAGGAGTTGATATTCAGCACTACCCGTGAATGCAAAGAGTTGCACATTGGGCCGGGTAGCTGTGCATCCGGGACTCGGTCAGGATCCATGTTGGAACCGTGAGAGGTATCCTCTTTTCTTAAGCTGGTTAAAGTTGAACCTTCGGAGTAAGGTACGGTACTCTACTTCAAGAGGGCCGGACTATTATAGAATTTCTCGGTGCATAGGGAGTGGTAGAAGCTCGACCATGGTTGAGGTGCGGCCAACAATATCCATATTTCCTTGTCTGCTGCTTTTCTTGCATCTCCTATACGGGTGCAGTGTATCAATTTTATGTGCCTTACGGTCATATGGAGGGTAACGATAGATCTAGAGGATCGCTATAAAGGAGGAGCCCAAAATATATGGTAGACCTAATGTGTGATAAAAGTTAGGTTGCTACATTTGAACTCAAATTTGCCCTTTGTTCCGTACTTTTGCGTGTGACTCATTCCTTTCACTCCAAGAAGATATCATTAGACCTGCAGCTGAATGTCCTAGAGCTCAAGTAAAAACACGTCAAGTCGCTGATATAGCACTACCCTTCTCTCTTTTTGAAGAAGTATACAAATCCCAGGCGCTGCTGTAAAGCTCTCGGCAGTCCCTCAAGGAGTACTTGCTCAGTCCCACCACCATCATGAACCTCTCCATCCTCCCCTACAGGGCTATCTCCGACGCCTTTGCCATCGCCTCCACTACCGGTCGCGAGCAAACTCTTTATAACACTAACCACCACACCTCCACCGAAATCTCCACCGCTCTCCCCCACCTTACTCACCAACCGCCCTCATCAATCCAACCCTGGATCCTCCTCTCCCCCTGGCTCCCCATCATAACCGGCACCCAAGGCCTCCCCCCCTCCTCCGTGCACCTGATCCGCCCCTCAGGCCCTTTCCTCGCGCTCCTAACCTCCGCCTTCAAAGTCGGCATCTACATGGGCAGGATGAACGCCAGCGACGCCGAGGACCTCGACGAATGCTTCCCGCGCGCCACCACCCGGGGTTTACCGCTCTCGGAGCTTTTCGCAGGGGGAAAGTATTTCGCGCGGCTGGATACTTGTAGTCTGAAGGATGCGGCGGATGGAGGGCGGAGGGCTGTGACCTCTGTGGAGCAGCTTTGGACACGGCTGGCGACATCGGCGAGGGCGTGTCAGGGGATATGGTCGCTGCGGGCGCAGGATGAGGATGTGGCTGTTTATGTGTACCTTTTTCCATGGAACAAGGGCATGAAGACGAGTCTGGAGTATCGCGTCTTTTGCCCACCGGATAGGGGGAGGATAGCGGCGGTGAGTCAGTATCGGTAGCATGAGCCGTGGGTGCATGCGGAGAAGGGGGTGGAGGAGCAGAAGTGGATTGCGGAGAGGGTGTGGAGGGGTGCGGAGGAGGTTTATGGGAGGCTGCTGGCGAGTGAGAGTATGACGGAGAGTATGAGGAGGAAGGAGGGGTTCACGTTTGGTGTTTGTGAGGATGGGAAGGGTGGCGTGATGCTGATTGAGTTGAATGATTTTGGGGCCATGAGTGGCTGTGGATCGTGCCTGTATCATTGGATTAGAGATGCGAGGGTTCTGTATGGACTGGAAGAGAAGGTCGAGTTCAGGATTGCTGTTTAGAGCAATTGCGACAGGGTTACCGCAGGATTTTCTGGCTTTGATTACATATTAGTCATTAGTGCTTGCCAATGGCAGCATAAAGTCTATCATCTGAACGTTTGCTTTAGCATATCCAGCCCTGACCCATGTAAGAGCGGTACATTTCCTGGAGCGACAATTGGATTTGGGATTACTCGGAATGAGAACGCCTCGTCGTGCTGTGACGTCTCGTAGTGTCAAATCCCTCAGAGTTACTGGCTCCAAAATCGTTCATCAAGTGCTCTTCCACCTCATCATCCGCTTTGTCTGGCTCCGCAACCAGAATCATAGTCCTCGTTCTCTTGATGGCAACAAAGGCAGCGCTTCCAATGATAATACAACACCCGAGCCACTCTGACCAGCCAGGAAAGGTTCGCCACAAGAGCCAGTCGAATGCCATGGCAAATAGTAATTGTGTATAGATCATTAGCGCAGCGGCACTAGTTTCAGCTTCTTGAAACCCCATAGTGAGGAGGAACTGGCTGGTAAACCCGCAAAGGCCTAAGGCGACTAAACAGAACCCCTGTGAGATCGAAGAAGGTAGCTGGATCCCTTTGCTCAAGAGCAGGATGACGAAGGACAACACGGTGGCCATGTCGGATAGGTAATTGACGATGATGAGTGAGTGGGCTCGGTTGCCGATCTTTCGTATGAGGGTGTAGGCGACAGCGGCGCCAAGGACGCCGAAGAGAGCAATGGCCATGGCGAGAACTCGGCCATTGGGGACCATGGCAAGCTGGCACGAAGCGTCGTCCGGATGCAGTTCGCAGGTGCTATTTGTAGGGCCTGACAGCGTGAAGTTGGTCGCCGGAGGTTCTTGAGTAGCTCCTGTCTCACCGAAGGCTACGATGAAGACACCAATCAAGGAGGAAGCCCCAGCAAGCTGTTCATGGAGTGGGAACGGATCACCAATGTAGAAGAACGAAAGCCAGGGGCCAATGATCGGTGTCAGAAAGGTGAAGACCGTGGCTACCGTGGTTGGAAGATATTTGACAGAATCTGTTCGCAACGTTAGCGACTCTGAACGTGCTGCAATCCATTGATACCACCATACAGAAAAGACCGTAGACTCCGATGAAGCCCGCAACACCCCTTCCAACGAGGTCCCACCGAATTGTTTCGGGCCCAAATGGGGCATGCTGTACTTTCGAAATGGCCATGTAAACATGGCTCACGATCGAAGTGACGAGGAATCGCGCGAAAATGATCAACTCCCGTTAGTTTGTTAAGCATTCTGATCCGGCAGACGCTTACTTGGGAAGGGCTCATTGCAGAGTCATCTTCATTGCTGGTCTCAAGGAGTTTCGCAATAACGGTCATCACTGTACCAAAGAGCATGGCCAGGATCACAAAGATCAAGGGCCGCATCTGGTGCCAGAAGGCTTGTAAGGCAGTCCCAGATGGGACTGCCTTTTGAATGAGATTCATGTTGATGCAGCAAGCGGAGTCGAAGTGTATTTGCCATTCAGAGTCAACAGGTTGTAGTGTTTGGGAAAGATTGAGAATGGAAGCACCAGAAATCGGGAATCTGCATCATACCGCGAACTAAGAAATCACACCAATATGAACCTAAGAGATCCAATCCGTGTATTACTTTATGCACGTGAGTTCACAATCCACTAGACTTACCGGTATGACGTATGGAATGACTTTAGGACTCCCCAACTGCTTGAGATATCAATTGCTTTCTTGAAAAATTCCCTAGTAATCAGCGATCTGCCGGTAAGCACCTTCACTGGGGGGCCTTTATTGTGGGAGTTTGTCCACGACCTTGCTGGTCTCGCCCCGAATTCCTATATTGATGCTTCCTACAATGTTCGATATTCTTGACTTCGATCTTTGGTTTACGGCCGCAACATTCACAAGTCACTCGTACCACCTGCAAGTGATTTCACTTTGCGTCTTATGATCTGCTGTATTCCACCGCTCGCGGATCGTCCGCGAAGCCGCCTGGTCGCTTGAAATGTCGTCGAGCTGTCGACGCTTACGTTTTCGAAGCTTAGGATCACAATAGATACTGGACAAATGAATACCTAGCAATCCACCTTTGCGAAGAGACGCTCCTTTATTAGGAGCCAGACTCATGTGTCCTCATTCCATCTGCCTATACTTCACGCCTCGCAATCGGAACACCCTTCGAAGAAATCTCTTCTGCTGATATGTCACTAATCGTTCCAGAAATCCTTCTGAGAGCTGCGAGTAGACTCTTCCTTGAGAAACGTTCCTGGTGATACTGGCAGTCTCGATGCCTTTGATGAAGTTCTCCCTTTCATCTAAGATCTCTCAACAGCAAATGTGTTTTTGACTAATCTTTCTGGCTTGACTACGTGACTTGCCTCATAAGCCTCCAAAAGCTCGCTGAGATTACAATCCAAGTTAGAGCGCGTGGGAGGGTCTTTAAGCGGCACCTGCGCTACCTGGGATCTGAAAAAGCGTCAGTCCATGTCTTTGGTATTACAATCACGAAAGGCTGAAATGGTGACGTACTTGCGTAGGACTTCGAGTTTTCGTGCCAGTGAGTGAAGTCGCCGAATTCGTGACCTCGTAACGAACCATGCCGGGTACTTGTGTATGTCGAATTGAGATTGCGCGTCGTGCTTCCGTGCTATCGAGTGTCTTCGTCTGACCCCGAACCTCCTTCTAGACCGGGTTTGCGAGACTCCACGCTTGAGAGGTGACCTGGGTGGGGTCGAGCTCGAAGCATGAGGTGTAAAAGCAGACCGAGGAAGTGCAACGGCAGGGTTCTGGCTCCTTCTCCGTGTCACCTCTTTATAGATGATCGAGGGCGACAAGTATCCATTGCGGTCCATTGCACCGTGGTGACGACGTACAAGCAGTCGAGGCCAACTGTCTCGCCATCGGCTTCTGAGGGGTCCAGCGTCCACTTTCCATATCCTTGGCTTGGGCAGATATGTTCGTCTCCGAATCACTAATCTTGCAGGTCCCCTTTGTCTTCGATTCACGGATCGAGCCGCACCCCCGTACTCTTCTCGAATTGCTGGCGGTGCTGGACTCTCGTGTTGGCTCTCAGACTTCGTGATCGCCGACAAAGATAGACTCCCGCCTTTTCGAGTTGCTGGCTGTAGTGAAGTCTTTCCGTTGCCTTTTATTTGAGCCATCGCCAGCGCTTTTGAGGCGGCCTTGACAGCTCGTGGCGAGTGATGCTCCGTGAAACCATGTAGATCCCCGTCGATTGAAAGCGTGAAGGTTTTGATTCTAGAACTGGAGCCATCGATTGGAGTATCTACCCTGTCACGGGTGGTCTGCTCGTAAATTGAGTTCCTGGAGCCACTGTGGTCCAGTGATCTCATCGGCTTTCGTAATTCCTTGGCTCGAGTCGGATGCTTTTGTAGAATCAGATTGACCACGTTCCTGCTTGTGTGGGAAGTCCCGCTTCTCTCAGTCTTCACAAACGGCCCATGCTCATGCTTCAAAGTACTGTCGAAGAGAATTCTACGAATACGTGGAGCACTTGATTCGGACTGAAGCTTAGCGCTTGCTGTAGCGTCTTTCACTTCGAAAACAGACGTAGATGTATTTGAATGTGTTGGGCCGCTACCTCCAGGACGTCCAGATTCCGGTACTCCACTACTTTGGCTCCAGCTCCGTGAGAAGCTGTCATGATCATCCTTGATATGAGCTTGCTCCGTGTCCGCAGCGGGACTTGAGCTTTGATCGAGCCGAACAACCAACTTCAGACATACTGGAGCCGTTGATTTCCTGCTCCATCTCAACTTTGTATGCTTTTTGATCAGCGGACCCCCTGCATCCGATGCTACCTCTGTACTCGCTGTAGGAACTTGTGTTTCTATATTAGCCGTAGGTGCCCTTGGATTCGCTGGACCGCCGGTGAAAGGTTGTTGTGGTTGCCTGAATTGCGGTAGAGTGGAGCCGTCGATCAACGGTCGAATAGTCGGATTGATCCAATACCTTCCACGTGATAAGGACATGAAGCAATGGCTCCATGCTTGCCTTGTACACTTCTGCTTTTCGACTCCGTGCCCAAGACAATAGCGCTACCGAAACATTCCAAGGTCCTAATGGTAGGTTCAGAAGGACGCTTCAGCCGAACGGCCGTTGGGCAGCGGAGACGCAGGCGCGCGCCGAGCGGCTCTGGGAAATCCCAGCTAGCTGCATCGGGCCACGGCGTTCACCCAGTGCAAGTTGCGCTCGAGCTTGCGCCCGGTTGAGATGGGATCCACGAGAATGATCACCGAGGAATCATAGCCAATTTGAAAAGCTTTACATGCATTGTATATGTACTGTCAATACGCTGCACACCGCCCGAATTTCTCTTTGGCTATTCGAAACTCCTGGTTCTTCATCCGATGAGCCTGCAGTAACCGCGGCCGTTACAATGACCTCAACATGCTGCTATAGTAGTATGGCGAAGCGGTCATGAGAATGACACATCAGTCTGCGATTAAGCACTCTTGGAGACATCAATTTAAAACCCCGTTGGCCCTCTGCCCTAGTCTTCATTGCCTCTGCTCCAGCGCCTTGCCTCTTCGAACTCTTAGCCGATTTCCCGACTCCAACTTTGGCTCCGGTCCAGGACCCAAAGGTTCAGTAGGAACGCTAACCGTGGTCGTGGGCTTAGGCAGGAAGTTCCCCCATCAGCCGTGAAATGGCTCTCGAACTTGCCTACGAAGCCAACTGTCAGCCAACTGTCAACACGTGAACCCGTTCTAATGCTTACTAGGTTCAACCTTGGTGGGGTCGGTAGGCCAAAAAACATGCTGAATGTACTATCCGGGTATATATGCACCGCTTCCTCAACCCGTCCACTGAACAGGACAGATAAAGTCCAAGGCAAGATGCCATGATCGTACTTCTCCAGTACAACATCCTTATTCGTTATCGCCGAAAAGCCATCGTTTGCCCAAGGTCAAAGAGTCAAATAGTCAAACCGTCAAAGCTTGACTTACCGGCAAGCGAAACCACTGACTCCCTTCTCCTCGAGCATTGCCTCATGGTCCTCTATCGCTTCCACCATCACCTGTTCTGCGCTGATCTTTCGATGTGTACCGCTGAAAAAGCCATGGTCAGCCCGATGTCAAAGAGTCAAACAGTCAGAGCTTAACTTACCGGAAGACGAAACCATTCACTCCCTTCTCCGCAAGTATTGCCTCGTGGTCCTTGATCGCTTTCACCATCACCTGTTCTGCGGGGATCTTTCGTTGTGCTTTGTCTTGCTAGATGATTTTGTGTTTGCCATAAGTCAAAGTCATTTATACGAGACGGGCTGCCGAGGTGCCGAATTGTCGGATCGATTGAGCCATTGTTTGATGAAAGCTTTGCTGATGGTAAGGGACTTCCAATGCGGGATGAAGGCTTCACGTTATTGAGCTTTGAGATAGCCGTATCATTGGGTAGGATGAGATTGGCAAGAGAAGGATGTATGACCGGAGAAGAGAAAGTGAGATTGGGTATAGGAGATGGGAGTGATGAGGTAGTGGCTATACGTATATAGATATATAAGATCGAATTGAAATAGTAAGCAACCAGGCACGGCGGGCAATAGACCAAACAAGATGAATAGCTTAGGGGAGTGAGTAAAAGGATCAAGTAAAATAGCATCTCATGATATGCTGGTAGCTTTCTTAGTCAAAGCTTAAAGAAGAGCATCTGCCTGAAGCATTCGTCTACTTGGAAGCAGCCCTGGGTGTCTCACCAGCCCCAGCCTTGGCCGCCAATTCGGCATCCTCGCGCTCCATCCACTTATCGAGTATGTCCGGGGGCATTTCATCGCCTTGAAGCAGAAGCGCATTAGCCAATAGTTGAGCCAGCTCGCTTTCAAGAGAAAGAGAACACACTCACTCTTCTTCCCGTTGACTTCATACATCACTCTGCCATCCATGAACCAGTGGCAGACACACTTCACCGCAGCTCCGATCTTCATGCGAACCGTGATATGCTTATCCTCCTCACCGTGGATAACACCCCTATGAAAAAACAGTGAGCGTCCGAGGCTCACGTACCACTGCCGCTTCGGTTTTGGAGGCTCAAGGTAGAGGAAGAGAGACCGGCCAGACTTACTAATTTTCCATATAATCAACCCTGAGTATATTGAGATGTCCTTCTCGTTTGAGTTTCTCCAGGCATCGGTTCATATGTCTCTGGCCTTTGGTCTGGTAATGTGTCTTGTTGTAATGGGCAAGTTCAACTCCATATGGTTGGTCTGGCAACCATGTGCCGGTCAAGGAACATCGTCCTATGTTTGACAGCCTAGTTGTAGAACAATCAATGGTGGAGATGAAGTTAGAGAAGTACTCAAGGAAGTCTGAGATCCGAGAAGAGAGAGTGACATAGGGTACAGGAGATGTGGAGTGATGGGGTAGTGGCTATGGATATATACATATATGAAATTGAATTAGAGCCGTAAGGAATCTGGGACGGCTGTGAACAGATCAAAGAGAATAAAAAGTTGATGGGGTATAAGAAAAAGAATCAAGCAAAAGAGCAAATTATGAAATGATGCTGGAAATTTTATAAGCAAGTATGACCTCCATGGGGTCCGAATTAGGAGATAGCATCGGCTTCGAGGATTCGTCTGTCTTGAAGCAGCGCCAGAATCCTCACCAGCCGTAGCCTTCGCCGCCTTTTCAGCGTCCTCTGGTGCGATCCACCTGTCCTTGATGTCTGTGGGCAATTCGTCTCCTTAAGGGAAAACCAGATTAGTGAATGGTTGGCCAAGTTGCTTTGGAGATACGACACTCACTCTTCTTCCCATCCTTGCGGTACGTCACTCTCCCATCAGCGAAGAAATGACAGACGCATTTGAGGACCTACTTGGCATATAGCCCAACCGTCATTCACTGCTCTTCGTCGATATTGTAGGAGTTGATGTCAAGGTTTCTAGTATATTAGAAAGGAGGACAAGCCTGGCATTAGCTGCTTGAGAAAATGTGAACGGAGATGAGAGGTCAAATAGCAAAGAAGGAGAAGGCAATGATGGTAGATAATCTTGGATTCGGACCAGCAAGTCTAATCACATGTAGATGCTAAGTTGATGATCCGTAAGAACGCCAAAGCCTTGTACCATTGTGAGAATGAGCCTATGTTTACAAAGGCTTTTCGACAGCCTTCTTCTCCGGCGCCGCCTCGGCTGCTTCGGCCTCCTCAATCCAGGGGACGTGGACGTCCTTCGGCAGCTCCACGGCTAGCAGCCAAAATGTGTTAGCCTGTGTTCGGAGGTTTCGTAATTAATACTTACTTTCTGGACCATGCTGAAAGAATTCCATCTTGCCATTCATGTAAAGATGCCCTGCGCCCACAATCACTTTCTTAGCCCACAGATAAATTGTCATCCGTGGCTTCTTATCATGTCCTGGATGGGGAGGTCCGCTGCAATAATATCATAAGTCCAGAATTCATGAACGACATGACATTTCAATGAGGCATGTTGGTTTGGACAGGACATGATTGGAATATCGAAAGCTTACCGAGCCTCGATCAGGTCGAAACCTTTAGCTTTGATCTCCTCCTGCTTGTATTCGACGCACTTCTCGAGGTGCTCAACACCTTTCTCAGTTCTGTGGACTTTGTCTAGATAGCCAATGCGTATGGTGCTTCTGCCCATCCATGTCATAGGTTGGGCTGCGGCTTGCACCGCACTTGTGACGAATGTCCGGATTTTATCAGCCATTGTGATTCGGAATGAAGTGTGATTGTGGTCTCAGTAGGGTAAAGGGGGCTTAAATGACTTGATAACTGGATTATGGCCCACGGTATTTGAGCTGTAAATGTAGCGGTACTTGTAGGAAGTTGTATCAAGTGAGGCTCGAATTGAAGTTGAGACTCCGACGCCAGTGCCAGTATCCTGTGACCTGATATCACTGTACTACAGGGCATGTGAAGAAAGTGGGGTCATGTGAATTCAGCTCCGCTCAGTCACAAGCCAAGGGTGCTTGAGCAGTTCTTTGGCGGACAGTCGCTCCTCCGGAAGCCAGCGTAGCATTGCTTTCATGAAATTAAAGAACTGCTCTTGCTCCTCTCCCGTAAGATTCTCCTCCAAGTCCCAGATTGATTTCCAGGTCGGTGCCGAAAGACCCTTCACCCGCCCTGTGTAATCGTAAGACCGTATAAATTATGCAGCTCCGTGCGCGGGTGGAGAGTCATACCTTTAGAATCGAAGAAATAACCACCTAGCCTTGCGTGCAACATAAGGTCTTTGGGTGGAGGTCCGAGATAGTAGACCATTTCCCGCAGATGACCCTTGAACGAGTACCGATCAGTTGCAAGAACCCGGCCATCGAAGACCCTCCTTGATTCGAACAGCTCCCAGATCTGAGATACATGTGATAGTCAGCAGGCCCGTTTCTTCGAGTCATCCGAGGTAATCGGCAACAGCTACTCACAACGCATGCCAGACTCCAGATATCGGCTTTAGGGCCCCACCCTGTCTCAAGGATAACTTCCGGTGCACGTAGATCATCAGGCTGTATTAGTTCAAGGTTATGCCCCGAGGATCGCTGAGCTTCTCCAAAGTCGGCCAGTCGCACGTTCATGTGGAGATAGTCTTCTGGGGCACGCATGCCTCCTCTCCTGATTGGAGCATCCCAACGAGTCTTGCGCTTTCTATCTCTTGCTGGAAGCTGCGCCACTTGCTCAAGGTAAGCTGGAAGGACAAGCTTCTCGTCAAGTTCGCACAAGATGTTGTTACTGGAAATGTCTATGGATCATTAGACGAATGCCGCGCCAGGGGACAGATTACCTTACCTGTATGAACCAATCCGCAGCTATGCATGTGATCCAAAGCTTGAAGTAGCTGGCGGGAAATCCTTTTAGTGAGTGTCAGAGGAAGGCGTTTGCTCGCATTCCTGTTCTGAAAGATGGAGAGACACTCCCCCATTGCTTTGTAGACAAGACACATATGCTGCCCGTTCGGACCTTCGTGATAGAATGAGTCAAGCAATTGCAGGATGTGTCCTTGGCCAGGATGGTCAGGGTTGCGATCTCTGAGTTCTGCTAATATATCCCGTTCGCGGACTGCCTGTGCTTTTTTGGGGGCATCGGACGTCAAAATCTTCAGAGAGACCCATTGCTCAGTCCTTCGCGAGAAATTTCAGTTTGTGTGTGATAAGAAATGGAGTGTTGAGCCTTACTTCTTGTCTTTGGCAAACCAGACAGTCGAGAATGCACCATACCCAAGCTTTAAAACCACGTCATAGCGACGGTTGAAGCAATCGCCGAGCGAGACTGGATGGTAGCGAAAGGGAGTATAGTATGGGATTGTCTCTTCCTCGATCTTCCTGCCTATCAGGCGCCGCCAAAGGAAAGGCAGCCTCTGCAACATTTCTGGTCGTTGCATTGGTGGCACGCAATGAAAGTAAGAGAAAACGCAAACGGCAGTGATGGCTACGAAGATGAGGTACATGGCATCCTGGTTATTCTCGTGCTAGATTTTGTGCCGGAGCCTCGAGTAAGCGAAGGCGCGAATTACTCCAAGACCATCGAGTTCGATGCGTCTCTTATTATTTTAGGCGCATTGATTACATGTAGTGAACAAGTGCGCCGAATTGTAGTAGTGGCTCCTCGCTGGATGCTGTAACTTCTCATCATGCTTATCACATGCTAATCGGCTCCTCAAGTCAATCACAGCCATAGCAATCCTAGCGAAGTGTCACAGTCATCATCTTCGCTCTTTAATTCATCACAGCGAATTCGCAGACAGGAGACTGCAGCATCGTTGACCACATATTGAAGGTTCCGTGAATGCAATGACGCGTTAAACGGGAACCGCATCAAGAGAGGCGACACGATCACGTGACTGTAATATGAGTTACGCAGTGTCTGATTTAATATTCCGTAGCGATCGTGTCTCTTGGGTCAATCCCTTCCTTCTCTTCAGTTAAGCAATTCCATGGTGAGCTGAGTCTCACAATACAGGGAAGCTAGAATCTTTGTACTGGAGAGCAAAAGATAATTTCGAAATCTTCGTATACTGCTAGGTAGTTCCTCGCAACAAACAACATCATCCAGGATACTATCAACAATTGAAAATACATTATTCAGCCCATCATTAGGCGGATAGATCATATTTGATCGCTATGTCCACCCATGCTGCTGGTTGAACTTATCGACTACTGCCCTAGTTGTCTTGACAATCTCTATGCAGCCAGGGGAATCCGAATGACAGCATATTGAAATCGGGTAGTCCTTTACAGGAAGCTCAACAATACTACCGTCAACTACTGTTACCGACTCCGTGGTGATCTGCTGTTCAACATGCCTCTGCACATCCTCTGACTGCCAGGGCCTAATGCTGAAATTAGCGACGTTCCCAATATCCTGAGGGACGCAGTCTTCTTACTTTTTGATCCTGTCAATCACCAGCATCCCATCAGCATTATACTTGACGTCCCCATACATTTCAGCCCAGAACTTAACTCCCAGATCGTTCGCCGCCTTCTCCATGTTTGTCCCAGCAAGGCCAAATACCGGTATACCTTTGGGAATCCCTTTCATGACTGCCAAGGCCACATCATACTCTCGACACATCATGCCATAAAGCACGCCATGCGGCTTGACATGGTGCAGTGGAACATCCTCGCGGTCTAGGAATGCTCTGAGCGCGCCGACTTGATAGATAGTAATAGCTGTAAGCTCTTCGGGCTGGAGCTTCATCTCACGGCGGCCGAAGCCTTGTAGGTCTGGGAGGCCGGGATGGGCGCCGATAGCGATATTATGGGATTTGCAGAGGCGTACAGTGTTCATCATAATGAGCGGGTCGCCGGAGTGGAAACCACAGGCTACATTGGCGTGCGAGATGTAGGGCAGAAGCTCTTTGTCGGGCCCCTAAGAATTTGGTTAGTATATCTAGACGATCTGAATGGAAGAACGTTCTTACGCATTTGAGGTTCCCATAGCCTTCTCCCAGGTCGACGTTGATGAGCGCTTTGTGCTTAATCGGCCCCATGCTGATGACTCAAGGCCTCATGTAGTGGCAGCCAGGATGTCTTCGAGGATCTCTGACCTCCTTCAGACCTGCTAGGGAGCCCTGACGTAGGGATTCAATTGCTGAGTCTGGCCCAATGAGCCCCTCATTGAATTGACTTCACCCCGCATCTGCGATTGTAAGTCCTCCTCCTCCTAATCTAGATCTGCGGTACTTGATTCGAATAGTGTCGCTGGAAGCCTGCATCTTCCACAACACACGCTGCGGAGTAGCCATCGAGGGAATTGCTGATTCATGATGGAGAAGCTGCTCGTCGCCAATAGAGGAGAGATCGCTGCAAGGATCATCCGGACGGCCAAGTAATTAAGCGAGCTACTACCCCTTTTACTCTGCATGCGCTGACACCAGCTAGGAAGCTGCATATTCGTACAATAGCAATCTACACAGAAGCAGATGCGGCATCAAGCCATGTCTCTGAAGCTGACGAGTCAGTTCTGCTACCTGGTGGAAATGCTAAGGGCTATCTTGATGGGTAAGCTGAATATTTAATGTCCACTACTTTACTGTTCCTGTCTTGTTTCCATGGAATTGTCTGTGCATGCGTACATGCTCTTCATATTGTTTCATCCTAAAGGATGCACGAAATCACGTGTGTGCTGTTTGTCTCTTCCAAGTCCTTACTCTGATCTCTTCCCATTGATGGCAGTGACGGCATCATCAAGATAGCGCAAGAGTACAACGCAGATGCTATCATACCTGGTTACGGGTTCTTGAGCGAGAGCGAGCCCTTCGCTCGCTCTGTCGTCTCTGCTGGTCTGTCGTGGGTCGGACCGTCGCCTTCGAGTATTGAATCCTTTGGTATCAAGCATACCGCCCGTGAACTCGCAGCTAAGGCTGGCGTACCCATCGTGCCTGGCTCCGAAGGTCTGATTGATAGCGAAGAAGATGCTGTCAAGACAGCTGAGCGTCTCGGTCTGCCAGTCATGTTAAAGCTTTCGGCAGGGGGAGGCGGTATGGGGCTGTCCACCTGCCAGGATATTGTAGAGGTCAGGGAGGCATATGCGACGGTCGTGTCCAGAGGTGAAACGTTGTTCAAGAACGCTGACACGTTCATGGAATGCTTCTATGCGGATAGCCATCATGTAGAGGTTCAGGTCTTTGGCAATGGTCAGGGAAAGGCGATCCATTTCGGCGAGAGGGAATGCTCGATTCAACGACGGCACCAAAAGGTCATCGAGGAGTGCCCCAGCCCCTTCGTAGAGAGACATCCAGGGCTAAGGAAAAAGATTTGCGACGCAGCTGTCCAATTGGCGGAGTCAATCAGGTACGGTTCTGCCGGCACCATCGAATATCTCGTGGACGACAGGACAGCGGAATTCTTCTTCCTTGAAATGAACACCCGGTTGCAAGTCGAGCATGGTATAACTGAGCTCTGCTATAACGTCGATCTCGTACAGCTTATGCTGGAGCAGGCAGATACGGAGCTCTTGGGTAAAGGTGGGATTGACGCAACCAAGCTTCAGGCAATGCAGCCTACCGAGCCAAAGGGAGCCGCTATTGAAGCTCGTATCTATGCTGAGAATCCAGCCCGTGATTATGCCCCATCCCCAGGGACCCTACAGATTGTCGAGTGGAAAGTGCTGGACGGGTCGAGGCTGGATACGTGGGTGCATACAGGGACTGAGGTTTCTTCACACTATGACCCACTGCTTGCAAAGATGATGTTCCATAGCTCCGATAGAGACGGTGCGATCGAAGGCATGCACCAGCTGCTGACCCAGTCCCGCATTTGTGGTCCACCTACCAACCTCGACTTTCTGGCCAAAATCCTGGCAGACGAACGATTTGTAGCAGGAAATACAATGACTAAGTTCCTCAACGACTTCACGTATGCGCCAGTAGCCATTGATGTGATCAGCGGTGGAGCATACACGACCGTTCAAGACTATCCAGGCCGCCCAACGATGGGTCGTGGCTTTCCTCATTCGGGACCGATGGATCCCCTCGCCTTCCAAGTGGCGAATTTGCTTGTCGGCAATAAGCCTGGCAAGGAGGGTCTCGAAATTACATTGGATGGCCCTGAGCTTCTCTTCCTGGGTCCAGCTGTAATCGCGATTTGTGGAGCGCCGATGGAAATCAGTGTTGACGGAGGAGCTATTCCAATGTGGACCAGAACCAGGATTGAGGCACGACAAAAATTGAAGATAGGAAAAAGCACCGATGGCGGCTGTCGCTCGTACCTAGCCATATATGGCGGTCTCCCAAGTGTCGCAGAGTGGTTCGGGTCCAAGGCAACCTCTCCTGGTGTAGGCGTTGGTGGCTATCAAGGTAGAGCACTTGCTTCTGGCGATTTCCTTGCGACTACCAAGCAAATACCCAATGAATTGTCCCAGCCGCTTAGTATACCTGACAATCTTATTCCGAAGTACCCAAGCCACTGGTCTTTGGCCGCTCTCCCGGGCCCCTACACGACAGGCTTCCTGACTCCATCCGACATCTCTATGATTTACGATACGACATGGCAAATTTCTCACAATGCTGCTCGGGGGGGTATCCGACTTGTTGGCGGGAAGCCAAATTGGGCGAGGTTAGACGGTGGGGAAGGTGGTGCGCACCCGAGTAACGTGGCCGAATATGGCTATCCTGTTGGAGCTTTAAACTGGACCGGTGACGACCCTTGCATCTTCCCCATCGACTGTCCGGACTTTGGCGGTTTTGTGTCTAGTACAACTATTGTGAAAGGCGATTTCTGGCGGCTGGGGCAGATGAAGGCCGGCGATACGATGCAGTATCGAGAAGTCTCACTAGAGCAAGCGCTGGACATGCGGAGACGCATAGATAATTTCATTGGATCCATAGGTGAGGGTTGTGAAGGAAGGAAGAATTTTGAAGAGATCGAGCCTCTTGACTACGACAAGTCACCACTTTCCGGAAAATCAGAAAAACCAGGAGATGCCGTAGTCCACCGTATTGATGCGAAGGGAAACCAGCCATTGACAACATATCGACAGGTGCGTACAATATACTCGTACGATTGTCTCCTCAAGCCGTACATAGCCGGCTATGGTAGGCTAGCTCGTCGACTTCTGTCTTTCAATTGTTGAATTATAGCCATAGCAGCTGCCAAGCCTTATCTCATGCGGTGGTAAGAGGTATTGCGTCTGTTCTTGGCGCTTGCTGAAAACCCGTTTTGACGGCTTCATGATGGGCTGGCCAACCAATGGAGGCACGTAGAGCTGACAAGGCAAAACGTCAAAGCGTTTGCCTTAGCCATCTCGCATCCTCATAGATCACTCAAAAGTTATGAAGCTAAAATTTGGTACAGGGTGGCGACGACTATATTCTAGTGGAATATGGCAACGGTATATTCGACCTAAACAACCGCTGCCGCGTCACCGCTTTGATCAAAGCCCTCAAAGAGTCCAAATCCGACATCACGTTCCCAACCGGTCTCATAAATACCGTAGGCTGCTGCAACAGTGCGTCGTTCATCATGCTCTCCTCTTCAGTTACCCAGCTTTGATCTCAAATGATATACTGACCGACCGTCTCTGCAGCTCTCCTCATCTACTACAATGGTCTCCAAATTGCCCAAGCTCGCCTCATTGAGCATCTCGTCTCCCTAGAATCCTCGATCGGAGACCTCTCCCGCGCCAAAGTACCGAGCCGCCTATTCAAGCTTCCCATCACCTTCGATACCGCTGGTGAGAAAGAAGCCATCCAGCGCTACATGGAGACCCAGCGCCCTTACGCCTCCTACCTACCCGACAACATGGATTTCGTCGCCAAGAACAACGGGCTGGAGAAGGAAGACCTGAAACGTATCTTGTTGGGAAATAATCTGATAGCTGTGAGTGTAGGCTTCTTCGCGGCGCTGCCGCTGTGTCTGCCAGTTGATCCAAGAAAGCGGATTTACTGTCCGAAGGTGAGTCTCATCTGGAATTCTGTTGGCATGATTTGAGGTGGTAAACAGATGAACCCCTCCCGTGTCTTCACACCCGAAGGTCAGGTCTCGTGGGGCGGCGCATGCATGGCTCTCTATAACGTTGAGTCCCCAGGGGGCTATCAACTGACAGGTCGCACTATCCCCGGCGTGGACATACTTGGGTCGAAGAACGGTTATTCGCTTTCACGCCCTTGGTTGTTCGAAGATTTCGATCAATTATCGTTTCATGAGGTTAGTGAAGAAGAATATAAGAAGCAGCTGGCTGTGTTTCATAGCGGGCGATATGAATACGTGGTCGAAGACACTGAGTTTGATATGGAGGAGCATAATCGCTTACTACAAGATACGAAAGAGGAGGTGGTGGTTATTCGGAAGAGACAGAGCCAGGCGCAGAAGAAGATGGATGAACTGGAAGCCGAGCTGATGGAAAAGTGGACGAAAGAGAAGGCCGAGGGGAAGATACCGATGGACAAAGTGGAAGCTCTACTGAATGGTACGAGCTCCTTTCCTCAAATATGCAATGCATAGAACGTTTGCAAGCTCAATCAACGGAAGCACGGCTGTGCTAATCTCGGTTTCTTTAGATCCTGCGATATCCAAGGTTACGAGCCCACTGAACGCCAATGTCTGGAAAGTCATAGCAAACGAAGGTGACGAGCTTAAGGCGAATGATGTGGTGACCATTCTGGAGGCTATGAAATTAGAGATCGCTGTTCGAGCTGACGATGAGATTTCTGGAGCTAAAGTAGAGAAAATACTGGTGAGGCCCAATGATGTGGTAAAAGCTGGAGATCCTGTTGCTCTTGTGCGGAAGCGCGATAGCTGAATTGGATTGTTTGACTTACGCAGAATAATGGAGTCAAAGTATTATGGGTGTGTCCTAGATCTGATCCCTTTGCATTGAACGAAGAACCGGCACCAGGATGTAGACATGGTCCACAGCACTAGGAAAGTCGAGGAGGCAAAGCTTCGCTGCTGCATGAATCACGTGCCCACTCACCATCTTCCGCTTGAACTCTTCCGTCCAACACGAACTAAATGAAGCGTAGATGAACCCTGATAATAGATATAGCCTTACTTGCCTTGCAGCATTTATCTATTTGTGCCGTGTAGGAATTGAACAAGTGTATATCAGTCATCCCTCCTCCCCTCGACCAAGTCGAATATAAAAAAACAAAAAAATGAATGAACGCAGCAGGGCCGGACTCGAACCCGCGCCTCCAATCAATGCAACCCACCAAATCGATGCTCCTTGATGATTCAATACCCCAAACCTCCAAAAAGAGATGGTTCCAAGGGTCCCCCAATGTTCTCTGGGAGATAGCATTGGCCGGCTCAGCAGGGGGGCGGCACAGCGCATTGCTGCACTTGAACGTGCCGGTCTTTACTATGTCCTATGAAATGTAGCATACGTCTCCACGGTGACGGAGAACTTAGAGAGGGAGAAGTGGACATAGTGAAACTACCCGAAGGTCGAACCACTAAGCCACGGAACCTAGAATTGAACTACTACTTTCGAATTCTACTATTACCCGTTGCTTACGTCAGTTTAGACGTTCGACTTTGACATCTCGGCGGCAGCTATGGTCAAGCGTATGCTCAGACCTCTTGTGGGAACCAGGCATATCTCAGCTCCACTGAGCGGTTGCTAGGGATTGACACTCCACTTGCAGTTTTAGGAGACATCGATCCGATAATGACAATGCATACGCATCTAGGAGACACACGGAATGGCACAAGGAACCGAATACTGCAAAGGAGACTATGGCTGTCCCAAACTTTTCCGATCGGTAAGTAACGGCTCTCTGTACACTCTCGATATGATGGGAAAGCTGCTCCCCATCATTGCTCAAGATACTAGGGGGACAGTCGTACAACTTCCTGCCACCTACTTCTTATCCGGGAGCTTATATGTTAGCGTGACAGGCTTCATTGATACACCAACCTCAAGGATCGGTGGGTGGGGAAGCAACAGTACCTCATGATAGTCTCGTGGAAAAATGCAGTCCTGCTCGCGCTTACCACTGCCGCCTTGCCGCGCTTGATCACATGATCGCCCGACACGAAATCCCTCAACCTCGGCATCCAACGCCGCCGCCCCTGCCTCGGAGCAATTGATTAGGGACCAAGATTACATGTTATTTCCGACGCGTTCAGTGTCTGGCTCTTAGCTGTATGCAAGCCTTAAGAGCTCCTCTTCTCATACCTCATACCGTTCCCTGGTCGCATTTTCTTCTCTGGAGCTCCGAATCCTACTCTACCCCCAGGCCGCCATTTCGCAACATCTTGAGCGGACACCGCCCAGCATTCCGCACAATGGCCTCCGCAACCACCTTCTACGACTTCAAACCCCTCGACAGTAAATCCCCTATCCCCCAATAAGCCCCTCCACCTCGCTAACCCCCCACCCCAGAAAAAGGCCAACCCTACCCCATCTCCACCCTCAAAGGCAAAGTCGTCCTCATCGTCAACACCGCCAGCAAATGCGGCTTCACACCGCAATTCACCGCCCTCGAAACCCTCTACAAATCCATCTCCTCCTCGCACCCTAACCGCTTCGTCATCCTCGGCTTCCCGTGCAACCAGTTCATGCAGCAGGACCCCGGCGACAACGACACGATCCAGGAGTTCTGCCAGGTCAACTACGGCGTCTCGTTCCCCGTGCTGGGGAAGACGGACGTGAATGGCGACAAGGCGGAGCCGGTGTTTGAGTGGATGAAGAAGGAGATCCCGGGGCTGATGGGGATGAAGCGCATTAAGTGGAACTTTGAGAAGTTCTTGATCAGTGCGGATGGGAGGGTGGTGCAGAGGTGGGCGAGCACGACGAAGCCGGAGACGCTGGAGAAGCCGATTTTGGAGGAACTCAAGAAGGGTGGCGAGGCGAAGTCGGAATTGTGAGGAGTTTACGGTTGGAATGACTCAACGTTTGGACGCTTTGACGAGCCTGGTTGGTTATTGTCTCTTTTTGCTTGTCGGCAATAGCATAGTTTCTCAAAGTTGGTAGCCGCTTGTGCTTGCTCTGTGACATCTTCAACCCAATTATCTTGAGCTCGATGGATCATTCTTCTGAGTCGCTTTCTGCATGGTGTACGGAGAAATTCGTAGCTTTTCGTTTTTGGCTACCCTTATTCTCTTCCAGCATTCCACATGCCTTCGGGGTGGTAGCTCCTTACTCTTACTAATACTCAATTGCTCCTTTTGCCGTGAAATATCTGGAAGACTTTATTGTAATAGCCTGCCATTGAGGCTCTACAGCAAACCCGAATCGGGCGTTGCTTCCTCCCATTCGAGAAAGGGAGAAGCGACGGACCATGGGGACTGTCAATCCACGAAACTTACAGAGAGATGCGGGGCATGTATGTGAAGCTCAAGGTATAACATTGTGGTCTCTGTGATAATTATCTTCGGACAATCAGTAGCGGTCTGACCATAACATGATATAAGAAGAGTTTATCTTCTAATCATGAACACATTGCTAAGACAAAGAACCCCGATGGAGCAGAGTAGTGGCATACACAACCCCTAACGCCTCGCTGTACAAAAGAGGTATCCCTTCTATCCGTATTTCCTCCAAGACCAAGGCATTACTCATCCAATATCTATCCAACTCCAGGTATGCAGAACCCAAAAGTACATACTCTTAAACAAAATTAGCCCACAATGATATGTCCTAATCCCGGCTCCAGAATCAATGGTCGTTGAAGAACTAGGTTCTAGATTGTGTGCCTGTATACTTTAGTCTTTCGGCGTGCTCTCTGCTAGCCGTGCGACCGTCTCCTCCAACTTTCGAAGCCGCTCATCCTTCTGCTGGAGTTCAAGCTGGAGGCTTTTGATCTGCGCCCGAAGGTCTCCGGACTCCACAACATCATCTATGGTATCTGCTGTTGGGTCCTCCGCATTAGATGCACCGGCGCCTCCTATGGGTTTGCGTCGCTTGCCGGTTTCTGGAGATTGATGAACCTCTTCCTGGGCTCCTTCGTCGGATGGCTCCCTTCTTCGTTTTCTGCGTTGACCGCCTGTGGGTGTGGGTGTTGCCACTCGGTCGCCGCCTTCTTCCTCCACACCTCTGTGCACTCTCCTCAAATGCTCCACCAGGTTCTCCCGTCTCGAGAAACCCGTGCCCGTGCTCCGCTTGCAGTCTTTGTGCGGACACACGCACCTCGCCTTAGGCCCACCATGCTGCTTATGGACCTCGCGTTGATGTCGTAGCAGACCACCGCTATACGTGAACCCGAGGATCTTCTCGCAGCCACGCTCTTCGCAGACATAGGGCCGGTTGTGCTTGTCCATGTGCTTTGTCCATTCGCATTTCCGTGTGAAGGTTAGCGGATCTGACGAGCAGTCTTTGTGGGTGCAGTAAATGAGACCCTTGTCGTTGCGAGAGGGCTCCTCGGACTTGACGGATTGTGGACTGCCGTAAGAGCTCGATCTTCTTGAAGCTGGGATGGTAGTGTAAGGAACAGTAGTCGTGCTTGCGTCCGCAGCTGGGTATAGGGATAGAGATGGCGATCTGCTTTGGCCCGACATCTCGCTGCGTGGACTTGGATAGTCTGGCATGTTGCTCGGTACTAGCCCAGATCTATTGGCTAGTCCGTGACCTGGAATCACTACAGTGGCCCCTGGTCTTCCCACGTCTCTACTACCCTCGTACGGGAGTGCGTGAGGAGGTTGCTGGACATACGAATAGACAGCGGTCGCTGTTTGGATACGTGAATTTGTTGGCGGTGAGATGGCTAGATTTTCGGGAAGACTCCGCTGGTCGATGGCAAATTTATAGCCTGGATCATAGGTGAAAACCGAAGATCCGTTGTTACCTTGATATTGAGGCCGAAATTGTAGTGGGGTCGCAAAAAAGGCTGAAGAGGTAGAAGGGCTAGCACATATATAAGGACTCGACGAGGCGCTAATAGAAGATGCAGGCAGGGTATAGTAATCTGTGAGACCTGCAATGTTAGGTTAGTCATATGCAAACGCATGTCTCGTGACTACGCATCAAAGGGTCTGACTCACGGTTGTCGCGTTCGCTAGTGTGGCTAGGGAAGCGAGAATGACTCTCTCCCTGCGGCACTGCCCCCAACGGATAAATCGGCGCATTGATGGGGAACGTGTTCGCAGTCCAGGCTTCCGTATGTTCTGACCAACCAATTTGTCAGCGATTCATACCATCCCCAAATTCGCTTTGCCACTTACGAGGAACGGTGGCACTTGCAGTTTCTTGTGGCGGCTGTGGCGAATGTCCTGTCCAAAAGGTGTATGGAAATCCTTCTGCCTGGTCTGGCATGCGTGTCGAATCGCCATCGGCATAAAACATCCAGCACACACCCCACAAGACAACCAACGATGGCTTAATATTCCATGGCCATGTCGTGCTGAGCGGTCTTCGGCTGCTCGACCATTCAGAGAACCAGGACACACTTGAGTGTCGGCGTTGTCTCCAATACTGGTACCAAGCAACAAGATCTCCCTCCAAGCGCTTGAGGCTGATTTGAATTAGCGCTTCAAGTGCAGCTTGTTGTAGGCATCGAAGCATATGCTCGAGGTTCGCAAGCCCCTTCTCGCATTCAAGACCGAAAGAGTACAACGGATCACCTAGCGTTCCTAGGCTACCGGTGCATTGGCTGCCTAAGAACCTCCGTAACCTGAGGATCAACAGCGTAGTCAAATCGAGAACACTGCCGAGCTCTTGCGCGTCTTTGAATGCAAGTGCTCGTTGCGCGTCATACTGCAAAAAGAGCTTGTCCTGAGTGGCGACTATGGCTATTGAGGCTTCCTGGCGCTTAGTGCTTACGTCGAGCTCGCGAAGTAATCTGAGAGAAGACTCCGTCAGCCTTTTGTACGTTAAACGAAGGTCATGACTCACTCTATAGTACTAGATTTTGATGCCAAGCCTCTTCTGCATGCGCAATGCCTATCGATGCTGGAACCGACATGCTGTTGAAGTCTCGAATGTTTGCTAAAACTGGTCGGCGAAGAGTGATCTATTCTGTCAACGCCGTAATTGCCTGGATTGGAGTGGACTGAGGAATGGTAGCTCCTAATGGCAGAGACGTCAAGCGAGGGCTTGTTCGAACGTTGACGAGAGTGAAAATTTGACTTTACACGACTTATGAAACTGTGAACTAGACGAGCAAGAGTGAATGCAGCATAGATAGAAGGACGATGACCCTGGGTATCTGAATGTTCCGACGTAGAATCATTGTACTTGCGGAGGCGAGTCATGGTGACAGCCGAAACACGGTTTCGAGTTCTGCACTATCACACACAACGACAAAAAACAGGAAAAGGAGCGAAGATCGACAATAAGTATTATCCCAGTCAAGCATCTTCGTTCTACGGGCCATCGAGCAGACATCACTTTGAGCAAGTCGATGGAACAGAAAATGGTTAGCAGCAAGCCACATTGTCACACGGCGTCAGGCGTACTCAAAGGTGGAAGACTCAGCATTCAGCAATAGCACGAAACATAAGATCATGCATGAATTTCCCGCGGAGTGGGAGGCCTGACAGGTGTTAAATCATTTCTTGAGGTCCTTGGGGAGACTTTCAGACGGTGAGAGAATACCCTTGGTTGGTTAAATTTACTTCATTAAGACAAGCTTTCGAGCAGATGTGGCTGTCCTTGAGGCTGTGCTCACTAGCCACTGCTCACCAGCCACAGGTCTTCCTCAGCTCGTCAGACATAATACCTAAATACACCATTATTATCGTCATCCAATGGCAAAGCTCGCGATTGTTGCGCCAATGCAGGGAGGAAGCATTAAAGAGATTAAAAGAGGCATTGTAGCTCGGTTTTCGTGGAGACTACTAACAAAGAGCAGTCTTCTACCATTATTATTCTCACCGACAATTAGGTTCCCGGACCTGGTGCTGTTTGTCAGCCCTCGAAGCATTGTAGCTGAAAATTCTCGAACCGCGCCTGTCAACGATGCTGTTATGCACTAGGTAAGCTTGAGCCACAGTCAAGACCTATGCTACTTCTGCGCAGTAAGTCATTGAGGAGATGACGTGATGACGCTGATGAAAATCGAAAGTGCACAGAGCTCTTACGACGCTGTAATGTCGCATTGGTTAGGGGTGCATCTTTGCAATCGGAGTGGCAGACTCGACATACGGGGCTGCTTTACTCGCCAACCAAAGATAATTTAAGAGCTTGCTCGCGTTCGCCAGTAGAAGACGACGAGGCCAAGGCCAGGATAGGCCTACCCTCTACAGAAAAGATTGATTTAGGTGTGGGGGGCCTCACAGGTGTGGCTCAACTTCATCTGCAGCCCAGAAAGGCGACGGAAACGTGCATCTGCAAGACGCGAACCGCATCTCAACCTATCAGGCCTCGTTCTTGCCAAGCTGCAGCCGCAGGTTCGGAATGACCGATAACATCATCATACATGATATTGAAAGCCAGAAGACGAACAAATGTACGGCTCGTTAATCATGCGGTGGCTGCGCTCGATTCTATCGACGCAGAGACTCAGCTGCCCTTTCAAAAGATTATCATGAGGCCAGAAGTCAATTCGTTGCATAGTCAGATCGTCCGACTCCTGCCTTTCTGCGTCATCATATGGCCTGAGACTTCCGATCTGATATCAACTGTACTGTAAGCCATTTTATTTGCAAGAGGCTTCCTTGCCGCGTCTTGAGATAGTGCTCTCGAACGGGTTAACTATGATGCAGCGCGTCATCTCAACGTGGAGTGTACGAATCTTTGCGCAATGTTGCTTGAGCGCGCAGTCGACCAACAACTTTCCATGTTAGCTATGGGTTTGCACTGGAAGTCAATTCATCGTCAACCCCTTAGTCTAGTCTTTGAACGACTGCCAAAACCGAGTGCATTATAGCATTGCAGCAAAATGATTGCTATTGGCACACAGGTTGCTCATACAAAGTCTTCATGGGCAATATACTCTCCTTTCGCTCTGCTCGAGAGACCTGCCTGGATATGAAAGCTATTGACACGATTACTAAAATCATTCGGGACCCAAGATCCTCTTCTGCAAATCTCTACAGTTGATGCTTTAGATCAACCCGCGAATATCAGCGAGAATCTGTGTTGATTAAATTAACAACGTCTGCAGTTTAAACCAGCTACGATGCTCTGTATTGTTGCGCTGCCTCTTTGCGTGATCCTTAACATACTTTGCCATATCATCTCGTTTCATTCCTTAGTACGATAAACAAAGACCAAGCCTTTATACAGCGCGTGCGAAGCGTGCAAAGGGTACGTCTCGGCAAAGCTCGTTTGTCTTGTGTCTCATTGAGTCTTTCAGCTGCTTGTTACTATCTTGCGGGACTCCTTCGGCGAACAAAGACACTTAATTCCATTCTCCTCACAAGGGGCCCTTCTTTGTGAACCAGGTAATATCGCTATCAGACCCAGTCAGCCAGTACGCAACACCCCGTCTCATCTCCTTGCCAAACAATAAGTTTACTTTTCCAAGCTATTCCATTCCCTCCTCAAGGAGTCTCTTCTTGTGAACCAGATCATATCGCTATCAGACCTATCACGCCGGTACTCAACATCCAGTCTCATTTCCTTGCTAGATGACAGGTTAACCTTTCCCAGCCACTTTTACCGCTGATGCTGAACTATTAGCAATGTCCGATTTCTGCCCTGTTCGCCTCTTTACTTGGCGTACTATCAACCACGAATTCGTCAAGAAGCGGTATGGCTGGCCCCCCTTCGGGTGGAAAATAGTGGAGGGACCAGAGCTAGCCCCGGAAGCATACTACGATGCAGACGATGTACTGGCTGAGTCTGGCATCTTGCTACGAACCAGACCCCTAGAAAGCAACGGCCGGGTGCATATAGAAGCGTTGAAAGTCGACCCGCGCGGCCCATTCGTCAATATCGAGAGACACGAAATCAATAACCTCATCACCTACCACTTCCAACGTTCTACTGGTGCGACGACGGTCAAGGACCTGGACCCGCTGTGCGTCATGAAGACAACTAGGACTATTATGGAAGCAAAAGAGAAGTTCAGAGGAGGGGAGCGCAAGTTCAACATCGTCCTCGACCGAACAATCTGGTATGTAGCCATATCTGGGGTGACAAGAGCACTGAGGGCTGTCCCTACAGTATTGGCTGCAAGTGCATGGCTCATGGCTCGATCCACGACTCAATGAGGCGATGCTGACTCCTTATTTTTGTAGGGGCCATAAGGTTGGGATGCTGGTGCTTGTGGCTGGTGGAGTTGAGGACGCTCACGCTCAGGTCGATGCCTTCATGGCACGCTATCCGAACTTCTTCAATACGTGGGATGTGAGGGTCACGCTGGCGTCCTGGCAGGAGATAATGGGCATTAGCTCTTGAGGGAGCGCAATCTTCCCCTTCCTCCGAGGAATTAGTCCTCACTCAGGGCGGGGATGCGTGTGCATGCTACAAGCTATCAAATAGCTGACTATGGAATTCTACTCCTCCTCACACTATGCCTTGACATCGTGAACCGATCAATCTTGTCTGTTCCATCAAATCCAGAATCCCACACACTCCTTTCAAACCACGCTAAAACCTTAAGCGAGAATAAGCCCTGACAACCATCGATTTTTTTGTTTCTTTACCATAGTAACTCTCTACACGACCTACCGGCTGCGTAATCTTGACATATATCACCGTCATGTCGACCCCGCCACCTCCACCTCCACCCTTTACCCACACATCCCCCGCCCCGACTCTCCTCTCCCAAGGCGCCGAAGCCCTCCTCTACCACACCCACTTCCTCCTCCCCTCCAACCCCTGCGTCCTCAAATACCGCCCCCCGAAACCCTACCGCCACCCCACTCTCGACGCCCGCCTCACGAAACATCGTATCCTAAGCGAAGCACGTACGATGGTGAAGCTCCGCCGCGAGGGACTGCGAGTCCCAGGGGTCTTGAGCGTGGATTGTGAGGGCGCGGGGGGCGGCGGCTGGATGATCATGGAGTTTGTGGAGGGGCGGACGGTGAAGGATATGCTGCAGGAGGTGGGAAGGGTGAGGAAGAGAGGGGGAGGAGAGGGGCTGGATGGGGGTGTGAGGGGGTTGATGGGAAAGGTGGGGATGGTGGTGGGGAGCATGCATGAGTTGGGGGTTATACATGGGGATTTGACGACGAGTAATTTGATGTTGAGGCCTGGGAAAAGGAAGGGTGGGATGGTGAATGGTGATGCGCCTAAAGAGGATGGCGAGGGGAAGTTGAGGCAAGAGTTGGAGGGTGGGGAGGTGGTGCTTATTGATTTCGGACTGGCGGCACAGGTCGCGCAGGATGAGGATAGGGCGGTTGATCTCTATGTGTTGGAGAGGGCGTTTGGGAGTACACATCCGGAGGCAGAGGAGGAGTTCAAGGAGGTCCTTAGAGTCTACGGGGAGAGCTACAAGGGTGCCAAAGTGGTGTTGAAGAGGTTGGAGGAAGTCAGGATGAGGGGCCGGAAGAGGAGTATGCTTGGGTGAGAGGGTAACAAGAGCATGGAAAGCACGCGCACGCCATCGATGGTATAAATCTCTATTCACGGATCTCGGCCATTGCGAAGTACCCTTTATACTCAATTACACCTCGATCTCGAACCACAGCAGTGTACTTCACCACCCACTGCGGCTCGACCTCGCCCTTCAACCCAGCTGACCCGTTCTCCGGCCCAGCTAGTACACTGGCTCCTTTCTCGCCGCTGCCGAGCAGTTCCCTCACCGTACCTCTGGGCAAGATGTTGGTGCAGTCATTGTGAGTAAGCAGCTCGATCTTCTGGCTTTTCGCATACAATATGAGAGACTTCGGTACCACGCAGCAATCCTTCACGTTAATCTGATCGACTGACGGCTTCACTTTAGTTCTTGGAAGAAATCTCTCCAGCCTTTCGTTACCGAACTCTGAGAGACCGATCTGTTTTGCAATGCCCGCAGAATGGAGACATTCCAATGCTCTCCATGTTTGTACCATGGCATCAAGATCCTCGCCCTCGCCGCTCTGCAAGTCCTCGTCTTCTTCTTCATCGTCCGCGTCAAAGGACACACCTGGAAATGATACGATAAGCAGGTCTATGGAATCCATATGGAGTTCCTTCAGAACCAGGCTCACGGCTTCCTTGGCGTGCCGACACCGATCTGATGCAGATGTGTTGGGAAGGAAGAAGAGCTTGGCCGTGATGTCGTACTGTGACCTCTCTTCTGTGAGGCCAGTTTGATTAAAGTCAATGGAAGGCACATACAATGAGCCATCTTCGTAAGCTGTCCATGCCGAGTAAGGTATTTGTTCTCGTTTGGGCCTCTCTGCTGGTAGATGGGCCGAGGTTCCATCTGTTGATGGTGCAAACGCTTGCTTTGAAGCTTCAAAATTCGAACGCAGAGAGTTGATGAGCTCGACATTAGATTTCTCTGAAGTCGGGCGCCTTATTATGGATGGCCCCCCATTCATGATGTTACTAAGACAATCAATGAACCCTTCTTAAGCATGGACATTGACAGTCACCTACGAGGTCGATAGGATAAGCTCCGTCATCCTGAGGCTGGGCGACGTATCAAGCAGTCAATTGGTCGGATCGTAAGAAGTAGTAATCTGCTGTTAATGGGCTCTTCTATGAGGCCTCATTCGGGACCATGAGCTACGTGATTGGCTGCGGCTTAGGGCTAACGGACTTTCCGAGCTTGATGGATACTTTAGATATGGTCTCTGTTGAACGGTAGACCCCGTAGCTGCTATGTGTTCTGTTCACCAAGTCTCAGGCTGCTCTCTGTCAGACATGTGAAGAATTGATGAAACTTTTGTGAAGGACTTGGGGTGTTCGTCTTTGGTGGGGGAACGGCAAGAGGGGTCCACTTTCTTGCCGAAGGTACTTTCCTGACCACACCAAATTGTCGTTTCTCTCCATTGAGCAGGTCGCACTTGAGAATGGCCATAAAGTATGTCAAAATGCCCCTTGCAAGATATTGCTCAAGCGTACATTATTGACACTTATCCAGCTATCTGATCCTCCTTTCGAGGCAGGGGAAAGTGGTGCGCACTCGTCACCCACCTTTCTCTTCGACGCACAAGCTAACAGAAATCAATTTCTAGCGTCTTGCCAAATGGTTCACCACACTGTCTCCCAAAGACAAAGCCAAGATCATCAAGGATGTGTCCCAGCTTGTGCTCTCGCGAAGGACGCGTATGTGCAACTTCCTGGAATACAAAGGCAAGCAAGGGTTTCGGCAGGCTCTCTATATCACGCTCTGCTGACTTCAAAACCCAGATACCAAAGTAGTCTATCGTCGATATGCCTCCCTCTTCTTCATCGCCGGCTGCTCCTCTACAGACAACGAGCTCATCACCCTTGAGATTGTCCACCGTTATGTTGAGCAGATGGATAAATACTATGGCAATGTCTGCGAGCTGGACATCATCTTCAACTTCCAGAAAGCCTACTTCATACTCGATGAGCTGTTACTGGCGGGGGAAATGCAGGAAAGCAGTAAAAAGAATGTGCTGAGGTGCATAAGCCAGCAGGATAGCCTGGAGGACATGGAGGTATGTGGAGGCTTTCTCAGCTCCGACCGTTTTCAATCTTCTACTTGTTGGCCCACATCGACGCCAGAGCACACTCTATGGCATATGATAGTTCAACTAAATATGTATGAGCACCCAACGATGACTGACATTATCTTTCGATCTCAGGTCACCGATGACGGAGTCACGAAGATCATGTAGCATACTCTTCCCCTTTTCGAAATCCCGTGTATATCTATTATGGTCCACTGCACCGTTCAAGAAGGTGGCTCTGTATTTATGGTCATGGGTTTGGGTACAGGAATGCAATCAGCTAATTATATATTGTCTGACATTTGACAGGCATCGCAGCAAGTTGAGCATCGGTTACGCGATGCTGGGATTCTCTGAAAAGATACCATACAACTGTATGATAGCTAAAGGTTCCGCATATCTCAATCTGTGGCGACGGTGGCATGCACCGAGACTCTCCCTCAATTGCTCTGCTTCAGTTATGAATCGTCATAGCAAAGCCTTGCGCACCCAAAGCTGATGATGGTCAACGAGGCTTCTATGACACGGTCTTCTCTGCTATTCGCGAAACATCTATTGACTTCGTGCAGGCAGTGCACTCAGTATCAACAAGGGCCAAGCTCGAACATGGCTAGGGGACAGAGTGGGCAGCCAAACACCGGGAAGTCGACAACTGATACCGCGGCTCGCCAATCATCGTCGGAGCCTCTGACATATGGTTTCTAGTACTGGAACTTTGGACTGACCACGAGCAGAAAGAGGCCGACCTCAAGCAGGCACGTGTGAAAGAACGGAAAGGCGATTCGCAAAGTCCGAGCACCTGACGTCACGTGCATACCTTTGGCTCACTAAGCCCTAAGCGGTATCGCGCATATCTCCGTTCGCATCGTCAACCTCCGCTTGACCTGCTTCCACGTCGCATCCTCATCCATCAACATTCACCATGTCAAGACTCTCTGAACATTGGCGCTTCTTCTAGGCGTTATCGCCTAGGAGAAATTGCTAAGCCATCGCTTTTGCCTTTGGTTTCAACGCGCTTGGAGCCCTCTTTGTTGCCGCGCCGTCGACCCCCAAACAACATCACCACCGATAACGGTTATCTCCTCGTTGGCCAGCTTTCAGCGCCTGCACATCTCACATGAACTCAAGATCGAGCCGTTTCAAGCATCAATAGGGACCTACGCCTCAGTCACCACCCCAAAGCTCACAAAGTTCAAGCGTCCTTTGTCTCGCAAGCTATTGCCATTTGTATTGTTGACGATCATCAAGTGATAATCAACCATAGCCAAATATGAAGGTGAGTCACTTCAACAGGATGTGATCCGACGCAATCTTCGACATTGCACGAGCGGTGATCTTGATGCTTGGATGTTCTGGCACTAACACTTGTCTTCGTAGTACCTCCCACTGCGCGATTTTGAAGACGTCAACGACGCGCTCAACTTCGATACAGCCGATTGCCATGTGGTAGGCGGATGTGACCTCTACACTACAAAAGCCGCTGGGGCGGACAAGAAACTCTACAAGGCTATTGAACAGTCACTAGAGACGCAATATGCTTCTCTGCTCAGTTTCTCAGCAGGGCTCTCACCTTCTCAGGCTGTTGGCGCCGCTGAAGCACTGAACCTGTCGAGAGCAAGCCCTTTTGGTTCCCTCAGCCAGTCCTCCGCTCGCCGAACCTTCGCTTACCTCATCGCAACGCTGAACGCAAGTCACTCAGATTATGATTTCTCGCATCTATTGCGCCCGACCGACTTCAGGCGGGAGAAGAGTCTTAAGCGTGTATTGAATACCCTGGATACAACTCTTTACAATCTTCGGCCGAGACCTAGTAGCTCCTTCTCGCTTAGCACTGGACCATCCTGGTCTACAGGCATAAGCAACAGTGCTCCTCCGCCGAGTCCGGGAAAAGAAGTCTGGAATCCTCGCATGTGGCGCCTTATTGACAAGGAGATGAGCCTCAAAGACTGCAGCATCTGGTGCTATTCGCCAGAGGAAGATCCCTACGACGGCGAAGAAGGTGCCATATGGAGTTTCAACTACTTCTTCTTCAACAAGGCCCGAAAGCGAGTCTGCTATATCTATCTTCGCGGTTTGAGCATCATTGGCCATGATTCCGGATCAAAGACACCTATCAAGCTGAAACGGAGCGCCGATCTAGACTGGGGCCTCGACGAGCCAACTAGCTCGAAGAGAGCTCGTTACTGGCTTGGTGATCTCGCAGCAGACGCCACTAGTGAGTGGGCTGATGATGACGAAGAGTTTGATGTCCGCGAAGAGGGTCCAACGGAGAATTACATTCCTGAGGACGAGGACGATCCGCAGCACACAGCCGATGATGAGCCACAAACTCAGATCGTGCTATCGGCTGATGAAGCGACGAGCCCTTCGGCAGTGACTGCATCATCGACAGAGCGAAGTCGCAGCGAGAGCACAATCAGAGCTGTCAGCTCAGATGCTTCGGAGTTTCCGAGTATTTGACGGTATCAAACGAGCCTGCGCCCGTCAAGCACAAGTGCCTCATTTCCCGTTTACCTCCTTTGCGATACTCATAACGATGGGTGTTTGGGAACTCTAATAGGGTAGGTAGGCCAGCTCTATCTGTTTTCGTGGGTTTAAGGCGTTTCGTTGCAGCACTGCCTTTTTACCTTACATTCTGTACTCCTATGCTGTGATACCATAAGGAGCTATGCGGCGGAGCTGGTAATACCTAGAGCGCTGGATAGGATACCATGGGATTCTGATGGTATCGTTGTAATGATGCTGCTTCCCATACATTAGTAAATCGTGCATAAAGTATGAATGCGGGTGAACTCGTAGAGACTGGTGCATTTACTACTCGTTTCACCATTGCCAAAATCCTCTTACCCCCTACTTGTGATTTCTTCACTAATCACCTGGCAAAGTCTTACATCTAGTCCGCAGGCCATGATCAGTTTCTCACCTTCAAAAATGCACGAACTAAGCGCCATAGCCGAATGAACCTCGCCGTGAAAAGACTCTTGAAGATTGTGAAGAACAGTAGATTCCGAGAGATTCACCGTTGGCAGGGTGTATGTGAGATATCTGGGAGGAAGATAAAATATCAATGATGATGAAAGCAATGTCGTGTCCGGGGTCGAACACTCGACCTGCGAAAATGGGAAAAAACAATCGACTACTAACTAGGAGTCCTGACACACGTCCAGGTTACGATTACAATCAAGTTAGTTGACTAGCGGTTTTATCCGCGACCTCAACCCGCCCTCAAAGCCATCGCCGACTGCTTGGTTCTACAATTGTGGAATAGTATACATACTGTATATTAAAGCCACGGCAAATGCGGCGAAATAGGATAAAGATTTTGACGTCGGCATAGTGGAGAAGAGAATGTCTTAGCGAGCTCCTCGGACAGAGTATAGCTCCAGAGACATGTTCTTGAGACTGCTTTAAGGGTCTGAGTTGCTCAATCTGCATACATTCACATCACTTCTAGACCCTACAGATCCTCACCACACGCCACGTAACACACCCACGATGACAGATCCTCAGCCTCCTTCCTTCGCATCCGTCAATGGAGATCTCCTGCACTCGCAGAAGTACTCGGACTTGACAATCCGCTGCGGCGACCGAGAATGGCGCGTGCACCGCTCCATCATATGCCCTCGGTCTAGCTTCTTCGCCGCGGCTTGTGATTGCGACTTCCGGGTAAGTCTCATCCACTGGGCGGTTGTCACAGCTAATGGAGGTAGGAGGCCAAGACTGGAATTATCGAGCTCAAAGAGGAAGATCCAGCGATCTTCGAGCGCCTGCTTCTCTACCTGTACACTCTGACCTACGATGATCGCGTTTCGATCGATGGAGAAGAGACCATAATCTCGCCTTTCACTATGATTCTCAAGTCCAAACAAGACGATGACAATGGTAGCGATTGGGGAGAGCTATCCAGTCCTCAGCCACCAGCAAATCCGGCTGATGGGAATGCGATTGCCCCAGCTTCTACGATGGATGAGGACCGGAGCATTCGCATACACAACAAGATGCTTATCAACACCCGTGTATACGCAATATCCGACAAGTTCAACGTTCTAGATCTCAAGCCGCTCGCCCAAGCACAGTTCAACAAGGCGCGCTCACTGGGAAGCTGGCCATATCATCGCTTCTCTACCATCGTCGCGGAGATACTACGCTCAACGCCAGCCAGCGACAAAGGACTTCGCGAGGTTGCTTTGGGACTATGTTCGGAGCATGTGCTAGAACTTCTAGATGATACCACTACCGGTGATACCGAGCATGATCAGTGGGAGATGGTTCTCAGAGATGATGTGACATTTTTATTTGATGTCTTACGGGCTAGGTCCCGAGCTCGCACGAAAGAGCTGGAGGCAAGAAACGTCCAACAAGGAGACTGGCAAGCCAAATATTATCTCGTTTCAAAAGAATTGCGCGAGCTTCGAGATCTGAGCAACATCAAAGCGACAGCATTGGACAGGTTGCTGACCAAATTACGATGCAATAATTGTCGAGGCTGCAGGGCTGTCTTTCAGCCAACAATCACCAAAATATCAGCCGGCGAAGGCTTCCAGGTATCTTGCCGGAGCTGTGGTTTCTCGTTGACTTGAACATACTGCGTAGGTGCTCACTCCTTCTTTGCAAGTACACATCTGACCACGACGTGACTGACGAAATGAATGTACTAGCTATCACTCGAAGACGACGGATCGCATTGGTGGGATAGCTAAGCTCGCCCCCCAGAGCTCGATAAAGCTACTTCCGTGCTCTAAGGGCAACTCGTGTATTCATTGCCCTACAGCAATCAAAATTCTACAGCTCACGCGTTGAGCGGCTCCATTCTTCGTGATGCACTGCTGGCCTGACTGTAGATTCTATGCTCGATTCATCCCACCCGGAGCGTCGAAAATACATGGAATGTTGCATTGTCTGCTATCTGAACCGCTCGATTGACAGATCTCAGGGCAACGCAGCATCCATAGTAAGTTCATTCCCGTTTGTCAGGTGGTGCAGCCAGACCAGAAGGATCAGCGGAAGAGCGGATTCACGAGTCACGATTGATAGCTTGATCAAGTGAAGACCAATAGTCCGAGCTTCGAAGCGCCAATCCATGAAAGGCTGTAAGATATGTAGCAAGGCTCTCAAAGAACGTCCTTACACGGGGCATAGGCAATGGTCAAGTGACATAATCTCGTTAGCTCATGGGCACCTTCCTTTACCTGATAGCCCTTCCCAGCATCGACCGCAGGCAAAAATGCGACCTCGGCCGCATTGTCGCGCCACCGTGTGAATATCGCTCCACTTCCTATTCACTAGCCTCGGTCGGTTCTCGGACCAACACTTCTCAAGTCACACATTTGACCAGGTCCTTCAGTGTCACCTCACGTACATGAAGTTTCGCTACCCGGCTCTGCTGTGGAGCTTGAGCTCTCTCTTTTGAAGCCGTGTCCAACCTCCTTGTCGGCCTATCAGCAATATAACGTCCGAACGGACCTTACATCCCATCGAAGCGGGCAACAGTCTGATACCCTCGCCATGTCGTCCTTGATTGCAACATGGAAACCCACCTATCCTTATCTCTACCGGCCAGATTCTGTGAGAGTAAAGGATTACAGCCTGAGCCATCTTGAGCTCCTGAGGTCAGGGAAATATTCGGACCTGACTCTTCGTTGTGGAAATGCCGAATGGCACGTTCACCGCTTCGTGCTATGTCCCCGCTCTAAGTACTTCACCGCAGCCTGTGATGGGGACTTCGAGGTTTGATTGCCTCTCCATTCTAGAGGCTGGGCTGATGTCAACACAGGAAGCTCATTCTGGGATCATCGAGCTCAAAGACGTTGATGTCAGTAGTATGGAGCGTGTCCTACTTTGGCTATATACATTGGACTATCCATACCCCGTGAACGCGACCCCATCTCCCAAGGCTACTCCGTCTCAAGAAACCGTCCCGCCTACGCTTATATCGAACCCAGATTCCAACGACGACGTCAATCTCGACACAGCGCAGGAGATTATCAGATTCCAGACGATGAGCGTGTCGACCTCTGCGGACCTAGAGAATCAAGAGACTAACCGCCTCGTGATTCATGCGCGGGTGTACGCTCTGGCTGACAGATTCGACATACCTGAGCTGAGGCAACTGACCATTGAAAACTTCAACAAGTTTGCTCCCTATCGAGCCCTGGACAGCGATGATTTTGTGGCTGCGGCATTGGAGGTACTGCGATCAACACCTCTCAATGATTCAGGTCTCCGACCTATCGTCAAGCGCATATGTGCTCGATATCTGGACAGCATCAGAACCGATCGCGTCGAGATGCGGGCTGGACGTATTATTGACTCCAAGAGCTGGGAAAGCATATTCAAAGAAGATGTTGACTTCACCTGGGAGGTCATGAAAACAGCAGCGGCGATGCATCGCGCAGACCTCGATGCGCAGCAGCCTACAATAGACAACGGACTTGCGTTAGCGAAGTTGGCGGACATTGCCCAGCGAGACAGTTGCATAATCTGCAGGAAGGCTTTTCGCCCGCTTTTCGAGGTGGTGCAGAGTGCCGATACACCTCGCCGCGTTCAACTCAGGTGCAGTCATTGCAATCAAGCCTATCGTAGCGAGGAATTTGCAGAGCCTTGGTGAGCGCACGCAGCAAAGCTCAATCAACGCCGACACTTGGAGTCACCACAGCGCAAGACATGCGAAGGAAAGACCCAGGCTTAGGTCACGCATAGGGTGTCTCGCTCATGGAGTTTTCAAGACGCTACTATTGCCGGTCGCACCTTAATTGACATCCGATATTCCCTACCAACAGCACCCTAAGGAGCCTCGACACCATCAAGGCGCGGAAGTCAGCTTTAGAACAGAGCGCAAGCATAATTTCACACCAATGCCCAAGCTAAAGCATCAAATCATATCACTGATGACTTGTGACTATCCTATAATCCATACACATCTCCTACTTTGACCGAGGCTCGTGACCTGAACCTGGAGCTTATGGTATTATGCACTTCTCAACCCAATTGCGACCGTTCTTCCTACACTAAGGTACTGTGGAGCTCATGAATTCTTCAGACAACGTCCTCCGATGTCATTCATTGCTGTCACTTGCTATCTCCGCGCGCTACTTTACCTGGTCGAGAGCATCGAACGAGCACTTCCATTCTCGAACCATTACTCTCTCTCTCTCTCTTTAAAAATGCCACATCCAAAAAATGATCTCAGTCCTACCATTGCGAGTACATCCAACACATCCCCGTCGCCGAAAGCCTGACATCGTGAAATGACAAGGAACAAGTAAGGCTATAGAGATGTATTTGAATTTAACTGTGCCTACCTTACCCCCTAAATCTTCCCCATTTTCTACAATCCACGAGGGCTAAAATTGTCAAGCATTGCAAGGCCCTCCGTGGTTTTCGTGGGCATCACGCGCACCCCATAGTTTTATTTACCACAAAGTCAGAGGTATTTAAAACGATTCTCGAAATAAGCCCCAGCGTAACCAAGAAGCCAGATATCTCGGTTTCCCTATAGATCGAGGCATTCCGTCTACCATCGAACGCTACCTTGGACATTGTTCCAGATACACCATCATGTCCAACCCCCTTCTCAAACATCAAAAACCTCCCCCAAGCCCGCCACCCCACCCCTCACATCCACCAAATCCATCCTCCACCCCTCCCACCCCTTCAACCCCCTCTTCACCTCCCTCACCCTCTCAACCCTCCTCCTCGCCTCCTCCTCCTGCGCCCTCCGCCACGCCTCCTCATCAAACTCCGCCCCATCATCACTCAGCAACGCATCACTGCCCCTCCTCCCCCCTCCCGTAAAGGCACTAAAACCATTACTCAACGCATTCGTGAACCCAGACGCCATGCTCTGCCTCCTCGCTCCAAACGGCGAGCTCACCGGCCCCGTAAGGTCCACATCATCGAACTTGCCGCCCCCGGGGCTCGCAGGGCCAGAGCCGCTCATCTCGCGGCGCTTGTCCCGCCAGACACCGCGGCGGAGCTCAAACACCTCGGTCTCGAGGCTGCGGACCTTCTGCTCCAAGCGCTGGCGTTCTTCGTCCTCGAGCTCGTCCATGCCATCGGCGTCACCACTGACCTCCCGTTTTCGGTGGCGATCCCGCGCTTCGCGCAGCCTGAGGTTTTCGTTCTCGATGCTCGCTAGCCGCCGCCGCATCTCGGCGGCTTCGCGCTCGAGCAGGGAATGCTGCTTCTCTGAGGCCTGCCGCCGGGAATCGCTGTCTTTGTGCAGGGTTGTCAGGGCGGCGAGTTTCTTCTCGAGGGTATCGATGCGCTTCGTGGCGTCTTCGGCGCGGGTGTTTGATTCTTCGGCTTCGCGCGTGAGGCTGCGGAGCTTGGTCTCTGCGGATGTGCGCTCGCTGCCGTCGCGGACGGCCTTCTCGGAGGCGCGGTCGAGGTTTTTGCGCACGTCGAGGAGCTCGCGTTGGGCGCTGCCGGCGGCGCGTTCGGCGCGGTCGACTTTCTCTTCGAGAGCGGCGATTTGCTCTCGGTGAGAGGTGGAGGTCGTGGTGGCGGTGGAGAGCTGGGAGCGGAGGGTGGAGATTTCCATCTCCATGGAGTCGACGGTGGTGATTTTGCTGTCGAGTTGGGCTTGGAGGGAGGACAGGGAGGAGGGGCTACTGCTGGGTGGGGGCTGCGAAGAAGGGGAGGAGGCGTGGCGTTTGGAGGTGCTGGATTGCAGTTGGGAGAGTTGGCGGTTGAGAGATGTGTTTTCGTTTTGCAGATGACTTATTTCGGCGTCCTTGCTTGAGGTGGCTTGGACGCGGGAGCGGAGCTCGGCGAGATCGCCGCTGGATTCGCGGAGTTCCTCAAGTTCGGTTTCTAGGCTTTTCCAGCGGGTAGAGGATTCGGCGGCTTCTCTGGCGAGTCGGCGGTTCTCGCGTTCAAGCTCGTCGAGGCGGGATGCTTGTTTGCGGTAGATGTCGGTTACGGCGTCACCATCGGGGCTCAGGACGGGGAGGGAGGGCGATCTCGGCCCGTTTTGAGAAGGAGACATGGGCCCTTGGGAAATGGAAGTGCGGCGGAAGGAGGATGAACGCATTTTGGATTGGATGCTGAGGGAGGGTTGGCGACTATGGGGCGGTTTGGAAGAGGAGGGAACGGAGGCCGTGGACTCGTGTGGAGTATCGTTGGAGCCATTTGAGGCTTCATCTTGAATCCCTGGAGCATCTTTGTTGCTCTCCGAAGCTTCAGGCTTTCCGTCCTCAAGTGCAGTGGTCGTCTCCGGTGTTGTCCGCTCCTTGGACGCATTGGTTGACTCTGGTGCAGCAGTGGGCACCTCTGCGACCTCTGATGACTCGTCTTTCTTCTTGGTGGTGCCGCTCTTCTTTGCCTTCTCTTTTTGTTTCTTTAATTGCTCGAACTGTGCAGCACGTCAGTGGTCACCCACGCTAGCGTCCGAGTTGACACGTACTTTCTTCCTGGCTGCAGCGACCTTTTCTGCTTTTGCTTTCTCGTCTGCGTCTGCCATGGTGCAAGAGCGGAGAGAATAGACGACTGGAGACCCAAAGCTATCTCAAAGGCCGTTGGATGTAGATGTCTCTTCGTCGGCTATGGATCAGCAGTATTAGGCCGGGTGTTTGCTGAAGGACTTAGGCTCAAGATTAGGCTACTATTCACAGTGAGGGTCCAAGCTTCAGCTCGGGAGTTGCCGTTCCCTTTTCTCGGCCAATCGAATCCCTTGCAGCGCATGAACTCGTACAATTGTCCGAGAAAAGATACGGGAGAGTTGGAAACTCGAACTCTCGCTAGCGCAGCAGCAATCCGAGAGCGTTCTGACACTGGCGTGCAGAGCTCGCTAACCCGTGGAGTCGCCATTTCATTGTTCGATTAACTTTGGGCTGCCCCTGATTTGTGAACGCTCGGCAACCAGTCGATCCCCCGTCGTTCCTGCATCACCGCCAAACAGACAAGTTTCTCGGTATGAGAAGCTGACCTGACGAGCCAAGTAGCTCACTTCCAGATAGCCGACACTTTGGACCTACCACTGTACGATTATCTTGCCGGCGAGGATCCCCGGCGCGTCCTTCAAGAACGAAGTCAACTCGATGCGAGTCAGCATGGTCGAGATGGATCCACTTCCGGGTCGATGAGGGTGCGATTTTCCGGCTCAATCACTGTCTCGTCATCTATTACCCATCCTTTGGAATCCTTGGCCTGGCAGAGGGACGGTAGTAAGCCGAAAGTGGATTGTTTGGCACGCCTAATTTATAGGCACTGGTCTCTTCGGACAGCTTACTACGCGAGCAAGTGCGAATCCCTTCTACTGAATGGCAACCACGAGTATGACGGATATCGGTGCGGATCCGTACGGTATGGGACATAAGGCTGCGAACAATGCTGGCATTGATGATACGGGCTCAGGAGGTATGCGCAGTTCCGTCAGGCTGGGTGCCTGCATTGATATGTTTCGTATCGGTTACTCACAGGTGCTGCAGCTGAAGGTCGGGCAGCCAGGAGGTTTCAGAGGAGCATGTCTGAGAAGAACCTACCCGTACGAAGGCCTGAGCCCTCAATTGCCACAAGGAATCCGCCAGAGGCAAGGCCATTGTTCAGTCACCAGCGAAGAGAGTCGATGAGAGACCCCAAGGCCCCGCCCACAACAGCGGCTCTGCAATCTTCACCGTCGAAGCGGTAGGTTTGGCAAGTCATCGATGCTCTCCCGACCACTCCATTGACCGACTTTCATAGGTTTGCGCATGACGCTTCCTTGAACCGATTCGCTTCTCAGCCAGCGGTGCCGTCGGCGGGCCAAGCCAATTTGCATGCCAGACAAACATCAGTCAACAGCACCTCTCGGTTCAGCTTTGCCTCTTCCGTTCCGTCTAGAAAGCAGGATTCATTCGACACGATCGGTTCCTTCGACTTCCTGCCCCCTGTCAATTTCGACGACCTTCAAGCGAGTCTTACGAAGGGAGAAGCCGATACAAGAGCGTTTCCAGTATCTGGCGTCGGAAGAAGAGTCTTGAGTGGAAACAATGATGATGGGGATACCGACTACGTTAGGCTGAAGAGCTCTCCAAGAAAGTCCGTTGTCGCTGGAGTAGGCTCTACGTTTGGCCAGGAAAGCCCCCTGAGGCGACAAAACAGTGCGGCTCGTCAGACCAACTTGTCAATCGGACCTGCCGCATCGATGGAATCGCCAGCTGCAACGGTGAATACCAAAACAAGGCGACAGAGTTATTTCCCTGTCCCGAATGGCAACCTTTCGATACAACGGCAGCCCAGAAAATCCATTGGCCCAGGGGTGCTGCCCTCGGAATTCTTAGGACAAACAATGCCGAAGCGTATTATCGGACAGGGCTTGCTCGACTCTGATGACAGCGGTCCTCCAGCTCCAATGGAGATGAATGCAGATGGAGCTGTGTTCGGTCTCCCCTTCGGAGCCCACTCCAGCGAGACTACCAGTATCGGAATGGCTAGGGGTCTTAGAGCCAAGTCGCTATTACCTCCTCCCAGATTTGGTTCGGATCAATTATCAACTCCCTCTGGCTCCCCAGACCACACGATGCCCTTGTTGATAGGGTCGGTCAGATCTCCAGCCAGACCTCTACCTCAATCTAGTGGCACTCCATCGTCCGATAAGCGACTTTCGATGATGCCTAATAGCGTTCATGCCACAGGGTTAGCTGCAAGAACTATTAGCCCGACCGACGCGCGAAGGTTGAAGAGGATGTCGATGATGCCGACTCCTCCAGGAGTACCTTTCACACCACACACGCCACAGCCGGACACTCCAACAACTGCAACACGTAACACGGCCCCGTCTCCTCCCATTTTTCCCCGAAAAAGCATTACACCGTCGTCATCCCGGACCACTCCGGACCATAACCGCAAGTCATACAGCTCCGGTATCTCAAACTCCTCGAGTACCAGCTACAACTCATTTGTAAATTCAACAGGCTCGGCTCGCATGTCTCAAAGCTTCTCAAATTCGAGATTGCCCACTCTGAAGACCAGGATCGAAAGTGCCCCTGCTGCCAGCGAGGAAGAAGTGCCGCCTGTGCCTGCTATACCTAAAGCGTACGAATCGCCCAAGACTGAGTTTGACCAGCCATTCTTCTCTGCCCGCAAATCAAGCTTACCCTTCGATACCAGCAGTGCAAATGGTGGCTCAAGTACTGAGGGACTGTTGTCCGGTCAGGGCGACAGTGAGGTCTCGAAGCCCGACAGCGGACAACAAGGAAGAGGTCTGACTAAGGTTGAGCGCCCAAGGACAGAGAAGAAAGCAAGCGGAGCCATCAATATCAATCGGAGAACTTTACAGCCTCTGCGGATGCCGCCACTGAACCTGCTTCCACTGAGTACACCAACGGCTGCCAAGATTGCAGCGCTATATGATGGTGCTGGTGCCACGAGCTTAGGTTCCATAACGCCTCCGCCAAAGAAAGGCCAAAGGGTTTCACCAGGCACACCGATGACTGCATCGAAGGCGACTTTCTCAAGAAGTTTTCGAGATGAAGAGCCTGTGCCACAGATGCCACAACTACGCAGTAACAGCTCGCATCATACCGTCAGGCCGGACTCTTCGGCATACCGCGCAACCAGTAGCTCGAGTTCACACATTCCTATAGCTTCGGAAAGAATTGAAGCACACTCGACGAGGAAAGCCATATCTCCATTTGTTTCAACTTCTCTCCCGAAGATAAGTGGAGACTTTGGATACACAAGGCAACCTAGCGGTGCCTCTTTCGATACAAATGGATCGATCGGTACCCGGCAATCGAAATTGACGGGCCCAAGGCTTCAAAGGCCGAGGAAAGACAGCAAAGATGATGCCTCAAGCATTGAGGCTTCAAGTCCGGCTGATGCGACAGGATCATCGTTCAGAACATCGCTTCGACGCAAGCTTAGTTTGACACGCAAGCGGAGTCTCTCGAAAGCTCAGTCTCGAGCGGACAACCATGTGGACATTGAGGCGCCGCCAAAACCGCCGAAGCATGACAATATGCCACCACCAAAACTGCCAGCATCAGCCACTTGGAACGGCCCGCTGATGCCAAGTCCAAGCCCGACGCACAAGCAAAGTGCATTCCTGTCTAGGGAGAAATCTTCGAAAACGATCGTCAACAGCGACTTTGAGCGGATGCGTAGCAGTACATGGACTATCAACGGCGTCCCGAAGAAAGGAGATAGCCCCGTTGCCGCGGCGTCTACTCCCAATTCGAGGCGCACACTCAGAGCGCAGCTAGAGGGTGGTCCACCACACAACAGCCTAAGCCTGAAAGACTTTCTGAACGAAGCCAAAGAATCACAGCTTGATCGTGATGATCTGTCAGCTGAAGAAGAGATGAGAAGGTTAGCATCGAAACGGAAAGATACCGAGATTGCCGCCAAAGAGCTTGACGCCTTGCGTCGGCGAGCAACCGCAAAGGAAAGAGTGAGCCCTAGTCGTGCTTTGCGAATGGCGAACCTCAATATCTTCGAGCGTGGAGAGATTATCGACTATAGAGATGTCTTTTTCTGTGGCACCCAAGACGCAAAGAAGCACATTGGCGATCTGACTTCGGATACGGCGAATTTTGGCTACGATGACGAGCGGGGTGATTACAATATCGTTGCAGGTGATCATTTGGCATATCGTTACGAGATCGTTGACATCCTTGGGAAAGGTAGTTTCGGTCAAGTTGCACGCTGCATTGACCACAAGACTGGTACTTTGATGGCGATCAAAATCATCAGGAATAAAAAGAGATTCCATCAGCAAGCGCTCGTTGAGGTCGATATCCTACAGAAGCTGAGAGACTGGGTAAGCATGTCGACCAGATGGCTTCTCGCATCGCTTGCTGACCTTCTAAGGATCCTCGCAATAACCACAGCATGGTGAACTTCACCCAAAGCTTCTATTTCCGGGGTCACCTTTGCATCTCTACCGAGCTTCTTGGCATGAATCTCTACGAATTTATCAAGTGTCACGACTTCCGAGGTTTCTCACTTAAGCTGATCCGACGCTTCGCCAAGCAGCTACTGAGCAGCTTAGTCCTGTTGAAGGCTCACAAGGTCATCCACTGTGATTTGAAGCCTGAGAACGTACTGCTCGCCCATCCTGCGCATTCAGAGATCAAAGTTATCGATTTTGGTTCTAGCTGTCTTGAGAACGAAAAGGTCTATACCTATATCCAGTCGCGCTTCTATCGTTCTCCTGAAGTCATCCTCGGCATGACCTATGGTATGCCGATCGATATGTGGAGCTTGGGCTGCATTCTTGCGGAGCTCCTCAATGGGTATCCGATATTCCCTGGTGAGAACGAACAAGAGCAGCTAGCTTGCATCATGGAGATTTTCGGTCCACCAGAGAAGCACCTGATCGAGAAGAGTACCCGCAAGAAGCTTTTCTTCGACTCGCTCGGTAAACCCCGCTTGACCGTCTCATCCAAAGGCAAACGGCGACGGCCAAGTTCGAAGACCCTTCAGCAAGCTCTCAAGTGCGAAGATGAAGCGTTCCTCGACTTCATCACTCGCTGCCTCCGATGGGATCCGGATCGCCGACTCAAACCTGATGAAGCCGTTTGCCACGAGTTCATTATTGGAGTCAAGCCTTCCACGAGACCCCTTCGACCGCAGCTGACTACCTTTAACAGCTCGCCAGTCAAACGTAATAATTCAAATATCAAAGCGGCTACTGACCGCCCGCTACCTAATCCATCGGCCGCAACTACCAAGAATGGTACAGCCGCGAGAACCAGAGGAGTGACGAATAGTTCGCCGATTAAGGCTGCAGTACCACCAAAGCGTCACTCAACTATCAACGGACTGCAAAGCAATGTCGGCGTGAAGCGGACAATCAACGGTGCAGCCGTCAGCGGATCGGCTTTGCCACGCGTCGCACCCCGAGCGAGCAGCGGAAAGCCTGATATGGCGGCGGCGGCGGCTCTAGCAAGCTTGGTACGTTATGATTGATACTCAGATTTTCAGTAGACAGGAGATCTGACGAGTTTACCACAGCGTGGGTCGCGATGATCTTCGATGACCCCTTCCAACCCCTTGTACATATCCGAAGCGAAAGCAGCTCGGCATCGACTGGCTAGCGTTTGCTTGGTAGCCTGGATGGCTTTTTTCACGACTTACTTTCACAGCGATCAGCATTGTCTAGCGGTTTTTCCTTCCATCTTCTCTGAAAAAAAGGGACGACATTATACCCCTACCCGTCAACTGGTCAAATGGCTTGTTGTGGTAGGCTTGGGCTTTGGTTCGCTTCTTGGCGAGGCACAGATGTATCTTACCTCTTGCAGTGGTGGGAAGATGAATTGATAGAGGAAGCAATTCTTGCCCAATGCAGACACCACACTACTATGCACATTTCTTACTTCGTGGGCATAAATACTACTCCCGAGACCTTACACGCTAACATTGCATGGCCTGGGCTAACGCAGGCATTTTTGTCTCAAGCTAGGCTGTCGAAGTTGCTTTTGAGGGCGGTGCCGTTCACCCTGCCACCGCTTAGTTCCTCCACGCTCTCGTAAATTGACGGTGAGCTTTTGATCCTCTCTCCACGACCTATCGTCCCGTCATTACAGCTAGAGACATAGGGAGTCGCCCCACCAAGCCTCCTGATGGCCGCAACCGGGTCTTCCACTCGACACTTAAACATCCTCCACCAACGCCCCACTCTGCAATCCGTACCCCCTCCAAAAACCCCCAATCAACCACCTTCCCATCTCCCCCCCCTTCCCCCCTCGCCCTCCCCTTCGTCTAGCCCGCCTCCCTCGCCACCCCCTCCAACGCCCTCCTATACTCCCCCACCTCCCTCGCCCCCTCGAGCGTGAAATCCCGCCGCCGGCCTTCAAAGACAATATACGGCACGCTGTCCACGCCATTGCTAGCCTGCTCGCGCACCAGCAACCGCGTCTCGTGTAGGTGTTCGTGCTCGTCGGCGATGAAGGACGAGGCGGAAGCGGAGGGGATGCCGGCGGAGAGGGCGGCGGTGAGGAGGGTGGGGGGGGAGGAGGGGTGGGACTGGAGGGTGAAGTATTGGGTGTAGAGTGCTGAGGGGGGGGTTAGGGGTGGTGGTTGTGGGGACGGGGGGTTTGGGGAAACACGTTCTGGGGAGGAGAACGTAGAAGGAGAAGGGAATTGGGGAATTGGGGAATTGGGGAAAAGGGAGCTGGGAAAAGACTTCTAGGGAGGAAAAGGTAATAGGAGAAGAGAACCGGGGAAGTACATTCTACGATCTTGTCCGCGACCTCGGCACCCCTCTCTTCCTGATAATGCTGGATCAAGCGATGCGCATCAATCGTGTTGGCCACCGTGCCGTGGAAGTCGAAGGCGATGCCGGCGGCGCAGCCGTAGGCGGTCATGAGGGTGGTGTATTTCTGCATGCGCTCCTCGGAGGAGCCGTATTTGGTGTTCTTGTACCATTCGTATTTGTCTTCGCCTTCTTTGCTGGCGTCGGGATAGAGCTGGTAGGGGAGGAATTTGACGGTGAAGGTGACATCTTTGGAGGCGGGGAGGGATTCGAATTGGCGAAGGGCTGGGGGGTGTGATGTTAGAGCGGATTGGGATGTATGGATCTGTGATGGGGATGGGGAGGGAGAGAGCCAAGATACGCTGACAGAGAAAGGCAAGGACTACGATCTCGCCGGAAAAAGAGATGAGGGGGCATACCTTCGTCGAGTCTATCACCATTGATAAAAGCAATTAGCTAGAGGTCTGCTAATGCCTTGTCCTGCCGCCTCTCTCGCCACCAGCGTACCTTTTCTTCGCCAAATACGTCCTTATGAGGTTAGTAACAGCGTTGCAGGATTTGGCTCAGATTTTGGATTGAAGCTAAGGTGTGCGGGACTGGGGTGGCATACCACGGACAGATAGTGTCGAGCGTAAAGGAGATGGTAGACTCGTAGACCATGTTCGCAGCAGACAGGAGATTGGAAAGAAAGACGATAATGGTTCCGAAGGTCGGCGATATGCACTTAGCACTAGGACCAGTGGTCTACTTCAACTACTAATAGGAGTATCTTGTTGGTCTCACAGGATCCGTTTCAGCCATTCCTCTCACCCGCGCCAGGTGCCCTGCAGCGGGGCAAATGCAGGTACCATGTCTGCGCGAATACTCTCGCTTTCGACCCTATTCCAACGTCGATCGTGGCATAAATATTCATTAGGTCATGACTATCCACTTCATCATGTGCATTGATAGATGCCAAGCTTATCATTGTAAACCGTCTGTCGAATGCTTCGAAGTAGCTATATCACGTGATCTTCGTATTCGGGAGCGACTATACCCTTAGCGCCTCTCTAGCGCTTGACTGCTGACGTTCAAGCTTCCACTGGCGCGGCTCGAGGACGGCTCGAGCAAGACAAAAGCTTCTTCAAACATCAACAAAACTCCCCAACACATACTTCAGACCCACGTTCGTTTGAGCATACTCTTATCATCAAACTATTCTAAACTCTTCAAATCATCTCAGTCGTTACCTCGCCTTACCAATTGATAAACACATCCAATCTCACTTGCAATTCTCAAACATGAAGACAACTTTCATCGTCGGAGCCATCTGCTCCACTGCTGCCCTGGTAGGCGCGCAGGCTACATTGTAAGCTCATCCTTCGATTCTTCTCATTTTCTCCGACGAGACAACTACTCCTCAGCTTCTCATTTCATCTCATCCCACGCTACCTATCTCATTTCTACATCCGCTGACCATCCTTCAGCAACCCAAGCACCGGCACCTTCAGCTGCCCACCCGGCAAATCCGCCTTCTGCGCCTCCGACTCCCTCGTCGGCAACATCATCATCCGCTGCACCGGCACCGTCGGCCAGCCCGGGAACTGCAACGACAAGTCAGCCCCCCCCCCCCCCCCCAATCCCACCCCCAATCGACGCATCACTGACCCATCTCACAGCCTCGCCGGTCTCCCACCCCCAGGAGTCAAGACGTTCGCGCCATGTAAGTGTTTTCTCCCTTTCCTCCCCTACCTTGCTGCTACGTTTTCTCGGCTTCCATACATACCCGCTATCACC
>JAABUZ0100000338.1_pt1 | contig 118984 bp, 111 predicted proteins | sample 5562091 | NCBI WGS metagenome assembly JAABUZ01 (sample SAMN12813069, study PRJNA571459) | rock metagenome | isolation source: Antarctica rocks | place: Antarctica: Victoria Land, Linnaeus Terrace sud | collected 2015-12-21 | reverse complement strand
TCCTGTTGGCGGTGACTTGACACCAACGTCTTCAGGAGGGCTCCGCCATTTCCAGGCACCGGCCCGGCTCGGAGGTGGGTCCGCCTTATCCCGGCGGAGGTGGGTTCACCTTATCCCGGCGCCAACAACACGCCCCATTCCCTTACAATATGGGGCGTTTTGTGCGGCGGGATCGGCCGGCACGAGCTCGACATGACCTACACTTTCAGGCCATCACGCTGAACCGAATTTACGGTAGCTCGTGCCGATAGCGTCCGCGGTCGACGCTAACCCACGGCGGCGAGTTGCGGCATCGTCGATTGCGCGCCGATGTGGTTGACGCTGACGAAGAGCGGCTTCATGTCCATGACCCCATCGACCGATCGGTCGCCGACCGTGAGGTGCGCGACGCCTTGATCGCGCGTCATCGCAAAAAGTTCGCTCGTCTGAAAGCCGCTCTTCGTATGTTGCGTCGCGCGGATCATCGTAGCGAGCGTCTCGTGATCGTCGGTCTTGAAGAACAGCTTCTGCGTAAAGTTCTGCAGGGCGGCGTCTACGACGTCGCGGGAAAGGGCCGTGTACAGCGACGACACACCCTGCGTCGTGGCCAACACCATGCAGCCCGCCGAACGGATGACGCCGAGCGAATCGACGTCCGATTCCGAAATGCACAACTGATATTCGTCGACGCCGAAGATGACGGGGCGTTTCTGATCGAGCTTGGGATTCGCGCGGCGATTCTCGACCGAGGTGAAGAAGCGGCGCTTCGCCATCGTGTACACGGCGCTGGCCGCGCGCTGATAACGCGAACGCGGCACGTGCAGCACGATGATGGTGCCGTCGAAGACGGCGTCGAGGGGGATGAGACCGAATTTATCGGACGCAAAGGTCTTTTGAATACGGTAGTCGCGCAGCGGTTCGAGAAGTTGTGAAACGGCGAACTGCACGGCGCGGCGCGCTTCGGGCGTGTATTTGTTCCAGCGGTGCTCTTCGTAGTCGATCGCTTCTTGGATCGTCCAGGCCTCCTCCGCTTCGTTGAGGCCCATCTTGCGCATACGCTCCATCGCAAAAATACGCGCGCGCGACTGAAAATCTTCATCGAAACAATATTGGGTGAGATGGCCAAAGGTGTAGTACTGTTCGCCCGCGCCGCTGAGCATGCGTAACGCGTTTTTCATGCGAGCGACGGCAGCCTCGACCCACTGCTTCGCTTCGCCTTCGACCTTGCCGTACGTGTCGCGAAAGTACATCGAATCCAGGTCGGGACTGCCGCTGAGCAAATCGATGCCGCGTTCGGAGCCGGGTTGGACCACGATCGTTTCGCGTCCGGCAAGCCGCGCGATCTCGCAGACTTCGGCGACCGCTTCACCCTTGGCGCAGATGATGAGCCCCCCGGCCTGCAGCGATCCAAACATCTCTTTGAGCAGCGGGTTGAAGGCCCGCGTCGTTTTGCCCGAACCCGACGATCCGAAGACGATCGTATGACGGCAGAGGTCTTCGAATGCGAAATCCACCGTGTTGATACCGTGGCCGAGCGTGACCGTGGGCATATTTTGGCTCATTCTTACGGCTTCGGCGTGCCGAGATAGTGCTCGCACAACCACGAGAAAACGTGAGGCAGCATACATACTTCCGCACCGCCCCGACGCGAGCGAGCCGATCCTCGCGCGGGAGCGAAGGCCGGGCGGTCTGAAACACACGGTGTGGTGAAGGTCGCCGTCCTCGGTGCGGGGGCGCTCGGAACGCTGGTCGCATGGGCGCTCGCCGCACGCTGCGACGTGCGCCTGCTGGTGCACGATCCAGGCGCCGAAGCGGCCATCGCCGGGCGCGGCGGCGTTACCGTTGCGGGCGAGGCCCTCCGTGCGTTGCGCGTCACGCGCGACCCGGAAGCGACGCGCGACGTCGCGCTGCTCGTCGTCGCGGTAAAGACCTATGCGACGATCGAAGCGCTCGCGCCGCTGCGCGACGCGCTCGCAGCGAGCGCGACCGTTCTGTCGCTGCAGAACGGTGTCGACGCTGCATCCGAGATCGAAACGGCACTGGGTCGCCGCAGCGGCATCGCGCTCGGACCGACGACCGAAGCGGCGACGCGGCTCGAACCCGGCGTCGTGCGCCGCGCCGCCACCGGAACGACGCACCTGGGCTGGGCGCGGAGCTGCGATCCCGGCTTAGCGCCCGATCCGCTGGCCGCCGTGGCCACACTTTTCACAAACTGCGGTTTACGCGCCGCGGTCGCTCGGCCGATCGAGCCGTTCGCATGGGCCAAGCTCGCCATCAATGCGGCGATCAATCCGGTAACGGCGCTCGCCGGCATTTGCAACGGCGTCGTGCTCGAGCGGCCCGCGTTGCGCGAACGTGCTGCCGCGCTAGCTCGGGAAGCGTATGCCGTCGCTCGCGCGGAGGGCATCGTGCTTCCGTTTACGGACCCCGTCGCGGCGGCGGAACGCGTGATGGCGCTGACGGCGACGAACCGTTCCTCGATGCTACACGATTTGGAGTGCGGTCGGCCGACCGAGATCGAAGCGATCTGCGGCACGATCGTGCGGCGCGCGGCGATGCATCGCGTTGCGGTTCCGGCGTCGCAGCGCGCCTACGACGAGGTCGTGGACCGCGCGCGCGAGGTGGGTGCGGCTGCGAAGGCGTAGCGCGCGCTATGGCCGCCGTGCGCCGTCTTACATCCGCCGCAATCGGTGCCCGCAAGGGCACGCGGTTCCCGGTCGTGACCGCGTACGACGCGCCGTTCGCGCGTTGCGCGGAAGCGGCGGGCCTGGACATTGTGCTCGTCGGCGATTCGCTCGGCATGGTCGTGCTCGGTTTCGATTCGACGACGCCCGTCGAACTGCCCGACATGTGCCGTCACGCGGCGGCCGTCGCGCGCGCGACCTCGCGCGCGCACGTGATCGTCGATATGCCGTTCGGTTCGTACGAAGCCTCGGACGCCGACGCGATTCGTTCCGCGGTCGCGCTGGTTCGCGCCGGCGCGAGCAGCGTGAAGATCGAAGGTGGCATCGGCGTCGCTGCGCGCATCGCGGCGATCGTCGGCGCCGGGATTCCGGTCGTCGCGCACGTCGGCGTGCTTCCGCAAACGGCGGCGATCGGCGCGGGGTATCGCCGGAAAAACGATCGCGATGCGCTGCTCGCCGACGCGCGTGCCGTCGCAGCGGCCGGCGCCTACGCGCTGGTGCTCGAAATGGTCGACGCGCAAATTGCCGGCGAGATCACCCGCGACGTATCGATTCCGACGATCGGGATCGGTGCGGGCGGAATGTGTGACGCGCAGGTGCTCGTGCTGCACGACGTTCTCGGTCTCTATCCCGACGCTCCGCCCTTCGCCAAACGCTATGCGGAACTCGCACAGGTCGCGACCGACGCTTTACGAGCCTATGCGAGCGACGTACGCGCCGGCGCATTTCCGCCGCCGAGCGACGGTGGCGCAGCGCCTGGCGCCGATGCGCCGCTCTACACCGTCTCGGCCGCGCCAAAAGCATGAGCGTAACGCGCCACATCGTCGCGGTCGGCGGCGGCGTCCTCGTGCCCGAGACCGATAACTTCAAGCTCGAGGGCTACATCCTCGAGGCGTGCGGTAAGGGAAAACCTCGGGTCGCTTTCGTTCCGACGGCGAGCGGCGACGACGTGTCGTACGTCGCGCGCTTCTACGAATCGTACGGGCGCTTCGGTGCCGGGCTCGATGTCTTACGCTTCTTCCGGCGCACGCCCGCTGACTTGCGAGACTATCTCTTCGCGTTCGACGTCGTACACGTCGGCGGTGGAAACACGCGCAGTATGCTTGCGGTGTGGCGGCATTGGGGTTTCGATACGGTCCTGCGCGAAGCGTGGGAACGCGGAATCGTGCTCTGCGGCTCGAGCGCCGGATCGATCTGCTGGTTCGATGCGGGGCTGACGGATTCGGTCGCGGGCGACCTCTCGACGATGGAATGTCTCGGCTTGATTCGTGGCAGCAACTGTCCGCATTACGATGGCGAGAAGGATCGTCGGCCCGCGTACCAGCGTCTCGTTGCCGCACGCTCGCTGGCGCCGGGAATCGCCTGCGACGACGGTGCTGCGTTGCACGTCATCGACGATGCTTTCGCGGAGATCGTCAGCGCGCGGCCGAACGCGCGCGCGTACCGGGTCGAGCGCGCTGCCGGCGGCGCACGAGAGACGCCGCTCGACGCGCGCGTTCTTTAACCCGTTCAGGCGAAGAGCATCGTCGCGAACTCACCGACCCGCGTGAAGCCGACGCGCTCGTAGAGCGCGATCGCGGGTGCGTTGAAGTCGTTTACGTACAGGCAGAGCGTCGGGAACGTCTGCAGCATATCGGCACAGATCGCCGCAAAGCCGCGCGTCGCATGCCCCGCTCCGCGCATTTCGGGGGGTGCCCAAACGCCTTGGACTTGGGCCGTCTGCCTCGATGCCGAGCCGACGTTACACGTAAATGCGAGTCGGCCGCCGACGCGATAGCGCCACCACCAGCCGGCCGCGACAATCCGCGCGCAACGGCTTCGAAACTCCGGCGTCGCGCCCGCCGGGTTGCCGCCGATCTCACCCGCGATCATCCGGGCGGAATGGGGCACGAGTTCGTCGACTTCGTTCGGCGTCGCTCGCGCGGCGTCGCCGGCGCGATCGGGTTGGAATGCGCGCAATGTCGTGCGGTCGAGAGCGTACAGGGGCTGTGCCTCGCGGGTTATACTGGGCTTGCGAAACCAGTCACTCGCGCGAGCCCAGAATCGTTCGACGTCGCAGCGGGGACCGACGAGCATGCGAGCTTCGCGCGCTTCGCGTGCTTGGCGAGTCCGTTCGGCGAACGCATCGATCGCTGCGGCACCATCGGCACTGGGCACGATTTGCGCGCCATAATAGCACACTCCGGCGACGGCACCGTCGGCATCGCGCCAGATTACGACCTGACCGCGCGCTGATTGTCCCGTCGAAATCAGCCAGGAAACGTACACGTTGTCGTACGGGCGGCGCGCCATATATGCGAGCGTTTCGACCGTCGATGCTGGCGTCAGGGCTTCGAGCCGGCTCAAGTGGACCGTTTTACGAAAGGGCGCGAACGAACTTCGGTTTGGACGTCGGCGCTTTGCTGCCGCCGACGGGTTCGACGCTTACCGCGACCGCAGCGAGATGCGCGGCGCCTTCGGGCAATTCGACGACCGCGACGCCGCGTTCGTCGGGTGAGAACGTAATACTCGGGGCGACGGTTTTCGCGCCCCTGGCCTGCGTCCACGCCTGATAGACCTTGCCCTTGGGGAGAGCATGCAGACCGCGTAACGCTACGATCACCCGGCCGCCGCTCGCAATGACTTCGCCGCCCGTGACGGCAAAGTGTTTGCTGCCGGGTGCGACGACCTGCGCGATGCGTGCATCCAAGACCCGCGCCCGTGCTGCCGCATCGCTCGCAAGCGACGTTTTCAGCGCGACTTGCCGTTCGAGGTTTGCCACTTGCGCGGCTCGGCGGTCCCCGGCGGATCGCTGCGACGCATCGTCGGTGAAGAGCACCATTGCGAGGATCGCAGCGGCGGCTGCGCTGCCATACGCGAGCCACGTCCTTCGCGCCGGCGCCGCGGCGTGTCCGTTGCGGCTCGCATGCGCGGGCGCGGGTGCGTCGCTCGGGCGTGCGGCCGCATCGCTACGCACCGCACGCATGACGCGCGACTTGAGACGCTGGGCGGCGACTTCGTCCAAATCGCCGGAAGTAAGTTCGGCGGCATAGCCGACGGCCGTCGCTGTCTGGCGTAACCCGGCGTACTCGGCGCGACAGCTTTGGCAGGTGGCGATGTGCTCGAGCAGCGACCCGGCTTCGCTCGCCGGAAGGGCACCTAGCGCCAGCACAGCAATCGAATCGCGCAACGCGTCGTCGTGCATCATCGTACCGCTCCGGCTTCGAGCGACGTCCGTAATTTGCGCAAACCCGCGCGAATGCGCGTCTTCACCGTTCCGAGCGGCGTTGCGGTGCGGCGCGCTATTTCTTCGTGCGTCACGCCGCCAAAGAATCCGAGCTCGATGGGAGAGCGTTGCTCTTCGGGCAGCGTCCCGAGTGCGAGGCGAACGCGTTCGCCTTCGATATGCGCGAAAACGAGCTCGTCGAGCGTTCCGTCGATGGGCACGTCCACCGGCATATCGCCTTCGGCGCGAAGCGCGCGGCTACGGAGTGTATCGAGCGCGCGGTTGCGCGTCACGCGCGCGATCCAGGCAGCGAAATTTCCAGATTCGAAAGCGGACGGCTGACTCCACACTTTCAAGAAGACGGCTTGCGTGAGGTCCTCTGCCGCCATAACGTCCTGCAGCATCTTTAAGGCTATACCGTGCACGAGCCGGTGGTAAGCATCGTATATGGCTTCAAAGGCCGCGACATCGCGGTCGCGCACCCGTTCCATAAGCCGGCTTGCTTCATCCACACCTGGCGGTTTCGTCCCGTCTTCGATACCGCCCTCGGGACGGCCCGTGTTATGCAAACGCGTGTGGGCTGCGCTCGGATGTTGCCGGGCCGCAGCCCTCGCGGCCATCTACCTGGCGCCTTGATGGCTCGATCGGGGGAAGTCAACGTGCGGCCCGCGGGTGGCCGAACGGATCGAAACCGTCACCACGCTGCGGAGGTCATAACGCGCGATGAGCGATGATTTACCTTACGTCCGCGAGCGCATTGCCGATTATCGCGAGTACGAAGAACAAGATGCGCGCAACGATAGTGACCTGCGCGTGCGTGCGTTCGTCGGATCGCGCTTGACCGCCGCGCGCACGCGCTTGGCGGACAGCCTCGATGAGCCAACGACGAAAGCGCTCGACGACGTATTGCTGCGCTGCATGTTTTCGGATCAAGTGTTCGTGCGCAAATTCGAACACGCGCTGTTGGATACATCGATGGTCGCCGCTCTGATCCGCTCGGACCGCAAGCTGTTAGAATTAGCTCAACGCGTCGATGGCATCGGTACGAGCGAGCTCAAAGAAGTCGTCATCGAAATCGATAAAGAATTCGAATATCGCCGTGCGCCGGATCCCGTCACGCCCTAGGCGGTCGCGGGGGCGGTCGCTGCCGCACGCGCCGTAGCGCGTTGGCTGCGCGTCACGTTGTACGTGATGATCGCTCCGCAAAGCGCGGCGACCGCGAGGTACGCGATTCCGGAGCCCACGCTGCCTAGTACGATCTTGCCGATCCCAAAGAGAGCGCCGTAGACGAGGCCGCAGCCTGCGAGCCAATCGACGAAGTTGATGCCGAGCGGTTCGACCCCAGGGGCCGTCTGCGAGACGCTCGCGATGCGTTTCCAACCAAAAGCGCTCGGGCGAACGCGTTCGTAGAAGCGCACGAGCGTGACGTCGGGCTCGGGCTTCGTCACGAGCGTCACGCCGATCCAGACCAGCGTGGTGATCGGAACGGTCACGAGCAACACTTCGGCGGTCTTATTCGCATCGTTGAAGACCTTAAAAACCAATAGAAAATTCGAGACGGCCGCCGAGGCGACGAGCGCGGATATCTCGCTCCACGCATTCACGCGCCACCAGTACCAGCGCAAGATCATAACCAGCCCGACGCCTGCGGTCAAATTATAGAGATAGATGTACGAATCGCCGACCGATTGATTAGCGAAGGCACCGCCGATCGCGAGGGTCATGACGACGAGCGTAGCGACCCGCGAAGCCCACACGTAGTGTGCTTCGCTGGCATTGGGCTTGAGGAAACGGCGGTAGATGTCGTTGGTGAGGTACGACGCGCCGAGATTGAGGTGCGTACCCATCGTCGACATGTACGCGGAGAGGAAACCCGCGATCATCAAGCCGCGCAGCCACGCCGGCAAATGATCGATCATCGCTTGAATGTAGTTGAGTTCTGGGTCCACTTTTCCGTCGCTGCCGACGACGCCGTTGGGATAGAGTACGAGCGCCGCCAGCGCGACCACTATCCAGGGCCAGGGTCGCAGCGCGTAGTGTGCGACGTTGAAGAAGAGCGTGGCGAGTAGCGAATCGTTCTCGCTCTTGGCGCTGAAGATCCGTTGTGCGATGTAGCCGCCGCCGCCGGGTTCGGCGCCGGGGTACGACGACGCCCACCACTGGACGCCGACGTACGTGAAGAAAGTCAACAGCGGTAGCCACGCTTCGTTCGATGTCGGAAAGAACGCGAGGATCGAGCCGCTGGCCGCGACCTTGTGGGTTACGTCGAGCGCGGCGAGCTTGCTCTCGAGCGAACTGATGCCGCCCACGGCCGCGACCGCCGCGACCGCAAGTACGATGGCCATGGTCATCTTCACGACGAATTGCAGCAGATCGGTGACGAGCACGCCCCACAGCCCGCCGATCGTCACGTAGATCGCGGTGAAAACCAAACACACCGCGAGCGCTTCGAGCTTCGGTACGTGCAGCGTGAGTTCGAGCACCTTGGCCATCGCGAGGTTAACCCAGCCCATGACGATCGTGTTGACGACGACGCCTTGGAAGAGCGCGCGAACCAGACGTAACGACGCAGCCGGTTTGCCACTGTAACGAAGTTCGATGAACTCGACGTCGGTCAAGACGCCCGAGCGCCGCCACAATTTCGCGAAAAAGAAGACGGTGAGGATGCCCGACATGACGGAACTCCACCACACCCAGTTCCCGGCGATACCGTGCTGCGTGACGAAGCCCGTGACCGCGAGTGGCGTATCCACGGCAAACGTCGTCGCAACCATCGACACCCCGGCGAGCCACCACGGCACGTTGCGCCCGGACAAAAAAAACTCGCCGAGGCTCTTACCGCCTCGACGAGCGTAGTATAATCCGATGCCGAGATTGATCGCGAAGAACGCGATGATGACGGCGTAATCAGCGGCCGAAAGCGTCATGAACGCCGGTTCGGCGCGCTACGGGTCATTCCGTTCCGGCGAGTGCAAAGCCGTTGGGGGTACCGATGCCGGTCACGCGGTCGTAACCCGGAACGGCGACGGCCGTTTGATTGGAACCGCCGACGACATCGGTGAAGGCGAAGCCGTAACCTTGCGCCGCCAAGATTTCGTACAGGCGCGGATTGATCCAGCCGTGACGCGAGCCTTGGATTTGATTCACCTCCGTCTGCATGGCGGCGAAGAGCGGTGACGATAGCGACGTGCCGCCGGTGATGAAGTTACCGCCTTGATAGATGTTGTAGCCGGTTTCCAGGGCGGCATCGAGCGCGATGTCCGGTACGTTGCGGCCCGTCGGCGAGATGCCGGCAATATTTGCTTGCCAATCGGGAACCGATTCGAAGAGCGAGACGCCGCCGCCGCCGGTCGTCCAGCCAATCTCCCCCGTGCGGGAACCCATGGGGTCCGTGAAGAGATCGGTGCCGCCGACCGCCGTGAAGTAGTAATCGACGGAGGGCAGCTCGACGCCGGGAATGGTGCCGGGTGCGCCGTTGGCAACGCCGTTGCACCCAAGGCCGCCCGTGTCGCCGGTCGAAGCGCTAAAGGTGATACCCTTCGCCGCACCCTGCATGGCGATGTAATTCGTCGAAAACCCGAAGGACGGATCGTCCTGTTCGCATCCGCCGAAGCTCGAGTTGACGACGCCCACGACGTTGTCGCTCACGACACGGTTGTAGCCGTCGAGAATCGCGACGTCGGCAAGGGTGTTGATGAGGTACTCAAAATAATTTGCGCCGGGTGCGAGCCCGAGAATGGCCTCGACGTCGAGTGTCGATTCACCGACGTCCGGCGATCTCGTCATCGTCGCCGGAACGAAGAGCGTATCGACGACGACGCGATTCTTGGTGCCGGTGTGGGCGAAACCGAACTCTTTGAGCTCGGTCGTAACGTCGTTGTCGAGAAAGTCGCCGGAAATGACGTTGCCGACGTTTTGACCCCGGCCGTTATAACCGTGTAACGACGGGTAATCGTACGCGTTTGCGAATGCGAAGGGGCCGTAGCCGCCGGTGGTCGCTCTGCGCGTATTGACGATGCCGCCGGGAATAGTCGGATCGGGATTGGGATTGGGCCCGGGGGTACTGGTCGTTACCGGCTTCGGCGACGGCGAAGCCGTGCTCGCGTTGGGGTGCGCAAAAAGGCTGGCGAAGCGCGTACCGTGGCTCGCGTGATAGGGGTATCGCGCGACGTCGGTCGAGTGTAGGCCTCCGACGGCGACCGCGTCGGTACGCAAAGCGGCCGGCATGATCGCCGACGTGACGTTCGCGTATGCGATTCCATGACCGCGCGTCTGCGCGATCCGATGAAGCTCGGTTTTAAAATAGCGCTCGGCCACACGAGCCGGGGCGTCGGCCAAAAGAATCTGGCGGTTCGGCGCGACGCGCGTTATGCGGAAGCCTTCGCGCTCCAGCGCATAGGCGACGCGGTGCACGCGCGCCTCGTCGGGAGCGAAATACGCGTTCCACTGCGCGTTGTTGAGATAGCGGTGGTAATAGCGCGAACCGCGTTCGCCTTGCTGGCGCGTGAGCGCGACTAGCTCGGCCTCGTGTCGATCGCGCATGACGATGCCGATATGGACGGCGGCATCGCCGCGCAAGCGGCCGAGATCGCGCATGCCGCGAAGGGCCGGCGCGAAACCCGCGACGCCGCGTGCTGCCGGCGACGTGCCGATCGCATCGCGCGAACCGCGAAGCAAGAGATTCGCCGCCTCGCTAGGCGCCGCAGCGAACCCGAGAGCGAGCGTTGTAATTAAAGCGGAAACGGCGATGCGCGCCGCGGGACGGATGGACGAAAGCGACGTCATAGTGCGAAAACCTCTAGTGAACCGCGATGCCGTAAGGATGGTCGATGCCTGTCATGGTGCCGCTAATTACCGTACCGACGGCCGCGCCGCTCGAGCCGGCAGGAAATTCAACGACCGAACTGTTGCCGTAATTTGCGACGTAAATGTTGTCGTTCTTATCGAGCGCGATGCCGAACGGCTCGTTGAGCGCGGCGCTCGTAACGACCGTCATCGGTTGTGCGGCGCCCGTCGCGCCCGCGGGATAAATGTTGATGGTGTTGATGCTGAAATTCGTGCAGTAGATCCGTCCCGTGCTATCCACCGCGACGGAGAGGTCCGACGCGAACGCCGATCCCATGCCGGAGATGTTCTGCACCGGCGCGACGTTGCCGCTGGCGCCGGCGGCAAAGACGTAAATCGCCTCGCTCTGGGCGACGTAGATTTTGCCTGTGCCGTCGATGACGATGCCGTAGGGGCCGGCGAGCCCGGTTTTACTGGCTTCGTTTGGGTTCGCACCGATCGAACGAATGGGCATTGCGTTCCCGGTCGCTCCGCGAGCGTATTCATAGATATGGTCGACCGTTGCGACGTAGATGTTGCCCGCCCCATCCGTTGTGACGCCCGTCGGCGTATTGAAGCCGCTTATGGCGGATGTCGGGAAGACGTTTCCTTTCGCCGTCGGGTCGAATGCGACTAGCGAGCCGGCTAGCGAGGAGCCTTGGTTCGTCGCGTAAATGGTGCCGTTCGAATCGACTGCCGGAAATTGGATTTGGTCGAGTTGCGTGTTCGGGCCCGCGATCAACTGAAGCGGCGCGATATTGCCGCTGCCGTTGGCCGGGAACACCGCGATGCTCGCGTTCGAGCCGTTCTTGGAATGATTGGCCACGTAAATTTTCGTCGATGCCGGCGGTGGGCTCGGCATCGTCGTCGGAGCCGCCGTCGGTGACGGCGCTGCGGTCGGCGTCGCAGTCGGCCGTGCCGTCGGCGGCGTTCCGGTCGGCGTGGCCGTCGGCGGCGGCGCAACGGTCCGGATGGGAGTCGGAGGCGCAGCCGAAGGCGTCGACGTCGCGGAGGCGCTCGGACTCGGGCTCGGAGTGCCGCCGGGGGCACTCGCGGAGGCGCTGGGACTCGGGCTCGGATTCCCGCCGGGGGCGCTCGCGGAGGCGCTGGGACTCGGGTTGCCGCCGCCCGGCGCGCTCGCGGAAGCGCTCGGACTCGGGTTCGGGCTGCCACTGCCGGGCGTGCTTGCCGAGGCGCTGGGAGCCGGGCTCGCCGATGCGCCGGGCGCTATCGGCGTCGCCGTCGGCAAGCCGCCCGGGGCCGGTCCGATCGTCGCGCCGCCGCCGCTGCACGCCGTCAAGGCGCAGGCACAAGCAATTATGGCGAGCAGTGGGGTAGCGAGGCGATGATCCGACATCGGGAAGGGCCTCCAAAAGCGAGCGAGACAATGCGCAAAGCCGCCAGCGCATCACTGCGCCGACGGCCGAAAGGCGTTTGGGCCTTCGATGCTATCCTACCTACTGTAACAAACTAAGAACATATTATTCTGTACCGGCGAGTAACCAGCCAATCGGTGAGCCGATTCCAGTTGCATTATCGTAACCCGGCGTCGCCGGATAACGGATGTTGGAGCCGGCCGTTACGTCGTGGAATGCGTAATAGCTTTCCGCGTTATTGATTGCATACAGGCGAGGATTGACCCAGCCGTTGCGCGTGTGCTGGATTTCGTTGATCTCGATTTGCAAAGCCGTGAAGAGCGGCGAAGCGAGCGATGTGCCGCCGCTTCCGCCGGGAGCGCCGTTATCGTACGTCGCATAACCGCCGATATTCGGGTCTGCCGGGAAGCTCAAGTCGGGCACGTTGCGGCCCGCGGTGCTCGTTCCAGGAGTAGCCATTTGCCAATCGGGCTCGGCCAGCAGTTGCGAGATGCCGCCGCCTCCCGTGATCCAGGCCGCTTCCCGCACGTAGTCGCCGGTATTCGGATTCGCGACGAACGACGTGCCGCCGACCGCCGTGAAGTAATAGCCGCTCGACGGATTCGCCGTGGTGGGCAGCGGGTACGTGCCCGGCGCTCCGTTGGCGACAACCCCGCAGCCTTGCGAGCCCGTGTCGCCGGTCGAGGCGTTAAACGTAATGCCTTTGGCCGCCCCTTGCATCGCGACGTAGTCGTCTTCGTAACCGCCCGACGGATCGTCGGTCTCGCAGCCGCCGAAACTCGAGTTGACCGCATCGACGACGTTATCGCTGACGGCGCGCTCGTAGGCGAAAAGAATTTGGTCGTCGCTGAGCTGCGGAATCAAGTATTCGTAGAAGTTCGCGCCCGGCGCGAGCCCGAGAATCGCTTCGACGTCGAGCGTCGATTCGCCCGAGTCGGGGCTGCTGGCGACGAAGTTGACGGGGCCGCTCACGAGGACGCGATTGACGCTGCCGGTATTCTTGAAGTCGAACTGCGCGTAAAATCCGGCGAGATCCGAATCCAAGAAGTCGCCGCTTATGACGTTGCCGACGTTGCGGCCATGGCCGTTATACCCGTGTTGCACGGGAAAATCGTACGAGGTCGCGTAGGCGAACGGTCCGTACGGTGACATTCCCAAGAACGGCCCGACGTTTTTCATCCCGCCCGGAATCGTCGCTTCGGGATTGGGATTAGGCGGCGGCGTGTTCTTCGTGATCGGCTTCGCGGATGGCGTCGCCGCGACGAGAACCACACCCGCCGAACGTCCGGCGCCGCCTGCTCGGTACGGCCGCGCACTGCGTCGCATCGGATAATGCGCGATGGCAAACGAGTGCAGACCCGCGACGCCGATCGTTTCCGAACGCAGTTCCGCCGGCATGATCGCCGGCGTCACGTTCGCATAGGCGACGGTGCGACCGATTTGAAGCACACGGTGGAGCTTGGTCGTGAAAAAGCGCTCGACGGTGCGCGCCGGTGCGACGGCGCCGATCATGCCGCGGTTCGCGAATTCGCGCTCGACGCGAAAGCCCGCGCGCCCGAGCGTCGCAAGCGTGTGACGGTAGGCGACGGGATCCGCTGCGAAATAGCCGTTCCATTGAGCGTTATTGAGGAAGCGATGGTAGTACGGCGTTCCTTTCTCGCCTTGCATGCGCACTAAGCGCTGAAGTTCGGCTTCGTGCCGATAGCGCATGATCATCGCGACGTGCACCGGCGTGCGACCGTCGAGCGCTCCGAGGTCGCGCACGTCCCGGCTCCATGCCACGCGGGCGGCGATGCCGCGCGCCGCAGGAGCGGGTCGCAGTGCGAGCGGTACGCGGTCCCACGTCATGCCGCCGCGCAGGGCGGCGTAGGGAACGGCGGATGCCGGCGCGGCGGTCGAGCAGAGAGCGGCAATCGTCGCGAGCGCGAACGCCCGCATCCCGGTAGCGATCATGAGGGTGCCTTTCACCTTAGCGGACATACACGCCGATCGGATTGTTTAGTCCCGTATTGGATCCGGAAATGCTTTGGAGCGTCGCGCCGGACGCGAGCTGCAGCGCGGAGGGAAAAACGAGTATCGTATTGTTGCCGAAATTGGCGACGTAGAACGCGCCGCCGGAATCGACGAACAGCCCGTACGGTTTATTGAGAAGCGGGCTCGCAAAGACTTGTCTCGGAGCCGGCCCCGTCGCAGGCGCCATCGGATTAGCGGGCGGCTGCGTCGTGTCGGTGGAGTTATACGAGTTGATCGTATTGAAATCGAAATTCGTTACGTAGAGCGTTCCAGCGGCGTCGGCTGCGATGCCGAGATCGGAGTAGAGTTGCGTAGCGGGGCCTGCAATGTTCTGTTGCGGCATCGCGTTTCCGTTGGAGCCGGGCGCGAAGGTGAGAACTTGGTTGCTTCCGGCGAGGTCGAGCTTTCCACTGGATTCGATGAACATTCCGTAGTCGTTGAAGAGCTGTGTGTTCGAACCGACGATGACGGTCGTCGCTTGCGAGATGCTCGTCGCGCCACGAGGTAAGCCATAAATCGTATTGCCGGTAAGAATGAGAAGGTTGTCGTTCTTATCGATCGCGAGCCCTTCGGGACGCCGCAGATTACTGATCGTCACCACCGGTGCGACGTTGCCTTGTAGATTGTCGTACTCGGTTATGGTGCTGAACGTGATGTCGCTGTTACCGGCAGTCCCTTGATTGGAAACGTAGGTCCGGCCCGTGCTGTCGACCGCGACGAACTGCGTTTGGGTCAGCCCGGTGTTCGGTCCGATCAGCGTCGCGATGGGCGTTGCGTTCCCGCTCGCCAGTGCGGGATAAACGGTGATGCTCGGAATATTCGTCCGGCCGGCGCCGAACGTCCCATGGTTTGAAACGTAGATTTTCATACCGGCGGGCGTCGCCGGCGCGGTGGTCGGAGCGGTGGTCGGAGTCGGCGTCGCCGTCGGTGCCGCAGTCGTACTTGGTGTCGGGGTCGGCGTCGGCGCGGGCGATCCGCTCGGTTTTGGATTGACCGGCACACTGACCGGCGTGGCAGTCGGTGTCGGAGTGGCGGTCGGCGTGGCAGTCGGGTTTGGAGTCGTGGTCGGCGTACCGGTCGGCATACCGGTCGGCATACCGGTCGTGCCGGGTGAGGGTGAAGCGCTCGCCCCCGGCGAGGGGGAGGCGGTCGCCCCCGGCGAGGGTGAAGCGCTCGCCCCCGGCGAGGGGGAGGCGGTCACCCCCGGCGAGGCGGAGGCGCTCGCGCCGGGCGAAGGGGAGGCGGTCGCCCCCGGCGAGGCGGGCCCGGTGACGGGGGGCAGCGTGCCCGGGATGCTTCCCGGCGACGGTCCGATCGTGGCACCGCCACTGCAAGCGGCGAGTGCGGCTGCGGTTGCCAGGGCGAGTAACACGCTACGCGAGCGACCAGCCAACATCATAAAAACGAAAACCAACTCTCGCCGAAACGAACGTTGCTCCGCGCGTAAGATCGCGAGAGCCCGACTTTTGTTGACACGCGGACGCCGGGATCGAGGGGTATCGCGACGGTACCGCGCCTTACGATAGCAGATTGCTCGAGCGGCGTTAAGGTGCCTACGGCGACGGCTATCGAGCGTAGCGGGGGCGGCGCGGCGATCTCGAGGTGTGACGGACGACACTCGCCCGCCGGCAGGAACCCAAGTGCCTTGTGCGATAAATCACAATGACTCGCGACCGATGGCATGGGAAGGCTCGCGAGCACCGGCAGGTCGATGCAGTGAGTGAGCGCGAGTGCCTCCGTCGAACGACGGGGGCGCTTTCGTTTCGTACGAACGCTGCGGCGGTGAGGATTTCGTCCGTCCGGCTCGCGAGCGCGACTTTCTGCGCGATCGGATTCGCGCTAGCCGGTTCCGCCGCCAGCGCAGCGCCCGAGGACGCACTGCATCTCGTGCCGCGGCCACAGAATGTCTCCCTCCGCGCGGCTTGCAGCGGGCCGGCGCCCGCAGCGGTGCTCGCGGCGCTCGCGGCGCTCATGCGCCTTTCAACCGCCGATTCCGGCGGCGTCGAAGTCGTTGCGGAGCGCTGGCGCGGGCTCGGTATCGTGCCGTCGGGAAACCCCAACCTCGCCGTCCGCCTCAGCGGCGATTCCGTAACGGACGCCGGCGGCGGCGCGCGCTATGCCCTCGACATCGACGCGACGGAGGTGCGCGTACGATCGTCCGGGAGTGAGGGAGCCTTCGATGCGCTCGCGACGCTCGCGCAATTGCCGCAACGCGACGGCGCACGTTGGCGACTTCCGTGCGTGCGAATCGTCGATGCGCCCGCTTTGCGCTGGCGCATTCTCTCCGACGACGTCTCGCGCGGTCCGCTGCCGTCGATGAAGTATTTCCGAGAACGCATCCGTACGATCGCGAGCTTCAAAATGAACGGCTACTCGCCGTACATGGAGCACGTCTTCGTCGATCCGAAGCATCCGCTGCCGGCGCCGCTCGACGGCATCACGCCCGCCGAACTGCGCGAGCTGGCCGGATACGCGCGCCGCTTTCACGTCGCCTTCGTGCCCGAGCAGCAGACCTTCGCGCACATGCACGAAACCCTTAAGGTCGAACGATATGCGGCGCTTGCCGAACTGCCTCACGGGTATCTCCTTTCGCCGGCGGTGCCGCAGAGCGATGCGTACGTGCGCGATCTCATCGCCGACGAACTCGAGGCCGTCGGGCATCCGCCGTTCTTTCACATCGGCTCCGATGAGCCGTCCGACCTCGGCCGCGGGCGAACGAAAGCGCTGGTCGCTGCTAACGGCGAAGGACCGGTCTACACGAAACACGTGGTCGATACGGCGAACTTCGTCATCGCACGGGGCGGCGGCCGACCGATGATCTGGGACGACGCGCTGGCCCGACATCCCGAATTGTTCGGCACCGTACCGAAGTCGCTGGTCTTCATCAATTGGCATTATGGTAGCGAAGCCACGTTCAAACCATACATCGATCGCATTGCGGCGGGCGGGTTCGAGCAGATGGTCGCGCCGGGCGCACTCAATTGGAACGAACTGTATCCCGATCTCGACGCCGCGCTCGGCAACATCGATCGCTTCGTGACCGAAGGGAAAGCCGCGCACGTTTTAGGGCTTTTCCAGACGGTCTGGCACGACGACGGAGAGACGCTGTTCGAAGCGACCTGGTATCCCGTCATCTACGCCGCGGCGAGTGCCTGGGAAGCGAATTCGGTCGACCGCGCGCGGTATGCGAGCGACTTTCCGCACGCATTCTTCGGCAGCGACGACGCGCGTTACGCGGCGGACATCGCGGCGCTCGCGCGCGCGCGAACGGCGCTGCGCGGCCATAATCCGCGCGAGTACGGCGATTACTTGTTTTGGGGCGACGTTCTGGCGTCCGATCTCGGAGCGGACGGACCGCGCGTACCGCTGACGGACGCCGTGCTTTCCGACGTCCGGCTCGCAGCGGAAACGGCGCTCGCGCATCTCCGGCTGGCGCCCCCGCCGCCCTTGCATCGCAACGCCGCCGCCGTGATGGCGCTCGCGGCTCGCCGCTACGATACGCTCGGTCGCGAATATCAGATCGGTCGCGAAGCGCGCACCTACTACGATGACGCACGTGCGAATGCGGACGGCAAGCACGACGGCTACGTCTATCGCGGCCTCTCCATCGCGAAGTATCTGTTCTGGGAACAGCGGGATGCCATGCTCGCGCTCGAACCGCTGGTGCGCGATGCGTGGGAATACGAAAATCGCGGGAGCCACGAAGCGAGCGTTCTCGAGCGTTATCACGTCGCCGCGCGCCGTGCGATCGAGCGTGCGGACCGCCTCAGCGATACGGTGTATCGCGATTTCGTTGCGACGAAAAAGCTGCCCACGTTCGACGACGCGCTCGGAGCGTACCGTTGACGGGATTTGCGATGGTCGCGATCTTCGTACTCGCCGCCGCGCTAATGTATCTTCGCGTGCTGCCGGCACTGCTCGCCGTGCCGCTCATGGCGCTCGGTATCGCGCTCGCCGGCGGCGCGGGAATTGCCGGACTCGGAACGACCTTCGTCGATGGGACGTCCAAACTCGCGCCCGTCATCGTGACGGTGATCTTCGGGGCGCTGCTTTCGCGCGTGACGCTTTCCACCGGGATCGCGGAGACGATCGTCACGTACGCGGCGGAATTCGGCGGCGACCGGCCCGCGCCGCTCGCGCTCGCGCTGGCGGCGGCCGTGGCGCTGCTCTTCACGTCGCTGACCGGGCTCGGCGCGATCATCATGGTCGGCTCGATCGTCTTGCCGATCATGCTGACGATCGGCGTGCCGCGCAAGACGGCGGCGACGCTTTTCATGCTGGCATTCGCGCTCGGCTTCGTCTTCAACATCGCGCAATGGACGTTCTATACGAAGACGTTCGGTGTGGAGCGTGCGGCGATGCAGCCGTACGCGTTCGCACTCGCCGCGATCGATTTGGTCGCGCTCGCCGTCTTCGCAGCCGTGCGTTTCCGCACGACGCGCGGCTACGCGACGTGGGCGCTCGCGGCAGACGAACCGCTCGCGCGTAAGCGCGCGCCGTTTTACGCGCTCATTACGCCGATTCTGCCGATCGTTCTGTTTTTTAGTTTTGGCGCAAACGCGATCGTCGCGTTCGCGTTTGCCGCACTTTTCGGCGTCATGACGACGGCGCCGCGCCGGGCGGTTCCGACGCTCGTCGCCGCCGCAATCCGCGGGGTTGAAGACGTGGCGCCCGCGATCGTGCTCTTCATGGGCATCGGCATGCTGCTCGTCGCGACGTCGCTGCCGGGCGTGCGCGCCGCCCTCGGGCCGCTCGTCGCCACGGTCGCGCCGCGTTCGTGGTTCGGCTACGTCGTACTGTTCGGTCTTTTTTCGCCGCTCGCACTCTATCGCGGACCGCTCAATCCTTTCGGCGTCGGTATCGCCGTCTATACCGTACTCGCGGCGCTCGGCGTCTTGCCCGCAGTCACGCTCGTCGCTGCCGTCATGGCCGTCGTGCAAGTGCAGAACGTCTGCGATCCGACGAACACGCAAAACGTGTGGGTCGCAAACTTTACGGGCGTGCGTGTCGACGAGATCACGAAGCTCACGTTGCCGTATCAAGTGGCGGTCGCCACGATCGCGGTTTTTGCCGTCGCGCTCTTCGGCCGCTCGCTGCTCGGCGTCCAGCCGTTCGCACTCGGCACGCCGGTGCACGCGGCGGAACTCGCCGGCGCGCCGCCGCAATTTCCGCCGGGTCTGATCGCCCCGCCGCAAGCGACCCGCACCATCGCGGTGCAACCTGGCGACGGCGGAGATCGTGACGCCTCGGCGGAGGCCAGCGACGAAGTGCAGCGCGCCATCGGCCGCGGCTGGAGCGGCTATCGCGCGATCGCGTACGCGGGCGATGCGAGCGCGAGCGATTGCGGCGCCAAGCCGTTCGTCGCCGTCGCACGCATCGTCGCGACCGATGCCGACGTCGGCCTCGAACTGACCGATTGCGCGGGCTGGCCGGTCGGGCAGTGGTACGTGCCGCGCTCGAGCGACGTGCGTGCGTCGGCGCTCGCGGCGCTTTTCCGTTTGCGCACGTGGACCGTCGAAGCACCGGCGCTTGCATCGTCGCTCTTCACGCGCGGGCTCGCGTACGATGCGGCGCGGGCGAAGCCGACGTATTTTTATACGCTCTTCAAAACGCGTGACGGTTTGATGCGCGCGTACGTGCGGCCCGGCGGCCCTGCCTACGTCGCGGGCCTGCGCACGAACGATGTCGTCGTGAAGCTCGACGGCAAGTTCTGGTGGGAGTACGGCACTTTCCAAACGCAATCGCGAGCGTACGACGGGCTGCCGCACGAGTTCGGCATCGCGCGGGGCAACGTAGCCGACGTTACGACCGTCACCGCCAACGTCAGCCTCGGCGCTCCCTTCGCGGCCGGGCCATCGCTGTAGCGGGCGAGCCGGCAGCGGCGGAGGCGACGTCGGCGCTGCGCGTCGGCATCGATGTCGGCGGAACGTTTACCGACGTCGTCGTCGTCGATGCGACGACGCGCGAAATTCTGGTGCGTGCGAAAGTGCCGACCACGCACGATGCGCCCGAAGGTGTGGCGGCGGGCATCGTCGCGGCACTCGCTCGTGCGCTCGCAGCGCCCGGCGTCGATGCGCTACGCGTGAAATTCATCGCGCACTCGACGACCCAGGCGACGAACGCGCTGCTGGAAGGCGACGTCGCGCGCGTCGGCATCGTCGCGCTGCACGGGCGCTTCGCGTGGCTCGCACGCGCGCAGTTACGCGTACCGCCGATACGGCTTGCGGAAAATGCGAACTTCGTACCGGCGATAGCGTATGCGGATGCGCGCGACGAAGGCGCGATCGCGCGCGCCCTCGAGGTGCTCGTACGGGACGGCGCGCAGGCGATCGTCGCGAGCGAAGCGTTCGGCGTCGATCGTCCCCAAGCGGAGCGCCGCACGGTCGCGCTCGCCCGCCGGCTCGGCGTCGCGGCCACCGCGGGACACGAAGTCGCCGCAACGTACGGTCTGCGCGCGCGTACGCGTACGGCGGCACTCAATGCCGCAATTTTGCCGCGCATGGTGCGGACGTCGCAGATGACCGCGGGTGCCGTCGCGCGCGCCGGCGTCGCGGTTCCGCTCATGATCATGCGCAGCGACGGCGGCGTTATGGACGTCGCCGAAGTCGCGCGGCGCCCGATCCTAACGATGCTTTCGGGGCCCGCGGCCGGGATCGCCGGGGCCGTTCTACACGAGAACATTTCCGACGGAATTTTCATCGAAGTCGGCGGCACGAGCGCGGATTGCTCGGTGATTCGGCGCGGGCAGCCGCAGATGCGTCCGGCGCGCGTCGGGGGCCATCGCACGATGCTGCGCACGCTGGACGTGCGTACGCTCGCGATCGCCGGCGGCAGCGTCCTGCGAGTTGCCGCGCACGGGCGCGGCCTCGCGGCGCTACGCGGCGTCGGGCCACGCTCGGCGCATATCGCCGGCTTCGCGTATGCGTGCTTCGTCGCGCCCGCGTCGCTCGCAGACGCGCGGATCGCCTACCTCCGTCCACAGCCGGGCGACCCGGACGACTGCGTCGTCCTCGAACTCGTCGATGGAACGCGCGTCGCGCTCACGCCGACGTGCGCGGCAAATGTACTCGGCTACGTGCGGCCGCAGGACTTCGCGTGCGGCGATGCCGCCAGCGCACGCATCGCATTCGAGCTCGTCGGCGCGACCCTGGGCGTCTCTGCAGAAACGCTCGCGCGCGCCGTGTTGGAGCGCGCGACGGAGATTCTCAAAGCGACGATCGACGAACTCGTCGCCGATTACGATCTGGTCGCCGCCGACGTGGAACTCGTAGGCGGCGGCGGCGGCGCGGCCGCGCTCGTTCCGTTCGCCGCCGAGCGTCTGGGCTTTCGCCAGCGCATCGCTCGCGACGCGGAGGTCATCTCGCCGCTGGGCGTCGCGCTCGCGCTCGTGCGCGACGTGGTCGAACGAACGATCGTCGCGCCGGCTCCGGCAGACGTCGTCGCCGTCCGGCGCGAGGCGTTCGATCGCGTCGTTGCGGCGGGAGCTGCGCCCGAACTCGTCGAGGTCGTCGTGGAGATCGACGCGCGGCGCAACCTCGTGCGCGCGACGGCATCGGGCGCGACGGCGGCCGTCGCGAGCGACGGTCCGGCCGTTCGCGCGAGCGCGGACGAACGCGCGGCCGCTGCGGCACGCGTTCTGCGGGCGGATGCAGCAGCTAGCGAGATGGTCTGCGAAACCGGCGCGTTCACGATCTACGATACGCCGGGGAAAGTCGGTCGAGACGCGTGTGTCATCGACGGGCGCGGCATCGTGCGTCTGGTGGCGCGTCGCTCGACCGTCCGACGTTGCACGGTCGGCCGCCTCGAACGCGTGCTGGAGACTTTGCTCGACGACGCGACGGCGTTCGGCGACGTCGGTCGCGCGCTGCCCGAGATTCACCTGGTGTACGGCACGCGCATCGCCGATCTCGGAACGCTCGCCGAACCGGCGCAGGTCGTCGCGCTCGCGCGCGAAGAGGTCAGCGGTCTCGCCCCGGGCGCGCCGCTCGCGATCGTTGCGATTGCGCGCGACGCCTGAGAACGAACGCTATGCGGCGATAGCCGTCCGGCGCGAGCGCGACGGCAAGCGCAGCGCGAGGCGAGCGATCCCCGGCAAGACGCTCGGTGTCAAAAGCGTCGCGGGCATCGCGCGCATGTGACGTTCGTTCTCGTCGATGCAGGACTGCAAGAAACTCCGCCACGTCACGTCGTCGAAGAGCGCGAACGCGCCTTCCGCGCCGAAACCGACGCCTTGAGTCTTCGGCGCATCCTTGGTACCGGGTGCGAAGGTCGTAACGATCCGCACGACCGCACGTGCGTAGCCGAGCGCCGTCGAAAAGGCGGCGAAGAAATCGGCGCCGCGGCCGCGCCGGATGCGTTCGTAGGCGATCCAATTGACGAAGAACGTTACGTGTCGTGCTTCTTCGAGCAGCACGATTTCGAAAATGTCGGTCAGCTCGGGAACGAAGAGCTGCACCTGACGCGCGAGCCCGAAGATGCCCATGCCGAAAAACGAGTCGATGCACTCCTCGTAGCCGAAATCGAGAAACGCGCGCTCGGAGTAGTCGGCCGCTGGTAACGGCTTTTCGGCGACCGTTACGCCGTAGCGCTGCAGCATCGTATCGAGCAACCGTGCGTGACGCGATTCTTCGACGCCTTGCAGCGCGAGCGCCTCGCGGATACCCGGATCGGTCAGCGTCTGAGCGTAGCGCTCGACCATAACGCCGGCGTTACGTTCGGCGGCGAGGGCCACGCTCCAAAAGGGAATCGACTTTAGACGGTCGATGGAAACTTCGTCGAGCGCGGGCCACGGAAGATTCGCCGGTTCGAACTTCCGATGCGTCTCGACGAACGATTGACAGAAGAGGGTCTTGTGGGCTTGCGAGCCGTCGGTCATGCCGCACAATCTCGGAATCTGCCGGACGAATCCTTCAGCCTCCATCGCACGTTCGCGCTCGGAATTTTCTTCGCCGTTGCGACTTTCGTTTTGCACTTTGTCGCCGCGGGCCGCTATGGTTATCAGCGCGACGAACTGTACTTCATGAGTTGTGCGCATCATCTCGCGTGGGGCTACGTCGATCAACCGCCGCTGATCGCCGTGATCGCAAAGGTCGCGCTCGCGCTCTTCGGCGATTCACTTTACGCGATCCGGTTCTTACCGGCCGTCGCCGCGACGGCGACCGTCGTCCTCGCCGGCCGATTGACGGCGCGCTTCGACGGAGGAGCGTTCGCGCAAACGCTCGCGATGATCGGCGTGGCGCTGGCGCCGTTCTTCTTGGCAGTCGGAAATCTACTGACGATGAACGCGTTCGAGCCGTTGCTGTGGCTCGGGACGATCGTCCTATTCCTACGCGCGTGCGATCGCGACGAACCGGCGATGTGGGGCGCGCTCGGAACAGTCGCCGGGCTCGGTCTCATCAACAAATATTCGATGTTTTTCTTTCTCGGAGCGAGCGTCGTCGCCATCGCGCTGACGCCTACGCGCCGCGCGCTCGTGCGGCCCGGCTTCGCGCTAGCCGTGGCGATCGCGGCGACGATCGTCGCGCCGACGCTCGTATGGCAGGCGCAGCATGGCTGGCCGCAACTCACCCTCTTACGCGCTGCTGCCGCGACGAAGAACGTCGCCGTCGGACCGCTCGGGTTCTACGCGCAGCAAGTACTGATGATGAATCCGCTCGCGGCACCGATCTGGATTGCCGGCCTCGGCGCGACCATCGCCGCCGCGCGCTTCGCGGGCGTACGTTGGATCGGCTACACCTACGTCGTGCTCTCCATCGTCTATCTTGCGCTCGGCGCGAAGACGTATTATCTGGCGCCGATCTATCCAGTGTTCTTCGCCGTCGGCGCGTGCGTCATCGAAAGAAGAATCGCGCATCTGCGTAGCGCGGCGGTGCTCTATCCGGCCCTCTTGGTCGTCTGTGGATTACTCGTGGCACCGGAAGCCTATCCGCTGCTGCCGCTCGCGACCTTCGAGCGCTACGAACGCGTCTTCGATTTTCGCGGAATCAAGATGGAGAAGCATCCCGAAGGCCGCGTGCCGCAGCACTTTGCGGATATGCTGGGTTGGGATTCGCTCGTTGCGGCGGTGGCTCGCGCGTACGATTCGTTACCGGCTGCCGAGCGGCGCGATGCGGTCGTGTTGACCCGCGATTATGGCCAAGCTTCGGCGATCGATTTTTTCGGGCCGAAGCTGGGATTACCGCGCGCGATCAGCGGCCATAACTCTTATTTTCTCTACGGCCGGCGCGGCGCGAGCGGCAATACGGTGGTCGCGATCGGCTTTTCGGCGAGCCGTCTGCGCCAAGAATTCGGGCGCGTCCGACGCGTCGGCGTGTACCACGACGACTACGTGCTGCCGGACTCCAACGATCTCCCGATCTACGCGTGCACGCAACCGCACGTGCTTTTCGCCACGTGGTGGCCTTCGTTGAAGCGTTACATCTGAGCGAAGCGCATACGACGCTAGTTTCCGCCAATATAAAGGCCGCGCTCGAAAGCGCTCGCGGGAACGTCGGCTACTGTGAAGGAGAGGCCCGCCGCTTCGAAGGCATGGCGGTACGTCGCTTCGTCGAAGAGTCCGACTTCGTGACGTTCGAAATAGCGCTCGACACCTTTGAGCGTTGCGACGAGGTAGTGGAAATCGAGAATGGCGATCTTCCCCATTTGTTTGCTCAGGCTCATGCGGGCGATCTTGAGATCGGGTTCGTCGACGAAGACGGAGTCCACAAATCCGGGTCGATACGCCGCGAACGAGACGAACGGTTCGACGACGAGCGTTCCGCCGGGCGCGAGGTGCGCGGCCATGGCGGCGACGGTCGCATCGAGGTGCGGCGGCGTGCGGGCGTACGCCGTCGTCCCGAAGAGCGAGACCACGCTATCGAATCGTCGTCCGAGTGCGAAGGTCGACATGTCGGCGGGTTCGATCGGCCTCTCCGGCAGCCGCGAGCGTGCGATCGCGACCATCTTGAGATCGAGGTCGAAACCACTGCAAACGAAGCCGAGCCGCTCGAACTCCGCCCGATGCGCGCCCGTCCCGCAACCGACATCGAGCAGCGTTTCCGCGGCCGGCGTCCGGCTGCGAACGAGAGCGGCGATCGCAGCCGCTTCGGCAGCGTAGCTCTTGCCCCGAGCGGCGTAAATCTTGTCGTAGAAGAGTGCGGTTTGCGTGAACACGGCCTGACCTTCACAATTATGGCGGAGCAGCGCGGCGAGCGTCTCGCGCTCGCTCCGGTTCGGGTTCGCAACGAGATTCGCTTCGTTGGAGAGATGCGCCGGCGCGACCGCGTCGAAAGGCGCTCGTTTTTCCCGTCAGCGACAGCGCCTGGCCGTGCGTTTTCGTCGTAAGGGCGCTAGGAGCGCCCCGCGCGAGCGCGAGTCGCCCGCTTAGTTCGCCCCAGTCTGCTGTGAATGGTCCGATAACAGCGTCCCGTTTGTGCACGAGTCGGCGTGAGCTTGAAGCTCCAACGGGCGGTCGTGCCGTCACACCGGTCCTCGAGAGCAGCAATTCTCGTAGTCACGGAGTAAGGAACCTCAACTTTGAAGTCGCTCGCCGCCCTAACCACGGATAACCAGGAAGACTGTTCTCATCGGAGATCCATGCCAATCACTTCGACATCGTCGTGGACGATGGCACGCTCGCGGCGATGCGGCGGATTTCTCGATGCCGCTTGATTTCGCACGCCTTCCCCAAGACGCGACCGCGTTCGATCCGGCTGACTTTGGAACGTTGTACGACTCGCTCGCACGCGCCGTCGCGCTCTATCCGGATAACGACGCATACGTCGTGCCGGCGAACAGCGAGCGTCCCTACCATCCGGCGGGCATCAGCTTCACTTGGAAACAGACCTGGGATGAAGTTCAAAAACGCGTGGCGTGGTACGCGGCCGCGGGATACGGTCCGGGCCATCGCGTGGCGATCCTGTTCGATCAGCGTCCCGAGTTCATCTTCCATCATTTTGCGCTCAATGCGCTCGGCTGCACGGTCGCGCCGATCTCGCCCGACTACCGGCTCGATGAGATCGCGTACCTGCTCGAACATTCCGAAGCGGTCGTGGCGCTAGCGATCGCTGCTCGCCTCGCTGACGTTCGCGCCGCGGCGTCATCGTTTTCACAGTCGCCGCCGGTCGTGCGTTTCGATGCGCTCGACCAACCATTGACCGAGCCGCCGTTTCCGGCACGCCGCGAAACGCTCGGCGCGGCGAGCGAGGCGGGTTTGATCTACACGTCGGGCACGACGGGTCGTCCCAAAGGCTGTCTGCTTACCAACGAATATTTCCACACGTGGGGATCGTGGTTCGCTTCTCGTGGCGGTTACCTCGCCTTGCGTCACGGCGAAGAACGGCTACTCAATCCGCTGCCGTTGCATCATGCGAACGCCCTTTCGATCTCGCTGCCCGCCATGCTGATCACGGGCGGCGCCCTCGTATTTCCCGATCGGTTCCATGCGAGTACGTGGTGGAAAGATGTCGTCGCATGCAACGTCACGGCCGTACAGTTTCAGGGCGTCATTCCCAATCTGCTCATGAAATTGCGCGAGGTGCCGCAGGAGCGGGATCACAAGGTACGTTTCGCGCTCTGCGCGGGCATCGAGCCGAGCGCGCATGCCGCGTTTGAAAAGCGCTTCGGCTTTCCGCTCATCGAGATGTGGGCGATGAGCGAAACCGGCCGCATGACGACCGCGCACCGCGAACCGCGCTTCGTCGATTCGCGCGCGATCGGCCGCAGCGAACCCGGCATGGATTTGCGCGCGGTCGACGAGCAGGGCAACGACGTTCCGGGCGGCGAGATCGGCGAACTCGTCTTACGTTCGACTGCGCAGCATCCGCGGAAAGGCTTTTTTTTGGGGTACCTCAAGAATTTCGAAGCCACCGAGGAAGCGTGGCGTGACGGCTGGTTCCACACCGGCGACGCCGTCACCAGAGACGAAACCGGCATGTTCTTCTTCGTGGAACGGCGCAAGAACATCATCCGGCGTTCCGGTGAAAACATCGCGGCGGCCGAAGTGGAAGCCATCATCGTCGGTCACAACCGCGTCAAGCAAGTTGCCGTGATCGCGGTTCCCGACGAGCTGCGCGAAGAAGAAGTGATGGCGTGCGTCGTCGCGGCCGATTCATGCGACCCCTCGGAAGCGCTCGCTGTGGAACTGCTCGAGTGGACCGTCACGAAGTTGGCGTACTTCAAGGCGCCGGGCTACGTGCTCTTCGTCGATTCGTTACCGACTACGAGCTCGCAGAAAGTTCATAAGTTGCGTATCTTTCCGCCGGGAACCGACCCGCGTACGGTCCCCGGCGTCTACGACCTGCGCTCGCTTAAAAAGAAAGCGACCTAATGCCGCCAGTCATCAGCGACCGTAGTGTCGCCGCCCTGATCGCCCGCTATCTCAAAGTGCGCGGCGTCGATCGCGTGTTCGGCCTCTGCGGCGGTCACATCATGCCGATCTGGATGCGTCTGGCGAAGGAAGGCATCGCGATCGTCGATGTGCGCGATGAGCGCGCTGCGGTCTACATGGCGCATGCGCATTCGGAGCTTACGGGCCGGCTCGGCGTCGCGCTCGTCACCGCGGGTCCCGGCGTCACCAACGGCATGACCGGCATCGCAAACGCGCATACCGCGCGCGCGTCGATCTTGATTCTTTCGGGACTGCCGCCGCAGCCGCAAGAGAATCGCGGTGCGCTGCAAGACGTCGTTCACACCGCCTTCGTCGCGCCGCTCACCCGCTATGCGCGGACCGTGCGCGATCCGGCCCACGTGCTGCCCGAGATGTACGAAGCGATCGCCCGCGCGTACGGGGAAGGCGGCGGGGAACCCGGCCCCGTCTATTTGGATTTTCCGATCGACACGCTTCGCGCTGAGGTGCCGCGAGCCGTCGAACTCAAAGAGTACTTCGATGTGCCCGCGCGCAGCGCGGTGCCGCCGGACGCGGGCCGCGCTCGAGTCGCGGCAGACACCATCTGGTCCGCGAAGCGGCCGCTCGTTATCAGCGGCCGCGGCGCCCGGGGCTACGGTGGAGAGCTGGTGCAGTTTCTCGATGCAACGAGCGCCCTGTACCTCGAGACGGGCGAAACGCGCGGGCTCGTTCCTGAAAGCCATCCCTCGGTCGTATCGGCCGTGCGCGGCGCGGTCATGGGCGATGCCGATCTCGTGCTCACGCTCGGACGGCGGCTCGATTTCCAGCTTGCGTATGGCTCGCCCGCGGTGTACGGCGAAGCGACGTTCGTGCGCGTTGCGGACGTTGCGTCGGAGTTGCGCGACAACCGGCCGGGCGAGGTCGGCGTCTACGGGAGCATCGGCCCAACACTCGACGCCATCACGCGGGCAGCCGGCAACCGCGCGCCCGCGATCGACCGCGATTGGGCCAAGAAACATCGCACGACGCATGAAGAACGGGCCGCCAAATTCGGGAAGACGTTACGCGAAGCACCGGACGGTAGCGACGGCCGGATGCATCCGAACCGTTTGCTCGGCGCGCTACGCGACGCGCTTCCGAGCGACGCGATCGTCGTCGTCGACGGTGGCGATTTTCTGAGCTTCGCGCGAGTCGGCATCAACGCGACGACGATGCTCGATCCGGGTTCGCTCGGCTGCATCGGCATCGGGACGCCGTTCGGTATCGCGGCCGCGCTCGCGCTTCCGCAGCGTCCGGTCGCGGTCCTCACCGGTGATGGTTCGTTCGGTTTCAATGCGATGGAAATCGATACGGCGGTTCGCCACAACGCGCCGATTTTAGTCGTCGTCGCCAACAACGGATCGTGGGCGATCGAGGTCCGCGATCAGCTCGAGAGCCACGGCCAAGTCGTCGGGACGGAATTGCGCTATTCGGATTATGCGATGATGGCCCGGGGTCTGGGCCTGCACGCGCAGCGCGTCGAGCGCGCCCAGGAGCTTCCGGCGGCGATCGCCGAGGCCATGGCGCACCGTCCGGCGCTACTCGACGTCATCGTTACATCCGAAGCGGTTTCCGCCGACGGCAAGAGTGGGCTTGCGTGGGTGCCCGATCTCCAGCCGCTCGCGGCGTGGGATGCCGCAGAACGTGCGTATCGAGGTCAGGCGTGACTGGGTGACGAGCTTTCCCGCTTGATGAAGTCCTTGTGGGTTTCGGAGATCGACGCTTTGGATCCCATTTGCGGATGCGGCGAGCTAACGATCGTCTCGCGTGTGGTTTATACTACGGCGTAGGCTCAGGGAGCCGGCCCTTTAACGACGACACCTGAAGAGAGGACCGGCCACAATGCAAATCATCGTTATCGTCATTGCGCTAATCATTCTGTTCTGGCTCCTGAAAACGTTTTGGATTGCTCTGCTGCTTACGGCACTCACGACCTCACGACAACGATTGCGTTTGTCTTAACGAAAAAGCGTATACGTACGTTGCATAAGAGCGCCGTCTGGGCCATAGCTGTCGTCATGTTTTGTATTGCGTGGCCAATTCAAAACCTTATTCAAGATGCAAAAGACGCTCATGTTGTCGAGGAACGAGTTCATGCTGAGAGACAGCACGCAGAACAAGCGCGTCAAAATCACTTACGCAGACATGGCTTGGAACATTGCTCATCCAGCTGAAATAGCGGCGCGTCGCTTTTCAACATCGTCGGTCGGATTTGGGATTACGACGCCCGGGTGATCGGCTTAATTCGCGCAACCGCTTTGCCGACGCGACCATGTAGGGCATCGTACATATCGACCGTCATCTGCATCCGCATCCACGACTCCGCGCTGAACCCGAGCGCCCGCTCCAAGCGGAGCGCCGAATCCATCGTCACCGGCCGTTTCCCGTGAATGATCTCGGAGAGACGCGCGTTTGTGACGCCAATGTGCTTGGCAAACGCGGCCTGCGTTATGCCCAATGGCTCGAGAAACTCCCGAAGGAGGATGCTGCCGGGCGGAGTCGGCCGGCGATGGGACGGGATCGAAAGCGGGCGATTCATCGGCGTCTCCTCAATTGTGATAGTCGACGATATCGACATCGATTGCGCCCGCATCCGTCCAGCGGAAGCAGATGCGGTATTGGTCGTTGATTCGGATTGAATGCTGCCCGACCCGATCGCTGCGCAGGGCTTCCAATCGATTTCCGGGCGGGATGCGAAGCTGATCCAAGCTCACCGCCGCGTCCAGCAGAGTCAGCTTGTCGATTGCCCTCTGGCGGAGCGTAGCCGGGAGAACTCTGCGGGCCGCCGTGGAGGCGATGCCGTTGTAAACGTCGCGCGTTCCGCGGCCCGCGAACTCCATAACCAATATTATCATTTTGGGATAATATCGTCAAACGATAAACGGGACGATCGGTGCGACCTCCTTCATGTCCGGAGAAGAGGTCGAAAGCTCGTCGTCGCGCGCTAACGGCCACCTAATCGAAGAGGTGACAAATTCGCTCGAACGAAGGCTTCGCGAAATGGCGACCCAGACGCTCGCCCCCTGGTTTTTCCGGCAACGATTCGCCTTGTTCGGTTTCGTGTATGGAGCTTCGTTCTTCTTCGGGAACATCATCGCCGGAGTGCTCGGTGTTCCGCCTCGGCCGGCGTTTCTGTCGTCCACCCACACGTATCTGCTGGCAGTGCTCGCCGTCATCTGTATTGCCGGCGGTTACGCGTTGCGGCTCTGGGCCTCGAGCTTCATAGCAGCGCGGGTCGTCTGGACGCAAGACGTGCAGCTCGGCGAGTTGACGGTCAGCGGCCCGTATCGATTCACACGAAATCCGCTGTACGTCGGCAATCTGCTTCAGGCCATTGGTATTGGATTGCTCGGGCCATGGCCGGTCGAGGCGCTTTTGGCGGTCCTCATGCTCGCTTATTGCCTGATCTTGATTTCGATTGAAGAGCCGTATTTGGCTAAAAACAACGGTACGGCGTATGCGGCGTTCAGCGCCCGGGTTCCGCGGTTCGTTCCACTGCCGTGGAAAGTCGCTCCCAGCGGCCAGCAACGTGGATCGTGGCGGGATGGTTTGCGCTCCGAGGCCATGACCGGCACCGTCGCGCTCGCAGCCACAGCATTCATTGCGTGGCGTCTCGCGACGGCAGGCCGATGAGGGTGCGGCCGATCGAACATCGCCGAACGTCCATCTAAGAAGGCGATGCCCGAGCGCTCGCGCCGAAGGCATCCGGCCAACCCATTCGAACGTCGCGTGCGCGTGAATAGCTACGACGTGCTCGTCATCGGCGGAGGTAATGCGGGCTGCGCGGCGGCGCTCGCTGCGGCGCGACGCGGCGCGCGCACGCTGCTCGTCGAACGCTACGGGTTTCTGGGTGGAACGGCGACGGCGGCGATGGTCGGGCCGTGGATGACGTATCACTCCGGAACGGAGCGCATCGTCGGCGGCATCGCGCAAGAAATCGTCGAGCGCCTCGTCGTGATGGGCGGCTCGCAAGGCCACATCGCGGACGCTTCGGATTACGTCGCCACGATTACGCCGTTCGATCCGGAAACGCACAAGGCGTTGCTCTTCGAAATGATGCGCGAGAGCGGTGTGAGACTGCTCCTGCACGCCTATTTTCTCGACGCCCTGCGCGACGAGGCCGGCGCCGTCGGCGGCGCACGCGTCGCGACGGTTGGGGGGCAGCGCGACTATCGCGCCACCTTGACGATCGATGCGTCGGCCGATGCGTACGTTGCCGCCGCGGCGGGGGCCCGCGTGCTGCAGGGCGACGAACGCGGCCGCGTGCAGCCGGCCAGTTTGATGTTCCGGCTCAGTCACGTCGATCTCGCGCAGACCGCCGCCTACGTGCGCGCGAACCCGGCGCAGATGCGGACGAGTCTCGCGCCCGAAGCGCGCGAGGCAGGCGCCCTCACCGCCGTCGCCGGCTTGTACGAACTGTGGAACGACGCCCGCCGATGCGGCGAGGTCGACGTGCCGCGCGAACTCGTCTCGTTTTTCATCTCCCCGTATCCCGACGAGGTGAGCGTCAACATGACGCGCGTGGTCGATATCGATCCGCTCGATCCCGACGACCTTACGCGAGCCGAAGTGGAAGCGCGCGCGCAGACGATGCAACTCTTGGCCTTCTTTCGTACGCGCGTTCCTGGCTTCGCGAACGCGCGCATCGCCGCGACCGCGACGCAAATCGGCATCCGCGAGTCGCGCCGAATCGCGGGCGTCTACACGCTCACGCGCGACGACGTGCTTGCGGCGCGGACGTTTCCCGACGCCGTCGCGCGCAGCGCCTACCCGATCGATATCCATAACCCCTCGGGCTCGGGAACGACGACGTTTCGCTTACCGCCGGGTGCAAGTTACGAAATTCCGTACGGCTGTCTCGTGCCGGAATCCGTCGACGGCTTGCTCGTCGCCGGGCGTTGCATCTCGACGACGCACGAAGCGCTCGCCTCGACGCGGCTGACGCCGACCGTAATGACGCTCGGCCAAGCCGCCGGTACCGCCGCCGCGCAGTGCGTCGCCGGAGGCGCGCGGCCGCGCGATTGCGACGCTACCGCGCTACGCGCGCAACTCGTTGCGGACGGCGTCGACCTGCGGCGAGCCGCACCTGCGCACGCGTGATCGTCGAGATCGTCGACCTCGGCGTGTGGGGCGCTGCGTCGCTGTTGGCGGAATACGATCCGTGCGACGATGCGATTCGGGTGAACGCCCGAGCGGTCGAAGCCGTCCAACGTGCGCTCGGCGCCGAGGAGGCCGAACGCTTTACCGCCGTAGCGATCGAGCACGAGCGCTATCATCGCTTGCATCCGCACGCGACGGAAGCACGAGCGCACGCGCACGCGCGCGCGATTTGCGGCGTCGACCCGGTGTCGTACGAACGCGCGATACGTAGCGTACGCGATTCCCACCGATGACGCTCGACGACCGTAGCGGGAGTTTGCTCTTCGCCGGCATCGACGGCGGTCAATCGTCCACGGTCGCCGCGATCGGCAACGCGAGCGCGGCGCTCGCACGCGGCGCGGGGCCGCCGGCGGATCTCGTCGGCGAGGCGCGCGATTGCGTTCGTAACCGGCGCGCGCTCGAGGCGGCGCTCGACGCCGCTCTCGAAGCCGCGGGCTTGGCTCGCTCGACGACCTTCGATGCCGTCGTCGCCGGTATCAGCGGGTTCGATGCCGGCGTTTCGCGCGAACCCGATCTCTCGGAACGCGCGACGCGCGTACGCATCGTGCACGATACGGAGATCGCGCACGCCGGCGCGCTCGACGGTGCGGCGGGGATCGTCGTGATCGCCGGTACCGGCAGCGTCGCCCTCGGCAACGATCGTTCCGGCGCGTTCCTGCGAGCGGGCGGCTGGGGTTCCTCCTTCGGCGATGAAGGCAGCGCGCTGTGGGTCGCGCGGACGGCGTTGCGCCGCGCCATGGTGCGCTTCGATCGCGGCGAACGCAGCGCGCTCGCCGAAGCAGCGCTGCCGTTCTTTGGAGCCGGTTCGCTGCGGGACGTGCAACACGCGTTCGCGCACGGCGAGCTGACGCGGCCGCGGCTGGCCAGTTTTGCAAGCGCCGTGCTCGCGACGGCCGCTCGCGGCGATCGCGATGCCATCGCCGTGCGCGCCGCAGCCGCGACGGAGCTCGCAGAGCTCGTGCGCACCGTGGATGCGCGGCTGGAGCCCGCGTCGTGGCGCTTCGTCTCGTACGCCGGCGGTCTGTTTGCCGATGCGGCGTTCGTCGACGCGTTCGGTAGCGCGCTGCTCGACGTCGTCTCGCACGCCGACCTGGTCGCACCGGCGCACGATCCGGCCGCCGGCGCCCTGGCGCTCGCGCGGCAGCTCGTCTGAACGTGCCGCTCGCGCTGCTCGACGGTCTACGCGGCGGCCTGATCGTCTCCGTTCAAGCCGATGTGGATTCGGTGCTCGACACGCCCGCGACGATCGCCCTGCTCGCGCGCTGCGCGGTAGCCAACGGTGCTGTCGGCGTTCGCATCGAGAGCACGGTGCGGATCGCGGCGGTTCGTGCCGCCGTCGACGTGCCCATCGTCGGCATCGTCAAGCGCGCGTATCCCGGTTTCGAGCCTTACATCACCAGCACGCGCGAGGAAGTCGCGGCGGTCGCGGCCGCCGGCGCCGAAATCGTCGCGTTCGACGCGACCGCGCGACCGCGCTTCGGCGCTGCGACCGTTGCGGATCTCGTGGCCGCCGTCCACGCCGCGGGCTGCGTCGCGATGGCCGACTGCGCGACCGAAAGGGACGTGCGCCACGCCACGGCCGCCGGGACCGACATCGTCGCCACGACGCTCGCCGGCTATACGCCCGAAACGCGCGGCTGCCAACTTCCGGCGCTGGACTTGCTCGCCGCGATCGCCGCCTGCCACCCCTTCGCCGTTTGCGAAGGCGGCATCGCGGCGCCTCGAGACGCCCGCCGCGCGTTCGCCCGCGGTGCCGCGGCGATCGTCGTCGGAACCGCGATCACGAACGTCGACGCGCTGGTGCGCCGCTTCGTAGAAAGCGCTCCGCGCTAAGTCTTCGTCGCGGCGTACTGGCGGCACGTACCATTGGCTCGGAGGCCGTCGGACTTTGCCCGACGCCGACGTAAAGTTTCCGAGCCTGGTACGCAACGACGGGACGGCACTACCGGACGGTCAAAGAGACGAAGTGCGGCAAGGCGACATGCTGCAACGCGTAAGGAGTTTTCTTGGCACAGCACACTGCGCCGCCGCAGAAAGTGAATCTCGGTCCCGGGTTCTGGCCGGTCGTCATCGGCCTGTCGATTCTCAATATCATCGCCACGTACTTCATCGTTACGTGGGATGTCAACAGCTTTCTGCCCGAGGCGGCGACGCCGGCCGGCGACATCGATTTCCTGTTCAAGTTCATGGCCGTCTTCGGCAACGCAATCTTCGTGTACGTGACGGGCTTCATCGTGTATTTCGCTATCGTCTGGCGCCGCCGCAAGAGCGATGCGCCGGGCGCTATCGGCATCCAAGTGCACGACTCGCCGAGACTCGAGTTTTGGTGGACGGCGATTCCGGCGTTTCTCATTCTGATTCTCGCCGTGTTCTCGGTGAAAATCTGGGCGAACTTGCAGCAGACCGCGGGCGACGTGTTGACGATGGAATCGATCGGACACCAGTTCAAGTACGAGTTCCGCTACCCGACCCTCAAGGCGTCCGTCTACGACGACATGCACCTTCCGGTCGATACGCCCGTTACGTTGCACGTCACGTCGGCGGACGTGATCCACTCATTTTGGGTCCCGGAGATCCGGCTCAAGTACGACATGGTTCCCGGACTCGTTCAGACGCTGCGCTTCACGCCGAAGAAAGTCGGGCAGTACCGCATCATCTGCACGGAATTTTGCGGAACCAACCACAGCAATATGCTCGCCGCGCTCCACATCGATACGCCCGCACAGTTCGCGCAATGGCTCGCGACGCAAAGGAAGATGCAAGGGCAGGGCAACGGTCCGATCGCTCTCGCCGGCGGTAGCGCCGCTTCGGGCCAGCAGCTGTTCGGGCAGAAGTGCGCCTCTTGCCACAATGCGAACGGCGGCTTCGACGCGAAAATCGTCGGCCCGGGTCTGGCACAGCTCGCGCGCGATCCGGCTCATCCCATGCTCGTCACGGGCGAAAAGCCCGATGCCGGCGGAATCTCGCACATCCTCATCAAGGGATATCAGGGTTCGGATATGTCGCAGGGGAAGAATGGACCGTCGCTCGGGGTCATGCCCAACCGTCAGGCCAACGCTTTGAGCAACGGCGATATCGCCAATCTTACCGCGTACCTTCTCAGCCTCAGTCAGAAGAAAACGTAAGGAAGAACGACATGGCAATTGCAGCGGCCTCGCATGCCGACGTGGCGCATTATCCGGATCACATTCATCCCGAGCCGGAACACTTCGTCGCGAAATACATTTTTTCGACGGATGCCAAGGTGATCGGAATTCAGTACTTCGTCACCGCTTTTTTGTTCTTTGTGATCGCGGGGCTGCTCGCAGAAATTATTCGGACGCAGTTACTCACGCCCGCCGGTGCGATCGTTTCGAACGATACGTATAACGGCGTTTATTCGCTGCACGGGTCCGCGATGGTTTGGATGGTGATCATTCCGCTGATGACGGGTGCTTTCGGAAACTACGTCATGCCGCTGCAGATTGGGGCGCGCGACGTCGCATTTCCGTGGCTGAACTTGATCAGCTTCTGGCTCTTTCCGACTTCGGCTATCATCCTATTTTCGTCTTTCTTCTTCGGCGCGCCGGACGCCGGTTGGACGGAGTACCCGCCGATCTCGGTTCAAGGGCCGCCGGGAACGACGTTGTGGTGCGTCGCTATTTTTCTCGTCGGAATCAGTTCGACGATGACGGGTCTCAACTTCATGGTCACGATTATGAAGATGCGCGCTCCCGGCATGACGTTCACGCGGATGCCGCTTTTCGTGTGGGCATCACTTGCGACCGCGATGCTCAACATGGTCGCAACCGCCGCGCTGTCGGCGGCAACCGCCGCGCTGTTCCTCGAGCGCACGTTCAATATCCCGTTCTACGATCCGGCGCGCGGCGGCAGCCCGGTTCTGTGGCAACACATGTTCTGGTTTTACTCGCATCCCGCCGTGTATATCATGATCTTGCCGGCCTTCGGCATCATCTCCGAAGTGCTGGCAACGTTCTCGCGTAAACCGATCTTCGGCTATAAGATGATCGCGTTTTCATCGATCATGATCGCGCTGCTCGGCTTCATGGTTTGGGCGCACCATATGTTTACGTCCGGCATGGCGCCGTGGCTGCAACTGCCGTTCATGATCATTACGATGATCATCGCCGTGCCGACCGGTATCAAGATTTTTTCATGGGTGGCCACATTATGGGGTGGCAAGATCGAGTTTCATCCGGCCATGCTCTTCGCGCTCGGGTTCCTCGTCGTCTTTACGTTCGGCGGTATCACCGGCGTTTTTCTGAGCGCGGTTCCGGTCGATCTGCACGAGCACGGTACGTACTTCGTCGTCGCCCACATTCACTATGTGCTCTTCGGCGGCTCGGTGCTCGGGTTATACTCCGGGATGTACTATTGGTGGCCGAAGATCACCGGCCGCTTGATGAGCAACAAGCTCGGGGCACTGCACTTCTGGTTGACGTTCATCCCGTTCAACGTCACGTTCTTGCCGATGCACTGGCTCGGCCTTGCCGGGATGGCGCGCCGCGTCGCTCAATACCGGCCGGAGTTTCAGTTTTGGAACGACGTGTCCACGATCGGTTCGTACGTCCTCGCACTCTCGACGCTCGTCTTCATTTACAATATGGTAACGAGCTTGATGCGCGGCAAAAAGGCTCCGGCTAATCCGTGGGGTGCTCGGACGCTCGAGTGGCAGATATCGTCTCCGCCACCGTATTACAACTTCAAGAAGATCCCGTCGGTCTTGAAAAATCCGTACGATTTCGGCGAGCCGTTGCCGTACATCGGGCTCGACCGCGATGCGTCGAATCCCGAGTCACCCTTCGGTCACTCGCCGGCGCCGGCGCACGCCTAGGATCGGGTCGCTACAATACATGATCGCAGTCAGTCCGATCAATGCGAGCCACGAGGCGGTTCACGCTCGTTACGAGAGCGTGGACCCACTCTATCGCGATACGCGCGATATACGGCTGTTGGGATTCGTCCTGTTCCTAATTTCCGACGTCGTCATTTTTTCGGCGTACATCTTCGCGTATCTGTACCTTCGGAACTCGGTACCGAATTGGCCGCCGATCAATAAGGAGGGGCACCAGCTTCCGCGCTTCGACGTCGCCTTCGCAGCGATCAATTCGTGCGTGCTATTCGGTTCTGGCGCGACGATGCACTTCGCGATGGAAAGCTGGAAACACCTAAAAAAGCCGGCGTTCAATCTTTGGATGCTGGCTACGATCGTGCTCGGCATCATGTTTTTGGGCGGTCAGGCGTACGAGTATCACAACGCGCAGGTGACGTGGTCAGGTTCGACTCTGGGCGCGTCGTTCTTCACGCTGACGGGGCTGCATGGATTTCACGTCTTTGTCGGCGTGATTTATCTTGCCGTGCTCTTTTGGCAGGCCAACAAAGGCGTCTATACGGGCTCAAAATATTTCGGCCTAACGGCCGGTACGCTATACTGGCACTTCGTCGATGTCATCTGGGTCGCGCTCTTCTATCTCTTCTACCTAATGTAGGGCACTATGGCAGCTACGATCGAAAAGGGCATCGCCCTCATCCTCGCCTTCATCGTCGGCGGCACGACGTCGGTACAGTTGTTTCGCGATTGGTCGACGGCCGGGCTCGACAATCAGGTCACGAAAGTGCTGCTCGGGCTGATGGCCTTCGGCTGTATACTCGTCGTGCTCGCCGCCGTCGGCGTGCTCGGTGCTGGTTAAGCGATGTACGATCAAGTCGACGAACGCAACGTTCCCAAATCGGCCGGGATTCCGCCTCTGGTATACATTTCCGTGATTCTCGGCATCATCGCGATTTTCGTGATACTCTCGCTCGTATTCGCCAATAGCGGGGCCAACCACGCCTGGCCGAGCAGCGCATCGCTTACCGTCCCGCTTTCGGCGCCGAAATAACGCCCGGCGAGGTTACCGTCGCGGGACGTTGTTGCCGACGCCGACCGGCGCCATCGATTCCGGTACGACGCCGGTGGAGCGTCCGTCGATCCGGTGAACGCCGCCGTAATAGGAAAATTCGATCATCGCCGGGCGCATGCTGTCGGATATCGGCAATTCGCCCAGGCACGGCCATTCGCAAATCGTCCGACGCTCATCGCTCAGCACTGCGACGTAGCCGCTCGAATTCGCTTCGGTGTTTCGATCGGGCCTCCGATAACGGAGGTAACCATCGACGATATAAATCGGCGAAAATGTTTCGATGAGGGCGCGGACGGGCGAGACCAGAACGACGATCGCGTACGCGAGAAACGCGCACGTGATCAGCCCGAAGATCGGCGCGATCACGAACGCCGACTCGCGATGCGTCAGGTTCGCGCTCGCCGGTAACGGGAAGAACAATAGTCCCGCAGTCAGCGCGCCAAAAACGGTGGTACACATGACGGGTTCGATCGCGATGAGCAGTCGCCCGAAAAGTCCGCGCAAAACGATGCGTCGCTCGGCTCTGGTCCAAGACCGGCGAACGAGCGTGGGTTCGCGCTCGAAGCCAGACGCCATGGCTCTCGGTTCGGCGCGTTTTCGGGGCCTCCTCGGCTGGATCGTCGCGCTGGTCGTGCTGACGTTTGCCCGAGCGGACGCGCACGAAACGGCGCTGCACGGTCTGGTCCTCGGGACGTTACCGGACAAGGCGTCGGTGGTCGTGCGCTACGACGCGCTTTTCGGAAAGCCGGCGGGCGTCTCGACGTTTCGCGTCGTGCCGCCGTCGGCGCTGCTCGGGGTCGAGCCTGGTGCGAAGATCGAAGCGACGGCGGATACCGATGGGACGTCTTGGACGCTCTCGCGGCTCACGACGCACGGCTCGCAGTCGATCACGGGCGCGGAGAAGATCACGGCAACTGCGACGAAGGTTTTTCGCAACGTCCATCATGTCGTCGTCGGCGAGTACGTGCCGGTGGCAGCCCTGCTCGATCAACGGGGACGCCGGTTTTCGCTGCGCGATCTGCGCGGCCAGATCGTCGTCATGGCTTTTATTTATTCGCGTTGCAAGGATGCGCGCGAATGTCCGCTCATCACGTCGCGTTTCCGGCTGTTGCAAGAACGTTTCCGCGCCCAGCCGGTCCATCTCGTCCTCGTAACGCTCGATCCGGCCTACGATTCGCCGCGCGTGCTGGCCGCCTATGGAAAGACGTTCGGTGCCGATGCCGCGCGCTGGACCTTGGCCACGGGCGACCCCGAGGCGGTGTTGGATTTCGCCGCGCAATTCGACGTAACGGCGTTCCCCGACGAACGTATCGGCTTGATCCATCCAGAGCGAACCGTGATCGTCGACTCGTTCGGCGCCATTCGCGAGCTCGTCGACGAAGGAGCCTGGACGCCCGATGAGATCGTTGCGGCCGTCCAGCACGACGAACGTCTGAGCTCTAATCCGGTCGAGCGGCTCGATCTGTGGCTATCGGCGGCGGCCGTTTCGGTCTGCGGTAACGCCGTCGCCGGATTCTCCGGTTTCACCGATCTGCTCACGGTCTTCGCCATCGCCGGCTTCTTCGGATTTCTCTCATGGCGGGTCGGTCGCGGGATCGCCCGTGGGGCGACGTAGCGAAAGGGACCAGAGGACCTAACTCGGGCGTACCCCTCCGACACGTCCCCGACACTGTGACGGGCGGTACGCTTACCGGGTGATCGTCGAAGGTGCGCTCCCCTCGTTCTCGGTACGGCGCCGTTCGCTCGCCGAAATCGTCGTCGTCTCGGTCGCGATCGCCGCAGTCGCCGTGCGAGCGCTCGAGATGCCGGCAAGCCCGTTCGCCCTCTTACGGATCGTCCTCTCGGTCGCTGCAATCGCATTCGTTTTCTTCGCGCCGTGCCAGACGCTCGCTCGCCGAGCCTTCGCAATGCTCGCGTTCGAAGCGCTGATCGGCAGCTTGACCTTCGTGCTGGTCGACGTGCCGCTCGTCTTCGACCACCAACGCCAGATCGGCGCGCTCGCCATCTCGATCGCCGAACGCGTCGATCGCTTCGAACGCTCCGGCCAAACGGGTCGTTAGCGGACGGTCACGTCGCCGTTCGACGACGTCGCGTGAATCGGAACGCTACCTGCGAGAGCTGTGGGAAGATTCGCCTCGTTTCGTACGATGCCGTTGGTCGAAGCTTGCAGCGAAGCCCGAAGACCGGCGGGAACCGCGATCTCGACGTTTCCATTCGACGTGCGCGCGTCGATCGTTTCACCGCTCCAGCGGCGGTCGAGCGAGGCGGTGACGTTCCCGTTCGACGACCTCAGGCGCAGGGTCGAAGCGGCGTTTCGCACGTCGATGGGGCCGTTGGACGTTTGGATCGTTAGCCGATCGCGCTGACCGTCGACGCGGACCCCGCCGTTCGAGGTTTCTACTGTCAGTACGCGCTCGGCCGGCAGCGAGATATCGAACGCGCCGCCGAAGCCCGGCCAGCGTCCCTTCTCGCTCGAGCCGATCGTGATGACCGTCGCGCCGTCGCGTCGCTCAGACCACACCCGTACGGCATCGACTGCCGCCTGCGAATCCGCGCGAACCGTACCGTGCAGGGCGAGCATCTCGCCTCCGGGCGTCGCGCCGCCGGCCGCGGCCGGGTGGCCGCGGCCGGGTTCGTACCGGGACGCCCTTGGCGGCGCTCGAGCGTAGCGTTGACGTCGATCTCCGCGTTCTCCGTGTGAATGACGTTCGCATCGCCCGGCGGTACGGCGATCGTCTGCGCGATCTCTCGCGCGAATCGCTCTCAGGCTTCGACTGAATTCGTGCCGGGGAACGTTGCGATCGCGATGCAAGCTGCCGAGCACCCGATGTTTCGGCTAAACGGGCGCCTTGCGTTCGCGCTCGCGCGACGCGAGCAGTAGCGTCGCGCCTGCCGCTACGGCTGCGACGACGGCGAAGAGTTCGTACGCTAACTGGTATCCGGCGACGTCGTCGATCCGCGCGCCGATCGCACCGCCGGCAAGCGAGCCCCCGAAAATTTGCCCGATGATCAAAAACACGCTGAGCAGCCCGATGGCCGTTCCGCGCGACGTCGCCGGAACCTCGTTCGTAATGATGTAGCGCGTGGGCGCGCCGAGCAGCGCGCCGAAGCCGATGCCGGCGATCGCGATCCCGGCGATCGCAAGCCACAGCGTAGCGAGCGTCAAGGCGAAGAGCGCAAGCCCGAACGCCGTTAAGACCGCACCGACCGATAGAACCGCGCGGCTGCCGAACGAATCGAGCGCGCGCCCCGCGCCCGGAATGACTGCGACGAACATGAAGGCGCCGACGGCGGCGATACCGCCGGCCGCGATCGGCGTAACGCCGTCCGCAGCGACGAGCGCCGCCGGAATGAAGAAGAGCGCTCCTTCGAGCAGTCCGATCAAGATCTCGAGCGCATACGTAACCACGAGCTGACGCGATCGGAAAAGTGCCGGAGAGATGACGGGCGACGCGGCCCGGCGTTCGATCGGAATCAAGCTACCGAAGGCTGCGATGGCGATCGCTAAGGCTCCGAACGTCGCGCTGTTTCCGAGCGTTGCGGCTCGCGTATCGAGCCGCGTGAGCCCGACCATAACGCCGAGCAGCCCGATCGCGAGTACCGCGAGTCCGAGCACGTCGAGCGGTCCGCGCACGCGCGCGGCTTGTTGCGGAACGTAACGCTGCGCGAGCACCAGAACGACGATGGCGAGCGGGACGTTGGCGATGAAGATGAATCGCCAGGAAAAAAAATGCGTGAGTATGCCGCCGACGTTGGGACCGATGATCGCAGCGAGTCCCCAAATCGCACCGAGGAGGCCGAGCGCCGAACCGCGGCGTTCGAGCGGGACGCGATCGGCGATAGCGGCCGTGGCAACGGGAAATATCCCGCCCGCGCCCGCGGCTTGAATGCCGCGCGCGAGCAGAAAGATCGCGAACGTCGGGGCGACGATCGCGAGGACGCTACCCGCTGCAAAGATGCCGACGCACGCCGAATAGATCGCGCGTCGGCCGACGACATCGGAGAGCTTCGTCATGATCGGAATGCTGACGACGTTTGCGAAGAGGTACAGCGTGAAGACCCACGCGACGTCGCGTGGCGCGATGCCGAAAGCGTGCGCGATTCCCGGCAACGCGGGGGAGAGCACGCCGAGATCGAGGGCGCCTGCGAATACCCCGAGCCCGAGGGTCAGGAGTAAGGGCAGATGCGAACGGTCGAACGTATGGCCGGCAACGGCGGTCGCCACGACCCGTCTTAGCCGATCACGCGATCCGCGACCATCGCAGCGCACATGAGCGCCAGATACAGCAGCGAGTACTTAAAGGTTATGCGCGCGAGCGGCTGCGTCGGACCCGCCAGCATGCGCCACGCATCGTAAATGAAGATGGCGCCCAGAATCGCGGCGGGAACGAAATACCATAAGCCCATGACGTGCAGCGGTGTAAGCGTTAGCGACACGGCGACGAGTATGAGGGTGTAGACGAAAATCTCTTTCTTCGTACGTTCGGCGCCGCGCACGTTGGGTAGCATCGGCACGTTCGCTTTGTGATAATCGGTCTTGGCCATCAACGCGAGCGCCCAAAAATGTGGCGGCGTCCATAAGAAGATGAGCGCGAAAAGGCCGAGTGCGGGAGCACCGATCGCATGGGAAACGGCGGCGCAACCGACGAGCGGCGGAACGGCGCCGGCCGCGCCGCCGATGACGATGTTGAGCGTCGTTGTCCGCTTGAGCCAAAGCGTGTAAACCAATACATAGTATGCATTGCCCGCAAGCGAAAGCCATGCGGCGAGCGGATTGGCCCAGCGGTATAAGATCGCGAACGACACGATGCCCAGGAGCGTCGCGAACGCGAGACCCGCTTGCGGCGTGATACGTCCCGTCGCCACGGGACGTGACATCGTGCGCGTCATCAAGCGATCGATATCGCGGTCGATCACGCAATTAAACGCCCCGGCGGAGCCGGCCGCGAGCGCGCCGCCCAGTAACGTCAGCAACGTGAGGCCGAGCGGCGGCACACCGCGTGCTGCCATCACCATCGCTGCGAAGGTCGTGACGAGCAAGAGATACGCGATGCGTGGTTTGGTCAACTCGTAATAGTCGGCGAGCACTCCGCGAATGCCGGTATGGAACGCCGGCAACTCGCCGTCGAGCCGTGCGAGCGTGGAACTCATGAGTTGGTCGCGATATGCGGCGCAACGCGCGAACGCTCGCTCGCGACAGCGGATGCCGGGCTCGGTTCGAGCGCTGCCAGTACGGCTGCGATAACGAACGCGAGAAAGGTTGCGCCGGCATTTGCGGCGTGCGCTTCCCGCAGCACGATCGGCAAATGCCAGAGGACGTTGCCGATACCGAGTGCGATTTGCGCGAGCACGAGAAGCATGCCGACGCCGGCGAACGCACGCACCCCGGCGGAGCGCGTCTGCCACGCGACCGACGTCGCAGCGAGCGCAACGAAAGCGAAAGCGAAAGCGGCCAAACGGTGGAGCATCTGCGAAAACTGGGCGCCCGTAACTCCGAGTAACGTGCCGTCGCACGTGGGAACCGTCGCACAGGCCAGGCCGGCATTGCTGGAGCTCACGTACGAGCCGATACACATCGTCACGAACGCGAAGCCGGCGGCGAGCGCGAGTATCGGCGACGCTCCGTCGCCCCACACGAGCTCGCGCGGCGCGGGCGCCAACATTGCGAGCACGGCGAGCGTCGTGAGCGTCCCGAGCAGCGCCATGCCCATGTCCCAGTGCAGCACGACCGAAAGCGGCGAATTTGCGAGCAACACCGTCGCTCCGCCGAGCGAAACCTGAAGAGCGAAGACGATCCCGAGCGCGACGAGGACGGGCGTCACGCCCGCGATCGCTTTGCGCGCACGCAATCCCGTGACGATCGCACCGACCACGACGAGCGATTCCACGAACGCGACGAGCCGGTGCGACCATTCGAGCACGACGCCGCCATGTAACGACGGTACGAGTTGGCCATGACAGAGCGGCCAATCCGGACACGAGAGTCCGGCATTATTGATCCGTACCCAACTGCCCAGCACCGCGATGACGAAGGCCAGAACTGCGCTTGCGACCGCGAATCCCCGGAAGAGCTTCACAACGTCCTCAGTGTAGGACTGCGAGCGGTGGGGGGCAACGACTTTGGAGTCGCCGCTCGAGCGGCCGCCTCTCGCCGTTAGCAGCCGGTCACCGCAGCTTCGGCTCGTTCGGCGGCCCGCGTCTCATCGCGAACGTTCGCTTCCATGCGGCCCGTAAGTTCGCTCGCGACCGACCGCGCCATTGCCACCGGCATGAGGGGTCGCTGCGCGAAGGACGGTACCGGTGGCGGCGCTGCGATCGATCGTCCGATCCCATGACTGGCCCCGTCGACTGGCTCGAAGCCGCTCGGGATGCCGCCGTTCGACGCGGCCTTGATTTCGCGGACATCGAGGGCGGCCACGAAGTTATCGAGTTCGCCGCCCATCTTGGCTTGCCGCTCGAGCGTCGTGCCCAGTGCGCGGGCGAACACGTGCAGATCCGTCGCGTGGTCGCGGGGCGCGGCGTCGGCGAGCGCGAGCAGACGCTTGACTTCCGAACCGCCGCGATTGGCAGCATCGTTTACTTCGGCGGCGAGCCGGGCGATTTCAGCCATCGCGCTGCGCTTACCGGGGCTAGCGTCGTCGAAATCGGAGCCGCGCATCCGCGCAACGGCGCGCGTCAGGCGTTCGTCGCCGCGCAGCGTCGCTGCAATGGCACTGTTCGCATGGACGACGACGTTCGCGCACACGTCGTCGGTTATGGCGATATGATCGATTTCTCGCAAAGGGCTCGTCGACGCGACGGCCGCCGCGCCGGCGCCGCCCCACAGAATCGCGAGTACGGCCGAGCGAAATCTCATCGCTCTCTACGTTCGCTAGGCCACAGAGAGCGTTCCTCGAAGAGCGCGTCGATGCGCAGAATCGCGGCGTTGGCGGGGCTGGCCTTCTTACTCGCCGGTTGTCGTGAAGTGCGTGTAAAAACGTACGCGCAAGGCACGACGACGATCCCGGGCTCGAGCCAAATCGCCGTCGTGCGCGATCGGCACGATCTGGAAGGTTTCGGCATTCGGGCGCCGGTCCGCTTCAATCACGAATTTGGCGTTTTGCTGCTGATGGGGCCGCACGGTTCGACTGGCTGGCATCAGACGATCGAATCGATTCGTGCGAACGCGGAACGGGTACGCATCGTCGCGTTCGAGCGCGGTCCCGCCGACGGGGGCGAGCCCGCCGAATCGTATCGGACGTACACGCTCTGGATCGTGCCGAATTCCGTCTATCGGCGCAATTCGATTCTCGACGTCGTTACACCCGAAGGGGAGCGCGTCGCGTCTACGACGTTGCGGTAAACGACCGATAACCTAAAGTGAGCGCAGAGCGCTCCGGCAAATACGACGTTAGCGAGGGGCCTAGTTGGTAAACGTGGAGACGCTCTCGTCGCTCGAGACGCAGGTGACGCGTTTGGGAATCGTCCTCGAACCCAGCGGCGATCCCCAGGAGGTCGAAGGCATCCTCAATCCGGCGACGACGCGTACGCGGGATGGTAAATTGCTGTTATATCCGCGCGTCGTGGCCCGCGGAAATACATCGCGCGTCGCTTTGGTGGAGGCCAGCGGGCCGGCGGAAACGCCGACGTTTTCGCGCCTCGGCTACGCGCTGGAACCGAGTGCGGCGTACGAGTTGCGCTCGCAAGGCGGTGGTTACGGCTGCGAGGATCCCCGCGTAACGTTCGTGCCCGTGCTCGATGCGTACGTGATGTGTTACACCGCCTACGGGCCCGCCGGGCCGCGCATCGCGTTCGCGGTCTCGAACGACGGCTACGCGTGGGAACGGTTGGGTCTGGCCGATTTCTCCGCCCCGGGCCTTCCCAACGGCGACGATAAGGATGCTGCGTTTTTCCCGGAACCCGTCATTTCTCCGCGGGGCGTTCCGAGTCTGGCTTTCTATCACCGCCCGATGCTCCACGTTTCGGCCGTCGACAGCTGCGCCGCCGTGCCGATCATCCTCGGTATGCCACGCCGCGACCGGGAATGCACGCGAATCGCATACGTACCGCTCGACCCCGCCTTACGCGATCGCCGCAAATTACTCGATGTCGCCGAAAGCGTGCTCGTGCTCGAAGCCGGCACCGCGTGGGGCTGCATCAAGAACGGCGGCGGCACGCCGCCCGTGCGGGTCGAAGAAGGCTGGCTGGCATTCTTTCACGGGGTCGACGGCCACTACGACGACGGCGGCGCGTGTAAGGGCATGCGTTACAGCGCCGGCATCGTCATTCACGACGCCGAGCGGCCGGACATCGTACGCTATCGTTCGCCGTTGCCCGTTTTTTCGCCGGAAACGGCGGACGAGCGGCGCGGCGTGGTCAATAACGTCGTGTTCCCAACCGGCCTCGATCGGCTGCCGGCGGCGGGCGCTCGCGCCCTCGACGTGTACTACGGCATGGCCGATTCGCGCGTCGGGCGTCTCAGCGTGCGCTTGGGGCCGAGCGCCGTTGCGGCCGTGCCGGTCGGGGCTACGGAAAGCGCCGCGTAGCGCCGCTGCGTTATTTTGGGTGGGCGACGGTTATCGTCGCGCTCGTGCTTGCGGCCCTCCTGGGACTGCCGCAAACGTCGCGCGACGATCCACAGAGTCGCTATCGCGAGACCAAAGGTGCCACGCCCGGGCCTGCCCGAGGGGACGATGGTCCGCGCCATGGGCTCCCGGCGCATCCGGCCGGCGGCGATGCGCCATGGGCGCTTTCCGCGCTGCCCGGCTGTTTCCACCAGGAGCATTTCGCCAGCGGCGACGATGCCTTCGTACGGTCGAAACTGCCGCCGGGCGCGCAGCCCGTCGTCGCGGGTTCCGTGCTTGCGACGGCAGATTGCCGGCTGCAGGTACGCGCGCGCGACGCTACCGTCGTGCGCGGCGAAAACGTTTTTCACGTGCCGCCGCCGGCGTATTTTTTCGTGGCCGAGGACCGGCTGTTTTTGGAGACGCGCCAGGGCGCGCGCGCGACGTTGCGCACGTACGTCATCGTCGCGGGCGGGCCGCCGCGCTTCGCGCGAACGCGTCCGAAGTAGCCGCAACGTAGCGGCGGCGCGCTTTGCAAAGCGGGATGCGCTAGGGTGTCGAACGGTTCGCTAACGATGCTGGATTCCTCGCCTCTCGCCCGGGCCGTCGAGAAACGACGGACCTTCGCCATCATTTCTCATCCCGACGCCGGCAAGACGACCTTGACTGAAAAACTCTTGCTGTACGGCGGTGCGATCTCGACCGCCGGGCAAGTCTCGGCACGCCGCCGGGCGCGCTCCGCAACTTCGGATTGGATGGAACTCGAAAAGGAACGCGGGATTTCCATCACTTCGACCGTGCTGCAGTTTCCCTACAAAGGCCATACGATCAACCTGCTCGACACGCCGGGCCACCAAGATTTCGGGGAGGATACGTATCGCACGCTCCTCGCGGCCGATAGCGCCGTCATGCTCATCGACGCCGCCAAGGGCGTCGAGCCACAGACGAAAAAGCTTTTTGCGATCTGCCGCGCGCGGCGCATTCCGCTCTTCACGTTCGTCAATAAGATGGATCGACCAAGCCGCGATCCGCTCGAGCTGCTCGACGAGCTCGAAAAAGTGCTCGGCATCGGCACGTATCCGATCAACTGGCCGATCGGCAGCGGCCCATCGTTCCGCGGCGTCTACGACAGGCGCTCGCACGAGGTGAACCTCTTCGAACGTACGGAACACGGTGCGAAGCGTGCACCCCTACGCGTGACGGACATCGACGATCCGAAGTTCGCCGAACTCACCGATGGTGCGACGTACGGCGAATTTCGCGACGGCCTCGAATTGCTCGAAGGTGCGGGCACGTCTTTCGATCGCGCGGCGTTCATGTCGGGCGACGCGACGCCCGTTTTTTTCGGTAGCGCGGTCACGAATTTCGGCGTCGAACTCTTCCTCGACGGATTTCTCGAGATGGCGCCGCCGCCGCGCGCCCGGATGGCTTTGCGCTCCGGTGACGAGAGCCCCGCGTTCGTCGATCCGGCATCGGATCAGTTCTCGGGATTCGTGTTCAAGATCCAGGCAAACATGGATCCGCGCCACCGCGACCGCATCGCCTTCTTACGGGTCTGCAGCGGCAAGTTCGAACGTGACATGACGGTCCACAACGTGCGGACCGGTAAGGACGTTCGCGTCACGCGCGCGATGAAGCTCTTCGCAAGCGAACGCGAAGTCGTCGATGAAGCGTTCGCCGGCGACGTGGTCGGTCTCGCGAACCCGGGCTCCTTCGCGATCGGCGATACGCTGTGCACGGGGACGCCCGTCGCCTACGATCGCATCCCGTCTTTCGCGCCCGAACACTTCGCGACGGTACGGAACGTCGATACCGGTTCGTATAAGTCGTTTCAGAAATCGATCGCGCAACTTTCGGAAGAGGGCGCGATACAAGTGTTCTATCGGGCCGGCCTCTCGCGCACGGAACCGATCTTCGCCGCCGTCGGCGAATTGCAATTCGAAGTCGCGAAATACCGGATGCTCGCGGAGTATAACGTGAAGACCGAGTTCTATCGCCTGCCGTTCTCGCTCGCGCGACGCGTGATCGGCGATCCGGCGACGTTCGGCGCGGCGACGTGGCCTTCGAACGCGCAGCTCGTCGAAGATGGCGCCGGTGCCGCGGTCGCGCTTTTCGAAAGCGAATGGAGCATGCGGCTCGCAGGGGAGTGGAACCCGGGCATGACCTTCGAATCGTTCGCCGAAAGCGGCCGCTCGATGGAAGCGGTACGTTCGTGAAACAGGTGTCGCCGCCCGGGCCGCCGAGCTTGCCCGGCCCGCCTTCCGGAGCGGCGGCGCCGCCGGCATCGGGCCGGCGCAAACTTCTGCCGATCGTCTTGGGAGTTTTTCTCGTCGGCTGGCTCGTAAATGCGTTCGTCTTTCACCACGAGAATCGCTACGAGCGGCTCGCAAGCGAGATTACGCGCGCGATCGCGGCGAACGATATGCATCCCGTCGAAAAAGATTTCAACGCGATCCGTCGCCCGCAACTCGAAAATCGTGCCAAAGTTGGCGCACTCTCGGACTTCGTGAACGCCGACGGCAAGCTCGAGAAAGTTCGCGAGCAGACTGCGAGCGATGTAAAGACCGGCGAGCACCGGTTCGTCGCGACCTTCGAGCGCGGCCAGCGCGCCGAAGATCTTACCGTCGATGCGGACGGCAAGATCGTCGATTTCCACGTAAAACCGCTCGAAACGAAATAGCGTGACGGTCGCCGACCGCGACGTCAGCTTCGCCGACGTTCGAGCTGCGGCGCGCCGCCTCGCCGGCGTGGCGCATCGGACGCCCGTCGTTACGTCGCGCACGCTCGACGCGCGCACGGGCGCGACAGCGTTTCTCAAATGCGAGAATTTGCAGCGCATGGGCGCCTTCAAATTCCGTGGCGCGTACAATTGCATCGCGCAGTTGACCCAAGCGCAGCGCGCTAGCGGCGTCGTCGCGTTTTCGAGCGGCAATCACGCGCAAGGCGTGGCGCTGGCCGCGCAGATTCTCGGCGTTCCGGCCGTGATCGTGATGCCGGGCGACGCCCCGGTCGCCAAAGTTGCGGCGACGCGTGAGTACGGCGCGGAAATCGTGTCCTACGATCGGCAGACGATGAATCGTGGCGCGATCGCAGCAAATCTCGCGGCCGAACGCGGCGCGACGCTCGTGCCGCCCTACGACGATCCGGCCATCATCGCAGGCCAAGGGACGGTCGCCCTCGAGTTGCTCGAAGACGTGCCGGATCTCGACGTGCTGCTGGTTTGCACCGGCGGCGGCGGACTACTCGCCGGCTGCGCGCTCGCGGCGACCGCCATGCGCCCGGGCATCGCCGTCTACGGCGTCGAGCCGGAGGCCGGCGACGATTTCGCGCAGTCGTTCGCTCGTAACGAGCGCGTCGAAATCCCGGTTCCGCAGACGATCGCCGACGGGCAGCAGACGACCTCGCCCGGCGAACTGACGTTTCCGATCGTCAAGCGATTGTGTGCGGGCATCCTGACGGTGAGCGACGACGACCTGCGTGCGGCGATGCGCTTCGCTTTCGAGCGGCTCAAGCTCGTCATGGAGCCGAGCGGTGCCGCGGCGCTCGCGGTCCTGCTGTCCGCAAAAATCGCCGTCGCCGGCCGCCGCGTCGGCATCGTCATCAGCGGCGGCAACGTCGATGCGGCGCGTTACGCGGAAATCATCGCGCCGCGTTGATGTGCGGCGCGGCGAGCGAATCGAGCGCCCGGGTGAAGATGGCGCAGAGCGCGGTGAGGTCGTCCGCTCTCAGATTACCGATGGCGGGCGGCGGGCATTGCATGCGTTCGTTAATGCGAGCCGAGAGTTCGACCCCGGCAGCCGTCATTACCAGCGCCTTCACGCGCCGGTCGCGATCGGCGCTGCGGCGCTCCACCAGGCCCCGCGATTCGAGCTTATCGACGATTGCCGTGACGTTCGAGGCGTCGCATCCCAGCGACGTCGCGAGCTCGCTCATCGCCATCGGCCGATCGTTGCGCAACGCTCGCAGCGAGAACATCTGCTGCGGGGTGAGCTGGAAGGCGTCGGCAACGCTCTCCAGATACGGTTTGCTGGCTCTGACCACTTCGTACATGAGCTCCCAGGCGTGAGCCCCCGAGCACGGCTCCGAGGCTTTATGAGGGTTCCGAACGCGGCTCACGCTCCCAGCGTAGCAGGAAATACCGGTACGAACAAGATGTTGATTTTGCGGATAGTTGCTGATATAAAAGGAATAGTTTATCAAGTAAAGCTTCCTGGGACTACCTCTCAGGATACGAAAGGACGCCGGTGTTCGAACGGGATGTAGCGCGCCGCGGGGCCGCGCGGGCCCCCGGCTCGCGATGATCGACCCCGATCGCGCGCTGGTCGATGCCGCCCGGCGCGGTTCGGGGGAAGCGTTTGCCGTTCTCGTCGACCGGTACCGGGGTCCGCTCGTACGGCTCGCTTACCGCCTCACCCACGATGCGGACGAAGCAAAAGACATCGCCCAAGACGCGTTTCTGCGGGCGTATAATCGGTTAGAAGACTTCCATCCCGACCGTCCGTTCGCGCGCTGGCTATTCGTCATCGCGCGCAACGCATCGCTCGATGCGATTCGCCGACGCCACCGCGCCGCAACGTACGCGGCGAAGGACGAAGCGCCGCTCGCCGACCCTGGGCCCGAAGAACTCGCATTACGCAATGACGAGGCGAGCCGCGTGCACGCGGCCCTGGAAGCTTTACCGGTAAAATATCGCGACGTACTCGATCTCTATTACTTGCGGGGGTTACGCTACCGCGAGATCGCGCTGGAACTCGCGATCCCCATCGGCACGGTGAAGACCTACATCTCGCGCGCGAAGCGCCGTCTGCGCGACGAACTCACGCTTCCCGGCTTGGATATCGCGGCCTAAGCGAACGCTACGTGGGCGTCGTTACGCCCTCGATCGTTGCGATTCGTTTGAGTTCGCCGCGCGCAAATTCGACGCCGGCGCAATCGGCATCGTTGCCGTGTTCGGCGACGACGCGCTGCGCCAGTTCCTTCGAGAATGACAGACGGCGCTGCGACTCGGGGTCGCGCGCTAGAAACGCTTTTGCCGCCGCGCTATAGGCGGGCACCGTGGTCGCCGTCGCTACTTCGCGATCGGTGCCCAATCGATCGGAAACCAGACGTCCCATATCCGATGCGATCGACGCATCGAAAAACGCCCGCGTGCGCGCGTCGCTAGCCGCGTATCCTGCCGAACCGCGCAACGTATCGAACCAGCGATCGGCTTCATCCGCCGCGCCGCGCTCGGCGGCCATCGAGCCGAGCTGGAGATAACCCGATGCGATACGCCGGACGTCGCCGATCGACGCGCAGGCGGAGATGGCATCGCGCGTCATCTGCTCGGCTTGCGAAAAATTGCCGCACTTGTATGCGACGCCGGCGCGGCCGAAGAGCGCGCCGGCCTCTTCCGCTCGCGCGGGCGCCGTTTCGTTTCGCGCGAGAACGAGCGTGCGCCGGTACTCGTTATCCGCGGTGACGAAGTCGGTCGCCGCGAGCGCCAAATCCCCGAGTTGCATATGCACCATCATAGCGGCGGGATTATCGAAGCGGTCGGCGAGAGGCTGGGCGAGCGCGAACGTCGCGCGCGCGTCTCGCATTTGTCCCGATTTACGTTGCAGGCCGCCGAGATTGATCAAGGCCGAGAGGTACGCAGCATTGGCTCGAACGGAGACGTCATTCGATCGTGGTTGCGTTCGCGTTTGCTCCTGCCGTTGCACGAGCGGCGAGAGCGCCGCACAGGCGCGTTCTGTTTCCTCGACCGATTCGGGCGTACGACCCGCGCGATCGAGCGAAATGCCCAAGATAACGCGCGCGTTCGCGATTTCGGACGGATCGGGCGATGGCGCCGTTTCGGCGACGTTGAGCGCCTCGTGCGCCGCGCGCAGCGCGTCTTCGGCACCTTCGAAGGTATTCGGTCCGATTGCAAAGTCGTCGAGATGTCCGCCGAATTGGCCTGCGAGCGCATAGAGGCTGGCGCGTAAGGCGGACGCCTCCGCGGTCATTGCGAGCATATCGTATGCCGCTGCGGCGCGTTCGAGGTTGGGGCGTTCGAAGGCATATAATTTCGACGGCAGGGACGGGCTGCTGGTCGCCGGCACGGCAAGGGTCGCGCTCAAGTCATCGTACGCCTGCGCGAACCGCAGTACGAGAGCGCGGTCGGACCCCGTCCGCAATCGCTCGAACGGCATCAGCGCGGGATGGAGCTTCAAGCAAAGCATCTTGCCTTCAGGCAGATCCGTCAACGGAGCCGAATCGCCGAGGCCGACGTGACGGAGCTCTTCGACGAATGCTGCGAAGGGCTCGCGTTCGAGACCCGTTAGGGTCCGAGCGATAAAAAAATTACCGCCCCGAACGAGTTCGCGCAGTGCTGTAACGAGCGCGCGGTGGGCTGGTGCGAGTCGCCCTAGCGAGCTCTCGACGTACGGCGCCCAGGCGGCAAATGCGGCGTCCCCTTGCGGCACGCCCGGTGCAAGTTGGGCGGTGATTCCGAACGGAAGTCCGCCGACGCTTGCGATGGCCGCTTCGCGCGCATCGCGGTCGAGAATCCCGGGCGCCGGACCGCTTGAGGAGATGACCCGGCGCGCGAGCTCGAGTCCCTCGTTCGCAGCGAGGCTTCCGACGTTGACGAATGTCCAAGGCAGCAGTTCCCCCGTTGCAGGGGTTCCGTCGCGCAAATCGCGCGTCGTCACGAGCAGCATCGACGTCCGCGCGATGCGTTCGAGGGCCGTGCCGAGCGTCGCCGCGTCCACCGGACCGTCGAGCGATTCGAGGCCGTCGATGATGACGAGTGGTCGCGGCTCGCCCTCCGGCGCGGCGCCCGAATCTGCCACGCCTTCCAGCGCGTCGAGCACCGCACCCGGAATTGCGCCACAGCCGATCTCGCGAACGTTCGTGCAGCCACGGGAGAGCGTAAGCCAGCGAGCGGCTTCGCGTGCGAGCGTCGTCTTCCCGGCCCCCGCTAAACCGCGTAAGACGACGTGCGATCCGGCGGTGAGCGCACGATCGATCGCGAGCAGCTCGCTCGCGCGGCCGACGCAATCCGTAACACCGAAGCCTCCCGGCGATCCGCCCACATCCGCAACGGGCGCCGTCGCCGCCGCGGGTACCATCGCCGCATCCGAGTGGGCGCGGCCGCGTGCGTAGAACTGTGGCGTCCACCAATCGGCACCCAACGCCGCACGGCTCGCGAGCGCGGAGCGCGCTGCACCGTGGGCCGTATCGATCTGTGCGCCACGGGCGAGCGAAACGTAGAAGGCGTCCGCATACGCCGCCGCCGAGTCGACCAAGATTTCGTCGCCCATCGCTACGACGGCAGCGACGCCTGCGTCCACGATCGCCGCCGCCGCGCTTTCCACGTGCGCGTCCGTCACGACGGCGGTCTCGCACGCGGTCAAGATGGAAGCCGACACTCCGCCATCGGCCAGCGCGCGAGCGTAGCGATCGGCCGGAAGGCGCATCGTTTTGTAGTGGGAGTCCTCGAAGATCAGTGCCGGCGCGAAAGCGTTACTGGGATCGCCTCCGGCGCTACCGTGACCGTCGAAGTGTACGATATCGACCGCCGGCTGCGCATGCAGTCGCGCGACGAGCGCGTCGAAGGTCGGTGGGCGCAGATATTCCAGGGCCATCGTTCCGTCGCGAACGCGGGCCTCGAGCCGCACAAAGAGCTTTTGCGCGACCAAACGCACGTCGACCGCAGGCGCATCGATGGGACGCGCCGTTACGAGCAGCACGCGAAGCGGAGCTTCGCCCGCGGAGCGCCTGCGAGCGGTCGGAATGTTCGCAGCATCTGCCGACGCGCCGATCGACGTGCGCACGATCGCACACGGCGGGTCGGCCAGTGCGATGAAATCGACGCCGTCGTGAAGCAACTCCCATGGCAAACGAAGCGCGTCGACGAGCGTCGTTTGAACGATGACGCGCGTCGGTCGGAGGTTCGTGACGGTTAGGATTGCGGCCCGATAGAGCGCCGACCCGACGGCGACGGCTCGTTCGCGAGCACGTTGCGCGCGCTGCCGGTGGCCGCCGAACGGCCATGCGGTGTATTCGATGGCGGCCCAACGTAACAACTCGCGATCCTCCGGTGCGAGCGCGAACGAGAAGTCGAGCGGCGGGCCGAGCTGCTCGCCGCGCTCGTCGACCGCGATCGTGCGCGCGTAAGCTCCGGCTCGCGCATCGCCGGCTGCGGCTTCGATGACTAGACGAACTGCGTTCATTCGCCGCTATAGCGGTCGATACCGAAGATCAGATAATTGTACGGCACCGAACCACCGTCGCGGCGCACGACAATGCCGTTGCGTAGGTCGTAAGCCCAGTCGTTCCAATCTTGCCAAGCCATCTGAGGAGCTTGCACCGCGACGTACGAACCGCAGGCGAGCCGGCCGCCTGCCAGGTTTTCGGAGAAGTTGAGGCCGAGACGATAATCTTGCACGATCGCGTTGGTTTCGCTTGCGTTGAGGTATTTCGCGAGACCGTCCGCTACGCTACCGAGAAGGCCCAGGGCCGGTTGCGCCGTCGAAACGAGCTTGAGGCCGGTCTGTACGATGTCCGAGTGAATGAAATTCAAGAGTTGCTCGTCGGTTTCGCTTTTGATGTTGATCAAGCGCCAGTGAAGCGACAGATCCGCGTTGCCGAGCCCGAGCCCCTCGAACATCGTAAAGTTGGCGATCGCTGCGAAGTCTCCATCGTCGGCCGTCGTGCTAACGGTGTAGTGCGCCTCTTCCTTCGTGTTCCCCAGCGAATTGACGGTCGAGAAATCGAAGCAGATCGTATGTTTGCCGTTTCCCGGCAACTTGAACGTGCGCACGCGTTGCAACGTAACGTTCACGCGCGTCCCACGCAGTTCGGTTTGCGGCGTGACGCGGGAATAATCGATGATATCGACGAGATCGCCCGTCGCGCCGGGCGGGATGTAGCCGATCACAAAACTCGTATACGACCATGCGGCCGGATTGCCGATGAACGGGTTGAATCCAAAGGTCGTCGCGCCATCGTCGCCGGACGAGCTGCTCGACGACTCGAGAGCCGTGGCGGCATCGAATTCTCCGATCGCTCGCAACTTCGCCGCGGCACGCTCCGGCGGCAACTCGGAGAGCGGGAGGAGCTCGTCGGAGTTGGGCACAGCGCGATACCTCATGGCCTGGGCGGCGTGGTCGCACGTCTGCCGCGTTGCCGGAGCCCGTTCCTGCGGTGGCCTCCGATATGGTTGAGGGGCTTAGCGTCCCATCCCGTAAAACTCGCGGTTGGGCCGCATGTCGAGCGTTCCGGCCATGCGATTGGAGAAGCCGAAAAAGGCGGCGATGGCCGCAATATCCCAAACGTCGTCGTCGCTGAAGCCGGCCGCGTGCAGCGCAGCGATCTCTTCCTCGGCCGCGGCGAAGGCGGGCTCGTTGACGCGCGATGCGAAGGCCAGCATCGCATGCCAGCGCGGCGAAAGATTCGCGCTGCGCCAGTTGATCGCGATGCGTTCCGCGAGTTCCGCGTCCTTGCCAATAACGCGTAGTGCCGCCCCGTGCGCGGTCACGCAATACTGGCACCGGTTCTCCGCCGACACGGCGACGACGATCGCCTCGCGTTCCGCGCGCGAGAGGCCGCCGTCGCCGCGCATCAGCACGTCGTGATACGCTAAGAACGCGCGGAAGTGCTCCGGCCGCTTGGCATACGCTCGAAAGACGTTGGGGACGAAGCCGATGCGCGCGCGATGCTTCGCGTATACCGCGGCGATGTCGGGGGGAAGTTCGTTCTCGTCGGGTTCGCCGAAGCGCGAAGGCCGGTCGCCGTCCGTACTCATAAATCCCTTTACGTCGGCAGCGGTGCGAACGTGTCGGCGGCAACCGCGCGCGCGGCCCGCAAGCCCGGAATGCCGCTGACGCAGCCGCCCGGCGAGGCGCCCGATCCGCACAGATAGAGGCCCGGAATCGGTGTCCGCGTCGCAAAGCGTTCGCTCAATATCTGCCCGGGAAGTAATTCGCCGTGAAAGATATGACCGCCGTGTAGACCGAAGCGCGCTTCGAGATCCGGCGGTGCGAGTAATTGTTCGCCTTCGATCGCATTCGGCAGATTGGGCGCGTAGCGCGCGAGCGTCGCGACGATACGCTCGCGTGCTGCGGACCGTTTGGCCGCGTCCCACGCGCCGTCCGCCCGGTGGTACGGATAATACTGCGCGAAGATGGACAGCAGATGCTTACCGGGCGGCGCGAGTCTCGGATCGGTCGGGGTCTGCATGAAGCATTCGAGCATCGGTTCCCCCGAAGCGCCACGCGCGCGGGCCTCGTCGTGTGCGGCCTGTAAGTAATCGATCGTCGGCGCGACGTGGATCGTGGCGCGGTGGTGCGCCTGCGGACTGGCGTTGCCGGGCCGTGCCGTGAAGTTCGGCAGTTCGCCGAGCGCGAGGTTGAGCTTGAGCGAGCAGCCTTCGATGCGCCAGCCGGCGACGCGCCGCGCGAGTTCGTCCGGTACGTCCTGCGGCGAGAGCATTTCGGCGAACGTCGCGATGGGGTCGGCGTTGGAGAGTACGACGTCGGCGTAATGTTCGGAGCCGTCGGCGAGCGCTACGCCGTACGCGCGGCCGTTGCGGACGAGAATGCGTGCGACGGTCGAGCTGGTCGCAAAGGTCGCTCCGGCGATGCGCGCGCACAGCGCGAGCGCGCGCGAGATCGCGCCCATACCGCCGCGTACGAAACCCCATGCGCCCTGGGGGCCGAGCGCGCGGCCGGCATAGTGATACGCCAGCACGTACGCGGTGCCGTGCGCTCGCGGCCCGGCATACGTGCCGATGAGGCCGTCCGTGGCGAGCGTGGCTTGGAGGACGGGCGTGCGGACGAAGCGCTCGACCAGGTCTGCCGCCGAACCCGCGAGCGTCGCATAAGCGGCGTCGTCGAAACGGACGTTTTCGGGATCGTCGCGCTCGAAGGCTTCGAAAAGCGTCGAGCCGAGTTGCGTCGCCCGCACTTCGAAGGCTTCGAAGCCCGCTACGTCGGCCGGCTCGAAGGCCGCAATCTCGCGGGCATTCGCGCCGGCGTCCCGACCGACTAGGAGCGAACGGCCGTCCGGCAACGGCGTGAACGATGCGGGATCTTTGAGATATGCGTCATAGCCGTACGATTTCAAGTGCAACTCGGCGACGATTTGCGGGTGGAGCAAGCCGCACACGTACGACGCCGTCGAGACGGTCCAACCGGGCCAGACGGCTTCGCTTACGGCGGCGCCACCGAGCACGTCGCGACGTTCGAGGACGAGCACGGCGCGGCCGGCCTTCGCGAGGTACGCCGCCGCGACGAGGCCGTTATGGCCGCCGCCGACGACGATCGCGTCCACCGTCACCCGCGTCCTTTACGGGCGGGACTCGCGCGAACTTTCGGCTTGAACGGCGTTCCCGGCTCGAAGCGGCGATCGTGACGCAGGTTCGTATCCACGTCGTCGCAGCCGATCGGCGTGAACGCGCCGCAATCGTGCGGACGTGCGTTGTAGATGCCGCAATAGTAACGCCCCGAACCGCTGCCCTTGAGAAAGATGCACTGGCTCGCGATGTCGTCTTCGATCTTGCGCAGATAGCCGACGATAAAGCCGTCGGCGGAATTCCGCTTGACGACGTACTCGTCGAGCGCGGCTTCGTACGGCATGGCGAAATGATCGGCAATGCGCTGCACGTCGGCCTTGCTGACGAACGGTTCGTAGCCGCTGCAGCATTGCGCGCAGCCCGGCGGACACGCGACGTTTTCGGGCATGTCGCGTACGTGTTTGCGCGCGAGCTCGATCACCGTCGCGATCGCTGCGACGAATTCGGGATCGTCGTTATACTTGTAGGACCATTCTTTATGCGTGATCTCGCTCGCATTATAGCGGTGCGTCGTTTTTTGATTGTACGTGACCGTGATGTGTTCTTCGGTAATTTCGATTTCTTGCACGTGTTCGATCGGCGAGGCGTCCAACAGTTCGATGGTCGTCGGCTGGCCGGTGCGCCGCGTGAACGAACGCAGGTCGCGCATCGCGGCGTGCGCGATGAGGTCGATAGTCTCGTGCATGACGGGCGATTCGCGAGGGAGCGCGCGCAAACCCCGTGAAAGCTCGGCGTATGAATGGCGCCGTTCTACGCTTTACCGCAGCGACGCTCGCCGTCGTCGCGCTACCGCTCGCGTCCGTGGCGGCGAACGGCGACTCCGGCCTGCGCGCGCGCGTTTTCGGCGCCTTCGCACACGTACGATCCTATCGCCTTACGGTGCTCGGAGCGGCGCGATCGCTCGGAGTGTGGGTCGCACCCAATAGTTATCAGATGACGACCGAACTCGGCGGAACGCCCGTGAAGACCATCATCATCGGCCACGATTACTGGACGCTCGCCGGCGGAAAATGGGAGCACTCGGGCCGCGTCTCGAACAACCTCGAGGTCGACATCGCAGGGCTCCTGCGTAACGCCAAGGCGCATGCGAGCGCGACCTTCACGCGGATGCCCGATCAAACCCAGGACGGCAAACGCGTCGGAACCTTCGGGTACGCCTTCGCGAACGGCACCGACGAAACGTGTAATTACGATCGCGCGACCTATCGCGTCACGCGCTGCAAGGCCGACGAAGTGACCTTGCTGTATTCCGGCTACAACGACCCGCGCAATCGCGTCGCGAACCCGCGCAAGTGAGCTTTTGGGCGACGATAGACTTTAGACGATCGAAATCGTCTTACGAAAATCTGCCGCGAAGATCGATTTCGGGATCATGGCATGAACGCCGTTGTTGACGTCGACCATCTGCGAGATACGGAAGTCGACGGCGAGGCTCGCGAGACCGTAGGCATCGTCGCGCGAGAGTCCGGCTTTCGCGCTGAGGAAATCGATCGTATTGCGCAGCGCGATGCGCAGCGCGTCGTTGAGCGATGGATCGACGCCGAGCATGAGCCAATGGGAGGGCGTTTCGATCATCGGCCACGCGTAGCCGGCAGCTTTGTGCAGAATGACCTGAGCGCGCACTTCTTGCATCGCCGTTTCGATCGCCGTGATATTGACTTCGCCGTCGCCCTGTAAGGCATGCGAATCGCCCGTGAAGAGCAGTCCGCCGTCGACCTGCAGCGGGACGTACAACGACGAACCCACCGTCAATTCTTTGCAGTCAATGTTGCCTGCGTGCTTGCCGGGTGCCACCGAGCTGACCGGTACGCCGCCTGCCGGCATGACGCCAAAAATCCCTTGAAACGGCCGCATCTCCAACTTGATTTTCGGGGAGAACTCGACGAAACCGTCGGCGCCTTTGAGGTTGAAATAGTGCACGTGCCCGCTCGGGAATTCGGCCGGCAGCGAGCCCGTATGCATCTCGCCCGGGTTATGGAAGTTGGCACCGAAATCGATCGTACGCAAACCCAGGAACCGGATCTCGACCAAGTCGCCCGGCTTCGCGCCGTTGACGATGACGGGACCGATGACGCTGTGCACGCCGCGTCCCGGCCCGGCGCGACGCAGTGCGGCTAGCTCCTCGGCCGACACCCCAGGCTGCAGTTTGTTGAGAAAGTGCGTCCACGTATTGGGGTAGACCAGGACGTCGCCCGAATCGATCGAGGCGACGGCGTGCCGCGCCGGATCGAATCGGCCTAGCTCCACCGTATCCTTATTCGAGGGGATGACGTGGGTCCGGCCGAGCGGCACGGGCTTGGTGTTGGTCGTCCACGCTTTTTCCGGCTCGCGCGCGGCGGTCGTCGCCGGTAAGACGGCGGACGCGAGCGCGTAGGCCGCCGAAGCGCCGCCCGCCTTGAGGGCGCTCGCGCGGTCCATGCGCCACGATTCGTAGCGCTTTTCGACGGCGTCTCCATCGACTGCATCCGTAGCGCGCAATTCGCAGCGCTGCCGTTCGCCCGTCAAAAACTCCGTCAGGGCGTGGGAGAAGCGCTTACCGATCCAGTGCTCGCTACATCCAAACATTTGATCTGATTCCGCTCGGTCGCCGCGGGCACCTCGGCGGAAGCGCTGCAAGTGTGTCCGCCGGGATTACGGCGCGTGCTCCGGCGCGTCGAAGGCGAGCGCCGTCATGATCCGGACGCCCGTCGCAAGGGCAGCTTCGTCGATATCGAATTTGCCGTGATGGTGCGGGAAGCTCGTCGTCGGGCCCCCGTTGCAGCCGAGCACGAAATAGCTCGCCGGCACCCGTTGCGCGAAGAACGAAAAGTCCTCCGCGCCCATGTGCTTCTCGGACGTGACGACGCGCGTGGCGCCGACCGTGCGCTCGGCCAGGGCCCGTACGTACTGTGTTTGCGCGACGTCGTTCGACGTCACCGGGTAGCGCCACAGGTAGTCGAACGCATACGTCGCGCCCGATGCGTCGCAAACGCCTTTGAGCACGCGTTCGATACGTTCGGCCATACGCTCCCGCACGCCGCGATCGAACGCGCGCACCGTGCCGAGCAGCGACACGCTCGATGGGATCACGTTGTGCGTCGTGCCGCCGTGGATCGCGCCGATCGTCACGACGGCAGGTTCAACCGGATCGATCTGACGGCTGACGACTTTCTGCACCGACGCGACGAATTCGGCCGCCACCAAGATCGGATCGACGGAGAGATGCGGTGCCGCTCCATGGCCGCCGAAACCGTCGATGCGGATTTCGAGCGAGTCGCTCGATGCGTAGAACGGCCCTTCGCGAAAGCCGAGCATGCCCGTCGCGAGCTGAGAGAACAGGTGTAAACCGAACGCGCGCTCGATTCCGAACCGCTCGAGCATACCTTCGTCGACCATCGCTTTCGCGCCGCCCTTGCCTTCTTCGGCGGGCTGAAAGCAAAGGACGATCGTGCCGGCCAGATCGGCTTTGCGTTCCGCAATGGAACGGGCGGCGCCCAGCAGCATCGCAACGTGACCGTCGTGGCCGCACGCGTGCATCTTGCCGGCCTCGCGGGACGCGAACGCGTGCCCCGTTTCTTCGGGCAGCGGCAGCGCGTCCATATCGGCGCGCAACATGATCGTCTTGCCGGGCCGCGTCGAACGCGCGACGCCGACGACGCCCGTCGTGCCGATGCCGGTGTGGACTTCGTAACCGAGCGCGCGCAAGCGCTCGGCTACGATACCTGCCGTCCGGACTTCTTCGAAACCGAGTTCCGGATGTTCGTGGAGATCGCGTCGCGTCGCGATCACTTCGTCGAGCAGCGTGTCGGAAAGGTCGATCGTGGCGGTCATAGAGTCCGGTTCGCCTCGTGCGCCCGCCGCGCCCGCGGGGCCGCCTGCGGGGCGGGCCGAAGCCGCATGTGCATGGCGAACAAAACGATCGGAGTCGATCTCGGCGGCTCGCACGTGCTCGCGACCGTCGTCGACGATGGCAAGATCATCGCGCGGGCCGAACACGACATCGACGACCACGCCTTCGAAAGCGCGTTCAAAATCGTGACGCGCGTCATCGACGAAGCGCTCGAAACGACGAAAGAGAAATCGATCGCGGGGATTGGTCTGGGCTCTCCCGGCAACATCGATCTGGCATCGGGGACCGTCGTGTATTCGCCGAATTTCAACTGGCACGACGCACCGCTGGGGCCGCGCTTGCGCGAACGTTATAAGATGCCGGTTTTCGTCGCTAACGACGCGCGCTGCGCGACGCTGGGCGAGTACGTTTACGGTACCGGCCGTGGCACGCGCGATTTCGTCTTGCTGACACTAGGCACGGGAATCGGCGGTGGCGTCGTGGCCGGCGGCACGCTCGCTATCGGTCACTCCGGCGGTGCGGGTGAGATCGGGCACCACCAGATTCGGGCGACCGATGGGTTCGTCTGTAATTGCGGCAAGACGGGCTGCTTCGAAGCGCAGGCTTCCGGAACGGGTTTGATCCGGCACGCGCTGGCGCTCGCGCCGTCCTTTCCGCGCAGCGAACTCCTCACCGGCAAGCTCGGCAGCAAAGCGATCCGCCGCGCGGCCGAAGCCGGCGACCCGCACGGCACGGCGGCCTGGACGCGCTTCATCGACGATCTGGCACGTGGCATCGCCAACGTCATCGCCTTCGTGAATCCCGAAACGATCGCGCTCGGCGGAGGGGTGGCCGCCGCCGGTCCGTTCATGCTCGATGCGCTTGGGCCGCGCGTCGATGCGGCGACGACGATGGTTCCCAAGGGCCGCACGCGGATCGTCGTCGCGGAGCTCGGTAACGATGCCGGTGCGATCGGCGCGGCGACGATGGCGCGCCGCGGCGGTCTTTTGGCGACGGGCCCCTAATCGTCGCCCGCGACGACGAACGCGATGTCGTCGCGCCCGCCGCCTTTGACGCGATAGAGCGCGGCGTCGGCGCGCGCCAATAGGGTGGCGGCATCGGCTCCGTCCTGCGGGTAGAGTGCGATGCCGCCCGAGGCGCTCAAACGCCGTTCGCGGCCGTCGAGAATGAACGGTTCGGCGATCGCGGCGCGTAAGCGCTGCGCGAGTGCGACGGCATCGTCGATCCCGCCGACGCCCGGCTGCACGATCACGAATTCGTCTCCGCCGACGCGAGCGACCGTATCGACGTCCCGAGCGACGCGTTCGAAGCGTTGCGCGACCAGTCGCAGGACGTCGTCGCCGCGCAGATGGCCGTGGGCGTCGTTGATATATTTGAAGCCGTCGAGATCGTAAAAATGCACCGCGAACAGGGAACCCTCGCGTTGCGATTTCGCGATCGACTGCATCAGCCGATCGTTTAAGAGAACGCGATTGGGCAGGGCGGTCAACGCATCGAAGAAGGCGAGCGTGTTGAGGTGCTCGCGTTGGTTGCCGCGCTCGATCGTCGACGATGCGAGCGTTGCGATCAGCCGGACGAAATCGCGGTCGGCATCGGTGAATGGTTCGCGGCGCGCGGTACGGCTCACGAAACACAACGACCCGAATTGTCTTCCCCCGACGACGAGCGGCGTGCCGACGAACGACCGGGCGCCGCCTGCGGGCGATGCCGACGGCGGCTCCGCTGGAAAGTCGGCGATGTCGTCGATCGAGAACGAATCGGCCGCCGCAATGACGTGCCGGTGCAGGGACTGCGCTAGCGGCCACGTTTTCCCATCGACGTAGGCGACGTCGCCCGATCCGTGAAGGAACGCCACCGCGCCATCGTCGATGCGCGTCACGTAGCCGCCGTCGCACGCCAGCCGCTCGCACCCGAGCGTAAGGGCGGCGCGAATCTGCGACTCGGCCGTGCGTTCGCTCGACGCTGCGATGAAATAGAGTTCGCGCACCCGCTCGGCATGGGTACGCGCGTCGCGTTCGTGGGTGATGTCGCGGCCGATCGCGTGCACGCCGACGATAACGTTGTCCACGATCGCCGGCGAAAAAATCGCCAGGATGAGGGTTGGATTTGCACCCGGGTCGGCCAAGGTGAGCGTACGTTCGACCGTGGTGCCGCTGGCCGCCGTGCGAAACGCCTCGGCCACCTCGCGCCGGCTGCATCCCGATAGCGCGACCGGGCCGCGCCGGCCGTGCGGGCCGGCGGCCGTGCCGAGCAGTCGCAAACCCGGTTCGTTCGCTTCGAACAGCGTGCCGTCGAGTTCGAAGAGGGCCGTCGGGCGGGCGGCCTCGGCGGATAGCGACGGAAAGCGCCGCTGCACGTCGACGAGTTCGCGCAACAAAGTCGCGGCCAGGGGAGCGTCCGCGCGTTCGTGATCTGATGGCGAATCGGGAAAAGGCAGGATCGCTCTACTTTTGGCTCTCGCGAGCCGAGCGCCGAGCTTATAATGTCGCTTTCGGTGGTTCGGCTACGCTGCGCCAGCCGCGGCCGGCGGCTTTACGAAAATCGAACACGCCGCTTTCTAAAACGAGAAGGCTGCTGGGCTCTCCCCGACGACGAGGTAAAGCTTCGGGTTCCAATCGTGACTTCGCGCGAAAATCCGGTTCGATGAACCGGAAGCCTAGAGCGCGACGGCCCTCGGGCGAACGAGCGGTTTGAGCGGCAAGGCGTCGGAGAGCTCGCCGAAGGCGATGTTGGCGATCAATTCGGCGATGCGGCGCGAGCTGCCGCGCGGTGCGACCGAAGCTTGGCAATCCCGCATCGTCTGCATGCGTTCGACGTTACCGACGATACTGCGCACCCGGCGCACGACATCGTTGCCGGAAAGCGCGACCAGGCCGATACCGTTGTTCTCGACGTACTCGAGATTGCCGTACTCCTGGCCGGGAATGAAATCGTACACGACCACCGGGACTTCCGCGAGGCTCGCCTCGGCGATCGCTCCGGGGCCGGCTTTCGTGACGAGCAAGTCGGCGGCTCGCATCAATTCCGGAATGTTTTGGCAGTAACCGAGCACCGTCATCGGCGTCGGAAGCGTGTGGGCGAGTTCTTGGAGCTTGCTCCGCAGCCCGGCGTTACGGCCGGTGACCACGACCATGTGCAGGGGAAGTTTCGATTTCGCCAGTGCCAGGGTCGTCGGAAGCAGCTTACCGCCACCTTCGCCGCCGGCCATCAGCAGCGCGATCGTCTTATCGGCGGGCAGGCCGAGCTGCGTGCGCAGTTGCGCTTTGGTATCGGAGACGTCTTCAAAGCGCGGATGAACGGGATGGCCGAGATGGTAGATGCGGTTGGGCGGAATGCCTTTTTCGCGCGCGCGCGCATAGACTTCGCGCGCCGGGACGACCACCGCATCGACGTCGGGAACGAGCCACCCTTCGTGGACCCGGCCGAGGTCCGTCACGACCGTGATCACGGGAACGTGAAGCATGTTCGCATCGGCCCGGGCGCTGAGCGCCGCGTGATTGAGCAGCGGATGCACCGAGACGATGACGTCGGGCCGGTAACTCGTAAAGAGGCTGCGGAGCCGTTCGCGATACAGCGGTTCGCACAGGCGGACGACGGCGCGAAAACGGCGCCGGCCGTTGGTCGCATGGAAGAGCGCGCCGTACAGCGGCGGGGCAAAACGAAGGGCCGCGCTATAGGCGGGCCCCAGTTTCGAAAGCGGAAAGGTACAGTGCGCCGCGACGTCTTCGATTCGATGCTCGAACGTGAACGGTTCCCCGTGCGGACCGGTGTCGATCTCCTCGAGGCCGGCAACGATGGCATCGGCCGCACTGCGGTGTCCGCCCCCCGTATCCGAGATCAACAACAGAACGCGTTTGATCATCTAACCTCTACTTAGAATGCCGCACGTTACGCGCGTTGCGTCGTGCGCATTACGCGCAGCGCCCGAATGCGCTGCAATCGTCTCATCGCCGTCCGGCGACGACGCTGAAAGGCACGAACGTACGTCAGAAACGCTCGCGCCGGAGCATCGTAAAAGCGAAAGATGTCGCCGAATTCGATATCGGGATTGCGATGATGTCCGTCGTGATCTTCCGGAAGAACGATCTGTAAAGCGCGGCAGACACGTGCCACGCTCGGCGGAGTCTTCCAGCCGAGGTCGAGCGTGTGGCGCCACCAGACGTGAAGCTGTCCGAGCAGCAGCGCCACGACGGCGCCGGTTGCGGCCCAAGGACCGAGAAAGAAAAACGGTATTGCCACGGCGAGATACGGTACGGCGCCGAGCAGCCCGTCGAGAAGCACTTCGGGATCCTTGGAGAGTACGGCATGGTCCCAATACGAGCGGCTGCGATCGTGATGCGTCTTGAGATGCAACTTGAACCACAGATGCTGCGGAAGATGGTAAAGAAACGTCGACGCTAAGTCGCCGACGATCAGCACGATGCCGAGCGAAATGAGAGCTACCACGACGCCGCCCATACGTTATTCTCCGAAACCCGAACCTTCAACAAAGTGGACGCTTTTTTGTAACGCTCTTGCGCCGGTCGAGCGACTCTACCTGCCCGCGCTGCTCGCAGTCGGAATCGTGGCAGCTTCCGGCTGCACGGCCCGAACGGTAACTGCCGACGACTTCGCAACGTACCCGAGCGACGATACGGTTCGTTTGGAAGCGCTCGAAGACCGTACGCAGAGCTGGCGCGTTCCCCTCGCGGCACGCGATTTGCGCGGGCTGCGCCTCTTGTACGATACCCCAGTGCCGGGCGGTCCAACACTGAGTGTCTTGCGCTCGGCGGTTCGCGCCAACCATCGCCTCGATCCCTTCGACGCGCTGGTCTTCGTGACGCACGCGGTCGGCCTGGCCCGCGACCACCATTTACCGTACGAATTCATCAGCGCAACGCTGCTACAAGAGTCGGGTTTCAACCCGGAGGCGATGTCGGCGGCCGGGGCCATCGGCATCGCGCAGTTTACGCTCGAGACGGCGGATGTGGAAGGCGTGGATCCCTTCGATTGGGCCGATGCGATGCGGGGCTCGACCGAACTGCTCGGCCGTTACGTTCGCGCGTACGACGGCCGTTTTCCCGATCCGTATGCAGCCACGATGGCTGCGTACAATGCCGGCCCCGGCGTCGTCGAGCGCTATCGGGGCGTTCCGCCCTATCGCGAGACGCTCGACTATATTGGCGATATCTATGATCGCTGGTCGCGAATCGACCGCGACGCGACGGGAGGCGGCCGCCGGACGCGGCAAAGAGCGCGGCGATGAACTCGACGAGTCCGACCGATGCGCACGCCTATCTCGAAAGCGCCGCCGATCCGCGCACGATCGCCTGGACCGCCGCACAGAACGCGCGCACCCGCGCGGCCTTCGATGCGGCTCCGGGCCGGGCCGCGCTCGGGGCCCGCTTGGAAGCGCTGCTCGCCGTCGACGTGCAAAGCGTGCCGGTCGTGCGGGGCGCGCGTGCGTTCTTCACCGCGCGTCGCGGCCGTGCGGACCAGGCGTCGCTTTACGTGCGCGAAGCCGGGGCGGAACGCGCCTTACTCGATCCCGCGCTGCTCGACGCCGCCGGGCTGATCGCGATCGACTGGTGGTATGCGAGTCCGACGGGAGCGCTGGTCGCCTTCGGTCTCTCGCGCAACGGTGACGAACGCAGCACGCTGCACGTCCTCGACGTCGTGACCGCCGAGCGCACGGGCGAAGCGATTCCCGATACGCGCTATTGCAGTCTCGCATGGTATCCCGACGAGAGTGGCTTCTGGTACACGCGCTATCCGCCCGGCGGCGAGTACGACGTGCGGGTGTACCGCCACGCGCTCGGCGACGCGCCCGAGCGCGACGCCTGCGTCTTCGGTGAAGGTCGCAAAAGCGAAGATATGCTGGAGCTCGATCTCTCCGCGAACGGACGATTTCTCGTCGTCAACGTTCGCGACGGATGGGCACGCAGCGACGCCTACGTCGCCGATACGACCGCAACGCCATTGCACTTCGCGCCGATCGCGCAAGGGCGGCCCGCGCTTTTCGACACGCACGCCTCGGATACGGCGCTCTACGTGCGCACTAACGAGGAGGCGCCGCGCTTTCGCGTCTTTGCGGTCGATCCCGAGCGTCGGGAGCGCGATACGTGGCGCGAGATCGTTCCGCAAGGCGGCGGCACGCTCGACGGGATCGCGGTGGCGCGCGATGCACTCATCCTAAACTATCTCGAAGACGTCCGTTCGGTGGTCCGCATCTGGCGGAGCGGCGGCGGGATCGAAACGCTCGACTTCGGCGCGCGAAGCGTGCTCGCGGTAACGGCCGACGAACGCTCGTTCGACGCGTACGTGCAGCTCGCATCGTTTCTCGAAGCGCCCGAGATCGTGCGCGTCCGCGTGGCGGCGAACCCGGCGACGTGCGAGTCGTGGAATCGCATCGGCGCTCCGTTCGACGCTCGCGAATACCGCGTCGCCCAGCATTGGTACGCCTCCAAAGACGGAACGCGCGTTCCGCTCTACGTCGTCGCGCGCGCCGACGTCGCGTGGGACGGCAGCGCACCGGCGGTGCTCTACGGCTACGGCGGCTTCAACATTTCGCTCGTGCCCTCGTTCGCGCCGAGCATGGTCCCGTGGCTCGATGCCGGCGGCGTTTACGCCGTCGCGAACTTGCGCGGCGGCGGCGAGTTCGGCGAGGATTGGCACCGCGCCGGCATGCGCGAACGCAAGCAGAACGTCTTCGACGACTTCATCGCGGCGGTCGAATATTTGGCCCGCGCCCGCATCGCGGACCCGGGGCGTATCGCGATCATGGGCGGCAGTAACGGTGGCCTGCTCGTTGCCGCAGTCGCCACGCAACGCCCGGATCTGATGCGGGCGGTCGTGTGTCTGGTTCCGTTGACGGACATGCTGCGTTTCCACGAGTTCTTGATCGCCCGTTTGTGGATCGCCGAATACGGCGACCCGGGCGATCCGGCCGACGCCGCGTTCTTGCGCGCGTATTCGCCGTACCATAACGTACGCGACGGCGAGCGCTATCCCGCGATGCTCGTCGCGACCGCGGAATCCGACGGACGCGTCGACCCGATGCACGCACGCAAATTCGGCGCGCGGATCGCAGAAGCGACGGCGAGCGACGCACCGGTGTACGTCTACGTCGAACCCAACGCCGGCCACGGCGTCGGCAAGCCGCGCCATAAAGTCGTTGCGGAACTCGCCGATCGCTGGGGCTTCATCGCAACGCAGCTCGGCGTTACGTGGCGGCCTTAGCCGATGTGTTCCGCGAGAAACGCGCGCACGCGTTTCCACGCGTCGGCAACTTCGTGCTCGCCCAGTGCGGCGGAACTCTGGCGAAAGAAGGCGTGCCCGACGTTCGGGTAGCTGACGACTTCGTGCGGCTTGCCCGCGGCGCCGAGCGTATCGTCGATCCGTTTGACGGCATCGGGAGCGATGTAATCGTCCTTGCCGCCGAAGAAGAGCAGCAGCGGTACGCGGATGTCGTTCGTATCGGCCAAGCCTTCAGGTTCGCCGTTCGGGAAGCCGGCGGCGATGGCGCCACCGTAGAACGGAATTGCGGCCGCCAGTCCCGGCAGCGTCGACGTTACGAACGCGACCGAGCCGCCAAAGCAGAAGCCGCAGGTTGCGATCTTACCGTTTTCAACGAACGGCTGCGCTTGGAGGTATGCGATCGCGGCGGCGACGTCGGCGCGCAAAGTCGCCCTCGAGACTTCGCCGGCAGCGGCGAAGCCGTTCTGCAACCCTTCCGGCGTATAGGGTTCATTGAGGGCGGGGTGCGTGCGATGGTAGTAATTGATCGCCAGTGCCACGTAGCCGTCGTTGGCGAAAAGCTCCGCGATGCGGCGGACCTCTGCGTTGACGCCGAAAATCTCTTGTAACACGATAACCGCGCCGCGCGGTCGGTCTCCATCGGGACGCGCGAGGTAGCTCGGCATGGGATTATCATCAACGGCAATCGTCAACGCTTGGGTCTGCAACATTTACTCCTTACGAGGAACGTACGTCGAGTGATCGATTCGGATTCGGCACATCCCGTACCGGTCAACGACCGCTTCGCGCTCTATCGGGCACCGGAACGCGCCCGTACGGCGAGCTTTGCGGACGACGTGCGTAGCGGTCTTACCGCAGCGCGCAAACGACTCCCGCCGAAGTACTTCTACGACGAGCTCGGCTCGGCCATCTTCGAAGCCATCTGCGTTTTACCCGAATATTACCTAACGCGCGTCGAATCGGAAATTTTGGCGGCTCATGCTACGGAGATGATTGCGGCGCTCGGCGGCGAGATCGAAGTCGTCGAGTTCGGCAGTGGCAGCGCCCAAAAGACGCGCGCGCTCATCGGTGCGGCGCTCGAAGTTCAGCAACGGTTGGACTACCACCCGGTCGATATTTCGCCGGCGGCGCTGATCGGTTCGTCCGAAGCCTTGGTCGCCGAATACGATCGACTGCACGTGAGCGCGTACGCGAGCGATTATTTCGACGTGCTCGAATCGGCGAGCTTGCGGACGTCCGAGCGCGTGCTCGCCCTATTTCTCGGTTCGAATATCGGGAACTACGATCCCGACTCCGCGCGCACGCTGCTACGCGCGATGTCGGCGGCATTCAAGCCCGGCGACGGCTTACTGCTGGGGACCGATCTGAAGAAAGACGTGCTGACGCTCGAACGCGCCTACAACGATCCGACGGGTGTGACGTCCGCGTTCAATAAAAACGTCCTCGCGCGAATCAATCGCGAGCTTGCCGGCCATTTCGATCTCGACGGCTTCGCTCACATTTCGCGTTACGACGCACGGCGCGGCAGCGTCGATTCGTATCTCGTCGCCGGGCGCGGCATGCGGGTTTCCATCGACGCGCTCGAGCTCGAGATCGCGTTCGCTACGGCCGAGACGATCCATACCGAATCGTCGCATAAGTTCGATGCGAACGATATCGCGCAGCTGGCGACCGATAGCGGTTTCCGCGTCGGCGCGATGTGGACCGACGCCGCTCGGCGGTTTGCGGTTTCGCTGCTGGTCATCAGGTAGCGGGGCGATGGGCCTGCGTACGCCCGGACATAGCGGCGCGCCCCGAATCGGAATTACGTCGACGGCGCTAGACCCGGGGGCGCCGTACGTCCGCGCCGTCGAGCGCTTCGGTGGCCAGGCGGTGTTGCTGCCGAGCGCGATGCGCGAACTCGAGGATTGGCTCGCGACGCTGGACGGGGTCGTGCTCTCCGGCGGCGTCGATGTCGATCCCGTCCGCTACGGCGGTCGCACCGAACACGCACGCTCCGAGGCCGGTCGCTATCGCGCCGACCGCGACGAATTTGAAATCGCGCTCGTTCGCGCAACGCGCGCGCGAAACGTACCGACGTTGTGCATTTGCCGCGGCATGCAAATCGCGAACGTGGCCTTCGGCGGAACGCTGGTCGAAGATTTGCGCGAGGAGCTCGGGGTGCGCTACACGATCGAACATCGCCAGACGTCGGCGAGCGGACGCGAGCGCTACGAATACGCCGACGGCCACACGGTGACGCTCGCGGCGGCGAGTGCCCTCGCACGTCTGGTCGGTACTCGAGCCTTTGCGACTAACTCGATTCACCATCAAGGGGTGCGCGAGGTCGGAGCGGGCTTCGCCGTAGTCGGCCGGACGGGTGACGGCGTCATCGAAGCGCTCGACGCGACGTTTCCGCATCGATTTTTCTTTGCGTTACAGTGGCATCCCGAAGAATGCACCGACGCCGTGAGCGCCGCACTTTTCGGCGGGCTCGTGGCGGCGGCGCAAAGGACGCGCTAGGCTTCCTGATCCGTCGGCCGTATGAGCAGTTCGTTGATCGCGACGTGACGCGGCCGGGTCACGATATAGGCCACGCCGTCGGCGATATCTTCGGCCGCCAGCAGTTCCATTTCGCCGAAACGCGCTTTGATCGCGCTCTGCATCTGCTCGCTGTTGTGCGAAACGAGCTCGGTTGCGACGGCACCCGGCTCGACGAGGGAGACGCGCACGTGCGCTTTCGTGACTTCCTGACGTAACGACTCGCTGAAGGCGCCGACCGCGAATTTGGTGGCGTTATAGACGCCGCTGCCGCTGCGCGCGACGCGTCCTGCGACCGAGCTGACGTTCACGAGATCGGCGACCCGGCGCGAACCGTCTCGAGCCGCGCGCTCGAGATGCGGCAGCGCGGCGTGCGAACAGTTCATCAGCGCGGCGACGTTGAGATCGAGCATGCGCCGCCAGTCGCTCGTTTCCGCATCGCGGATGGGTCCGAGCAACATCATGCCTGCGTTATTGACGACGGTGTCGAGCCGGCCGAACTCCGAAACCGTACGTTCGATTGCGTCGCGGGCCTGCACTTCGTCGGTAACGTCGGCTTCGACGACGAGCGCCGAGCCGTAGTTGCTGCGGATCGTCATCGCGAGCGCATCGAGGCGGTCGCGCCGACGTGCGACGAGCGCGACGTGCGCGCCGTGGAGCGCGAGCGCGCGAGCCGTCGCCTCGCCGATGCCGGAACTGGCGCCGGTCACGAGCGCGACGGTGCCCGCGAGATCGTTCGTATCGCTCATAGCCGGGCCGTACCCGTTTGGCGCGCGCTCAACGCGTGCGTCGAACCGCCGTGCGTTCCACCAGTCGCAAGAGGGCGTCGATGCCGATCGCGAGCGCAGCGGCCGCGACGCTGCCCGCCACGATGCGACCGGGGTCGTCGTTGTCGAGCCCGGCGAACAACAACGCGCCGAGCCCGCCCGCGTCGATCTTACCGGCGAGCGTTGCGATCGATACCGTCGCTACGGCGGCTAGACGCAGTCCCCCGATCACGAGCGGTAGCGCGATCGGGAACTCGACCCGCAGGAGCGTCTGCGTGCGCGTCATTCCGAGTCCCAAGGCCGCTTCGCGTATCGCGACCGGAACGGCATCGAGGCCGGCGACGATGTTGCGCACGAGAATCATTTGCGCGTAAGCGACGAGCGCAATCTCGGTCGTAACCAGACCCAATCCGAACAGCGGGATGAGCAGCGCGAAGACCGCCAGACTCGGCAGCGTGTAGACGACGCCGAGCGTGCCGAGCAACGGCCCGCGAACGCGCGCATCCCGCGCTGCGAGGATACCGAGCGGTAAGGCGAGTGCGAACGCGACGACGAGCGCCAGGGCGACGATCTCGAGATGCTGCAAGAGGCGCCAGCCGATTTCGTCCGGATGCTCGACGAGGTAGTTCACCGCTTAACGTTCGCTCGCGACCAGCGCCTGCCGCACGTCTGCGAAATCGAGCGTCGCTCCCGCCTCGTCCGTAACGGCGAGCCGCTCGGCACCGCTGAGAAACGCCCCCAACGCTTGGCGCAGCGTCCGGTCGGCGGCGATCGTGCCTTGCGTCGCGCCGCGCGGCGCGCGCGACATCGCGCCGCCGACGGTGAGCAGCTGTAAACGGCGGACCGCGTCGTGCGTGTCCAGAAGCTCTTCGACGTAGCGGGTGGCGGGTCGCGCCAGGACGCGCAGTGGAGTGTCGGCTTGAACGATGCGGCCGGCCTGCATGACGACGATCCGGTCGGCGATGCGCAGCGCTTCATCGACGTCGTGCGTGACGAAAAAGATCGTCGTTCCGAGCGCCCGGTGAATCCGCACGGTCTCGTCTTGCAAGGCCGCGCGCACGATGGCGTCGACGGCGCCGAACGGTTCGTCCATCAGGAGGACGCGAGGTTGTGCTGCGAGCGCGCGCGCCACGCCGACGCGCTGCGCTTCGCCGCCGGAGAGTTCGCGCGGCAGCCGGCTACGATAGCGCTGCGGATCCAAGTCGACGAGCGCCAGCAGTTCGTCGATGCGCGCGTCGATGCGCGCGCGATCCCAGCCGAGTAGACCCGGAACGATGCCGATGTTGCGGCCGACGCTCATGTGCGGAAAGAGTCCGACGGCTTGAATGACGTAGCCGATGCCGCGGCGGAGCCTCTGCGGGGACGCCGCGGCGACGTCGCGTCCATCGACGTCGATCGAGCCGAAATCGGGTACGACCAGCCGATTGATGGTACGCAGCAACGTGCTCTTGCCGCAGCCGGAGGGCCCGAGCAAAACGACGAGTTCCCCTCCGGCGACCTCGAGGGTGACGTCGTCGACCGCACGTCGATCGGCACCGGGATACGTAATGGCGACGGCGCGGATTGCGACCGGCGCGCCGGCGCCCGGGGTCGCAGGCATCAAATGAAGCCGTGCATCCGCAAGAACTCGAGCGCGACCGTCTTGGGATCTTTCTTCGCGCCATCGACCTGTGCGTTGAGGCCGCGCATGATCCCGTCCGTCAGCGCCGGCGCCAGTTTATTGAGGTGCGTAGCGATTGCGGGGTGTTTTCCGAGCGTGGCTTTCCGCACGACCGGTGCGACTTGGTAACTCGGCCAAAAGTGTTTGTCGTCTACGAAAACGTAAAGGTTATCCACTTCGATCTTGCCGTCGGTTCCGAAAGCGACGACGACGTCGACCTGGTTTGATTCGAGCGCCTTATACTTTAAGCCGATGTCGAAGAGCTTGACGTCTTTGAAAACGAAGCCGCCGTAAGCCTTTTGAAGCCCGGGCAGCGCGTCGTCGCGCTTGGTAAACTCAGGAATTGCGCCTAGGCGTAATTGCGGCGCGGCTTTGGCGAGATCGCTCAACGTTCTCAGCGAGTACTTCCGGGCCGTCGCCTGCGTCGTTGCGAGCGCTTGCGTGTCGTTGAACGGTGCCGCGTCGAGCCATTCGAGATCGTAGTGCGCGTCGTAATAGGCTTTGACGGTCGCGTAATTTGCGGCGGCATCTTTGCTCGGCTTCGCTTTGAGCTGCGTGATCAATGCGGTGCCCGTGTACTCGGGATAGAGGTCGATATCGCCGCGCTGCAGGGCGGCCATCGCGACTTGCGTCCCGCCGAGATCGAGTTTGCGCGCGACCGTCAAACCGTTGTGCTCGAGGATCGCGGCGTACATCTCGCCCAGGATCAGCTCTTCGGTAAAATCTTTCGAACCGATCGCGATCGTGGATACGGCGGTGGCATTTCGGCCGCCGCATGCCGGTAGCGCCGCTGCGGCGATGAGGGCGAGCGCGCGTGCCCGAGTGAACTCCATGCGGCCGGGCTTCCTCAGCGCCGAGCGCACTTCATTGCGCGGCGAGACGCCGTTCGACGCGCGTGAGAAGCGCGCTGACGGCGAGCGCGAGGATGCCGACGGCAACCGCGCCTTCGAGCAATTCGCGGGGATCGTTGAGCGCGATGCCGTTGACGATGAACTCGCCGAGGCCGCCGCCGCCGACGAACGCGGCGAGCGTCGCACTCGCGACGACCTCGATCGCTGCGGTGCGGATGCCCGAAAAGACGATCGGCAGTGCGAGCGGCCACTCCACGCGAGCGCGAATCTGCCGTTCGTCCATACCGAGCCCGCGGGCCGCATCGCGGACCGCGTCGGGTACGCCGCGCAGGCCGAGGTCGGTATTGATCGCGATCGGCGGAATCGCCAGCAGCGCCAGGGCGATAACGGCGGGCGTAAAGCCGACGCCGACCAGGGGCAACATGAGTGCGAGCACGGCGAGGCTCGGAACGACCCGCGCGACGTAGACGGCTCCGAGCGCCAGGCTGCGTGCGCGCCGGGCACGGGCGACGAAGGCGCCGAGCGGAATGCCGAGCGCGAGCGCGATCGCCAGCGCCGCGAGCGAAAGAGCGATATGATCGCGGAGGTGGACGACGAAATCGAGCATGCGTCGGCGTGGATTTCCGGCGCTTCGTGCCGAATCCGCTCGACGATGATCGTCCCGCCTCCGGCCCCTGCCCTCTCTTTGGACGATCCGTCGCTCTTCTATAGTCGCGAGCTTTCCTGGCTGGAATTCAACGATCGCGTGCTGGAAGAAGCGATCGACGAGCGCAATCCGCTGCTCGAGCGGCTCAAATTCATGGCGATCTATTCGACCAATCTCGACGAGTATTTCATGATTCGGGTGGCGGCGCTCAAACAGCAGGTCGAAGCGGAGATCGTCAAGCGTTCCAACGACGGGCGTCTGCCGGCGGAGCAGATCGCCGCTATTTCGGAGCGGCTTCGAACGTCGCTCGCGTGCTTTGCCAAGCTTCTGAACGGCGAACTGTTTCCCGCGCTCGAGCGGGCCGGTATCGTGATCCGGCGTTACGACGATCTCGACGCACGCGAGCGTGCGGCCCTCGAGGACGTTTTCGAGCAGCGCGTTTTCCCCGTGCTTACGCCGCTGGCTGTCGACCAAGGGCATCCGTTCCCCTATATCTCGAACCTGTCTCTTTCGCTCGCCGTCGAGATGTATGAGGCCAGCGGCGACGGTCCGATCATGCGCTTCGCGCGCGTCAAAGTGCCGCAAAGTTTGCCGCGTCTCATGCCGATCGAAGCGAACGACGGCGAGTCGCACTTCGTGCTGCTCGAAGACGTCATCGCCCATAATCTGGCCGCGCTCTTTCCGGGACTCGATATTCGCGCGTCGTACGGCTTTCGCGTCACGCGCGATGCCGATCTCGATCTGCAGGAAGACGAAGCCGACGATCTCTTACGCGCCATCGAATCGGAACTGCGAAAACGACGCTTCGGCGAGCCCGTGCGCCTGGAAGTCGAAGCGTCGATGCCCGCGCACCTGCGCGCGATGCTGCTCGAAGCGCTCTCGCTCGAGGACGTTGACCTGTACGCGATCGATACGATGCTCGGCACGAACGATCTGTGGACGATGGCCAATCTCGACCGCTCCGAACTGCACGATGCCCCGTATACGCCGGCTATTCCCAAACGGCTGCTCGGCGCGACCGATATCTTTGCAGCGATTCGCGAAGGCGACGTCTTACTCCATCATCCGTATCATTCGTTCGATCCGGTCGTGCAATTCATCAAGCAAGCCGCGAGCGATCCGCAGGTTCTCGCGATCAAGCAGACGCTGTACCGAACTTCGGGTAACTCGCCGATCGTCGGCGCGCTCGTCGAAGCCGCCGAGAACGGCAAACAAGTCGCCGTCCTCATCGAACTCAAAGCGCGTTTCGATGAAGAGAACAACATTCTGTGGGCCCGCAACCTGGAGCACGTCGGCGCGCACGTCGTCTACGGCTTACCCGGCCTCAAGGTTCATGCGAAAGTCATCCTGGTCGTGCGCGACGAGCCCGACGGCATCCGGCGCTACGTGCATTTCGGTACCGGCAACTATAACGATAAGACCGCCAAAATCTACACCGACCTTTCGCTCTTTACATGCCGTCCCGAACTCGGCGCCGACGTCACCCACTTGTTCAATCGATTGACGGGCTTTTCCAAAGCGACGCGATACGAAAAGCTCCTGGTGGCGCCGGCGACCTTGCGTAGCGGTTTTGCCCATCTGATCGAGCGCGAGACCGAGAACGCGCTCGCCGGGCGGCCTTCGGGCATCGTCGCGAAACTCAATGCCATCAGCGATAAGCGTACGGTGCAGTCGCTGTATCGCGCGTCGCAAGCGGGCGTACCGATCGACCTGATCGTACGCGGCATGTGCGAGCTACGGCCGGGCGTTCCCGGCGTGAGCGAGACGATTCGAGTACGCAGCATCGTCGGCCGCTTTCTCGAACATTCGCGCATCTTTTGTTTTGCCAACGGCGGGAACCGCGAAATTTACATGGGTAGCGCGGATTGGATGGGACGCAATCTCGATCGTCGCGTCGAGACGATGTTGCCCGTCCTCGATCCGACGATTCGCGATTACATTTACGAGCAGATCATCGACGTGATGGAACGCGACACGAGTAAGACTCGCTGGCTACGCGCGGACGGCACGTACCATCGTCGTGCGGTTCCTCCGGGCGAGACACCCTTCGACGGACAGGCGGCGCTACTGCGCGAACTCAAAGCGTAGGGTCGCGCTACTTAGGATCGATGCGAATGAGCGTTTGCTGCATCAAGCCGCACGGGATGCGTGCCCCATCGCGTTCGCAGCTGATGTCGACGGTGCAGATGGTGAGCGTTCGGCCGCTGCGGACGACGCTCGCTTCCGCGACGAGTAGTTCGCCCTGTGCGGGAGCGATCAAATTGATTTTGAATTCGACCGTCAGCACTTCGGCCGTCGCCGGAAAGAGCGTGAGCGCCGCATAACCGCCGGCCGAATCCGCCACGACGCTGGTCATGCCGGCGTGAAAGTAGCCGTGCTGCTGCGCGAGTTCGTCGCGATAGGGCGCGACGATGACGCACGTGCCGGGCGTGATATCGGCGATCGTCGCGCCGACGTGGCGCATCGCGCCCTGCTTCGCAAAGCTCGCGCGAATGCGGTCTTCCCAACCGGGGTCGGGCGGCGAATACAGCGGCTCGATCATGCGGATGCCGGTCGTTCTGCCATCGCGAGGACGAGCCTCCATTCGCGCTCGGCGACCGGTTGCACGGAGAGCCGCATGCCTTTGCGCAGCAGCACCATCGTCGGCGCCAGCGCGGCGTTCGCGCGCAGTTCGCGCAGCGTCACGAAGCGCGGCAACGGACGCTCGTAGGCCACGTCGACCATCTCCCAGATCGGTTTGTCAGCGGTCGATCGACGATCGAAGTATGGGCTCTTCGGATCGCGCGCGGTAAAGTCGGGATAGGCGAGACGCACGACGCGGCAGATCCCGGCGATACCCGTCTCTTTCGTGCTGCTGTGGTAGAAGAAGCCGAGATCGCCCAGTTGCATCGAACGCATGTTATTGCGGGCCTGAAAACTTCGGACGCCGCTCCACTCCGTGTGACCTTCCCGTTCGAGCCGGTCGAAGCCGTAGGAGTCGGGCTCGCTCTTGAAGAGCCAATAGTTCGGCATAGGCGTCCGATACGACGGAAATCCCGCGGAGCCCGGTACCGACTTTGAGGGTGGCTCGACGTCGAAGCTGCGGTATACTCGTGGAGAATGCAACGCGCCATCGTTACGAAGACGCCCGACGGTTGGGAAGGCATCGAGCATGAGGGGTACGTGCCCGGCGTGCCCGGCAGCGTCGTGCGCCACACGCTGATCGGCGGCCGAAAAGAAGCGCCGGGCGCTCCCGGCCCGACGAACGAGGTGCGCTACTTCGATCTGCCGCCCGGCACAGTCTCGCGTCTCGAAAAACACGAACACGAGCATTTCGTCATCGTCGGGGCGGGCATCGGTCACGCGATCGTCGGCGACACGGTGCGGGAAGTGCGCCAGCACGACGTCGTTTACGTCGGGCCGCTCGTGCCCCATCAGTTCGTCAATCGCAGCGACGCGAACTTCGGGTTCTTTTGCGTGGTCACCGCGGAGCGCGATTACTCGCAGGAGTTATCGCCCGAGGAACTCGACCGCTTGATGGCTTCGCCCGCGGGCGCGTATGCCGATCCGTACGGCGCACCGCCGCCGCGAAAGCGCGCCGCGAGCACCGTTTAGCCGCGATCGCGCAACGTTCGGCTCGAGGGACTCGCCGAAACGACGATCGATCGACCGGCGAAGGCGTCGTCCGGACAATTTCGCGATCTGACCGTTCTGGAAGAGCGTCACGCATCTCGATATCGAGCAACGCAGAGCCTTCGGCAGAACCAGGTTGCGAAATCGCTCCACGCAGTTCTCGCTTCGCACGTGGATCGGATGCCCATGCTCGTCGACACTCGAGCTCGCATGAAGCGAGCTCGCTGTCCCGGCTTTCCGGAGGGAACCTCCCTCCCCGGGAACTGCGACGTGTCCGATAAGTGAATGATTCGAGCGTCCGCCCATGGCGCCGCCGGGTAGGCGCCGGTATGTCCGAAGCTCGCGATAGCTCGTCGCACGAGGATATTGGTCTCGTTCATCGCCTCAGCTGACGTCGCGGTTATCTGATCGCGCACGGCGTCATGTGCGGCGAGATTCGGTGCGACGTCTCGGGTCCGGCGTCACAGATGAGACGCACCGCTTTTCGTAGCGGCGATCGTCAGCGCGATTGGGGCCGAGGCGTAAAGGCTTGGCAGGCCGCTGCGTGGTTCGAACGCTCTCGTCCGGTAAAAGCTTGGAGCGCGGGAATGCCTTACGATTGGTGGTAAGATCGAGGAACTCATGAATCAGGCCACCCGGGCGAGCCGCCCTTCCCGAGTGACTTCGAGCCCGTCGAGGCGCTCAAAGGCTATCTCGCCGCGCATAAGATCGCTCAACTCATCTTGCTCCTTATCGTTGTTGGTATCGCGTATTTGGTCGCGAACGCGCAAACGGAGCGTAACGAGATCCAAGCGAAAATCGACGCGCTGCCGATCGACGACGAGGCCGTGGACGACGAAGATCGCGCTGCGATCGAGGCCGCGCAAATCGACACGGGTTTCGTGTCTCTCGATACCTACTTTGGCCGCGCAAGCTGACGCCCCCGCCGCCTTCGCCGGCGCCGTGGGAGATCACGTTGTCGAGTCGCGCTCAAATTGTAGCCGTGCTCGGAGAACTTTAGATCGATCCGTTTCGTGCAACGCGAAAACTAAGCGGAGAGCCTGAATATCGCACCCGGGTGGGCGACTATCGCATCGTGTTCGACTTCGATACCGTCGCGCGTGCAATCCGTGTTTTACGCATCGGCGATCGCAAAGATATCTATCGCCGATGATTGACTGAGCGGCGTACGACGATCGCGCAGCTCGTCGTCGGTCATGAGTAGCGAGAGCCTGTCGTCGCCGGCCTCACGCGTCGTACCATCAGGTCGAACGGTGGACGTCGATCGCATAGCCGGGCAGCGCGCGGCGACGACTCGGAACGCCGCGCGCTCGAGAAGCGCTCGCCGCTCGGCAACGGTGTAAGCGATCGTCGAATCTGCGGGCGCGAGAGCGATCCGGCGGCGCGGGCGAGCCGTAACATTTATATTAAGGCAACCCTTATCATATCGCAGTAGCGGAAAAGCAACCACGAGGCAAAGATCGTATGGATATTGACGACTGGTTTCGACGTCTAAACGCCGCGTATCAACGCCTTTTCAGCGACCACCGTCAGCACCAAAGGCGTTGCCGCTTTCTTCTACGCTCGTTTTTCCTTGTCGCTGTTGCCGGCGAAGTGTTCGGCGGTTGCTCCCCGAGCGACGACAAGCTTCGGATTTCCCGCACTAACGCCAATCAACGTACTACGGCATTGCTCAGCAAGGAAAGGTGTCCGCCGCTTTCCAGCACTAACCCGATACATAAACGGTTATTAACGAAGCCCTCGTCGTCCAGCTATTATAATCGCATCTCTTGGAAGACGCGCTTACTCGCCTTTTCAGAATATGGTCGCGGCGAAGTCGACATCTATTTGCAAGGGCGCCCTCATCAGCAGATCGCAAGGCTTACCGGTCTTCCTAATCCTCAGGGAATTGCCTTTGATATACACTATAATTTGTATGTCACAACGGGCCACAAGATCGAGGTCTACGCTCCCAGCACGATAAAACCGCAACGAATGCTTGCTGACGACGACAATTTCCCGAATGACGTCGCAATTGGTAACGCCGGAACGGTGTATGTAAGCAATCAGTTCGACAACACCGATCTTGGGTCACGCGCCGGCATTATCGTGTACAAGCCGAACGAAGGAACAGCTTCGAAAGTGCTGACCGACGGGGACATTCGGCAAAACTTTCATGTGGCCATCGCTCCGAATCGCGACGTATACACTTCATACTACGCGCAGTACGGCCAGTATAGAATCGGTGTGTTTCGCCATGGCTCGATGCCGATGCAGCGCGTCAACATCGATCGCTTACAATCCGTCGCCCCGATCCGATTCTATTCCGGCCGCCTCTACGTCGCTGACCAGGATGCCGCGACACTGACCGTATACCGCGCTGATGGACATCGAAAAGAGTCGACCGTATCGCTCGCAGCTGCGCATCCGCAGGCTTTCGATTTAGGGACGAACACACGCTCAATATGGCTTGTTGACGTCAAGAGAACCGTTAAGCAGGTCGACGCTCATTCAGGCAAGCTCTTAGACTATATATGCGCCATGCAACCCTCGGTAGCAGCGGTACCCGAGCCGAATACTTAACGAATGTATTTTATCAAATAGACGTGACCCGCGTACGTCCGTCTCGGAAGTTGTCAATAAGCTCGAGGCCACGATTCGTGCATACGACGAACTCTGGGCACTCTACGAATACAACGTGCAACGGCTCGGGATCGAGCCGGGCGAACTGAGGCGGCCTCTTGATTCAGTGGCACGCGAAATTCTCAGCAGACGAACGAGACCGTTGCGCTGATAGTCGCCAGATTAGGGAGGAGCAGGGCCCGAGGAACTTCGTCAGGGCAAGCAACATGCAAATGTTGGGGATTCGAAAGGCGCGGCGAAGGCGATGTGTCGTCATCGTAAAGGGCGGCGGCGCAGCCGTAGCGCTGCCTCGGCTCCGACAGGCGGTGGCGCTTCAGCAGCAAGTTGAGCCTGGCTACGGGCAGTCGTAGCTGCCGTCGATGACGACTATTCCGCTGCGTCGGCGAGCGTACGGCCCGCAAACGTTTCGAGTGCCGTACGCTGCGCGTCGCTCCACGGCTGCGTCGTGTGATCGCCCGCTCCGGCGCGAACGAGCGCGATGCGTGCGACCGCGCGAATCGAATCGTCTGCACCAAAGACGACCTGCTCCATCGTCGCACTCGAGCGTCCGAGCGCGGCGAGTTTCGATGCGACGCGCAGCGGCTCGTGGTAAAAGCAGGCGGCCACATAGCGTAGGTGCAGTTCCGCGGTCACGTGTTGGAACGCAAAACTCGCAGAGGGCTCCGGGTCGCCCGCGGCTTCGAAATACTGCAGGCGGGAGAGCTCGAAGTAGGCGGGATAGACGACGTTGGAGAGGTGGCCCTGGCCGTCGCATTCGTAATAGCGTGGCCGCACCTCGACGGAGAACGAAAACGAGGCGAGCCACGCCGCCTCGTTCTCCGCTTCGTAGAGCGTCAGCAACGCGCGTTTAGTGCAGGTTGATGACGGGCGTCGGCTCCGCTCGGCCGGGGAACGCTTCGGCGAGCACGGCTTTTAATTCACCGTTCTCGGCCATCGGCGCGAGAATATCGGTATCGCCGTAAAATTTGCCGCCAATGAAAATCTTGGGCAACGTAGGCCAATCGGTCATCTGCGAGAGCGCTTCGCGCTTGGGCATGTTCTGGAGCACGTCGACGACTTCGAACGGATAGCCGAAGCGGCTAAAAAATTGGATCGTCTCGGCGGTGAAGCCGCAGCGCGGCATATCCTTCGTGCCTTTACCGTAGACGAGGATCGTATTGGCGGCGATTTCACCGTCGATCTCTTGACGAAGCGGGTCAACTGACATTCGATTCTACTCCAGTAGCTCGGTGCGGATGGACATCGCGTGGATGCGGCCGTCGGCCCGAGCGTCGCACAGCGCCGCTTCGACCATCCGGTGGCGATCCATCAGGGGGACGCCGCGAAACGCCCCGGACCGTACCAACACATTGAAATGATCCATGGTGCCGGTCAAGTCGACGATCTCGACATGGGCGTCGGGCATCGCGACGCGGATCAGCGCCATCATTGAACTATTGTCGATCATCGTACGTTCGCGTTCGAGAAATCGTCGCGGAGTTCCGGTCGGGCCGGGCGGACCGTCGTCCAGAACAGGCGCGCTTCGCGCAGCGTCTCGGGCAGCACCGTCGCAGCGTGCTGCAACATCTTGCTCGCTCCGGCCGTGAAGACGACCGCAGCCGCGCCCAAGAGAATGGCAGGAACGCCGCGCGTCTCGAGCGCGCCGTAGCGCAAGCGGCTCGTCTTCGCAAGGGAGCGGAGGTCGATGATCTTGAGATACGAGCTCTTGTTGGCCATGCTACGGTTCGCATTCCGACTCGGTGGAGACTGCCCTTGAGGAACGGCCGGTTGGCGAGCCGTACCAGCCCGCATGGATGAATTCGCTTGGAACGTACCGCCGGCGTTCAACTTCGGCCGCGACGTGATCGACGTCCTCGGGGGCGAAGCGCGCCGCGGCCTTCTCGTCGTCGCGGCCGACGGTACGCGGCACGACGTCTCCTTTGCGCAAATCGCCGAACGGACGCAACGCTGGGCGGGAGCGTTCCGGGAACTCGGCATCGGCAAGGGCGACCGCGTCGTCGTGCTGCTGCCAAAGATTCCCGCGTGGCTTTACGCGATGGTCGCGCTCGACCGTCTGGGCGCCGTCGTGATCCCGTGTTCGGAGCAACTGCGTGCCAAAGATCTCGCCTATCGTGCCAACCATAGCGAAGCGACGACGATCGTCGGACATAGCTCGAACTCGGCCGAAGTGGACATACTGCGTCCGGCGGCGCCGGGCGTCGCACGCTACCTCCTCGTCGGCGGCAACGCCGCCGGATGGACCGCGCTCGACGAGCTGGTCGGCGCGGCCGAACCCTATGCGGGCAATCCGACCAGCAGCGACGAGATGGCCTATATCGTCTACACCAGCGGCACGACGAAAGACCCCAAAGGCGTCGTTCACGATCACGCCTACACGTTTGCGAAACGCAGTCAGGCCGACGTGTGGCTCGATGCTAAACCGAGCGATCTGGTCTGGAGCACGGCCGGCACCGGCTGGGCGAAATCGCTGTGGAACGTGCTGCTCGGCCCGTGGTCGTGCGGAAGCGCGATCGTGCTCGACGAGGGCGGCTTCGATCCGGCCAAACGGATGGATCTCATCCGCGATCTCGGCGTGACGGTGCTGTGCCAGGCGCCGACGGAATACCGGCTCGAAGCGAAGCTCGACGGACTCGGCGCGCGCTGGTCGTTGCCGAAATTGCGGCACTGTGTCTCGGCGGGCGAACCGCTCAATCCCGAAGTGCTCGCGCGCTGGAAAGACGCGTTCGGCCTTACCATTCTCGACGGCTACGGCCAAACCGAAAATTCGCTGCTCGTCGCCAACGTGCCCGGGCGGGAAGTGCGCCCGGGGTCGATGGGCAAGCCGATGCGCGGACACGACATCGACATCGTGGATGCCGACGGCGACCCGTGCCGACCGGGCGAAGTCGGCGACATCGGCGTGCGCGGCGATCCGCCGACGCTCTTTCGCGGCTACTACAAGAACGAGGAAGAGACGCGCGCGTCACGGCGCGGTCCCTGGTATCTGACGGGCGACCGCGCGCAGAAAGACGATGACGGATACTTTTGGTTCGTCGGCCGATCCGACGACGTCATTTCGTCGGGCGCGTATCGCATCGGTCCTTTCGAAGTGGAAAGCGCGCTGCTCGAGCATCCGGCGGTGTCGGAATCGGCGGTCGTCGGCAGTCCCGATGCCGATCGCGGCAACATCGTCAAAGCGTTCGTCGTGTTACGGGTGGGCTACGTCGCCGGCGACGCGCTCGTCCGGGACCTACAAGACCACTGCAAACGCGTCACGGCGCCGTATAAGTATCCGCGCGAAATCGAATTCGTCGCCGAATTACCGAAAACGCGTTCGGGAAAAATCCGGCGCGTCGAGTTGCGGCAAGCGGAACTGAAGAAGAAAGGCGCGAGCGCGGCCAGCGGCTACGTGTAACGCTCGGGTGCCGTTCGGGTAAGGCACTCGCATGGACCGACCATCCGAACCGTGGGACCCGAGTGCCATGACGCAGCCGATTCCCGTCGTCCCCGTCGCGCCGCCACCGCGCCCGAATGCCGCTGCGGGCGTACCCGCCGCTTCGTATGCTGCGCCCTCGCCGGCTGTGGCGGCACCGGCTTCCGTCGCAGCGGCAGTTCCGTACGTTCATCGCTTCGGGAGCGTCCCGGTGTATCTTTTGGCGCGCTTCATCGCATTCGCCGTCGATATTCTCGTGGTCGCTTTCGTGCTCGCGACCTTCGGCTTCAACGTTGCGGACGTTGGCTTGTTCGGCGCCGTCGGGCACGACGCGAACGGCTATGCGACGCTCGTTGGAATCTCGCTCGGCATCGCGCTGCTGATCGCCTTTCTTTGCGAATCGATTTTTGGTACGACGCTCGGAAAGCTACTTTTTGCGCTGCACGTGCGGCGCGGAAACGGGCGCCATGCCGGTGCGACTCGCGTGTTCGTCCGCTACCTGCTGCGACCGCTCGATCTGCTCGTCGTCGGCCCGCTGCTCGCGCTCGTGACGCCACGCCATCAACGCATCGGCGATTTTCTCGGCGGCACCGTCGTGGGCCGCAGCCGCATCGGTACCTTCGCTTCTTTGCTCGGACTCGTCTTGCTCGTTCTCATCGGCTACGCGCAAATAACGCTGGGTGGCGGCATCACCTCGGCCCTCGGCGTGTTCGCCGAAACCGCCGATTTCGCGCCGGGCTTGGTCGCGCAGGCTACCCGAAGTTTTCGCGTGCCCGCGATTGCGCCGGTAAAGAACGTCGCGCCGCAAACGCAGCCGACCGAAAACACCGCGACGCCCGCCCCGATTCCGAGCGGCGTCGTCCAGTAGTATCGCCTTAGCTCGTGGACGCGTAGCAACCAATGGTTCCGCGTCGATCGTGCTACCGGCGAGGGCGTGGTACGCACTAATCCAGAGATCCGGCCCCTGTGGGAAAGCATTACACACCTGGATATCGAGCAGCGGCGTGCCCTTGGCCAAAACCAGCTCGCAAAGTCTCTTCATGCCGTCCTCGCTTCGCACGTCGACTGGATGCCGATGCTCCTCGAGACCCTCATGCACCGTGTTGGAGCGCAATATCAGCGTCTTCGAGATTTCAAATCTGATTTAAAAAATGTTCTTGAAGACTTTATAAGGCGTGGCTGGATCCGCAGTTATCGCTTTACTGCTGGAGCGCATGGCGAGCTTGTTGAGATCCGCAAGATAGCAACACCGACGCAAACGCGAGCCCTGTTGCGAAGGCACGACGAGGGAATCAAGTGAGCTTGCTCGTCACGGTGGAATGACTTGGTATAGCGGTCGCGCCCACTTGGTATAGCGGTCGCGCCCACTTGGTATAGCGGTCGCGGATCACTTGGTATAGCGGTCGCGGGATAGGTTGGTATAGCGGTCGCGGCACTATTATGGCCAAAACCTTATGCAGTAAGGCTTTGCGCTGATTTTTAATCTCACCCAATCCCTTTAACGTAAATCCTAGTATTAAATCCAAGCCACGTACGCGCGCGCACATGCGCGAGCCCACCGGCCCACCGACAAAGGTAGGCCGGGTCTACACCCCGGCCAGTTTGATATCGCGCTCCAGCCATAGCTTTAATGGCCGTCAAGTCTCGCCGTTCACCGTCCCGTGACGGTAGCACCCGGCGCAAGCTTCCCTCGCTTCACTCGGCGCCGGCATGCGCCGGCGGTCTTGCCCCGCGCGCTAGGACTACGTCCGACGGTGAACGGCGAAACCTCCCAGACGGCGCAAGCGACTAGCCAAAGATGCTTGCCTCCGCGCTACGAGGGACGGTCCCGGCTCAACCCGCCCTCCGGCGCAACTTGGGAGGTTCGGCACTCGCGCGGCCATAGTAAAACTGCTATAGTTACGGAAGGAGCCCCTAATTATACCGAAGCCGGTCGAGTGGGTCGCCTCCGCCCGCGCCGCCCTCAAAGCCTTCCCAAGCGAGGTCCAGCGAGAACTCGGCTTTTCACTGCACCTAATTCAAATTGGCGCGACTCCGCCCAACGCGAAGCCCCTGCACGGTCCACTGCGCGACGTCTTCGAAATCAGCGAAAGCGATCCAAGCGGCACGTATCGACTTATCTACACGGTCAAGATCGGAGACGTCGTCTATGTCCTCCACGCCTTCCAAAAAAAGTCCCGGCGCGGGATCGCGACGCCCAAAGCCGAGCTCGACCTCATTGCCCAGCGCCTCCGCGACGCGCGGCGAGACGACGAGCAACAGACGCGTGGTTAACAGCACGGTTTTCGAAACCGGGAGCGGCAACGTCTTCGCGGACTTAGGCTTGCCAGACGCCGAGGAGCTGCTGCTCAAAGCGCAGCTGATGCAGGCAATCAACGCCGAGATCACCCGGCGCGGATTATCGCAAGCTGAGGCGGGGGAGCTCGTGGGACTCGCTCAGCCGGACCTCTCGCGGATCGCCAACGGCCGCGGCGTAGGGTTTTCGGCCGAGCGGCTGATGGACGTCTTGCGGCACCTCGGTCGCGATGTCGAGATACTCGTTTCGAGCGCAAGCGGGCCAGTCGGCGAGCTGCGCTTTCGAGAACTCTCACCACGGTGAGCGCCGAAGACGCTTCTCCTGCGCCACCGCACCTCGGCAGCGATCGGTTGAAAATCGACATCGCATCGGATTTGCCACGTCTTAGCGATCCAAGGTGGGACGAATCTCTCCAGGTTTGGATCCATACGCTTCAAGACCTAGGTGGAAACAAGGTCGCTGGAAATGAGTCGCGCGCCGAAATCAAAGACGTCATCGATCTATATTACTTAGCAACGTCGCGCTCGTGGACCGAAATGTTTTTAGCTGCCGACCATAAGCGTATTCCGATCGCGTACGAATCGTTGCAATTGCTCGTTTCTCAACCGATCTCCGGCACTGCGATGGTCAAATCGTCGTTACCGTTTGACGTACCGGACTTCATCGCTAGTCTGAATCGCGAACTCGCAGACGAGATAAAAAAAAAGCAACTCCATTGGAGCCGAAGAATCGAAGAAGTAGTCTCTAATCTCCTTTGGGACGCTCCCCGAGACAAACGGTGTATCTCAGAAGCTACACGTCCGGTTCTCGCAAGAAGAAGTCAGTCGTTACCCGAGCCGCAACGCCGCGCTCTCGAAAACGTGCTTCACTAGCGCCGGGGCGATACGGACGGTGTTCTCGTCGATCTGAAGTGCTGCGACGTCCACGATCGGCAATGTTCTCGCGCGGATCGCTCGTTGCGGGGCCGCTCGAGAAGTTCGGCGTAACGCACGGCATGCAAGCCGTACGACTCAACGAACTCGGTGGCCCCGAAAATTTGCACCTTGAAGAAATCGCGCAGCCCAAGCCCGGTCCGGGGCAAATCTGCGTGCGCGTCGAGCGCGCCGCTTTCAACCGGCGCGACGTCTTCATCACGCAGAATCTGTATCCGGGCATCGAACTGCCGCGCACGCTCGGCTCCGACGGTGCCGGAACGGTCGCGGAACTCGGTGAGGGCGTAAGGGGCCACGACGTCGGCGCGCCGGTCGTGATCAATCCCGAATTGAGCTGGAAGCCGGGCGAAGCGTTTTCCGCCGCTCCGGCGATTCTGGGCATGCCGACCGACGGAACGTTCGCGCAATACGTCGTCGTCCCGGCGCAGAACGTCCATCGGAAGCCGGCGCCGCTGAGCTACGATGAAGCCGCCGCGATTCCGCTCGCGGGGATGACCGCGTACCGCGCCGCCTTTACGCGCGGGCGACTCACCAAAGACGACGTCGTGTTGATTCCCGGCGTCGGCAGCGGCGTGCAGACGTTCGTGCTGCTCTATGCCAAGCACGTCGGCGCGCGCACCGTCGTTACGTCGGGCAGCGATGCGAAACTGGCGCGGGCAAAAGAGCTCGGCGCCGACGAAATCATCAACTACAAAACCGATTCGAATTGGCACAAGACGGCCCGCCAGGCGACGGGCGGTGGACCGAGTCTCACGATCGACTCGAGCGGGGGCGAGACGTTCGCAAAGTGCCTCGATATCGCGCGGCCCGGCGGTCGCGTCGTCGTGTACGGCGGTACGCAGGGCGACGCCAAAATTCGGCCGTTCTCGATCTTTTGGAAGCACCTCGACATTCTGGGCACGTCGATGGGCAGTCCCGAAGATTTCACGAGCATGCTCGCCCTCTTTGAAGGCGGTCTACGACCGGCGATCGATCGCATCTTCCCGATGAACGAAGCGGCCGCTGCGGCGCAGCATCTGCTCGCCGGCGAACAGTTCGGTAAAGTCGTGCTCGCCATACATTGAGCGCGCGGCACGCCGCTACGTCAGTTCGTATGCCGAGATGCTTGCGAGCTCGCGATCGAATCCGAGTTCCGCTGCGGCGACGGCCGCCGACGCTTCATCGGCGAGCCGGCCGAGATCGGGGTTGAGGATCGTCGCTTCGTCGGCGCTCGGGCGGCGGCCGAGATCGAGCGCGCGGACCCGACCTTCGCGCTCGAGCGCGACGAAGTACGCGAGAATTTGGCGCGCTGCGGCAGGCCAGACGACGGGTGAAACGCCGGCGTATATCTCGCGGACGAGCTGCGGAATCGTGCGTTCGCCCCCACCGAGTGCCGCCAGCAATTCGCGCTCGCGCGCGGCCCGGTGCGCGATGTACGCATCGAATTTTTCGCGGGGCGCGCCGACCGGATCGCCGTGACCGCCGTAGAGCGTGCGCGCCCCCCCGAAATCGCGGCGTAACCGCGCGAGCGTCGCTTGGTACGCGCGCATATCGCCGTTTGGCGGCGCGATGACGACCGTGCCCGCCCCAACGACGACGTCGCCCGTAAAGACGGCGGCTTCTGCGGAAAACGAGAAGACCAGATGGTCACGCGCGTGCCCGGGGGCGTCGAGCACGTCGAGCGCGGCGTCGCCCGCCACGATCCGCTCGCCTTCGCCGATCACGACGTCGGTGGCAAAGGTCGCCGCGCGGTGGCCGTACACGGACGCTTGAGTCCGCGCGCGTAGCGGCACTGCGCCCGGAGCGTGATCGGGATGGCCGTGGGTGATCGCAATGGCGGCGATCGTCGCCCCGCGACGCGCGGCCGCGGCGACGATCGCGTCGATGTGCGCGTCGATCGCGGGGCCGGGATCGATCGCGATCGCCGTCGCGCCGCCGAAGACGAGATATGAGTTCGTGCCCGTCAACGTCATCGGCGACGGGTTGGGCGCGAGGATGCGCTCGACGCGCGAATGCGCGAGGTCGCTCACCAGCCGTTTTCGTCGAAGTCGAAGGTTCCGTCGCCGCGATCGACGGGCGTGACCGCGGCGACGGCGCGCGCGCGTGCGTGTTCCAATAAGCCCTCGATATCGTCGTAGCGCGCGAGCCGCTCGAGATGTTTGCGCGTAGGAAAGGGAAGGTTGAGTTCGCCGCGGCCGGCGGCGCGTAAGGCGGCTGCCGGTTCCAGCCACACGCCGTCGTGAACTTCGACGGCGTCGGCTGCCGCCGTTTGACCGGCGGGCGCACGCGCGATGAAGAAGTGTGCGTCGAAGCGGATCGGCTCGCCGTCGGGTGTGATCCAGTTCGAGTAATATGCGAGCGCCGCGATATCTAGCGCGTAGCCGCGGCCTTCCAGAAGCGCCGCAAACGATGCGCCGCGCGCGAGTTCGACGCGCAAGGCCGTGAGGTCGCCGGCCGCGAGGAGGATCCGCTCGCCCGCCGCGTCGTGCGCGAGCAAGATGCCGGCTTCCTCGAAGAGTTCGCGCAGGGCTGCGACGGCGAGCTCGGGCGCCGCCCCGCCGGCGACGGTTTCGATCCCGGCCGCTTTTGCGAAAGAGCGGTCCGCCGCGTCCACCGCGCCGCCCGGGAAGACGAAAGCATCGGGCATGAAGCGGCTGCGGGAGGCGCGCCGCATCAGGTAGACCGCAAAGCCGCGGGCTTGGGGACGCAGCAGCATGACGGTTGCGGCCAGGCGAGGAACGGGCGGGGTTCCAGCTGCGTTTAGCAAGTATGAATACGCGTTTCGTCGCGCTCGGCGCGGCCGCCCTGTGCGTCGGTCTCTCCGCCGGCGGCCCCGCAGTCGCAGGTTCCGCGCCGGCGCCTACGCCCACGCCCGTCAACTTGCCGTCGTTGCCGCCGCCGGCCGGGGTCGACCCCTATACGAAGGCCGCCCTCGATATTTTGACCGGCGTCGTACGGCAATCGATCACGAATTATCAAAACTCGTCGTCGGGTCAGGTCTCGTACTTCAAACGTTTCGAAATGCAGCTCAATACCGGGCGCGATCAGTATCGCTCGATCCACCTGCACCAGGGCACCGAGATCGATCCAGTTGGGCGGTCGCTCGCGGTCGGCCAACGCGTCGACGTCAGCGGCGTGACCAATGCCGATGGCTCGATCAACGCGAACAAAATCGTCATCCACCAATAGGCGCGTTCGCGCGGCTTCAAACTCATCGAGCGTGCGGGCGCGCGAGTAGCACGAGCACGATGAGCGTCCAATTGACCACGTGGCCGGTCCAGCAATAAACGCACGGCATCCGCGTTACGAAGAGCAGGCTGTACGCCAAGTACGCGGAGAATGCCGCGGCCCCGAGTGCCGCGCCGAGCGCGAGCGCCCACATCGCAGGCACGGCAAAGAGTAGCGTCGCGAGCGCGAGCGCCCCGTAGTAGACGAGGCCGAGCGCCGCGTTCGGCGCTCCGCCGAAACTGCGTGCGCGGGGCGTCTCCACGACGCTGCGTTCCCGAAGCTCGCCGCGCGCGGCGCGCGCCGCCTTGAGCGTCATGAAGCCAGAGGCATACAGGCCCACGCCGCAAAGCAAGAGGATCGTGCCTTGCAAGATCATCGCCCGCTGACTCCCCTGCGGCGCCGCCTCGAGGCGGCTGTAGTTTTTCTCACGTCGTTTTTGCTCGCTGCACTGGTCATCAGGTATAAGACGCATGTCGAAGCGATGTTGTCTTCTATCGGGCCGCTGATCGGCTATCCGCTCGCGATCGGCCTTTTCACGCTGGTCGCGTCCGCACCGTTTTCCGTCACCGACGCGCTGGCCGTCATGAACGGCGTCATCTTCGGTCCGCTCTGGGGTTCGGTCGTCAACGCGGTCGGGCTCGTTTTCGCGGCGCTGGTGGGCTACGCGCTCGCTCGGCGCACCTCGCATCTTCTGGACCTCCATAACAACATCGATCGGCTGCCCCGCTGGGTGAAGCGTTTCCGCGTCGGCTCGCCGGCATTCTTGCTGACGCTGCGTATCATCCCCGGGCTCGGCGGCACGCTCGCGACGCAAATTGCGGCCGCCTACAAGATCCCGATCTTCGTGCACGTGTGGACGATGTGTGCGATTGCAATTCCGATCTGCACGCTGCTTGCGATCTTCGGCGATCGCGCCTCCGCGAGCGCGCATGCCTACTACCAGGCGCATCGGCCGCACATGCCGCGCGGCATCAACGGCCTTTTCCACAACCGACCGGAGCGCACATGAACGTCGAACTCATCGAAGATTCTGCCGCGCTCGCAGCCTTCTGCGCGCACGTCGCGACGGTCGAGCGCGTCGCGCTCGATACCGAATTCCATAACGAAAAATCGTACGCGGCCCGTCTGATGGTCGTGCAGCTAGTCGCGGGCGATCGCGCGGCGATCGTCGACCCGCTCAAAGTGCGCGATCTCGTGCCGCTGGCCGATGCCCTGGCGACGAAGACGATCGTCGGGCACGCGCTGGCGAGCGACCTGAAGATCTTCGCCGATCGCTTCGGCCGGCTACCGGCGGCGGCGTTCGATACGCAGCTCGCGGCGGCGTTCTGCGGGTACGGTATCTCGATCTCGCTCGCGGATCTGGTGAGCGAGATCGTCGGCGTCCGGCTGCGCAAATCGCAAACGGTCAGCGACTGGAGCGCGCGCCCGCTTTCGCCGCAACAGATCGACTATCTCGTCGACGACGTCAAGCATCTTTTCGCGCTGCAAGATGTACTGCGCGAGCGTCTCGAGCGAACGGGCCGGCTGGCGTGGTTCGAAGAGGACGCGCGGCCGCTGGTCGACGTCCTCAAGTATCGCCAAGATCCCGAACGGCTCTACCTGCGCGTCCCCGGAGCCATGCGCATGAATCGACGCGAACTCGGCGTCCTGCGTGAAGTCGCGCAGCTGCGCGATGCGCTCGCCCGCGAGCGCGACGTGCCGCTCAAATACATCATTCCCGACGACGTGATGTCCGGCATCGTCTCGCTGCGCCCGGCGGTGCGCGACGATCTGGCGCAACTGCGCCGGCTCGATGCGGGCGCCCGCAAAGCCTTCGGCGACCGCATCGTTGCGGCCGTCGCGGCGGGGCTGGCGCTCGACGAAACGGACCTTCCGAAGAAACCCGCCCGGCCCGCGGGCGGCGATCGGGAGGCGCTCGTTTCGTGTCTCGCGGTGCTGGCCAATGCCATCGCAACCGAACACGAATTGCCGCCGGGGTTGCTCGTGACGCGGCCGGCACTCGAACGCGTCGCACGCGAGTTACCGGCGGATGCGGCGCAGGTCGCGGCGGCGCTGGAGCTGACCTCGTGGCGGGCCAATTTAGTCGCGGAGCCGTTGCATCGTTTGCTCTCCGGCGCCGTCGCGCTCACGGTCGTCGGTGCCGCACGCGGAACGCCGCGCGTCGCATTCGTGGAGGCCAACGCAGCGAGCGCGACCGGGGCCGCCGACGCGTCGTAGCGAACGAAAGTTTCGCAATGCAAAACGCTCACTCCGATAGTTTTCACGCGAAGAGCACGCTCGACGTCGATGGCCGGTCCTATACGATCTACGGTCTCGCGGCGCTGGAAAAAGCGGGTTTCTCCGGCGTTTCGCGCCTGCCGTTCAGCTTGAAGATCCTGCTCGAGAATCTCGTTCGCTGCGAGGACGGCCGTAGCGTTACCAAAGACGATATCGCGGCGCTCGCGAATTGGAAACCCGCAGGCGGAGCCGCGCGCGAGATCGCCTATCGCCCCGCGCGCGTGTTACTTCAGGACTTTACCGGCGTGCCGTGCGTCGTCGATCTGGCCGCGATGCGCGATGCGATGGCGGTCCTCGGCGGCGATCCCAAGCGCATCAATCCTTTGCAACCGGTCGAACTGGTCATCGATCACTCCGTGCAGGTCGATCGCTTCGGAACGGCCGCGGCGTTTGCAGAAAATGCGACGCTCGAGTTCGAGCGCAACCGCGAGCGCTATGCGTTTCTCAAGTGGGGTCAGAGCGCGCTCGCGAATTTTCGCGCCGTGCCGCCCGATACGGGCATCGTCCACCAGGTCAACATCGAGTTTCTCGGCCGCGTCGTTTTCGGCGCGGGCGGCGCCGGCGCGGACACCGATGCTGCCGGGGTGGCCTATCCCGATACCGTCGTCGGCACCGACTCGCACACGACGATGGCGAACGGCCTCGGCATTCTGGCCTGGGGCGTCGGCGGCATCGAAGCGGAAGCCGCGATGCTCGGCCAGCCCGTCACGATGCTCGTGCCCGACGTCATCGGCGTGAAGTTGACGGGCACGTTGAACGAAGGAGTGACGTCGACGGACCTGGTGCTCGCCGTTACGGAGTTGCTGCGGAAGAAGGGCGTCGTCGGCAAGTTCGTCGAGTTTTACGGTACCGGACTATCGAACCTCGGCGTCGCCGACCGCGTGACGATCGGCAACATGTCGCCCGAATACGGCTCGACGTGCGCGATCTTTCCCATCGACGAGCATACGTTGTCGTACCTGCGGCTGACGGGCCGCAGCGCGGAGCAAGTGGCGCTGGTGGAAGCATACGCGCGCACGCAGGGCATGTTCCGCACCGACCAGTCGCCGGACCCGGCGTTCAGCGATACGCTCGAACTCGCCCTCGGCAGCGTGGTTCCCAATCTCGCCGGGCCGCGCCGGCCCCAAGACCGCGTCGCCCTCAGCGACGTCAAGGTCCAGTTTCAAGGGGCGCTCGCCGGTTGGCAGGCGGCTCGCGGCAGCAACGGCGCGGGCGGGACCGCCGTCGCCGCGCCTGCGAAGACGCAGGTCAGCGACGGCGCCGTCGTGATCGCGGCGATCACCTCGTGTACCAATACCTCGAATCCCGCCGTCATGCTGGGCGCGGGACTGGTCGCGAAGAAGGCCGTCGAACGCGGTCTCGAGCGCAAACCGTGGGTCAAGACGAGTCTCGCGCCGGGCTCCAAAGTGGTGACGGACTACCTCGAGAAAGCGGGACTGGCGCCGTATCTCGATCGGATCGGTTTCAATCTGGTCGGCTACGGCTGCACGACCTGTATCGGCAACAGCGGACCGCTGCCCGACGACGTCGCGCACGACGTTGCCGAAGGCGATATGATCGTCGCCGCCGTGCTCTCCGGCAACCGCAATTTCGAAGGCCGCATCCATCCGCAGGTGCGCGCCAACTATCTCGCTTCGCCGCCGCTGGTCGTCGCTTACGCGCTCGCGGGTCGCATGGATATCGATCTCACCACGGAGGCGCTCGGCACGGACCGCGCGGGCCGGCCCGTCTACTTGCGCGATATCTGGCCGTCGAACGCGGAAGTCGATGCCGCGATCGCGCAATCCGTATCGGAAGCCGCCTTCCGCGCGCGCTACGCCGACGTTTTCAGCGGCGACGAGAATTGGCGCGCGCTGAAAGTGCCCGCGAGCGAACGCTATGTGTGGGACGACGCGAGCGAGTACGTCAAGAAGCCGCCGTATTTCGAGGGCATGCCGACCGAACCCAAAGCGCCGGGCGATATTCGCGGCGCACGGGTGCTCGCGCTGCTCGGCGATAGCGTCACGACCGATCACATCTCGCCCGCGGGAACCATCGCGAAGGGCAGCCCAGCGGCGACGTATTTGATCGCGCGCGGCGTCGATCCCGGCGACTTCAACTCCTACGGCGCGCGGCGCGGCAATCACGAAGTGATGGCGCGCGGAACCTTCGCGAACGTGCGGCTGCGCAACGGCCTGGTGCCCGGAGTCGAAGGCGGCGTGACGCGGTATTTGGGCGACGGCACGCAGATGTCGATTTTCGACGCAGCGACGCGCTACCGGTCTGACGGCACGCCGACGATCGTGCTCGCGGGCAAGGAGTACGGGTCGGGCTCCTCGCGGGATTGGGCCGCCAAAGGGCCGATGCTGCTCGGCGTACGCGCGGTGATCGCCGAATCGTTCGAACGCATTCACCGCAGCAATCTCATCGGCATGGGCATCTTGCCGCTCGAGTTCGTCGCGGGCGAGACGCGCGAGAGGCACGGCCTGGACGGTGAAGAGACCTACGATATTCTCGGCCTTACCGAACGGCTGGTACCGCGCAGCCGCCTCCACGTTCGGGCGACGCGCGCGGACGGTGCCGCGCTCGGTTTCGAGGCGGTCGTGCGGATCGATACGCCGGACGAATCCGAGTACTTTCGTCACGGCGGCATCTTGCAGTTCGTCTTGCGCCAACTGCGGGCAAGCGCTGCAACGTCGCGATGATCGCGGGACATCGCGTCGCCGTACTGCTCTCGTTCGAAGGCCCCGATCGTTACGCATCGGTCGGGGGGCTAGGCACGCGCGAGACGTCGTTCGCGCGCGCGCTCGGCGAAGCCGGCGTCGAAACGACGCTGTTTTTCGTCGGCGATCCGGCCCTGCCCGCCGTCGAAGCTTTCGCCCCCGGCGTCACGCTGCGCCGTTGGTGTCAGTGGATTTCGGCCCACCATCCGCGCGACGTGTACGACGGTGAAGCCGGAAAGGTTCGTGACTATAGCGTTAGCATCGCGCCGTTCGTCGTCGAGGCGATCGTCGCGCCGGCGGTCGAAGCGGGCGAACGCGTCCTCGTGATCGCCGAAGAATGGCAAACGGCGCAAGCCACGATCGCGCTCGACGCGCTCTTGCGTTCGCGCGGGCTGCGCGAGCACGTGACCATCTTGTGGAATGCGAACAACACCTACGGCTTCGAACGCATCGATTGGGCCGCGCTGCAGCGCGCCGCTGCGGTCGTCACCGTCAGTAAATATATGCGCTTCGAACTCGGGCAGCTCGGCGTTTCGGCGCTGGTCGTCCCCAACGGTATCCACGAATCGCTGCTCGACGGACCGCCGCGCGAACTCATCGGCCGCTTTCGCAGTGCCTTACGCGGCAAACCGTCGCTCGTCAAAGTCGGCCGGTTCGATCCCGATAAGAATTGGCTGCAGGCGATCGAAGCGGTTGCCGAGCTGCGCGCCATGGGCCATAGGCCGCAACTGGTCGTGCGCGGCGGGCGCGAACCGTACGGCGAGATCGTGTTCGCACGCGCCGCCAAGCTCGGCTTGCGCGTCGAGCGCATCGAAGCCGACGGCGACGATAGCGAAGCCGTCGCCACCGCCCTCGAAGACAGCAGCGCGGACGTCGTGGTTCTGCGCGCGTTCCTGCCCGACGAAACGCTCTACGCGCTCTACGTTGCCGCCGATGCCGTGCTAGCCAACAGCGGCAAGGAACCCTTCGGCCTGGTCGGCTTGGAAGTGATGGCGGTCGGCGGAATTCCGATCTGCGGGGCGACCGGGGAAGAATATGCGGAGCCTTTCGTCAACGCGATCGTGTGCGATACGAACGACGGACGCGAGCTCGCCGAATACGTGGCGGGCTCGTACGGCGACGAGCGCCGTGCGGACCGCATGCGCCAAGCCGGCTATGCCACGGCGAACCGCTACGTGTGGCAGAACGTGTTGGAAACGCTCGCCCACAAGATCGCGTACGTCGCGCGAGCGTAAGGACGCTCACAGGCACGCCGCTTACTCTCGGCGGCTGCGGCGCCGATACGAGCGGTATGGCACTTCCTAGCGAACGCGACGTCTACGATGCGCGCTGTCTGCGCGTTGCTTCGGCGGCGGCGTCGCAGGGCGTCTCTTTTTCCAAGAGCGACCGGCGCGGAAAACGTTCTCTCGAGGTCTCCGGCAACGGACGCTCCATCGCGTTCCCGATCGTGACCGACGAGCGCACCTGGCGCGAAACGAGCGTCGAGCAGGCCTTCTATTCCGTGCTGCTCGACGCCCGGAGCTGGTCGTCGGCGCACGTCGATGCGGCGTGCCTCGCGACGTTCGGCGCCGACGACGAACGCGCGGAGGTGCCGGTGATCCGCACCGATTTCAGCGAGCGGCTGGCCCGCATCGAAGGGCTCGCCGCTATCGTCGGTGGCCGCGCGCAACTCGAAGATCTTTTGCAGAGCGTCGACCTCGCGACCCTGTGAGAAGCGCCGCTACGAAGCGGCCGCGACGTCCCGCCGTAGCGGCGGGTGTTCGGCCAGAAACGCGACCGCGCGTTTCTCGTCGAGCGGACGGCTGAAGAGATAGCCCTGGCCGTACTGCACGCCCAGCTTCGCGAGTTCGTCGAGTTGCGTGGTTTCTTCGATTCCCTCCGCGATGACGTCGAGCCGTAGCGTGGCGGCGAGCGCGACGATGGTGCGTACGATCTCGCGCGAGTCGTCGCTGTTGGCGACGTCGATCACGAACGAACGGTCGATCTTGAGGATTTCGAGCGGCAGCCGATGCAGGTACGAAAGGGAAGAGTAGCCGGTTCCGAAGTCGTCGAGGTGCGTGCAGACGCCGAGATCGCGCAGCGCCTCGAGCACTTTGCCGGCCGGCCCGGAATCTTCCAACAGCGCGCTTTCTGTGACTTCGAGTTTGAGCGAATCGTACGTGATTCCCGCAGCCGCAACGGCCGCCCGGATATCGCCGACGAGGCGGCTATCGGAGAAATGCGTTGCGGCCAAGTTCACGCTGACGTAGAAATCGCACGCATCCGGCAAGGTGGCGGCGAAAGCGGCGCGCGCGCGGCAGGCGACCGGAAGCGCCCAACGTCCGATATCGATAACGATTCCGAAACGTTCCGCAACGGCGAGAAAGTCGCCGGGAGCGAGCAGACCGCGGCTGGGATGTTGCCAACGCAGCAGCGCTTCGAAACCCTCGAGCGCGCCCGTCTCGAGTGCGACGATCGGCTGATAGAGCAAGCGCAACTCGTTGCGGTCGATGGCCCGGCGCAATTCCCGTTCGAGCGCCAGCTGCGCGAGCACGCGTTCGTTCATCGAGCGGTCGAAGATGCGGTACCGGTCGCCTTCGCTCGCGTGCGCGTTGGACATCGCGAGATCGGCATCGCGCAGCATCTCGGCCGCATCGCGATAATCATCGGGACCCAGCGCGATTCCGACCCGCGCCGACGAGCTGATTTCGAACTCGCCGAGTTCGAAGGGTTCGAGCATGCGGCTCGCGATCTCGCGCGCCAGCGCGATCGCCTCGTCGCGGTCGGCCATCGTCTCGAGGACGACGACGAATTCGTCGCCGCTGATGCGCGCGGCGAACTCGTGGGCGTGGCCTTGCAAGAGGCGTTCGAGCCGCGTCGCGACGGCTTTGAGCAGACCGTCGCCCGTGGCACGACCGTAGCGATCGTTGACCGAATTGAGGCGGTCGATATCGAGATACAGGACGGCGAACGGCGTGCGCTCTTTGCGCTTCAAGAGCGTGCCGACGCGGTCGAGTAGCTGGTTGCGATTGGGCAGCCCGGTGAGCCGATCGAAATAGGCCACGCGCTCGAGCCGGCGCGAGATATGCTCGCGCCGCACTTTTTCGTTGACGAGATGCGTCTTCTCGATTTCGGCGACGAACGTGCGGCGCGTCTGCAGGTAGTGCACCCGCAGCAGCCACAGACCCAGGCCCGCCGCCAACCACACCGAGAACAACGTCCGCCCGAGCTCGTAGCGCAACGCTACGAGCTCGAAGTACAGGCGGGCGTTGAGTGCGGAGACGTGCACGACCCAATTCGCGTTGCGGACCGGCACCTGGACGTCGAAACGCCGGCCCGGATGTGTTACGGAGATATAGTCGTGCAGCAGCTCCGGCGAGACGTTGTAGCCGACGGCGGCCCGGGAGCCATGCGCGCGAGCGTAGCTCAACAGCGCCGGTTCCTCGGGGAAGAGAAACGGCGCGCCTTCCGCCGTCGTCACGTAGACCATGCGACCCGGCGCGTCGTTGTAGTGCCGGATGGTCGAACGCAGGAACGGGACGCCGAGATTGACGGTGACGTCGCCGCCGAATTTGCCGTCGTGGCGATCGTAAAAGCCTTGCACGACGCTGATGACCGCGACATCGGTATCGACGTTGGGCGGCGCGAAGATCGGCCGCCCGAGCGCGCGTTCGCCTTCACGATACCAGTCGCGCTGCAGATAATCGTAGCGGCGCGTACTCCAGCGATACGTCAGCGTATTGGGCCCGGAACGCTCCGCATTGCGGTGCACGTACGGTGCGAAACGGTGAATTTTCGGATCGAAGAAGCCGGGCTCGAACCAAGCGCCGATGCCGTAGATCGTATCGGCCCGCGTCGCGACGAGCAGGTGACTCAGCGTCGTCTCGATGCGCGGGCGGTCGCGCCGCATCGAATCGACCACGGCCGTCGTCGAACGCGTCACTTGCTCGGCGACGAGCAGCGTCGATTCGAGCTGCCGCACGACCGCGCGCGCCCGGTCCGTCTGGGCGGCCAGCTCGTGGTCCACTGCGACTTTCGATTTGCCGTTGAAATCGAACAGCAGGAAGGCCGTGGCAAAGGCGAGCGTCGCGAGGATGAGCGTAGCGAGCACGGGCGAGCGCTGCAACTGACCCGTGACCCCGACCAGGCGCCGGTTGCGGATCGCGATACCGAGAAACCGCCCGACGGCCTCGAGCGAGCGCAAATCCTCGCTATCGAAGCCGCCCGGTCCCGCTTCGAGGATGAGCAGGGCGCTCGTGCCCTGGACGCCGCGGATCGGAATCGTCATCGTGGCGGGCCGCGCGAGCCCGCTATCGGCCGGGCGTAGCAGCGGCGACGACGTCGCCAGCGCTTTACGGCTATCGGGCAGCTCGACGGGGGTGACGTCCGTCGTGCGACCCTGCCCGCAGCGGTACGCGTATTCGACTCGTTCGCGCTTGCGCCGGCGCAGCAAAGCGAAATAGATCGTCCGCGTATCGACGTACGCCCCGACGGTCTTGCAGAGCCGCGCCATGAGCCGGTCGAGCGGCTGATCGACGCTCAGTAGCGCGGACGTATCGGCTAGCAAGGCACGTTCGCGCTGCGTCGCTTCCTGATCGACGCCGATCACAAGCGTACCGCCTTTCTGTCAGCGGGGCGAACCGCGGGATTCGCGCCGCCAGGGCTAGCGTTCGAGCGCACGCGGGGATCGTGCGCGCGATGGAACAGCATGCATCTTGAAGGTATCGGCGCCCTGCTGCCGGCGCAACAGCCCGTTCGCCTAATGGGTCTTTCGGGGTTGGCTAAGAGGTGCCAGCAGCCGCGGTCACGCAGTCGGATTTCGGCTGCTTTCGATCGTCCGCTCGCGCCCGCACCGCCCATAAGGATAGCTATGGCGGCTGCTATTCTATCGAGGAAGGTATTCGCACTTTGTCACTATCTCCACGTTTATGGGGGTCGGCCTTAGCCGTTACCCTCCTCGGCTCGCTCGCCGCGGCCGCGCCCGCTGCCACGTTCGGACGGATTGCGGGCCCGGCGGCGCCGCTGAGCGTGTTCGTCAAGTTGCCCTTGCGCAACGAGGCGGAACTCGACGCCCTCATCGCCCTGCAGAGTAATCCGCGCTCGCCGCTTTACCACCATTTTCTGAGCACCGCGCAATTCAACGCGCGCTACGGCGCGACGCCGGATTCGCTACAACGGGTTGCCGTCGCGATGCGGGCGCGCGGCCTGGCCGTCGCCGACGTGATGTCGCAAGGCCTTCACGTGCGCGGAGATGCCGCTACCCTAGGACGCGCCTTCAACGTGCGGGTGGGTCCGGTCCGTGGTGCGAACGGGCGGATGCGCCTGGCGACGACGCAACGGCTGCAAGTTCCGGTCGAACTCGCGCGCGAGCGTGCCGTCGTCATCGGGCTCGGCGGCCGCAAGTTCGATGCGCTGCCGCACTCGCACAACCTCGGTCTCGTTCCGGATAACCGGTTGTCGGCGAAGGGACCGTACTATTTGGCGGATTTCCGTGAGTCGTACGCGTTTCCGTCGTACACCTCCGTCAACGGCCTTAACGCAACGATCGGTATCGTCATCGCCGAAGACGCCCTAGACTCCGATACCAAGCTGCTTTTCGATCGCGACAGATATTCTACGGTCAGCGGGCAGCCCTCGCCGACGCACACGACCCGTCCCGTCGATGGTGGCGCGCCGTTCAATGTAAATTCCGGCAACTCGTTCGAAGCGAGCTTGGACGTGCAGCAATCGCTCGGCAGCGCGCCGCGCGCGAATCTGGTCCTCTACAGTATTCCGGACCTATCGAGTCAAAGTGTTTTTGACGCGTATGCGGCCGTCGTCCAAGACAACAAAGCGGACGTGATCAGCAGCTCGTTCGGCGCCTGCGAGAAGTTCTTTACGGCGGCCGATAACGGCGGCCAGGATTTCACGTCGATCATCACGTCTGAAAATGACGAATTCAAGCAAGGCAACGCGCAAGGTCAAACCTTTCTTGCTTCGTCCGGCGATAGTTCGGGGCTCGGCTGTACGACGGTCAACGCCTTCGACGATCCCGCCACCAAGCCGAACGCCAAATTCATTCCCGGCGTCGAAGAGCCCGCCGATACGCCGAACTTGACGGCAGTCGGCGGAACGAATCTCATCACGCAGCCCCCGGCGGGCGCGCGGAGTTCGACACCGGCACCCTCCATTTACGTTCGCGAATCCGAACGCGGCGACCCGGAAAAGCCCTACGATCCATTCGGGACCGGCAACAACGTCTCGGGCGGCATGTGGGGTTCGGGCAGCGGCGTCAGCATCATCTTCCCACGCCCCGACTATCAGAGCATGACCCGAGTCAACGCACTGCACCGTGGCGTTCCCGACGTCTCGCTGCAGATGGGCGGCTGCCCCAGTATGGCAAGTTCTTGCGATCCGGATGACAGCGCGTCGCTGCTCGGCTTTGGCGGTCGATGCTGCTTCGGCGTGATCGGCACGAGCTCATCATCGCCGGAGTTCGCCGGCTTACTGGCACTGCGGATCTCGAACTTCGGCGGGGGTGGCCCAACACCATCGGGCCGTTTGGGCAACGTGAATCAGTTGCTGTACAGCTTGTCGGCAAATAATCCAAGCGTCGCGCAAGGCGCGAATTACCGTACCGGCATCCCCGGCTTCAACGGCATCGTTCGCGAGGATGCGAACCCGAAGCGCTATTACAGTCAGATCGTGGGCTTGGGAACGCCAATCGCGGCGAACCTCGTCGGCACCAACCTGCCGCTCGCGGGCGATCCCGCAACGTCCAGCAACCCATAACGGTCCGCCGTTCCGGCGCCGCGCAATGCGGCGCCGGAACGTTCCCTTGCTAGGCGGCGCCGGGCGTCACGATCGCCGAGCGCCGTAGGCGAACTGGGCCGGCTGCCAGAGGCAGACGCTGCGGTCGGACATCACGAAGCTTTCGCAACCGTCGACTTCCGCGTTGAAACCGTCGTTGCGCGTTTTCGTTCGCGGCCAATCGACGTTAGCGTCCTTACGCGCGGCGGCCCGCGCTTTGGAATTCGAGAATTGCGGCGCCTTGGCGAGCGCGTTGAGCGTTTTGACTAACGCTTGTGCCTGCGTCATCGCGGCGGCCGGCTACGCGGCGACCAGCGCTTCGATGCGCTGCAAGATCGTGCCGATGAGATCGTCGGCCGTTTCGTTACTGTCGCCTTCCGCGTAGACGTTGACCGATGGATCGGACGCATCGGGCAGCACCAAAAACCAGCCGTGCTCGGTCGTCACGCGCACGCCGTCGAAGAGTTCGATGTCGTCGCGCGCGTGCTCGTCGGCGAAGGTGCGCATCACTTCCCCTTTGCGTTCCCACGGACAGCGCACCGCCCGATGACGGAAGAACCACGTCGGTAAGAGGTCGTTGAGTTCGTGCAGCCGGCGCTTCTCGAGTGCGAGCAGTTCGAGGACTTTCACGATGGCATACAGCGCATCGAAGGCCGGTTGAAATTCCGGAAAGACCGGCTCTTGTTTGAAGCCGCTGCCGTAACTGAGCGTTCCGCGTTCGGTCGCCGCGAGCGCCATCATCGAACGGCGATCGCTTTTCGTTCGCGTGACCGTGCCGCCGGCGGCTTCGACGAGCCGCTCGATGGCAGCGGGCGTGGTGATCGGGATGGCGATCCGCGCCCCCGGCCGAGCGCGGCACGTCATCAGCGCCACCAGCGCCAGCAGCCGGTTTCCCGCGATGACGCGTCCCAGATCGTCGATTAGCGCGAAGGACTCGCCGTCGTGATCGACGAGCACCCCGAGATCCGCGCCGAGGGTCAACGTGACGGTGCGCAGCTGTTCGAGATACCGTTCGCGATCGTCGCGGAACGTGCGCGCCTTTTTTTCATCGTAGTAGGCGTCGAGCGCGACGATATCGACGCCGAGCCCCGCGAGCACGCGCGGTAACACGCTCGACGCGTTGCCGTAGCCGTAATCGACCACGACTTTGAAATTGGCGGAAGGCAGGGCTTTGGGCTTGAGGGCGGCGAGCAGTTCGCTCGTGTAGAGTTCGAGGGTGCGCGCGGGAAACGAGAGCAGGCCGACCTCGTCCATCCCGGTCCGCCGAAAATCTTCGCGAAAGAAGAGGTTTTCGATCTTGCGTTCGGCGGTCGTATCGACGTTGACGCCGCTGCCGTCCATGATTTCGATAAGCACCGCGTTCGGATCGCTCGGATCGACGCGCGTGTGGACGCCGCCGTCGCCCGCGATGCGCGTCGCATAGCGCGCCAGCGGCAACGGCAGGGAGCGCAAATCTTCGACCGCAATGCCGACGGAAAGTAAGCCCGAGATCACGCAGCGATTCATCACGCGCGCGGCCGGATGTGCGTCGCGGCTGGTCATCACCGTCTGGCCCGGTTTGAGCGACGAGCCCAGCGCTTGACCGAGTTTGAGCGCGAATTCCGGCGTGACTTCGACGTTCGCGATCCCGCTGACGCCGACGGCCCCGAAGAGCGAGCCCGGCCACTTGATGCCGTAGATCAGCGACATCGAGACCACGGCGCCCGAGCTCACCGATTTATCGGGCCACAGTTTGAGATTCGGCCGGACGATCGCGCCGCTGCCGAACGTACAGCCGCTGCCGATCACGACGCCTTCGCCGATCGTGACGTGGTCCTTGACGATGTTGCGGTTGGCGATCGTGCATCCGGCGAGCGAGGCCGCTTCGCCGAAATACGAATCGGACCACGCGACCGTGCGCGCGACGCGTGCGTTGCGCGCGACGATCGTGGAGTTGCCGAGCACCGTATCCGAGCCGACGACGGCGCCCGCTTCGACGACGACGTTGCGGCCGAGCACCGCCGGGGCGACGATCTGCGCTTGCGGATCGATGCGGCACCCTTCGCCCAGCCACACGCCGGGCGAGACCTCCGTGCCGTCGATTTCGAGCCGCACTTTCCCGGAGAGCGCGTCGTAATTGGCTTGCTGGTACTGTTGCAGGTTCCCGATATCGGTCCAGTATTCGGTCGCGATGTAACCCGAAACCAAGCGGTCTTCGTGCAACAGCCGCGGGAAGATGTCGCGCGAGAAATCGTACGATTTGCCCGCCTCCATGTACGAGAGCACGATCGGATCGAGCACGTAGATGCCGGTGTTGATCGTATCGGAAAAAATTTCGCCCCACGACGGCTTTTCGAGGAAACGCGTGATGCGGCGCCGTTCGTCCGTGATGACGACGCCGAACTCCAGGGGGTTGGTCACGCGCTGCAACGTGATCGTCGCAGACGCCCCCGAAGCGCGGTGATCGGCGATGAGTGCCGTGAGATCGATATCGGTCAGCGCGTCGCCCGAAATGACGAGGAACGGTTCGTCACCGAGCAGCTGCGCGGCGAGTTTGACGGCGCCCGCGGTCCCGAGCGGTGTATCTTCGACGACGTACTGCAGCGAGACGCCGAGGGCCGAACCGTCGCCGAAATAACTTTCGATTTCGTCGGCGAGATAGTGCAGCGTCGCGACGATTTCGGTGATGCCGTGGCGGCGCAGCAGATCGACGATATGTTCCATCACGGGTTTATTGGCAACGGGCGCTAAAGGTTTGGGTCGGCGCGACGTCAGCGGCCGCAACCGCGAACCCTCGCCTCCCGCCATCACGATCGCTTTCATCGATCCGTCCTTTCGCCAAGCACCCGGCGCACGTCGGCCACCAACGCCTGCAAACGTGGGTCGCTCGCGAGGCGATCGATGTCGATGGCACTCTTGCGGCGCCAGTTCGGGTACTCGGCGTCGGTTCCCGGCAGATTGACGGGATCGAGTTCGCCCAGCGCGTCGTCGAGTTGGACGAGCACGAGCCGAGCCGGCGAACGCGCGAGGTAGCGGTACGAAGCGCGTACGAATTCGTCGAACGTTCCGGCTTCGGCGCGCCGCTCGTCGACGCGCTGCTGCAGTCGAGCGACGGCGGCGTCATCGAGTTCGCCCGCCCCGCGGAGCGCCTCGAACAGCGACGAGACGTCGACGCGCCGGGCGTTGTGCGCGAGTTCGCTACGTTCGGGCGGCGTGAGGCCGATGGCGGCGTGCGTATCGATGTCGCGACCGATCGTCCAGCCGACCAGGGTCGGCATGTCGTGCGTCGTCGCGGTGGCTAGTGCGAAGGCGGGATAGCGCTCGGGCGCGTAGAGCGCGCGATCGTCTTCCCGTTCGAACAGGAGCGGCCGGTACGAGAAGATCGCTTCGCGTTGCATGCGCTCGCGAAAGCCAGGCGGCACGTTGCCGATGTCTTCTCCGATGACCAGACAGCGCGCGTCTTCGCTCGCCGCGCGCACGACGGCGAGCGCAGCGTCGAAGGGATACTCGATGTAGCGGCCGCTCGCGGCCGTCTCGCCGAACGGAATCCGAAAGACGCGGAATAGCGCCATCACGTGATCGAGCCGTAACGCCCCCGCGTATCGCATATTGCTCGCGAGCAACTCCGCGAAGGCCGCCCCGCCGTCGCGCAGGATCGCCTCGGGCACGAGCGGCGCGAGACCCCAGTTTTGCCCCAGCGACCCCAGCAGATCCGGCGGCGCGCCGATCGTTTCGTCGAGCACGAAGGCGCTCGCATCGCACCAAACGTCGCCGCTATTGCGATCGACGCCGACCGCGACGTCGAGGTAGAGTCCGAGCGCGAGCGCTCGCGCTTCCAGCGCAGCGGCCGCGAGCTGCTCGTCGGTTAACCACTGAATGTATTTGAAGTAGTCGATACGCTTCCGCGCGGCGGCAGCGAACGCGCGCACCGCGTCGCCCGCCGGATCGCGATAGTCCCGGGGCCAGTGTTGCCAACCGCGCGCGCCGCCGTCGTCACGGAGGAACCGTTCGGTCAGCGCCTCGTAGAGCGCGAAGCGTTCCAAGCGCGCGCCGCCGCCTTCGGCGTAGGTGCGGAACGTCGTCAGGCGTTCTCCGCCCACCTCGCCCAAAATTTCGTAGCAGGCTTCGAGCGCGCCGTATTTTGCGCGCGCCACGCGCCCATAGGCGACGTGCGGCGTTTCCCGTAAAGCGGCGAGCGTCGCAACGAAGCCGCCGGAAGCGACGCGCGCGCGTAGCGCCGCGGCGCGCTCGTGGGCCCGAGCGAACTCGGGCACCGCTTCGATGTCGAGATAGAGCGGATTGATGAAGTAACGGCTCGTCGGCGAATAGGGGCTCGCCGCTTCGGGTTCGACGTAATGCAGCGCGTGCAGCGGATTGATGCCGACCGTATCGGCCCCGGCGGCGGCCGCGATGCGAACGAAACGTCGCAGGTCCGTGAAATCGCCGATTCCCCAGTTGCGCTGGGAGCGCAGCGCGTACAGGTTGATGCCGAAGCCCCACGCGCGGCGTTCGGCGAGCAGCGGCGGCACGTAAGCGCGTTCGCTTTTCATCGGCGCTCGGCGGCGCGCGTTTGCAGCAGGATGAGGGAGCGTGGCGCGAGCGCGTGCGTCGGACCGGCGGGTACGGGTGCAAAAACGTTGCTGCGTGCGTCGCCCGCGGTATCGACCACGAGGTCCCACCCGCGCACATGCGCGGGCAAGAGCGGCTCGAAAGCGATGTCGTGGGCGTTGAGATACACGAGCACGAGCGCATCGTCGACCTCGGGCGATTCGTTACCGAACATCAGCCCGAGCGCGCGCGAGCCGCCGTCGAACCAATCGCCCTCGTTCATTTCGGTTCCGTCGGGACGCAGCCACGTGATGTCTTTGCGCGGCTCGTTCGCGGGCGCCGTTCCGGTATAAAAATTTTCGCGTCGGAAGGCGCCCGAGGTTCGCCGGAAGTGCAGCAGCGCCGCGACGAAGTCGTGCAGAGCCGGATCGCGCGGTGAAGACCAGTCGAGCCACGCGAGCGGCGAATCTTGGCAGTACGCGTTATTGTTGCCGCTCTGCGATTTTCCGAGTTCGTCGCCTGCGAGCAGCATCGGAACGCCTTGCGAGAGCAGCACGGTCGCGAGCAAGTTGCGCTGCTGGCGCGCGCGCAGCGCCTCGATCTGCGGGTCGTCGCTCTTGCCTTCCGCTCCACAGTTCCAGCTGTCGTTGTTATCGCTGCCGTCGCGGTTGTGTTCGCCGTTGGCTTCGTTGTGTTTGTGGTTGTAGCTGACCAGATCGCGTAAGGTGAAGCCGTCGTGCGCGGTCACGAAGTTGATCGAACTGCGGATGTGGCGGCCGGCGCGATCGAAAAGTTCGCTCGAGCCCGTCAAACGCGAGGCGAGCGCTGGCACGGTACCGTCCATCCCTTGCCAAAAGCGTCGCACCACGTCGCGATACTGATCGTTCCATTCCGACCAGCCCGACGGAAAGTGACCGGTCTGGTAGCCGCCGTGGCCGACGTCCCAAGGTTCCGCGATCAGTTTGACGCGCGCTAGCGCCGGGTCTTGTTTGATCGCTTTGAAGAAGCCGGCGTTGGGATCGAAGCCCGTCGCCGTGCGTCCAAGTACGGGGGCCAGATCGAAGCGAAAGCCATCGACGTGCATCTCCCCGGCCCAGTAACGCAGCGAATCCATCACGAGCTGCAGCACGCGCGGATGTTCGAGGTCGAGCGTATTGCCGCAGCCGGTCGCATCGTCGTAATAGCGGCGGTCGTCCGCGAGCCGGTAGTACGACGCGTTATCGATGCCTTTGAACGAGAGCGTCGGGCCGAGCTGATTGCCTTCGGCCGTGTGATTGTACACGACGTCGAGCAGCACTTCGATGCCCGCTTCGTGGAACTGCTTGACCATCGTCTTGAATTCGTGAACCGATTCGCCGCTGAGGTAGCCCGGATGCGGAGCGAAGAAACCGATGCTGTTGTAGCCCCAATAATTGCGCAGCCGTTTTTCGACGAGCGTCCGGTCATCGACGAACGCGTGGACCGGCAACAGCTCGACTGCGGTGATCCCGAGGGCGTGCAGATACGCCACGATCGGGGGCGACGACAGCGCGGAGAACGTTCCGCGCATCGGAGCGGGAACGCCGGGATACTGCATCGTGAAACCGCGCACGTGCATCTCGTAGATGGCCGTGTCGTGCCAGGGACGCAGCGGCGGCCGGTCGTCGCCCCACGTAAAGGCCGTATCGACGACGACGCATTTCGGCATGCCCGAAGCGTTATCGCGCCGATCGAACGATAGATCGGCGCGCGGCGTTCCGATCCGATAACCGAAGTGCGCGTCGCTCCAGCGCAGCGCGCCCGCGAGCGCTTTCGCGTACGGATCGAGCAACAATTTATAGTTGTTGAAGCGATGCCCGCGCGAGGGCTCGTACGGGCCGGAAACGCGATAGCCGTACTTGAGCCCGGGCCGCGCATCGGGTACGTAGCCGTGCCAAACGCCGTCGGTATACGAGGGCAGCGCGATGCGGTGCAACTCGCGCCGTCCGCGTCCGTCGAAGAGACACAGCTCCACCTTCTCGGCGTGATCGGAGAAGAGCGCGAAATTCACGCCTTTGCCGTCCCACGTCGCGCCGAGGGCGTGCGCGGATCCGCTGTCGATCACGGGGCCGCGTACGCCGATCATGCGTTCTCCGTGCCGGTATCGATCGTGCTAGTGCGCGCTCGGCTGGCGAAGCGGCTTCGCGTCGTACTGCCATTCCAGCGGAGACTTTCCGGCGCTCTCATATTCGCCGATCTGTTGGATCAACTTCGCGACGAGGCCCGTCCACCCGGTCTGGTGCGAGGCGCCGAGCCCGGTGCCGTTGTCGCCGTGGAAATATTCGTTGAAGAGGACCAGATCGCGGAAACGCGGATCGGTCGCGAACTTCTCGCTTGCGCCGTTGAACGGCCGGCGGCCGTCGGGGCCGGGCAAAAAAATCGCGATGAGCCGTTCGGAAAGATCGGTCGCGATCTCCCAGAGCGTATGCGTGACGCCCGAACCCGTCGGATATTCGATGCGATAATCGTCGCCGTAAAAGAAGTGAAAGTTCTGTAGCGCTTCGATGAGCAAAAAGTTCATCGGAAACCAGATGGGTCCGCGCCAATTCGAATTACCGCCGAAGAGCGCGCTGCGGGATTCGGCCGGATCGTAATCGACCCGAAACTCGCGCTCGCCGACGTGCGTGACGAAGGGCTGCGTTTCATGGAACTTCGAGAGCGAACGGATTCCGTGCGGGCTCAAGAATTCGGCTTCGTCGAGCATGACGGCGAGGACGCGCGCGAGGCGCTCGCGATCGAGCACCGCGAGCAGTCGCCGCGACTCGACACCGCCTCTTTCGAGGCTGGCGACGTTTTTGCTCAGCTCCGGGCGATTGGTCACGAACCATTCGAGCCGGCGCTTGAAATTCGGCAGCCGGTCGAGCAACTGCGGTTGGAGCGTCTCGACGGCGAGCAGCGGCAAGAGCCCGACGAGCGAGCGCACGCGTAGCGGGCTACTGCTATGTGGTAAGACGAGCCGGTCGTAATAGAAACCGTCGGTCGCATCCCATAGCCCGTTCTGGCCTTCGCTCGGATCGTTCATCGCCGTCGCGATGTAAAGAAAATGTTCGAAAAATTTCGAGGCGATGTCTTCGTAGGATTCGTCGTGCTGCGCGAGTTCGAGCGCGATCGCCATCATGTCGAGCGCATACACCGCCATCCAACTCGTCGCGTCGGATTGCAGCAGGTGGCCGCCCGTCGGCAGCGGCGCGCTGCGATCGAACACGCCGACGTTGTCGAGGCCGAGAAAACCGCCGAGGAACACGTTCTCACCGAGCGGATCTTCGCGATTGACCCACCACGTGAAATTGAGCAGCAATTTCTGAAAGACGCGTTCCAAGAACAAGTAGTCCGCGACGCCGTACATCTTGTGCTCGATCTGAAAGATACGGTAGGCGGCCCACGCCTGCACGGGCGGATTGACGTCGCCGAAAGCCCATTCGTACGCCGGAATTTGGCCGCTCGGATGCATGTACCATTCGCGCGTCAGCGTGATGAGTTGTCGTTTGGCGAAGCCGGGATCGACTAGCGCCAGCGTCACCGCGTGGAACGCGAGATCCCAGGCCGCATACCACGGAAACTCCCAGGTATCCGGCATCGCGATGATATCGTCGTTGTAGAGGTGCATCCACGTCGAGTTCCGTCCGCGTTTGTGCTCGGGTGGCGGCGGCGGCTGGAGCGGATCGCCGCGCAGCCAATCGCGCACGATGTAGAAATAGAATTGCTTGGACCACAGCATGCCCGCGAGCGCCCGGCGCTGCAGCGCGTGCTGCTCGGGGCCCGACGGAAACGGATCGAGCGCATCGTAGAAGCGGTCGGCTTCGGCCGCGCGCTGGGCGAAAGTGGCATCGAAGGAGCCGTCGATGCCGCACGTCTGGGCGGGCTCGTCGCCCAACCGTAAGCGAAACGTGCGCGTCTCGCCCGGTGCCAGCGTCGTCGCATAGTGCAGGCCGAGCTTCGAGCCGACGCGCTGCGGATTCGTGGCCGCTTCGCCCGCCCCGCGCACCGCGCGGTCGATGCCGTCTTTGACGTACGGCTGCGGATTTGGGACGCCGTAGAGCGCTTCGAAGTTCGTTTCGTTCTCGACGAAGAGCGAATCGGGACCGGCGTCGGCAGCGAGCCGGTACGTGCCAGTTCCGGATGGGTCGCGACGAACGTATCCGCTCGCGCTTCGTCGACGGCGATGCGGCCGTGCGGCTGGTTCGGCGACCACGACCATTGGTTACGGAACCACAGCTGCGGGACGAAATGGAACGGTGCCGCGGATGCGGCGCAATTGGTTACGGTGATCCGCGCCAGCGTGTCGTTCGGCGTGCGTTTCGCATATTCGACGACGATCTCGAAATATTCGTCGCGGTCGAACGCGCCGGTATCGATCAGTTCGTATTCGCCTCGATCGCGGCCGCGGCGCGAGTTGGTTTCAACGAGCTCGGTATATGGAAAGGCGTTCTGCGGATATTTGTAGAGCGCTTTCATATAGGCGTGCGACGGCACGTTATCGAGATGGTAGTACAGCTCTTTAACGTCTTCGCCGTGATTGCCCTGATGGCCGTCGAGTCCGAAGAAACGTTCTTTGAGAATCGGGTCGCGGCCGTTCCAAAAAGCCGGTGCGAAGCACAGCCGTTGGTGGTCGTCGCTGATGCCGAAGATGCCGTCTTCGCCCCAGCGGTACGCGCGCGAGCGCGCGTGCTCGAACGGAAACGACGACCACGCATCGCCGTCGGCGCTGTAATCCTCGCGCACCGTGCCCCACTGGCGGTCGCTCACGTACGGTCCCCAGTGCGTCCAATGCGCCGTGCGTCGCGTCTCCGCCTCGATGCGCTCGCGCTCGGGGTTCGTCTCCATCGCGCACTCTTTCGTGCTACCGGCCCGCAGCCATTTGCCGTTTCGCAAGCGGGCGCGCCGCAAACGGAACTTCAGTACCGAAGCGACGCGACCGGCCCGCCCAAGCTTTCCAAATGTGAGGACCGCGCGCGAGTGACGGCTAATAACGCTTGGTGGCGACGCTTCGCGAAGATGTGTCCGGTCGTTCGGTGGTCCTCGGCTCGGGTGTCGGCAGCCTCGCATTCGATTACGCGGTCCTCGCGGCGGCGTTGTGGTTTATCGGCGGCCTGCTCGTCGATGGGTGGGCGCACAATCACCTCGATCTGCGCGCCGAGGGTTTCTTCACGCCGTACCACGCGCTATTCTATGCCGGTTTTGTGGCCGTCGCCGCCGTGGTGCTCGCGGGAACGTGGCGCAATCGCCGTAATGCAGCGTCGCTGCGTGCGGCGATCCCCAGCGGCTACGGGTCGACGCTCGCCGGGCTCGCAATCTTCGCCGTAGGCGGCGCGCTCGATCTGATGTGGCATATCGCGTTCGGCGTCGAACAAGATCTCGAGGCGCTCTTCAGCCCGACGCATCTGCTGCTCGCCGTCGGCATCGGCGCGATCCTTTGCGGGCCCATTCGCGCCGTCGCCCGACGCGCGCCCGCACGCGCTTGGCGCGAGCAACTTCCCGCGCTCGCCGCCCTCGCGCTGTTCGCGACGCTCGTGTTGTTTTTCTTCATGTGGGCATACTCGCTCGCGGCAGGCCGCGCCGGCGATCCACACCTTGCGAATCCGGCGTTACCGGCTCGCTCGCTCGCGCTAATGATCGAATACCAGATGGGTCACGGTATCACGGCGATCGTCGTGCGGTCGATCGTGCTTGCCGGTATCGCGCTCTGGGCCGCGCGGCGATTCGACGTGCCGTTCGGTGCGATCCCGCTGCTCGTCACCGTTCCGAGCGTGCTGGTCGGAGCGATGCTCGATCCATCGCCGCACTTTCTCTTCTTGCAGCTGTGCGCGTCGCTCGTCGCGGGTCTCGCGTGCGATATCGCGTTGTCGCGGTACGGAGTGCTTGGACGCGGTGCTTGGGGCGGCCGCGCCGTGGGCTTCGGTGCACCGTTCCTGTTCTGGGCGACGTACTTGGCACTCGCGAACGTACAGTCGGGCGGTTTCTGGTGGACGGCTCACGTCGTCTACGGGGCGCCCGTCATCGGGGGACTCGTTGGCCTCTTGCTCGCGATTCTGATGGAGCCGCGAACGGAACCGGCGAGCTAGAGGCCGGCCGTCCGAAGCTTCACTTCGTTAGGCCGGTAAAAACGTAATAGGCAACATCGTGAAGGTCTCGCTTCGAGAGTCGCCAGCGTGGCATGACTGCATTGAGCGGTGCGTCGGTATTATCGATGCCGGTCGCAATAGCGCGCTCGAGCGACGCCTGCGTGTATGGCCATTTCTGATGCGTTACGAGCGCTGCGTGACGCAGATCCGCGCTTACCGCGCCCTTCGGCAAGTGAACGCCGCCCGAGCCGTCCGCTCGATGACAAGCAGCACAGCTGCGAAACAGCGGCGGCTGCGCGGCGACGATCTGCGCGCCGTTATCGTCCATACCCGTTTGGAAGATGCTTCGTCCGTTAGCGATTGCGGACGGTGATGCCGGCGCACGACCGTCATGCGCGCTGCCACATCCCGCGAAAAGGAAAAGGCCGAGTACGATCGCACAGTTCTCGAGAAAATGACTTTGCAAGGTGCTCTACTTTCGAAAAGTCGGCCCGAGTTTGCCCGTACTTTCGTCCGAAGGAAGACGACGGCAACACTCCTTTGGCCGTGAACGTGCGATGTGCCCCGGGGTTTGATGTAACGGAAGCGCTCGGCCTCGACCACGCTCTTCCCGTGTCTCCGTCCGTTCTACCGTTTATTGGAGATACGGTGGAACGCCCGTCGGACCGCTCGTAATACGTGTAACGCCCAAGCCGCCGTAAAGAGCGATCGGACAAGCACCAAGTACGACCGAGGCTCGCCGCGTCTGCGGGGGCTTCGCGGCCGTCGTTTCCGTCAGCATGGAAAAAAGTATCGGTACTCCCGCTCGAACGACTTCAACGATGTGGAGGACGATAAGTAAAGCAACGGCGTTCGTGGCAAACGCGCCGTTACGAGCGGTCGAGACGTCGTCTTCTCGCTGCGCTCAGTACGTCGGCCACAGGCCCGGTGTGGCCAGTTCGACGAGGTGCTGGTCCGGATCGCGCACGTAGAGGCTCGTGCCGCCGCGCGGCCAGTGCATCGTTGCTTCGAGCGCGAGGTCGTGTTGGGCTAGGCGTGCGCGCCACGTTTCGAGCATATTCTCCGGAATTGCGAAAGCCAGATGGAGCGGTCCACTGCCGTCGTGGCCGGGAATCGTGCCGGAGGCGCCGCTTCGCGCGTGAGCGAAACCGCCGCGCCGAAAGAGCAGCAACACGCTCTTGCCGGCGACGTCGTACGCCACGAAGTCGTCGTCCGCGACCATCGGCTCCAAGGCGAAGAGCCCTTCGTAGAACGCGCGCGCTCGTATGACGTCGTCGACGTAGAGCGCCGTCTCCAAGATTCGATCGAGCGTGGGAATCACGCGGCTGCCCCTTCCACGCATTTTTCTTCTCGCTCCGCACTGCGCCGTCTTGCGGCGCTAAGCCGCGCGCGCGGCTGCGAGCGTGGCGCCGGCGCGCAGCGTCGTGCCGACCGCCAGCAACACCAGCACGCCGCCCAGGATGCCCGTCGGCGCGATGCGTTCTTGGAAGAGTACCGCAGCGAGCAGCGCTGCGATGACGGGCTCGAGCAGCGTCGACAGCGCGATCGTGCTGGGCGTGAAGTGCCGTAACGCTGCATTGAGCGCCGTATGTCCCAGCATCTGCGAGACGAGTGCCATCGCGAGGATTCCGCCCCACGCTGCGAGGTGCGACGGTGCGGGCGGTCCTTGGCGCGCAAAGGCCGCCGCGAGGCAGAGGGCGAGCGCGGACCAGCCGTACGTGCGCGCGACGATCGCGCGCGTGCCGACTCGGCCGCCGTCCGCGAACGTACTCGCGTCACGAACGAGAATGAGATACGCACCGATTGCGAAACTGCCCGCGAGCGCGAGCGCGGCCCCGATGGCTGCATGCCCGGGGAGTGGTGCGGGTGCGTCGCTTTGAAACGCGATGAGCGCGATTCCCGCGAGCGCGAGTGCGAGTGCGACGACGTAGGTGCGCGTCGGAGCGCGGCGCAGACGAACGACGTCGTACAATTCGGTCCAAATCGGGGTCGTCGTTACGAGCAAGGTCGAGATCGCGACGGACGTGTACGCGAGCGACCCGATCCACGTCGCGAAGTGGGTGGCGAGCGCGAGCCCGGCGAGCGCGAACGCGCCCTCGCGTTCACGCGGGAGCGGCGCGAGACGGCCGGCGATCGCGAGCGCGATCAGCGCTGCAATTCCGAGCCGCAGCGCCGAGACGGCGAGGGGCCCGGCTCCTTCAAGGGCGTAGCGCGCGAAAATTGCCGCAGCGCCGATCGCCAGTTGAGCGGAAAGCAAGCGCAGCGTCGGCATCAGGCCGCGTCGTGCGCCCTCGGTGAAGCCCGCTCCTCGCGAGAGTCCTCCACCTGCCGCGTCCGACTTGAATTGCCGCTGTGTATTGACAATTTTCGATGCAATGCTTAGGATCGACGTATGTCGATCCAGCGATGCTGTCCGGAATCAACGGTTTACGACCGGGAACTGGGCGGGGAAGCGACCCTCTTTCGGGCGCTTGCCGACCCGGCTCGCGTGACGATTCTCGCCACCCTTGCAAGAGCCGAACACGAAGTCTGCGTGTGCGATTTCACCTCGGGGCTCGATCTCAATCAGTCGACGGTTTCGCATCACCTAAAATTTCTCAAGGACGCGGGCCTCGTTACTTCCGAGCGCCGCGGCACCTGGGGTTACTACTCGCTCGCACCCGACGCGCACGCTCGTCTCGAGGCCGCGCTTGCGTCCGTGTTGCCGGCAAAGGTTCTCACATGAAAATACATCTGAATCTCGCGACGCGCGATATCGACGCGAGCGTCGCGTTCTATCGCACCCTGCTCCTGGCGGAACCGGAAAAGCATTACGCCGATTATGCGCTTTTCGTTACGGAACGGCCCGGTCTCGAGCTCGCGCTCGACCGCGATTTGGATGCGAGCTCGGCCGAGGGTGCCCATTACGGCGTCGCCGTCGAAGGCTCCGACGAGGTGGATGCAACGATCGCACGGCTACGGGCCGCAGGCTATCCGATCGACGTCGAGGTCGAGGAGACGTGCTGTTATGCCGTTGCGAATAAAGTTTGGGCGACCGATCCCGACGGACGCCGCTGGGAGACGTATTGCGTTCTCGGGGAATCGGAACGGCGTGACGACGAAGCGACGAGCTGCTGCGGGGAAGCGGCGATGCCGACGTGAGCCTGCTGCGGCGGGCTACGGCGGAGGCGGTCGCCACGGCGCTTCTGCTCGCGGCGGTCGTCGGCTCGGGCATCATGGGCGAACGGCTCGCCGGCGGGAACGTCGCGATCGCGCTGCTCGCGAACGCCATTGCCACCGGTGGCGCGCTCGTTGCGATCGTTCTCGCGTTCGGGCCGATCTCCGGCGCACATCTCAATCCGGCCGTAACGATCGCCGATGCGTGGCGGCACGGAGTGGCCTGGCGTGACGTCCCAGCTTACGTCTGCGCGCAGTTCGTCGGAGCCGTCGTCGGCGTCGCGCTCGCAAATACGATGTTCGGTTTGCCGCCGCTATTCGTGTCGCATCACCTTCGTGCGGGTGGAAACCAGTGGCTCGGCGAGTTCGTTGCGACCTTCGGATTGCTGGCGGTGATTTGGGGCTGCGCTCGATCGCGCCCGGGCGCGACACCGTTTGCCGTCGCCGCGTACATCGTCGGGGCGTACTGGTCTACATCATCGACGTCGTTCGCGAATCCGGCCGTCACGGTGGCGCGCTCGCTCAGCGACACCTTCGCCGGCATTCGGCCCGCCGACGTTGCGCCGTTCGTTGCAGCACAGCTCGCGGGAGCCGCCGCTGCGACCGCGCTCTTCGATTGGCTCGCACCGGCCTCAGCGCGCGCCGCCGAGGCCGTCGTGGTCCCACATGCCGCCGACCGTAAGGAGCCCGAGTATGCCGTCAGCTGACGCAAAGCCGTCAGATGGCGGAGGCGTTCCTGCGACGCTTCGCCGGAGACGACGTGGAAGTCGCCTCCGCCGGCACGATTGCGGCCGATCGCCCCGATCCCAGCGTCGTTGCGGCGACGGCAGAGATCGATATGGATATTTCGTGCTACCGGCCGAAGCTGATCGATCCCGCCGCATTGGCTCGCGCGGACCGCATAATTACGATGGGCTGCGACGTCGTCGGCGTGCCGCGCGTTTCTCTCGAGCGCGTGCGCCAAGACGCCCGGTACGTTCTACTTCGCGTGCGCCTACCATCAAAAAATGATGCGCGGCGCGATCGTGGTGAAACAGTAAGGGTCGGACGGACGCGTTTGGTTCGCGTGAGAAGCGTGTCAAGCCATTTGAAAACCTTACCGGCGGCCGATTCATCGCGCCATAATTGATCTTACCGGAGCGTGCTCGAAAGCGGCGTCCTCGGCGAGGGATTTTTTGGAGAACCCGCCCAGCCTTGGGCCCGGGCGCGCTCGCTTCTGAACCGGGCCGACGGGAAGTGCCATGATGGCCTCGACCTTGCGCTCAATGGCCGCGACAAGGACGAAGGGATCGATGCCCTGTCGGTGCTCCAGAAGCCGGGTTGCCGTGGCATCGTCGATGAGCTTGAGGGCGATGAGGCGATCCAGCGGCGTCGTTGCCGCATCGTAGCGCCGAACGACGCGGCTGCCGACGCGAGTCTTTTCAATGAGCTTCACGCTGGTCTGGAAGTAGTTCATCAAAAGCCGTACTTCGTTTGCATACAGCTCGTTCATGGCTCGCACGGCCTCGTGCGAA